>Ga0228536_1000561_pt1 | contig 62317 bp, 64 predicted proteins | sample SJ1Smetagenome_FD_168611 | JGI IMG/M metagenome (GOLD analysis project Ga0228536, IMG submission 168611) | Enriched culture of PCE-dechlorinating microbial communities from Ithaca, New York, USA - SJ1.S | ecosystem: Engineered > Modeled > Simulated communities (microbial... > Unclassified...
ACTCGATCTCCAGACCTACCGCGGGCTGCTCCAGGCCGAAGCTGCGCAAGAGCAGGGGGTGCAGCTCTCCAAAGCAGCCGATCCTCTTGCCTTCTGCGAAGAGGTCCGCCCCCCTTCCCGGCATAAAAGCTCTGTCCTTGGTGGGAACGATATCCGCCTCGAGGTCCATCTCCCTCAAGACGGCATCCACAACCGACCTGATCTCTGAATAATTCGCCCCGCTGTGAATGGATGCAGCAGCCAGATTCATCCTGGTCTTCTTGTCTTTCACCACATCCCCGGCAGCGAATATCCTCTGGGGAAGAGGATGATGCTGATTGAGGGCGAAGATCTCCAGAAGGGAGCTGAGAAGCGAGGTACGGAGGATGGTATGCAGCTCGCTTATGGGGTGCAGCACCCGCACCGCTCCCGCCGCCTCCGGAGCAGCAGATCGGCGCATCCACTGGAAGTGCACCAACTCATTGGTCAGGGTGAAGGGCATGGTCTCCAGATACCCGAGGCCGGCCATGATCTCCCTGATCTCTCCCTTGCGCACTTCAGAAGAATGGGCCCGGCCCACGGTCACCGTCTGGGGAAGCCGGGCTTCCAGATTGTCGTAGCCATATGCCTTGGCCGCATCCTCGAAGATGTCCCAGGAGTGCATTATATCCGCCCGGTAGGCCGGGACCTGCACCACCACGATATCATCCATCTCCTCGCCGGCGGTGACGGCTCCAAAGCGCATCCTCTTCAGGCATTCAGCCAGCTCTGCTCCCGTCAGATCAAATCCTATCAGCCGGTTGGCCTCCTCAGTTCTCACCTTCCAGCTGGCGGGCGACAGATCCGGGCTGAGAAAGTCGCCCTCGCTCCTCTTGACCAGAACGCTCTCTATTTTCCCTCCCCGCTCCGCCAGAGAGGTGACCACGATGTTCAGGGCCTTGTGGACCACAGGGTCGGTCCCGGTGACATCGATGAAGAGATCCTCCGTCTCCTCGGTGACGCTGGTCAGCTCGCCATTGATGATCGGCGGGAAGGATAAAACCCGATCATCTGCATCCACGATCAGTGGATAGACCGGACAGTCCTTCAGGATATGGCCGTAATCCTTTCCTTTGGGGTGATTATGCAGGATCTCCTCCATGGTCATCTCCTCGCTATAGTCCAGAGGGACAAACCTGCGTTGAGGGCTCTCGCCGAAGTAGCGGAAGGGTGGCCGTACCCTGGATATGTCGTGCACTCCTATGGCCACCTTCCGCCGGTTCCTGCCTAGGCCCCAGTGCAGATCCTCTTGCAGCCCCATCAGGGACTCGATGGCCTCATCGGTGAACTCGAGACCCCGCACCACTGCACAGCCGATCAGAGGGCGCACCGATTTTATTGATTCCTCCACCTGAACGACGACAGGACCGGGGGAGACGCTGTAGCCGACCAGGCCGGTCTTGATCCCCAGGAATCCTTGCATCGCTCTGGCCACCCCCTCCGAGCTATAGAGGTCCGGCCGGTCGGGGAAGAACTCCACATCCACATACTCCTCTTCCGCTCTCTTTCCTATGTCTGCACCCATCATGGCCAGCCTGCTCATGATCGTCTCTCGAGAGGCGCCAATCAGCCTCTCCATATCCTGATAATAAAGTCTGACAACGGGCATGGTATACTCCTCACAGCTTGATGGAAACCGGCGTCTGGCGCAGCCATTCGATATCCGATTGATAAAGCAGCCGGAGGTCCTTCAGCCCCAGCCTTAGCATGGCCACCCTGGAGACTCCCAGGCCCCAGGCCAAAACGGGATGATCGATGCCGAATGGGGCTGTAACCTCCTTTCTGAAAACACCTGCTCCACCCAGCTCCACCCATCCCAGGCCGTCGATATAGACCTCGGGCTCGACTGAAGGCTCAGTGTAGGGGAAGTAGCCCGGGCGGAAGCGCACCTCCTCAAATCCCATCTTTCCATAAAACTCCTTCAAGATGCCCAGGAGATGGCAGAAGCTCACGCTCTCGTCCATCACTATTCCCTCCAGCTGCTCGAACTCCGGGGTATGGGTGGAGTCTATAGCCTCCCGCCGGTAGACCCGATCGATTCCGAAGGCCTTGACCGGCGGCCGGGGATGCTCTGCCAGGTATTTGATCGTCACTCCGGTGGTATGGGTACGCAACACCTCCTGCCGGGCCACCTCCGGACTCCAGCAGCCTCCCCATCCGGTAGACCCTACGCTGCCGCCACATTCATGCATCTCTTTGATCCGGGCGTAATCGGGGATATCCCCCTGGCTGTTCAGATAGAAGGTGTCCTGCATCTCCCTGGCCGGATGGTCCTGGGGCTGGAAGAGGGCATCGAAGTTCCAGAAGCTGGTCTGAACGATCGGCCCCTTGATCTCGACAAATCCCATCTCCAGCATGATCTCCCGCATGTTATCGATCAGTCGCTGGTAGGGATGCCTTTTTCCCGGAAAAATCCGATCGGCAGGGAGAGAGACGTCATAGGGGCGAGGGCGATAGACTGAGCCTCTGTAGCCCAGATATAAACCGTCCACATCATCCTGCCACTCCCCCGATTTTATCATCTCAGCAGTGAGAGCAGGCATATCCAGTACCTCTTTCTTTGTGCCGGAACGCTTTGGCTCGAGCTTTGTTATTGCCAGGCGGCCGGATTCGGTGATGATGTAGCGCCACTCTTTGCTCTTGCTGGAGGTGACAAGCCCCCGGCTTTTCAAAGCAGCGAGGGCCTTCTCGTCCCATTTGGGATTGGAGCTGACTCCATCTCTTAAAGCCTCCAGGATCAGCTCATCCTCGCCCTTGTCAGCGTCTTTTAGGGGTTTGATCAATCCCCCTTCGATCGTCGCCCAGCCCTTCTTACGCAGCCAGCCCAGGCCGATCTTGAGGGCAGGGTCCTTCATCTCGGACATGGGCATACCCCCTCCTAAAGATAGAAGGAGCCTTCTCTCTGGCAGGCCCTCCCTGGCATATGCAGCTCCCTCATCGGTGAGGGAAAAAGTCTCATCCACTGACTTATGCACCTGGATCAGGCCCTGCTCGGCCAGCAGGTCTGCTGCCGCTCGGGCCGTCTCGATCTTCATCTGCTGCTCGTGGGCAACGCTCCCTGGATCTGAAAGTCCTTCTGATATCGCTTTCAGCACAAGATACTCGTTTTCTGATAAATCTGATGGCATAGTATCATCCCTGCTCTGATTGATTTTCGGGGCAACTGCCAGTTGCCCTTAAAAGAAAGAAAAGACTGTGTGGCTATAGACTCCCAAAGCACGCCCCTTCTGCTCTGAGAGCATGGTTCTATGATCGATAATTGGGACCTGTATTGTATTCAGAGGCACGTTTTTTCGGTTAGACTGATGATACATAAACTTGTCGAACGGCACATCCGATCAAGGAAGACAAAATGAATAGAAGTTTTGAGCCAAGAGATGATTTGCAGATATCGAAGAGGGCCTATATGGAAACAGGCTTGAAGGGAACAGCCTCAGAATTTCATAGGAATCAGCGTTAAGTATTTCTACAATTGACGGACTCCACTTTATCCCAATGCGATAGGGGTCTGAAAAACTGTGAACTGGCACACGATGACAACGGAAGAGGTCTTATCCAAGCTGGATTCCGACCAAAAAGGCATAAGCTCGACGCAGGCAAAAGAAAGGCTCTCCCAGCACGGCCCCAATCAGCTTGAAAGCCCTACCAAACCCTCACCATTGAAAATATTCATAGGCAAGTTCAAAGACTACATGGTCCTGGTGCTGATCTTTGCCGCTATCATCTCTTTTATCGCCGGAGAGACCACCAATGCCTATGTCATCTTGGGGATCGTCGTTTTAGTTGCCATCATCGGCTTCGTCCAGGAGTACAAGGCAGAGAAGGCTATGGAGGCGCTGAGGGAGATGGTGGCCCCAGAGGCGGATGTGATCAGAGACGGTCAGATGAGCACCATACCTGCTGCAGACCTTGTTCCAGGGGACGTGGTCTTCCTGGAGGCGGGGGATAAGGTGCCAGCCGACGGCCGCATCCTGGAGGTGACCTCCCTTCAGGTCATCGAGTCCTCTTTAACCGGAGAGTCCATGCCGGTGGAAAAGTTGGTCCAGACCCTGCCCGAGGATATGGCGCTGGCAGACAGGAAGAATATGGTCTTCATGGGGACCATCATATCTCAGGGCAACTGTCGGGCAATAGTCACCGCCACCGGTCTCGGCACAGAGCTAGGAAGGATCTCAGGCCTGATGAAGCAGGAGCAGGCCGAGCCGCCTCTCAAGATCAAGCTCCAGCAGCTGGCGAAAAGGCAGGCCTTTTTAGTGATGGTGATATCGGCGATCGTCTTCATCCTCATGTTCAGCCGGGGGTTGCCGGTCATAGATGCCCTCATCGCCTCCATCGCTCTGGCAGTAGCCGGCATCCCTGAAGCCCTTCCCTTCATAGTCACACTGGCCCTGGCCTTTGGAACCCAGGCCATGGCAAAGAAGAACGCCATCATCAGAAGGCTTCCCGAAGTGGAGACCCTGGGCTCGACCACGGTGATCTGCACCGATAAGACCGGTACTCTGACCACAGGAGAGATGACCCTTCGTGAGATCCGCACCTACAGAAAGATCGAGGTCACGGGGGCAGGATACGATCCATCCGGCCAGTTCATATCCCAGGGAGCAAAGCTCGAGCCCACAGAAGAGGACCTGGCGAGGATTCTCAAGATTGGAGTGCATGCCAACAACTCTGCCATAGAGAGGGCCAATGGCGGCTGGAGGGTGGTGGGCGATCCTACGGAGGGAGCGCTTATCGTGGCCGCCAAAAAAGCAGGGATTCTAGATAAGACAAGAGATGGAAGCAGCAGGTTCATTGAGTATCCCTTTGACTCCGAGCGCATGAGGATGACCACTGTGGACGAGGTTCATAGAGAGGGCTATATCGTCTCCATGAAAGGCGCTCCAGAGGTGGTGCTGAGCCACTGCACAAAGACCACGACCCCCAATGGGACGAAGACCCTGACGGACGAGGATAGAAGATCGATCCTGGCAGACGCAGACGATATGGCAGAGAACGCCCTCCGGGTCCTGGCCCTCGCCTGGAAGCCCATATCGAACAACGACCCGGTTGAAGTGGATTGCATAGAGTCCGGGCTGATCTTCGCCGGCCTGACCGGCATGATGGACCCACCGAGAAAGGAGGTTCCTGAGGCGATAAGAGTCAGCAAGATGGCGGGCATAAGAACGGTCATGATCACCGGAGACCACCGCCTGACCGCCAGGGCCATCGGCAAGGAGCTGGGGATAGGCAACGGAGAGGTAATCGAAGGAGTCCAGCTCGATCGGATGAGCTCCGAGGATCTGCGTGAGCACATAGATGACGTATCAGTATTTGCCAGGGTCACCGCTGAGCACAAGGTCCGCATAGTGGAGGCCCTGAAAGCAAGAGGCCACATCGTAGCCATGACCGGGGACGGAGTGAACGACGCCCCTGCTCTGACTGCTGCCGATATCGGCGTAGCCATGGGCAGGACGGGCACCGAGGTCACCAAAGAGGCCTCGGATATGGTCATCGCCGATGATAACTTCGCCACCATCGTCAGCGCCATAGAAGAGGGGAGGAGGATCTTCGACAATATCAGAAAAGGCACCTCCTATCTGCTCTCTGTCAGCTTTGCCGAGCTGGCCACCATCTTCTTCGCCGTTGCCCTGGGATTTCCCCTCCCCCTTCTTGCCGCCCAGATCCTGTGGATCAACGTGGTGGCAGAGGAGTTTCCCGCCATCGGCCTGGCCCTGGAGCCCTCTCACTCCGATATCATGAAACGGAAGCCCCGCGATCCAAAAGAATCGATGCCCTCCCGGCCCCTGATGATCTACACCCTGGGAATCGCTGCCGCCATTGTAGCTGGAACCCTGGGGATGTACATAATAACCCTACAATCGAATCCCGATCTGAGCTATGCCCGGACGGTGGCATTCGTGGGCCTGGGCTTTTTCACGGTTTACAATGCCTACAGCAGCCGCTCTTTGCAGGAGTCCGTCTTCAGGATGAATCCCCTGGGGAACAAGACCCTGCTCATGGGAATTGCGGCCTCAATTCTGGCCATACTGGCGGTGGTCTACATCCCCTTCATGCAGTTCATATTCGAGACCAGGCCGCTTACATCCGAGAGCTGGATTCTGATCCTGACAACCGGACTGGTGGTGGTCCTGGCTGCTGAGGTGATGAAAAAGATCCTCTCTGGATTGAGATGAACGCCCTGAACGGGCGTCACCTTCTAAATCATTTGAATATCCGAATCATCCAGACCCCCTGGATCCCGGCATTTTTCCGTTTTTTTTAGATCGAGGATCTCATTGAAGCTCTTTGTGCAAGCCTGTTTGAACAAGATCATCTTATAATAAAAGAATATGTACCGAAACACTTATATCTCGGCAATTGCCGTATATAACTAATGGCAAAGGTCGAATCTCATTTCTTTCCCACCCGAAAGCCTGACTTTTGCCTCCCTCCTCATTACATACTTTGATCAGCATTCTTTTCAGGCTTCACGCTATCTGGTATGGGTGAACTTGAATCGCAAATTCTCTGCATCTTTTCGCCTCTGTGGAAAGCCGCTATGCTCTGACCCAACCACAGAGATACAGAGGAACAGAGGCCATATTCTCAGCCTGAACTCATCCACATAATTCAGCGAAGAGCCTCTTTTCATCTTATCGGGCTAGAACTCGTTCAGCCTCTTTTGCGTTGATCCTGTCAGAAGCTCCGCCTTTTTGAGCCAGGAGACTTCAGGGGTATGCAGCCGGCCAGCCATCACCTCTCGAGCGGAGGAGAGGGCGTCAAAGCGCGTGGGATGAGAGCTCATCGCCTTTCGCGCCACCTCCCTCACCACCCAGACCCCTAGAGGTATCCTGTAGTCCTCTGAGATCTCCCTTATCGCCAGCACCCCTGCCTGCCGACCCCAGCGAGAGAGATGCTCCAGCACGGCGAGCCGAGCGGCATAGTAACCGCCGGCCAGAGGGCTGTAGCCCTTTTTGGGACGGGCGTCCTCCCCATCCCGGCCTATAAATCCCTCCTCCGCCCAGAGGGAATGAGGCCGCCAGATCTCAATCAGCTCGAAGCTGAAGGGCTGGGGAAAAAGGAGGACTTCAAAGTGGTTTCCCAGTTCCTCCCCAGAGAACAAATGGTAGCCTTTAACCTCGGGAAAATCAAGAACCACATCCTTCAGGCTCTTGCCGATCATGTCGTCAGATGCCGTTATGGACCAGCGGGTGGGCACTAGCCTCCTCTTATTGCCCAGCAAGCCTATAGAGAGCAGTCGGGAGAGGTGATCGATATCTATGCCTGCAGAGTAAAGCTCCGCGATTGCCACATCCGCCGGAGCACCCCGGTCCAGGACGATCTGGTCCACCTTGCGGGGGATTAGGGGATTGGTGGTGATCTCCATCTTAGCCAGCTCCCCGGATGGACCGGTGGGGGAGAGGACGCCATCGAACTGTAGCCTTCTCCGGGGCGGTTTGATGAAGGAGACCTCCGCTCCCACCGGGGCAGAGGACATAGCGATCTGCTGGCAGGCCTCCAGAAGCTTTCCAGGCTCGCCTGCCTCCAGTACCCTTATCTTCGTCTCGGAACGAACCATCCCCATGCGGGCAGAGATGATCTCATCCATGTTCATCCCCAGATGAGGCAGCTCTTCAGCCTGGACAGATGGGAGGACAGGCCCAGCTCTGACCAGGGGATAGCCGGACCGGCCCACGAAGACCTCCGGTGGGGTGAATCCCTCCATGCGACTGCCGATCTTGGGGAGGGATACCAGCTCCTCCAGCCGGCGGACTATGGGGCAGACCGGCTGGCCGCACTCTCCCCGGCCCTTGCAGGTGATGCAGCTCACAATTCTCCGTTCACTCTCATATGAAAAATGTCTTCCCTTCCTTCTGGGCAAGGCCCTTATAGGAAATATCCACTGTGATTTTTCTATATGAACGAGAGGTTGATTCCGGCCATCGCCCAGGACTGGAGGACAGGAGAGGTGCTGATGCTGGCCTATATGAACGATGAGGCTCTGGCCAAGACCCAAGAGACGGGCAAGGCTCATTACTGGTCCAGATCGCGAAATAAGCTCTGGCTTAAAGGGGAGTCATCCGGCCACTTTCAGCTTGTCAGGGAGATAAGAGTGGACTGCGATGAGGACGCCATACTGCTCCTGATCGAGCAGGAGGGCGGTGCCTGCCATACCGGTTATAGATCCTGCTTTTATCGCACCATTGATGGCCGGGTGGTGGGGGAGAAGGTCTTTGACCCCCAGGACGTCTATTGAGGGAAAAGATGGGGAAAGCAAGGATGAATCCCGCCCAGGTCGATCCAGAACCGAGTTCCGACACCATCACGGGCAGGTCCTATCCCCTTTATCGCAGCCCTCTGTTCCGGGCGGATGCCAGGCTGGAGGGGGATCGGGTGAAGATCAGGGTTACAGGACCACTTGCCAGCTTGCCCGCTATCAGATCCAGCATGGAGCTTTTCGATGGCCAGCGGGCGGCGCGGGCAGGAACAGAGCAGCTCTCCCTATCAACCTGGATTCCTCCCCTGCCAGGCAAAGCATTTGACCGGCTGGCAAATAGTCGCATCCGGGCTCTCATGGGCCTGCGCACCCCGGACCAGGTGACAATCTCCATCACCGAGGAATGCCCTAACCGCTGCTCGCATTGCGCCCTGCCCAACTCCGGAAACCGGCTGCGCCTCGATCCGAACACAGTCCAAGACCTCATAAGCCAGGTTCTGGACATGGGAACCACCCTGGTGATATTCGATGGGGGAGAGCCGACCCTATATCGAGAACTGCCGGAGCTGGTGAGACATGTGGACGACAGAGCCATATCCACCCTCTTCACCTCTGGAGCGGGATTTACCCTCTCCCTGGCAGAGCGGCTAAAAGATGCTGGCCTTTATGCGGTCAATGTCAGCCTGGACAGCCCCCTGGCTGAGGAGCACGATGCCATGCGGGGAAGGGAGGGCGTCTTCTCCGAGGCGATGCAGGCGGTGAAAAATGCCCTTCTGGCTGGACTGTTGGTTGACCTTTATGTCGTAGTTCGCCGGGAAAACCTCTGCCATCTGGAGAGGTTTCACCAGCTGGCCAGAAGCACAGGAGCGCATGAGCTGACACTATTCGAGGTGGTATCCACTGGCCGCTGGTCCGGTCGCGAGGGCCTGGCCCTGACCTCTGCGGAGCACGCCCATCTGGCGGAATTCGTCTCCTCCAGGGGAGCGCCCAGGATCTTCTCTGTTCCCGACGCCTATCGACGCTTTGGCTGCTTTGCGGCCAGAAGCTGGATGCATGTAACTCCCTCAGGAGAGGTCTATCCCTGCTCCTGCTACCCGGAGTCCTGGGGCAACATTATGAAAGAACCGATAAAGAGAATCTGGCAGCGAATGGGACGATTTCCGCACAAAGGGAAGAAGATATGCCCTATGAGGAAATAAAACAATTTTTCTGCCATTAAACAAGATTTTAACTGTTCAAGGAGGAACATGAGCAGGATTAAAATTAAACGGAATTTTCATAAGTCCCCTACAATCAATAGATCTATATAGGACATTAATCATGAACAATCTTGATCTAACCATGGATTTGACACCTGTTCAAAGAGATATACTAACCGCGCTGATCAACATCTATCGTGTTGAAGGAAGAGCAGTTAAGGGCGAAGAGATCGCCGAGCTTATAGACCGCAATCCGGGAACCATCCGAAATCAGATGCAATCCCTGAAAGCCCTCAATCTGGTGGAGGGGGTGCCTGGCCCCAAGGGGGGCTACAGGGCCACAGGATCCGCCTATGAGGCGCTCAATGTCGAGGCCACGGGGGATGTGGTGACCGTACCCGTTCTCAGGAATGGCGTGCTAATGGAGGGAACCACCGCCAGCGAGATCATATTCAACAAGGTGATGCACACTCAGCTATGCGATGGCGTGATCCGAATCATCGGCAACATCAGAGACTTCAATGTGGGCGATGAGGTAGAAGTGGGACCCACTCCCGTCAACAAGCTCTACATTCGGGGCACCGTCCGGGGCAGGGATGACACCATGAGCCGGCTGATGATCCACGTGGACGCGATGATATCCGTGCCCAAGCTGGCCATTAAGAAGATCGCCCGTCGCGCAGTGCGCATTCCCCCTGGAGCTTCCATGCAGGAGGCAGCGCGCATTCTGGTGCACAACGGCGTTCAGGAGGCACTCGTCGAGGACAGCTCCCCGGGGATGGTCAACCAGACGGACATCGTCCGGGCGATAGCGGACGGAAAGGGGGATCAGGAAGCGAGAGAGTTCATGAGCCGGGGATTTTTGACCATCGACTCCGAGGATACCATCTACGAGGCGATCAAGATGCTGGGCAAGACCGGCTCTGGCCAGCTGGTAGTCTCAGAGGACGGCACCCTCTGGGGATTCGTCTCCCCAGCGGACCTGATCAAAACCCTCACCCCTGCCTGATCTCAGTTCCACTGTGCCCACCCAGGGCACCTTTTTTCAGGTTTTCGATTTTTTTTCCGAAGACTATGGTGGTGGGAATCCGGCTTCGCTCTATGATCTTGGCTGCCAGGGGATCGACAGGGGAGCGGGAGCCGGCTTTCATATCCGTCTGGGCGGCCATTCTCGATAGCTCTCCGTGGGTCATACTGGCGATCTTCTCCGCTTTGGGATCTTTTTCCGGATCGGCGGTGTAGACCCCATCCACAGAGGTGGCGATGATCAATTTATTGGCGCCCACATACTCTGCCAGCAGGGCGGCTACGGCGTCTGTGGTCTGGCCTGGGGCCACTCCGCCCATGACCACGATCCTGCCGGGGCTAGCCAGGCGAGCAGCCTGGGCATAGGTCTCCGGGATCTCCTGGGGGGCAGCTCGTCCGAGGGCAGCGATGAGCAGAGCGGAGTTGAGCTTTGTCGCCCCGATGCCGATGAGGTCGCAGAACATCTCTGAGGCGCCCAGATCGCGGGCCTTCTCGATGTACTCGCGGGCGATCCTGCCCCCGCCCACCACGACGTAGATCTGGTGCGCTTTTGCTAGCTCTTTTAAGGCATCGGCGTACTCCTGCAGGCTTTTTGCATCGCGACCGGCGAGGATTGAGCCTCCCAGGGAATAGACAAGTATCATGAGGAGGGGCTAGCGGCGGGAGGGGATAAAAAGGTTGCTGGGGCACAAAATTACATTTAATCAAGAGAATGGAGAGGATGATCCATCCTCTCAATAGGGGCGACCACAGCATGGGCAAATCCCACCGCTGCCTCCTCCACCACAATTGCCCACATAGAAGGTCAGAGTATCGCTATAAGGACCGTTATCTATCTTATATCTCATTCTATGTGTTCCTGATGTATCGGCGAAGAACCAGGCTCGATATTGCCTAAATGCTGCCACAGTTCCATAATAGTAGGTGCGGACCTGATTGTTCGGATAAAGTTCCTCCATGATTAATTGTCCGGAATCTGAAGGTATAAAGGACAACCTAGCATAACGATTGCACGGGATATTGACTGAACGCCAATTCTGGTTGCCATCTCGAGAGACAATCCAGAAAATGTTCCTACTACTACCACCCGCGGCCATTGAATATGCTATATCGCGTTTGGCATATTGAGCAGAGTCATCCTCAATTAATGTAGATGAGCTTTCTGAAATACTGCTCGGGAAGACGGCTTCATCACTTGATGTCATCTCTGCAGGAATTGGAGACCCCCAGGAATCGCTTCCGCCGTAATCATTGCTGCTCGATCCGCTATTACCATCTCCACCGCCTGAACCGCCATCCCAGCTTTCTGTGTCGCCATCCCAACTACCGGCTCCTTCATCCACCCAGCCGCCATCACCCCAGCCGCTGCTGTCGTCCCAAGGCTGTGCCGCATAGATTGCTGCCGTCGATATCATCAAAGCAAAAAACAAAGAAATTTTTACAATGCCGATCATGCCTTTCCCTCCAATATATAACTATTAATGAGCATGATAGTATTTAAGTCTGTTGTCAATTTAACCTAACAGGGATTGGCCAAAAATTTTTAAAAAAGGATTTCGAGGGCTCTATGCCCTCTTGTCCAGTGCCTTGACGACCTCGCCGAAGATAGCCTTGATGTCGCCCACGCCAAGCACCGTGGCCACAATGCCACGCTTGTTGTAGTAGTCGATCAAGGGCTGGGTCTGAGCGTGATAGGCAGACAGCCTCTGCTTGACCGTCTCTTCGTTGTCATCCGCCCTCTGGTAGAGGTCTGCTCCGCAGGCATCGCACTTTCCTTCAACCTTTGGCGGGTTGAACTGAACGTGATAGGTGGTGCCGCACTTGCACATCCTCCTTCCTGTAACCCTCTTGACCAGCTCCTCATCTGGAACATCGATATTCAAGACCACATCGATCTTCTGGCCGAGAGCGGGCAGGATCTTGTCCAGTGCCTCAGCCTGAGGCATGGTTCTGGGGAATCCGTCCAGCATCCATCCGCCCTTAACGTCATCCTTGGCCAGGCGGTCCTTGATGATATCGATGAGCAGGGCATCAGGAACCAGCTTTCCTGCATCCATGAACTTCTTAGCCTCAACCCCCAGGGGGGTGCCGCTGCGGACGTTCTCCCTCAGAATGTCACCGGTAGAGACGTGGGTGACCTTGTACTTGTCAGCAATCATCTTAGCCTGTGTGCCCTTGCCGGATCCCGGCGGGCCGAGCAGTATAATATTCATTTATCCAATCCTCCTATTCCCATAACCTAGCAGCTATTTGCTGCTTTTGAGCGCTGAAAGAGTACAATCCCCAGACTAAAAAACCTTTTCCATTGACCCCAAATGAGGAGGAGCTCTAAAAAAATGCTGCCGCCCCGGTCATCACCAGGCCGGAGAACACCGGTATGGAGAAGTTATCGTCAAGGCTATTGCCGTTTATGATCACTGCCACGCCGTCGGCAATCGTTGCCGCAGCCGCTCCAGCCAGATAGACCGGAAAGGAGAGTTGGGTGATGCCCGAGACCAGATATCCGATCAGAAGACAGCTGGAGAACATGACGGCCATGATCGGAAGGGACTTGCAGCCCCACATCTTCCTTCTGCCTCGCACATCGGCGTTGGCCAGAATCGATCCTGCGAGGCCGCTGATGGTGTCGCCCAAAGAGAGAAACAGCACGGCGTTCACCGCTATCATCTTAGGAAGAAAAACGACGCACAGGAGGCAGCCAGTGATGTAATAGACGAAGCTGGCCACCTTGTGCTCCTCCTGGGCTCGCACCTCTGGAAGACGGATTTTTCCCTTCAGCCTCTGCCACTCTAGAATCAGAGAGATAGCCAGAGCAAGGGCCACAAAGGCGATGGTAAAGCTCCTGCCCAAGAGCAGAAGAGAGAGAGGGACAGAGAGGCCAGAGAGGTGAATGGCCTTTCTTCTCGCCTCCCCTATTAGCTTTTTCTGCCAGTCGGCGACGATATCAGGCAGGGATAGGACTCCCACCGAACGCTCCTTTCCCGAGATATCCATTTTCCACTCGCCTTTTTCCAATCAATCACTCTTTGCTGAACGGACCGGATCGCCAGCATCTTGGAACAGAAGATCCCCATTGAGAAGGGCCTGCAACTTGTCGACAACCTGCCAGCGAGCAACCCTGACCTGGCTCATGCTATCCCTATCCCTGATGGTGACAGTACCCTCTTCAATGGTCTCATAGTCAATAGTGACCTCATAGGGGGTCCCGATCTCATCATTGCGCCGGTAGCGCCTTCCGATGGACCCCGAGGTGTCATAGTCAGTTCGCATGCCCCGGGAACGCAATTCCTCCAGGATCTTCTTTGCTGGTCCGACCAGCTCGCTTCTATCCATTAAGGGCAGAACCGCCACCTCAATTGGCGCAACCTGAGGCTTGAACCGGAGAACCGCTCTCTTCTCTCCATCGATCTCATCCTCATAGTAGGAGTGATCCAGGATGGAATAGAGTATCCGATCGATGCCAAAGGAGGGCTCTATCACATGAGGCACCACCTCCTCTCCCCGCACCTCCTCCTCCACGCTCTCAAAGGAGACCAGACTTCGGTCGATATCTATCGTCTCCCCATCAACATATACCTGAATCTTCTCACCAGCCAATTGCTCTGGTGCCAGAGCGCGAAGGGCTTCTCCAACCGCTTTGGCCTTCGACTTGAACATCGGCCCCAAAGCCTTGAAATCAGGCTTGACCACGGTCTTCTTCCTCTTCTTCGGCTGGTCATAGTTCACAAAGACAGAGAGGTTCACCTTGCTGACTGTTGTATGGGCTTTGAGGTCATAGTCGGTCCTGTCTGCCACCCCCACCAGCTCTATCCAGCCCAGACGGTCCAAAAGGACCTCCGCATCCCAGCAGTCAGCAGCATAATGGGCCATCTCATCGGACTTGTGCTGTCGGAAGCGGAGCTTTTGCGGGTCTATGCCCACCGCCAGGAGGTACTGATAGGTCCTGGCCACATAATAGGCCAGGGTCTGGTGAGCGACAACTCCCCTCTCCACCGCTTCGCCAAAGCTCATCTCCTCCTCCTCCCCCTTCTCCTGCGCCTCCTGGGAGTAGAACTTCATCCTGATATCCTTGACCTCATCGAATCTGGGATGGGTCTTGTCTCTTGGGTCGATGAAGATCTCTGCCTCGGCCTGGGTGAACTCCCTCAATCTGATCACTCCCTGGCGGGGGGAGATCTCATTTCGATAGGACTTGCCAATCTGCACTGCCGCGAATGGAAGAGCCCCCCGGAAGTAGCGCAGGAGCCGGGGGAAGTTGATGAACATCCCCTGGGCAGTCTCCGGCCGCATGTAGCCGGTCATCTTGTTTCCCGGGCCGATCATGGTCTTGAACATGAGATTGAACTCATAGACACTGGAGAGCTCGCCGCCGCACTCCGGACAGGTGATCTCATTCTCCTGCATGCAGCGATAGATCTCCTCATTCGTCAGGGCATCGGGAACCTCTATGATATGCTTTATCAGGTGATCCGCCCGGTATACCTCCTTGCATTCCTTGCATCCGGTGAGGGGATCAGAAAAGCCGCTCAGATGGCCTGAAGCCTGGAAGATGCCCTCCACCCCGATGGTTGGGGCCTCGATCTCTGCAAACCCTTCGGCAATTACGAAGTACTGCCGCCAGATGTCTTCAATGCGCCTCTTGAGGGGTGCTCCCAGAGGGCCGTAATCATAAAATCCCGCGGCTCCGCCATAGAGCTCGAAAGCGGGCCAGAGAAAGCCACGCCTGCGGGCAAGCTCATTTACCAACTCATTCCTGTCCATTTCCCAATCCTCGGTATGGTTTCAGAATACCGGGGGTGATTTAATCTTTGTTATTAAAAAAGAGGGCGTTTTGCATATCTCTGGATAGGCCGATATCATCCCTTTGCTTTGTCTGGATTTTTGCCACTCTATCTAGCAGGAGGCAGAGAACGCCAGGAGCATAACGAAGGCAGCCATAACAGTACATAGGAGGATTACATCCCCATACTTGCCGTGCATAATCCTGCTGAGGCCCAAAAGTATGCCCTTTTGACCCCCATCTCCAAGCTCAATCCCCTGACCCCAAATCTCACTCATCTGCTGCATGTAATCCACATGGTACGGAATGATTTAAGTAATTGTTTTTCACATTGGCTTTCTATTAGAGCATTGTCCCCTCATTTTAGATCATATGAGTTTCATATAGCCCATATCTAGGCATAGTATGTAAAATTTTTTGCTGATCACCATTGATCTAGCGATATGCAGCAGAAAAACGAACGGGCTGAATAGAATAATCAGGGCAGGACGGCACAGTCCCGCCCATGGCAGACCTATTTTTCATCCACCTCAGTCTATCTTCACCTCTTTTCCTATCCGCTTCTCTTTCTTGTCCAGCTCGAGGGTCAATATGCCGTTCTTGTAAGAGGCCTTGGCGCTTTCCGGATCGACGGGAGAGTCCAGATATATCATCTTGTAGAACTTCTTCTCGTCATCGGTCTTTATCTGTACGCTATCATCCGCCACATCCAGCTTCACCTGATCCTTTTCAACCCCGGGAAGCTCAGCGAATATCTTATACTTGTCCTTCTCACTCATGACGTCGACCAATGGCTCTCTGCCCTCGCTGGGCTCAATCCCCCGATAGGATGGCTTGATGTTGCCAAACTCCCGGAAGACGGGCTCCTTCCCCGGCTCGGCAGTGTAGCTGAAGCCATATACGAAGGGGCCATAGCGGCGAGATACGCCCGATGGAGTCTTCTCCTCGCGAACCAGTTCATTGAACTCCGAGGGCATCGATTCCTCGAATCTCTGGATCATGCTCTCAAAGGGCTCTTTGAACCAATCCTCCCCGAACCTCTCCTTTCTCTCGAAGGGGAAGCCCTTTGTGAAACTCTCAAATATATCGAATATAGATGGATATTTCTTGTCCCACATATCTATTTCACCTCACAATTACTTTTGCATACTAACCATAAGATAGTGATAGGATATAAATTTTTGCTTTCTCTCCATTTGATCGGGCAAAAAAGCCATTCCCCAGGCATGAGCTTACACCAACTGATCCGATTCTGCACTGCAATAAGATCATCCATTGCCAGGATGATTGGCCATATAGGGAAGAATAACAATGTTCAATAGGAAGGAGAGACTAACAACAATAGCTATTAAGCAGCAAATGGCCGGAACAGGTGGATAAAGAAGATACAGCCAGAGTATTTCATTTAAAAAGGATGTGAGTTCTTATGGTTTATGGCTTAGTTCAGTTTGAGGCGGAGATCCAGAGTTTGAATCAGATCCGTTCCAGAGTGATCTACGCAGAATCGGATGGCCCCTGGGTTGAGGGGAGAGTGGAGGATCTTATGGTCCACTTCACCTATGCCAGCTGGACGGCATATAACCTTGGCTATGCGCTATCTATGTTCCTCTCCAGCAAAGAAGAAGACCTCGGCAGGAGCATATCGGAGATGATGACCAGAATGATCTCCTCCATGGGAGCAATCCAGCTGGCAGAGATCAGGCTCACCCCAGAGGCCATCGATGAACTGAAGAAAGATCGCATTGAGCCGTAATGGTATTTTCCCAGGATGATTTTGTTTTGATTTATTATCAATAATCGAGACGAGAGAATAGCCCGGCCAGGATTCGAACCTAGGTAAGGAGGTCCAGAGCCTCCTGTGATTGACCGCTACACTACCGGGCTTCGCCACTAACCTTGCAGCAGGTGGTTATTAATCTATCGATCCGCTGCCTCTGAGCCTGGTGAGCGACTGCGAACGGCATGGCCGTTCTCAATGGCTATTTGATCCTGGCATCCACCACAGAGTGAACCACTCCTGGAGAGTACTTCTTGACCCGGATACAGCCTAAAATCTCAGATCGTCTCCCCAAAGCTCTTGCTGCCTCCTCAATGTCGCATACCGCTCTTTTTGGGTACATCAAGGAGGGCACAGTCTGATGATAATGCAGCACTCCGCCGGAGCGCAGAGCCCCGATCCCCTTCAGAAGATATCGATCCGTTACCTGAACCATGCCCATCACCACCCTGTCAGCCACCCCCTCTGGGGTCACTTTCGCGCAATCACCCAGAACGGGCTCCACGATCCTCTCTACCCCATTCTTTTTGATATTCAGACAGAGGTAGTGGTAAGCATTGGGGTTCAGCTCAATGGCCAGGACCTTCCTGGGCCGGGAATGGACGGCCATGGGAAGAGAGAAATAGCCGATACCTGCGAACATGTCCACCACGTACTCTCCCCGGCCGAGATTGCCCATGCGCATGCGCTCATTCAGATTGCCTGCTGAGAACATCACCTTCCTGGCATCAAGATGAAAGGTGACCCCATTCTCTCGATGCACGGTCTCCGTTCTTGTGCCTGCGATGATCTCCCGCACCGGCTCTCTGAAAGGGCCTTCTATGCCATAGTCGCGCAACACTGTATGACAGCGAGGATAAAAGTTCAAAAGGGCCCGTGCTATGCGATCCTGGTGAGAGTCAAGGCGAGGATGGATCTTGACCACTATCACATCCCCCAGGATATGCCATCCACGAGGAAGAAGCTCCATCTCCTCTGGCAACAGCTGGTCACTCATAGCTTCTGCCAGATCTGGAGCCCTTCGATAGTACATCGGACTCTCCTGAGATATGACAAGTAAACCGGGGATGTTGCACCTGACCGGTATCTCCACATGACCGCTCTTCTCCACCACCTTGCGGCCGCGATCAAGGAAGCCTTGAGCTATGACCATCTTCAGAGTAGCTGGCGCATCCTCTCTCTTCGCCCTCACCGCCAGAAGGGGCGGACTAGGATTTTTCGGCGTAGCTCTGCTCAAACTTCACGCCATCCCCGGTCAGATTCAAGCTCAAGATCAGGGTATCATTCTTGCGAGTGACAAGGTAATCCTGGCTATGGACCTGCAGACTGGTATCATAATCCTCAGTGCCCGAAAAGTTAAGGGTCAAGGGGACCTGGGACCAGTTGTTAAGCAGATAGATCTTCACGCTGGCGTCTGTGCTGGTGTTCATCCTCACCAGGGTATCAGTACCATGAGCTATGGTGACGATTCCTCCCCTGGCGCTTATGCTCTCATCGATGTTTGAGGGCAGCTTCATCTCAATTAGATTGGGCATCCCATGAGGATTGCTTATGTCAAAGCCCAGGTAGCTTTCGTTGCTGGAATTGATCAGATAAGCAGAATAATCAACAAAAATCAGAGGCTTGCTTGACGAATTTTGGGGAATGCCGCCGGATAATATATAGCCTCCCACCGCCATCAGCATGATCAAACCAGCCAGAGCTGCTACTATCATCTCTTTGCTCATTCTTCCTTTTGCAGGGAGCGATGGTGGCTCTTTTCCCGAGGATGGGGCAAAGGTGGCGGTGGCGGAGGGCTTTGGAGGAGCGGCTTCTTCCGCCTTCGCGACGGGAGGCTCGGGCAAGTCCGCTTCCTCATCCTCAGTTGCGGTTGTATTCGCGGCCTTTTCGAATATACGGGAATAGGAGTCCGGCCTGGACTCCGGTGCGGCTTTATCTTCGGGTTCCGCTGAAAATTCTATATCCTCCTCCGTCTCGAAGGAGGCAGCTTCCTCTTCCTCGGTGGGGGGCACCGTCGTCTCGGCAAGAGAGGGGATCTTCCTGCGGGTGGGGAGGACCGCTGCCCCTTCATCGAAGTTCAGAATCAGATCGGTATACGTTCCCGTGGAATCCACGAACTTGAGGGCGCGCGGAACCAGGTAAGAGACGCCGGATATCTTGACCTCCTCGAAGAACTCGGTGTTCTTCATCAGGCGATCCTTGAATGCATAGACGGCACCGCTCTCCATCTTTGCATCGATCTCGCTTAAGCTGGGGAAGCGGTCCTCCTGCGCGGCCAACTCTTTGGTGGCGACGACATAAGCCTCGAAGAAAACCCGGCTCATTCGATTGAGCCTGTTGGTGTAGCGCCTATCGAAGAGGAAGGAGAAGCTATCCCCTTTGAGCTGCAAGCTCTCTTCGCGCGAATGCCGCCAGGCAGAGAAAGAGACGTCCATTAGATATGCATATCTTCAATCCAAATAAGTATTTTATGTATGGCCAGATTGAATTTCTCCTCTCCAGAGATAGAAATCGTGATCAATACCGTGAATAGATCTCATATAAATCTCGTATGACAGCTATCTTTAAATCTCGCCGGAAAAAATATGGAGTCGATGAAACACTTGGGATTGGTGTGGGTTCTTTTGCTCCTGGGGATTGGAGCGTTAATGGGACCGGCTACGGCACAGCTGACAGCCGGCCAGAGCGTACCTCCATCGGTGAACTTGGGCGATAGTGCAATGGTTACAGTTACGCTGACCTATTACGGCAACAATGCCACTCAAGCGGTAATCACTCCCGGACTTCCTCCTGGGATTGAGACCAGCTATCCACAAGGCCAGACAGCGCAGCTATATCCTGGCATAACAGCGCCCATCAGCTATCCCATAAGAGCAATTCAGTGTGGCACTTATGTTATAGCTTCTCATGTATCGTATTCCGAAGATGGGACCTGGAGGAATTTGTGGCTGGAGTCGCCCCTCACAGTAATCGGACAGCCAACGCCGCAACCCGGCCAGATGGATCCCGCTGGCATGGGGCCTCTGCCTGGAGACACTCCGCAGGGGATGAATGGATCTGAATCGTATCCTCCCGGCTCTGTGCCGGCAAATCAGAGCGTTTGGGAGCCTAACAGCCCTCTGCCCATAAGTCCGGATGACAATGGCGATGCCCACCCGGGGGATGCCCCTGATTTGCAGGACCAGACACCGGATCAGATGCCTGAGACAGATAAGAATCGAAACCATTGAAATGGGGCCCCAGGATTTGAAGTACCGACCCTGAAGACGACCCGGATTGCATGGCGGAGCATGTGCTCTAAAAGCCTTGATCCCAAGGCCGAATCCCAGCACAATTGATTTTCAGGTTTTTTATCATTCCGCCTTTTTCTTATCCAGTCCCAGATCGCTGCGATCATATAGCGCCTGCAGGGAGAAGCCGCGCTCTTCGATAACCTCCCGTCCGCCCTCCTCGCGGTCGAGTATTGTCAGTGCCTGAACCGGCTCATAGCCGGCAGCGGCAATCCGGTCAATGGCCCTTAATAGTGAGGCTCCGGAGGTTACCACATCCTCCACCACCGCCACCTTTGACCCCTTCTCCAGCGCGGGCCCTTCCACATAGCTCATGGTGCCATGCTTCTTGGGCTCCTTTCGCACGATCAGCGCTGCCAGCCCTCTGCCCTGCAGATGGCTCAGGACGGATATGGATGAGACAATGGGGTCTGCTCCTAAGGTTAGCCCGCCGATTGCCGATACCTGCGGATGGATCTGCTCCAGCATCAGCTTGGCGGTAAGATAGGCCCCTTCCGGGCTCAATGTGACCCTTTTGCAGTCTATGTAGTAGTCGCTCTTCCTGCCCGAGGAGAGAGTGACCGGCCTTATCTCCAGCGATCTCTCAATCAGCAGCTCGAGGAGGCGATCTCTATCATTCACGTTCAAATCCCTCTTATTCTGAATGCATAGCTGAGGAAGAGGTGATAATCCTTGCTGTCCTGAATTGATCCATGCCGGTCAAATCGATCCATGCGGGTCAGATTGGCCAATCCCCAGCCGCCTTTATCTCCGCCAAGAGGCCTAGATCAGTCCCATCCAGCAGATAGAGGCGCGCGTGCTCCATATTGGCCATCGCCGGGAGGGGACCGCGCATATCCTCTGCCGGCTCATTGAGGGCCAGTCCTCCACAAAGAGGATTGAAGGCAGGCATGATGATGATCTCCCCAGAAGAGGCAAAACCGTAATGCTCCTCTACCACCTCCGATTGTATGGGCGCTCTGGCCCAGACTGGATGGGTCTGGAAGTTGCCCAGGGGATCCTTGAGCCTCACTGCAGGGTGAAGATGAGCCGCTACCATAAACCCAGAACGTACGACCTTTTCCTCCGGCCAGGTATGACCATGAAAGTAGCCCCTGCCTTCCCGCACAATTCCAGTGGAGGGATGGACTCTAACCCCCAGGGGGGCCATGTCTGCTAAGTTGCTGTCATGGTTTCCCGAGACTATATCCACTCTCACCTGGGCAGATAGCTGACGGAGGAAATCAGGGACCTCTCGCTTCTCCTGCCAGCTCGTCTTGGGCACATTGTGCTTCAGGTCCCCCAAAATCAGCAGCCTATCAGGCATAATCATGTCCAGGTACCCTTTCAGGAGAGCGAGGATCTTTCTGGTCTGGCTGGGAACGGATACTCCTCCCAGCCACAGCTCATGCTCCAGGCCCAGGTGGAGGTCGGAAGCAATGAGAAGCCGCTCCTTTCCCTCTGCCAGGAGGAGAGGTGCGCCAAAGACTGGAGCAATGGAATAAGCAGGAGAGTCAGAATCCGGAGCGCTCAATCCAGCTGCCTCTCTAGCTCGGAATAGAGCTCATCGATATTCGAGGATATGCTCAGGCAGGAGAATTCTATCATCAAGTTGACCCGGGATCGTTCAGACTCCCCCGCTTTTCTGATATCCGTCCTTATTCCCAGAACTTTTTTTCCCTGAAGGAAGAATCGGCCGATCTCCCAGGCAGTGCCGTCATCCACTAAAGGCCCGTCTAGGATGGCCACCATCATATCGCAGCGATCCAGAGCTCTCAGGTTCTCCCCGAAGATCTCCTCCGGCTCCAACTGATTTATTGATAGCTCATAGGGCCATATGACCTGAACGCCGGCATTTGCCAGCCTCTCGCGCAGAAAGGAAGAGAGCTCTCTTCCCCAGGCGATCTCACCCGCGGAGAAAAGGGGACCAGAGAGGTAGATCCTATGCCTGCAGCCCACATCCGCCATCGTTCTCCCTCAGGCAGGGGAAGCAGCCGCTGCTAGCCTGGACCTGACAAAATCCCTGTCCAGGCTGGCCAGGAACCAGCCCACCTTCGGACCCTGCCTGTCTCCCAGAAATGTCAGGTATATCGCCTGGAAGAACTTCTTGGAGTCCAGGTCCATCTCCTTGGCCACGACATAGACCAGATCGTGGATCTCGGCAGCGCTCTTATCCTCGATCCTTCCGGCGAGCAGGCCCAGGGCCTGGCGTTCGGCGGGGGAGAGGTTGTTTACCGCAGCAGGAAGAGTCTCCTGCAGCTGGAATTTGACATATTTGGGTGCATACTTCTCCAGCCAGACCAGCACGTTCCTTGCTCGGCCCAAGATCTCCTCCCTTCTGGATATGACATCATAGCCCGACCTCTTCAGGGCGACGAAGAGCTGTTCCTCATCTCCCCGGGCGATCTGGACGGCAGTGACCATATGCCTGAATGGTATCTCGAAGGGGCCGCTCTTGCTGATGTTGGAGAGCTCGATGGCCCTCTCATCCCCTTTTCTCTGGTCGTACTCGTCCACAAGGCTCAATAGCGGCAGGCCAGGGTCAAACTCTATGTGCTTTTCCGGCTTGTTCCGGATGATCAGGTAACGCAGGACCTCGGGCGGGACGACGTCCAGCATCTCCTGGATGGTGACCACAATCCCGGTGGAGCTGTGCATGGCTCCCACTCCCTTGAGGTGGATCCATTCGTAGACCATGGGGAAAGGAGCGGGATAGCCATAGATCTCCTCGCTGATCCTCTTGCCGGTATCGTATGAGCCGCCCGCAGTGGCATGATCTTTGCCGAAGGGCTCCACAGTCACCCGGAATATGGGCCAGCGAGCCGGCCAGTCCACTCGCCAGACCAGCTTTCCCCCGCCTGCCATGGAGACAGTGCCCTGGCTGCCGCAGGAGCAGACATAGTCCACTGTCTCGGCATCCAGGTCGAATCCCGTAACGTGAGTGGTGTTCGTCCGGCCGCAGGCCTTGCAGATGGCGTCAAACGGGCACCAGCCCTCGGGGACGTCGCGGCCCGAGACCTCTTTCAGTATGCGGGCGATGTCGTCCTTCCGGGAGAAGGCGGTCTTGATGGCATCGTTGTATTTGCCCTCCTTGTAGAGTACATCCGCCCGGTAGACCTCGGGCCGGATGCCCAGCCTTTCCATGCTCTTCAGAAAGGGAGTGAGGAAATGGTCGGCATAGCTGGCGCAGCAGCCCTCAGGGCAGGGTATCTCAGAAAGGGGCTTGCCTATATGCTCATTGAAGCTCTCCGGCAGGAAGGGGTAGAGCCGACGCAGCCGGTCGAAGGTGTCGGCGATGTAGATCAGACGCGCTTGTACCCCTCTGTCCAGGAGAGCGCGATAGACGGCCTCTGCGGTCATGACCTCGCGCATGTTGCCGATGTGAACCGGTCCGGAGGGGGTAATGCCGGTGGCGATGGTATGGGGGCCAGAGCCTTCCAGCTTCTCGGCGATGACATCCGCCCAGTGAATAGACATGTTCAGCAATCGATGCAAGGAGGAGATATTAAGCTTCCGTTGTCATCCACTGAGGGCCAGAAGTCTCATAGAGAGCTTATTAAGCAAGAGGGCAGCTATCCAGCTGATGCCCTCTATCGAACGTCCCGGCCTGGATGAGTACTTTATGGAGATAGCCATAGTGGTGGCCAAGCGCTCCACCTGTCTGCGTAACCAGATGGGAGCTCTCTTTGTGAAGAACAAGAGGATCCTGACCACGGGGTATAACGGCGCGCCTGCGGGTCTCGAGCACTGCGATGTGGTGGGCTGCGCCCGGGAAGGTGTCCCGAGCGGCACCCGTCACGAATTATGCCGGGCGGTGCATGCCGAGCAGAACGCCATCATCCAGGCGGCAATGCACGGCATCTCCATCGAGGGAGCGACGCTCTACTGCACCCACCAGCCTTGCATCCTCTGCGCCAAGATGATGATCAACGCCCGGGTGGCCAAGGTGGTCTACCTGCACTGCTACCCCGACCAGACTGCACTGGATTTTCTGGAGCAGGCGGGAATTGAGGTGGTGAGGGTGGAGGAATAAGTCTTGATATGAAGCATTCGAGCTATCAGAGAAAACAACTAAACCCCACCTCCCACAACTGACAATTTTTCCTGCATTTCCGGAGTCAATTGCTTGACAAGCTCTGCATTGTACGAACCAGTGGGCATTGGATCTGGTGTCATGTTGAATATCTGCCTAGTTGCTGCAGCATAAGAACGCGATATTGCAGCAAGCGACCCGTCTTTGACTGCCGGATCAACGTCGGTCGCAAAGATTGAAACAGTATTGTCGCTGTTGCGGACAATCTCGAAAGTGCGCAGCTGCTGAGGGAAATCCCTTAATGACGCGGTTTCAACCTCCCAAAAGCCGAGTTCAGGACGGGCAGCATCCGGTGATTTTAGTGCGGTAACGATATTGAGATGACGATGTCCCGCGATCCACAGGATGAGATTCGGATATTCATGGAGTTTGGAAATCAGCTGCGCTTCGGATATTGGAGCTGCTGGGTTCCACCCCATCATTGAATCTGCCTGTTCGACGCTTATAGGTATGTGAGCTGCGATGATCATGAGCTTGCCTTCAGCCTGACCCTTATCAAGTTCTTTTACAAGCCAGTCATATCGTTCGTTGTCGAGAGAGGCATGTCCATAGCCGAGAGAATCTGGGTTGTTGAGATCATCATCCCTTTGGGTATCGTCAAGAACGATAACCTTGATCGGTATATTCGACTTCGGCTCGAAAGTATAGCAGGCGAATCCCGTCCTTACATTAGAGGGCTTCGATTTATCCTCTGTTAACACAGGTTTAAATTCTCGCGTTAATATTTTCAATCTTTATAGTCCAAATTCTTCATGATTTTGCTCCAATTTGTCTTCATGGTCGCAATTTAGCTCATTTTCTTCCATTCTTTTACATGTTTTTAGATGGCCTCCGCTAGGTTAGAGGTTTGTTTGCCAAATGTCTCAACTGTACCAGGTTATAAACGAATGCGCTCATCATGAATTTCATCCCTGCCCTGGCAACGGTAGTCACAAGGACATGTCCTGCCTTATGGGCTCGTTTCATAACCGCAAAACACCTTTCGATATGTGACCGCTTCTTGCTGATTCTCTTGTTTCTAAGGATGTCTCTGATTCCTAACTTGTGCCCCCTGGTAGCTTTCTTTATAGCCGAAGAAACTCTTGACGCCCTTTTTTTGCCCAGCTTCCTTCATTTGTTGGCTCCTCATCAGATCTTGTTGGTTTGGCCTGGCTATTAATAATATTAATAGAAATATCAAGTAAGACTTTATCAAACTTATGTTATAAAAGTCGCGTCCTGAATAGAGCCCTCTTTTACAGCATACCCTTTCTCTTCCATCTGCCTTTGAAGCTCCTTCCAAAGGTCCTTGGATTTGCCGCTCTTAATCAAACGCTCGCGAAATAGCCAAACAGTACTGAAATCGGGAACCGCCTCAGTAGTGCCAAGGAAGATTCGAAAAGAGATCCTATCGGCAACTTGTCGTTCTAATTCGGGATCTGATAAGCCAAACCAACGCTGGAGTACGAGCAGCTTTATCATTATCACAATATCGATATTGGGACGGCCTCCTAGACTGGTTTTATTCTTATACATCAAGGGCTCTAGAAACCTGAAACGCTCCCAATCGACTTGCGATCCGATATCGCACAGATCGTCTCCGAGTGCTTTAATCCGAGCATATTCTGCTCTAACGGCAAAATCAATGAGGGTCCTCATACATATTATATTATAGTATCAATAGTATATAAATATTTCGATTGATTAGTTTTTCGAAATCCTCATATGTCAGCTTGGCTGCATAATTGAGACCGAGAGCGTCTGCGTTCCCTTTATTATCAGTGTCTGTTAGAATGTACCAGACTTTTCGGCCATCTTTCATCTGGCCCTGATAAAGCGGCAGAGTTATCGTGCCAGCATCTAGATCGATCATGCCTGATCTCAACAGTTGATAGGGGCCCACGAGTTCACGCTGAACTGTTGAGGGAGCAGTCCAAAGTAAGTTAGGGGAACATCTGCACCAATCGATGCCGGTGCTGGGGCTATACTATCCGATTCGATAGCAACTCCTACTGATTTCTGTGCAAAGGTATTAGCGCTTAAAAACAGTATAGTTGCTAATGCTAGAACAACATAGATGCGTAGGTTCATTTAGTCTGACTCCTTTATCTTTTTAAGATCTGTTTATCTGTAATTGCATTCCAGGAAAAAAGTCGGAATTTCCAGATCAATATAATGAGTTCCTTAAAGATATTAAAAGGTTTCCTCTATGAATTTCAAGGTTATAAATATATACAAAATCCAATCTGGTATATTTTCATAACGCTAAAGTATATATGTATAACCGAGATAATTAGTCATGTGCAAAAGAATTGTGCGCGAGAAATAAAACGCGCCAGTGATCGAAGGCCAGCGGAATTCGTGTAAAGTTAGCTCTAAGAGGTAAAAGATAATGACCGCAGAAGTTAAGTTGGATATTTCCCCCATGTATGAAGGGGAACGCATCAGGAAAGAGGACCTGTGGGTGGAGATGGGCGGCCCGAAAGCAGATGGATTCGAGCTAAGCATAGCAACACTTATGGATCAGATCGAGGATGGAAAGGTGAATATCATCGGTCCCGACCTCAAAGATATCAAAGAGGGCTCAACCATACCCTTCGGAATGAGCTTCAAGGTTGGCGGTGAGAAGGTCGAGAAGGACCTGGAATCAATCATCGAGAGGCGCAATCATTCCCTTCTCTCTTATATCAGCGGCTTAATGCACCTGAATCAAAGGTACGACATCTGGATGAGACTGGGCAAAAGTTTGCAGAAGAAGGGTGTGACCTCGTGGGAACAGATATTCAAACCGGTCATCGAGCTGTACAAGGCTGAGATGCCCTTCATAGAGAAAATGGAGGTCACGGTGGTTACCGATCCAGCAAAGGTGAAAGAGGAACTTGCCAGTGCCATGACCATCTACAAGGCTCGTGATGAACGCGCCAAGGGGCTGCACGATGAGGATGTCGATGTATTCTATGGATGCACTCTTTGCCAAGCATTTGCTCCTACAAGCTCATGTGTAGTAACTCCTGATAGGCCATCCCTATGTGGTGCTATCACCTGGTTCGATGGACGCGCTGCGGCCAAGGTAGATCCAGAAGGACCCCAATTTCCGATACCTAAAACAGGGCTTAAGGACGCAATTGCTGGTGAGTATGAAAGCGTCAACGAGGCAGCTGCAAAGAGATCTGGTGGTGAGTATAATATCATGAAGCTATATACCTTCTTCGACGCCCCTCATACCTCCTGCGGATGCTTCGAGACCATAGGTTTCTACATACCTGAGGTTGACGGCATAGGATTAGCGGATCGTGATTTCAAAGGCTCAGCTCCCAACGGATTGCCTTTCTCGACCATGGCAGGACAGACTGGCGGCGGCAAGCAGGTTGTGGGATTCCTGGGGATAGGCATTCTGTACTACTTCTCATCTAAGTTCTTGCAGGCAGATGGCGGCTGGAGAAGGATCGTATGGATGTCCAAGAATCTCAAGGAGAGAGTAAAGGAAGGAATTCCAGAGGAGATATATAGCAAGATCGCTACTGAAGAGGATGCTAGAGATATCTCCTCCCTCAAAGAGTTCCTACTCGAGGTCGACCATCCGGTCGTAGAAGGTGTTGTGAGACCTGTCGATGACAAGAAGATTACTGAAGGGTGGAAGTTAGAGGAAGTCACCGATGAGGATAAGCAAAGGGTCATCTCATTCATCGAGGAAACCGGGGGAGAGTTCACGTCCTCAGATATACGTTCCAAGCTAAGACTGAGTGAAGGACAACTGATGCAAGTAGTCGAGGTATTGCAGGAAGAAGGCATTCTAGAATGACCCTGAATTGCAGAGGAAGAAATGCTTAACCGAAACTGAAGTTAGAGAGGCTGCAATTTATTGCAGCCTCCTTTGGCCCTAGTTTCAATAACAATGAGCTTTTAGCTGGCTATGTCGTCGAATGTCGTCGGTTTTCAGAAAAACTAACCGAGTGTGATCAAAGGGTTTACTATGTATAAAGTAGTCGGATTGGACGGGAACGAAGTGATAAATGCTGAAAGCTTCTGCGAAGCTTTAAAGTTTTTTCATGAACATTGCATTAGGCCTATCGCTCAAGGTAAAACATTCCGAAACTCAGAAACAACGTGTTACATTGAAGCAAAAGGGGGAAACAGCAAATGCTCGCATGTATCCCACATCCCGCATGTCTCTCATCCGATATAGCATTTTTCACATCCTAGGCCGAACAACTTGATAATTTTAATTTGTTCTTCATTTAGATTAATGACCTCTCGATGAACCGATCCCTTCAGTTCAATAATTGCCTCATTTATATTCCTGAACTTCTGGAATATCCATTTCAACGTAGGACATTGCGTGGGTTTCCCTAGCTGGTTTAACACAGTTTCTCCTGATTCTTTCAGCCTCTTCCGAATCATCCATTCTGCAATCGAATAGATCAACAGAGATAGAACCATTATCATGGATAGAGCTTCGATCCGTTCCTCTTTCTTGAGATAGACTTCTGCCACTCGGAAGCTTTTGTCTTTTAGGAATCGAAAGCCTTTCTCGACAGCGTTTTGGCCTTTGTAATATTGAAGCATCAACTCCCCATCGAGAGTCTTATCGTTACTCGCCAGGACGAATCTGCCAAGTCTAGCTCTCTCGTTAGCGATCATTGCCTCATTTCGCTGAACTTCTCCTTCAATGAGATAGCCTTTCTCAAGCTGCTCACCCTTCTTTGGACGGCCTCTTTTTGAGTCGATGCGTTTGGAGATTTCACATATACTTAAGCCAGTTAGTGTGAAATGAGGATTTTCCGATATCCATCGATCTGCAGCCTTTCTGGCATCAGCTTCACACGCAAAAACTATATATCCCAGTTTCTTAAGCGATTTTCGCGTTTCAGTGAACTCTTTGCCTATCCGTCTATCGAAAGTCTTTGCCTTACTAGCATGCATTTCTCTGGAATCGACCACAACCCACTTCTGATCTATTCCACCATAGTTAATTTCCGTCTCAAGGATACTATATCGATCATCAGAGCATGTTTTCATCTCTAGATCTCGTCTCTGAAGATCTTTAACCTCACGAACGGTTGTTGGAACACGAGTTATCCATAGAGTGCTATCGCCAAGAAGACGAATATTCTCGGAACTGAAGAGGGCGCTATCTGCCGCAAAGTAGTTCTTTCCGGAGAAGTCCAGATTCGACTTGAACATCTGAATCGTCTCAATAAGAGTTTTCTTATCCGATTTATTTCCTGAATGAGCCTGGACAAAGAGAGGAATACCGCATTGATTGGTCACCATGCTCACAATGAACTGTTTTAGATCCCAGCGACCGTCTTTAGGATGACCAAGAGTTATCTCCATAGCAGGCTTGCAGTCCAGTCCTTCGTAATCGCCATGAACACCAAAACTCGTGGTATCAACATGGTAGATATTAGTGCCAAAAGCGAGCTGTTGCATGCATTTAATGGCTATATTATTGAAAAGAGCTGTCGAGCCGAATTTATTGATTCGGTCGAGGGTTCTGCCGACAACATCCTCGTTAAAATCTTCCGGGACGACACCAGGATTAAAAAGACGTTCTAGCGCTAAATTTTCAAAGTAGCTGGGAAATATATACAGTCTGCGTTCCGCGAAACCCAATCCGTTGATCACCAATGCTTTTATTATCGCAGAATGGCTCAGTTTGCAGTTACGAGTCTTAGGAATCGATTCATCAATCACCTCTGAAATTCCCAAAGCATCGAATATCGCGGCAACTAACCCTAAGTGGTCAAGCGATAGCGTTGATAATTTCATTTCAAGCCCCTTCATATCCCTTTTCCACTTAAAAGATCATGTCAACATAAAAATGTTTCACAAAACAAAGCCACCTGCGGGATGTGGGATGTATTACCCATATGTGTTCGAATTCGCTATAAAGGCAGGATTAATTAAGAATGGCAAATTAGTTGAGCCGTTAAGAGAGCCTCCTGTAACAGAATTGATCGCCGCGTTCAGTAAAGCTGCAATCCTACAAATGACGCAGGGAATGGGTTGCCACTAAAATGAGACACCATTGAATGCGCATTTGTTGGATAGGATCGATCATTTTGTTGGAAGCAAAGTAAATGGAGATTTCTCTTCATCTTTAACCGCTTACTCAGTGCTACATTAGCGGCTCAGGTTGCTTTTCAATAGGCGTATACGGTAAACTTGCCCGATGAATGATCAGTCCGTCTTCGAAATGTAATGCCCGATTCAGTATCAGCTGCTTTCCCGCCTGAGTCATTCCGAAGACCGGGATAGAGATTCCGATCTGAAGCTTCGATCTTTTTCCTACTATTTCCCTAACCTGCTTTGAGGCGCAGGCCCATACAATATCACAATAATCAGACAAAGTTTCCGCTTCTTCAACGCTAATGCCTGTATTATGAACTGAAACGACGACCGGTTTAACACCGGAGATTTCGCCCAGTTCCTGTAACCGCTTAGCCTCTGATGCCTTATGTCCGGTTATGGTCACAACTATTTTCCTGAAACCAGCCTCCACTGCCATTATATAACCTTCGACCTGATCAATCGTGCATTGCTTATCAAGAAGCAAGCAACCTTTCTGTTTCAAACCATCCTGTATCTCTTTAATAGGCTCGGTGCTTATAAGACCTGTCATGTGTGCCCCCACGGCCTGAAGCACTTCTGGTCTTGTGATTATCACCGTTCCTGCACCTTCACAGACAACTACTGCGGCATCCACAAGACCCTCTGTCATGGCATCCACTATGATTTCCGAAGCTCCGAAGCTCACTGGCTTCTGATCGCTCTCCAGTACACGATTGGGACCGTACATCCCGAATTCTTCGATATGCCTTCTCAAGACCTTTTCTACGGTCTTGTGGTTTTCTTCCTCGAAGCCATACAAGTCGTTCCTTAATGGACAATGGCGGATTGTGGGTTTGATCAGTACTTCGATCATCCCGTCCTTCACTTTCACCAGGGCTTTGGCCATTTCTATAATGTGCTCTGACATAGTGATGCCTCGATTTACAGAAATTATGCTCACTGAAAATAATAGGGAGTTCTTGAAAGTCCCAAGCTCCAATTTTGATATTTCTTTTTGCCAACGATTCAAGGTTGCGAACTCATAACTCTCGACATCTATGCTTAAGCTATTTTCGCACCTGCTCCTGGTCCATACAGGGCGTTGTATATCTCCTCGATCTGCACTATAACTGCTGCTTTTGCGGGTAGTTTGTCGTTGATGCCATGCACAAAATTTCTCATATCCTCATAAACCTGGCCTTCTTTGTGGACTTTTGCGCTTCCCTTGATCTGGAAGGATTTACTGGTTTGGGGATCGTAGCAGAGTATCGAAATCTTTGGATTCTCTTCCAGGTTAGCCGCTGTCTTATTAAAGAAGTTGTCCGCCAACATCAATGTCTCATCATCGAGTATCTTCAAAAGCCCAACAAAGACAACATTCGGCACGCCTGCTTTATTTGCTGTGGCTATTGGAATGGGCTTTTGCTTTTCAAGTGTCTCCCTGACATCTTTCGGCATATTCACCATATTATTTCCTCCGTTCAATGATTAAAAAGAAAACAAATTATAGCCCTGCTCTTTGGACTATAACATCTGCAACCTGTTTAGCACTTTTAAATGGAAAGTCAGTGGCCTCCAAGACTTTTCCAGCATCCCCTGCTGTAAGCTCGACATCTCCTGCCTTGCACTTTGTAGCTGCTCCCTGAGGCATCGCTGCTAAAAGCTCTTCGGGCGTGTTGATTGGAAACTTTGCATTCTTAAGCGCGCCTTCTATCTGGGCATGTATCTCGTCTTTTACATTCATAGTATTTCACCTTCAATACTTTCTGCATGTATATGAATATATACTTTAGCTTCACAAAAATGCACCTGGTGCATTCTAGTGCATCAAAATGACTAAGAATTATAAAATAGAAACCTTTTTATCTATCCGTATCCCAGATCATCTCATGAAAGATGATATGCAAAGCGAGCTTGTTGCGATCCGATCAAAGCTTTCAGAAATGCATGAAGATTTAAAGAGATTTATTGAACGGTCAAATCAGCAACATCTCGAATCCATCCTCAAAGGTTGCAGAAGCGATTTCTCTAATACTATCATAGGTTATGCGACAAATGAGATTGAGCAAGGACTGGAAAGAAATATGGAGAAAAACTGCCATATGAGGGAGGCCTGTAGATCGTTATTCAGTGACTTATTAAAAAGAAACATAGAACAGATAAGAGATGGCAAAGTATCTGAGGAATCTATTAGCAAGGCCAGATCGAAATTAAAAGGACTAAGAGAGAATGCTCGCTATGACCAATGCGTCAGATGTTTCTCAGAAACCTCAAGAATTCTCGATAAACAGGTAGATCTTATGCATTCTCTTAACATATATAGGGACAAAGGTGAATCGAACGAAATTATTCTCGCACTATCCGAGGAACGAATAGTTGATGAGATGATTGAGCCTTTAAGCAATAAGCAGCGAATACAGATTATGAAAGTTCTTTCATCCGAGACAAAGACTTTTTCAGCACTTTCAAGCCTCACGGGGCTTCGGGGCGGTAACTTGCTCTTCCATTTGCAGAAATTGTTGGATTGTGGTATGATCTTGCAGCGTAATGAAAGAGGGGATTACATGATCACAGAAAAAGGATACAAGGCTTTGAGAGGATTAGCTGAGACGTATATGGGCTTGAATCCCAAAAAACCTTCTGCAGAAATAAATGAGAGTCCAAAAGTAGCGAACGCCTAGAAATCAAACTGCGCGCGGCCACCCCACCCTAAAGGGATGGGGTATGCTTCGGGCCGCGCGCTTCGGTTAGATGGGATCCAGAAACAGTCACATCATAGGTTCATTTGATTTAGCGACCAGAATAATTGTGAATCTGCATCAGATTGCCAGAAAACCCTGTTAATCAACCTTGGGAAAACATGGAAAATGGGCGAGGGTTCACTTCATCCCCAACCTAAAGGATGGGGAATTCGTGACCCTCCGCGCTCCCTATGTATTAAACTTTTTGCATGGTCGTAGAAAAATTTCGCCTAAAAGGGAAGCAGTCAGGATTCCACTCCATGCCGCCCTTTTATGCCTGGTTTATCAAGCGTGACTCCCGCGGCAAGAGAACTCATCATGTCTACCAGGCCGGATTCGTCATGGATAGTAAATGTCGCAGGTCCGGACAAAGCATATTCTTATGAAATGAACCTGTATGAGACAAAGAGAAGAGAAGGACCAGATCAGATCGCGGCCGCCAACCACTTCCTCGATCCTACATGGCATATTGAGATATCCGATGAGGATTCTTTGCGGCGATATACCAACCTATTGAACCTATCCGAAGAGAACAAGGGAAGCATTGATGCGAGCAAGATGATGGAGATTCGGGATGTTCTCATTGAGGACGGCGGAGCCACTTTCCTACATTACACTATGGGTGGCATGAATTTCTCCACCAATCATCAGGTTGTCTTTGTTCCCCAGACCAGAATTCTCTGGATGAAGACTGCAGAACAGCCATGGCAAGAGGTGAACCTGAGCTCTTTGTTCAGCTGAAGTTTCTCTTTGCCGAATTTTTTATTTCGAAATCCTCTTAAATCGTCCGCGCAAAGCATCTCCAAATGAACGAGAGCCAGAGCCCCACTTATCTAATTTACGGCGCAGGAGCCATTGGAAGCGTCCTGGGAGGCTTCCTGCACAAGATCAATAGATCTGTGACCTTTGCCGGTAGAGGATCTCACCTTTTGGCCATCAAAGAGCAGGGCCTGAGGATAACAGGCATCTGGGGCGAGCACCTCGTCCCTCCAGAGGAGATTGATATTCTTTCCGATCCCCTGAATCGAGAAAAGAGATATTCGACCATCCTCCTATCGGTAAAATCCAAGGACACGGAAACGGCCGCACGGGAGGCAGCAGAATTGCTGGCGGAGGATGGTATCATGGTCTCCATCCAGAATGGTCTGGGCAACTGGGAGACCATCGCCAGGCTCGTGGGCGAGAAAAGGACGGTGGGAGCGCGGGTGATCTTCGGAGCAGAGATTCCAGTTCCCGGACTGGCAAAGGTGACTGTGAACGCAGACGACGTCCTCTTAGGCGAGCCCTTCTGCCCGGTGAACCGGGCCCTATTGCAGACCCTGAAGGACGACCTCCGGCTCTCCGGCATCCCGGCAAGGGCGGTCTCAAAAGAGGAGATCTGGTCCGCCCTCTGGGGAAAGGTGCTCTACAACTGCTCTCTCAATCCCCTGGGAGCCATCTTAGAGGTTCCCTATGGCCGGCTGGGAGAGAACGAGGAGACGAGGATGATCATCAGGGGGATCATAGAGGAGATCTTCCTGGTCTGCCAGGCCCTGAAGGTCCCCCTTCCTTACAAAGGAGCAGATGATTACTACCGCTTTCTATTGGAGACCCAGCTCCCGCCCACCCGGGATCATCGTGCCAGCATGCTGCAGGACATCCTGGCCAAGAGAAAGACGGAGATCGAGGCCCTGAACGGGGCAATCTCCCGCTTAGCCCGTGAGAATGAGATCCCAACACCCTACAACGACCTTCTCACCCTGCTCATAAAGTTCAAGGAGAAGAGGGAGAGCCAGGGTCCGGGTCCCCAGGGCTGAAGCTGCAATCAAGCCCCCAGGCAATGCCCAAGAGAGAGACCATGATCCCCAGATACATCCCCCACAGGCCGATGTATTGCCCCAGGGTGTGTCCCCAAAGGATCCCCTCCGGCAGCCAGATGCCGAACAGCCAGCCCAGAAAGCTTTTTCATCTATCCGCGACAATATTTGAGATGAGTTGAGGATATGGAAGGACTGACCGATATTCTGAAGACCATAACCACGGAGATGCAAAAGTCCCTCTCCCCCCGGACGGCGGTTGGCGATCCCATCACGGTAGAGGGAAAGACCATAGTTCCCCTGATGAGCGTGGGGATGGGCTTTGGCGCTGGGTCTGGGACTGGAAAGGAGACAGATCCCGCTGGAGGGGCAGGCGGGGGTGGCCTGGGGATGAAACCCATAGCAGTGGTGATCATCGACCAGCATGGAGTGAGAATAGAGAGGATGAAGGAGAGCCGTGACACTCTGGTGGATCACCTGGCAGAGGCCATTCCCAGGTTTGTGGAGAACATATCCCGCAAAAAGGAGAGCCGGGTGGAGATAGAGGGCTCAAGCCAGGAGAGCTGATCGAAAGCTTTTTTATACTCCAATTCATTCCTTCTGGAGAATGAGCGAGGGAAATATCGAAGCGGAGAAGAAGAGCTCTGCCAGGCAAAAGCCCGATCACAAGAGTAGGCTGGACCTGAGGAGCAAGCTGGACCTGGACGATGTGGATTTAGGCGTCACCTTGCCCTCCACAAACATAAACGAATACATTCGCGTCCTGAAGCTGGCTAGAAAGCCCACCAGAGAAGAGTTCAACATGATCGCCAAGGTATCTATGGCCGGCATAGGGATCATCGGATCCATTGGCTTTGTCATATACGCATTGCTCACAGAACTTCCCAAGATGTTTTGAGAAAGGCTGCTCAGCCGAGGGCAGCCATAAACTAGCTTTGCTTTGTCTCTGTTATCTCTTTATCCATCCTGTTTAGCCCGGGCCTTATTCATGGCCCGGAGGGTGGCTCCAAACTCCGATTCTACTATGCTTGTCACCCCCATGGTCTTGGGATGCAGATCGATCTCCACCATGACATGCTGATGGCCCAGATCGCGCAGGGGCTTGACCTGACGAGGCCCATTGGTTATGGAGAAGATCTCCAGGCCCTGGAGAGCGGATGCGGTCAGGGCATGGGGCACACCGGACACGACGGCAAAGTCGTAGCCACCCTCCTGGGCCCGCTGGGCGATGACGTCCCCTGTAACTGGATACTCATCCAGGCCGCCGATGATGCTGAACTGGACGCCCCTGCCCCGAAGGTCGCCAGCGACATTGACAGCGTCCCTCCTCACCTTGGGCAGGCCCAGCTGATCGTTTAGGTTGGCCAAGGTATCCACCTGCCCTCCAGCAACCTCGGCCACTGCTGCGGTGATGTCCGCAAACATATAGGCGGTCTCCTTCTTGGCATTGAGGATGTTCAGGCCGCGCTTCCCCTGCTGAATCAGCTCCAAAAGCCTTTCTGCTGCCTGATACTTCAGGTCGCCCCTCTCCGGAGCGAGGTACTCTGCGCTGGCCGCTCCCCGGAGCCTCTCCACCTCAGTCGCCTTCTCCAGCAGGGTCTTCTGGCGAACGAACTCCGCCTCATCAATTATCCCCTTATCCCTTGCCGCCTCCAGGGTGATGATCACCCCTTTGGTGTTATCCCTGTAGCCGGCATGAACCTCCACCTCCAGCACCGGTATATCGAGGTCTGCCTCTAAGACTGCCTGATGCAGGTCATCGCCGATGATCATGCTGCTGCAGGTTCCGGATATGGCCATCAGCCGGGGATTAAACAGCTCCACCGCCTTTTTGAGAAGAGCGGTCAGCGGCTTGTGGCCCCCGAAGACGAATCCCGCTTCATCCAAAGCTGTTGTCAGAACCCTCACCCCGTCCTCCTCTAAAAGCCGGGCGTGCTTGAAGCAGCATCCACTCGGGCCGTGCAATATGACCACATCAGCCCCCAGATCGCGCAGGGTGTATAAAGCGGCCACAATTGAGCTCGGCCTGGGATGAAGCACATTCAAATTTTGCATTTCGCTTGCCATTATTATCACCTGAAACATTTAACCGCACTAAGCAGCCTTTTGGGGAGAGAGGATTCTGCCTTCTCGAGCCCCTCCACGAGGTCCTTGGCGGTCTCTGCCCCCAGCTCTGCTGCCAGGGGACGGAGCCTCTCTCCCACCAGGACCAGATCCTCGATCTCCGTGCGCCTTCTTCTGAGAAGCTCCGCGAGACGTGGTATGTCCAGGCCCTCGCAGACTGTCTGGGCATCCTCTCCCACCACTGCTACCAGATTGGGGCCCCGGGCCTTGTCCAGGGCTCTTTCGATATCATTGACCTTGAGCCCTGAGTTGGAGCTATCGAATACCGTCCGCCCGTCCATCCGCTCGATTTTCATCCGGCCGGAAAAGCCTCCAAATCCCTCAAGCGCCCGAATAGTATCCTCCCTCTCCAGCCCCAGGAGCTCGGCAGCCGCAGCAGCCCCGGATATTGCCGTCTGATAGCTGGCGAAATCCAGATCCTCGCCTAAAGATAGCCCCAGCCTCTCCTCTCCATAGATCAGCCCATCCGGCTGGGCCCGAACCAGGCCCCCTTCAGCAAAGGAGATATCAGGCGAGATTCTGCAATCCGCGTTAGCCGCCAGCCTCGACCCTTGTCGGGCTAAAGAGAGCATCTGCAGCTTGGCGGTGCTTGCCCATTTGGTGCCGCCGGCTATGCGGTAGTCATTGGCGAAGCTGGTTAGGATTCCTAATTGCGCAAGACCGGTGCCGCCCAAAGAGATCTCACATATCAGGGCCTCAGCCCCCTGGGCCTGGGCCTTCTCTGCGGCCAGGATCACATTGGCAGGGGTTATGCTCAGCCCCTCTTTCAGGAGCTGAGGTCTGCCGTCAGACCAGATCTCCAGGCCGCGAGTAGTATGGGATAAGACCCGCTTTTGGCGGGAGAGAATCATTGCCAACAAAAGCGCAGTGGTGGTCTTGCTGTGCGTTCCTGTGACCTCGATTTTCACCAGATCGTCAGGGGTCGAGCCCATGAGCTCGCCCACCGCCTGATGATGGCTGATGATCCTCTTTCCCAGACCTTTCGCCTGGACCAAATGAGGATTGTCTGGCGGGAGGTGTACCGGGGCCACCACCTCATCGAAGGCGTCAAGGCTGGCGGTATGATGGTACACCTCCAGGGGCTCAGCCTGGATGCCGCACTCGACCATCCTGCGGGCGATGACATTTGCCCCGTGGATGGTATCCAGGACAGCTACTCTAGAGACTCTTCCGCCCGCTTTATCGCCAGTGCTGCTATGCATTCGTCCACGCCCAGGGGCTCGGCGCAGATTACCTCCACCTCATCCCCCCAGATGTTCAATACGCCTCTGCGCTTCTCCGGGTCCACGCCCAGCTCATGCGGTATATCCTGGCGGGTATGAACGCCATGGGCCAAGAAGAGAGGCAGAGCGATGATCTTCTTCACACCGGTGCCCTGGAAGCTCTTCAGGCCGGTGGGGATGTCTGGCTGGTTCATATTAAGATAAGCGGTTCTGACCGGTCCGGAGCTATTGTTCTTGCCGATCATCTGAGCGAGGGACTCCACCAGCTCCTTGTTGAAAGGCAGGCTGGATCCATGTCCGAGTACGAGTATGCCTACGTCCTTCATGAGATCACCAGTATTACTTTTGACGGTTCTCGTGTTAAGAGGAGGATTGTAGCCGTGAGTACTAAACCCTTTCGAGACAATCGGCCATTGAGCGATGAAAGAGTGGAACTATTCGCCCAGAGTAGTAGCAAAAAAAGGTGGCAGATTCTAAAAGAAGGCCCGAGAGGCCAGGAAATCATAATCCCGGCCAGAATACCATGGCCTGAGCGCGCCGACAAGATCAGATCAATGGCGGGAGAAGTACTTTTCAAAGACCCCGGCAATCTCCTCAGGAGTCTCCAGCACATAGACATCCTCGGTGCGGCGAAGCTTATCCACGTTTTCTGCATCCTCTTTTCTGATGCGCAGCTTCATCTCGCTCCCGTCGGGGAGGATTGTGGTTAAGATCCCAGGGGCATAGTCGCAGGGCATGATATAAGTGGGCACAAATGCCTTCTGGGACATGATGGCGGCATTGGAGAGCAAAGAGTCCGCCAATCCCAGGGCGATCTTGGTTACGGTGTTGGAGGTGGTGGGGGCGAGGAGAAGGAACTCATACCGCTTGACCTGCAGCTGGCCGGCGAGGAAGGGGGAGTTGGAGTTGATCTCCACCCAGACCTTATCGAAGTGCTTCTCCAGGGTATTGAAGAGCTTGTAGTACTTTATCACCTGCTCTCCTGCTTTGGAGACGAAGACCCTTACGTCCACCACATCTTCATACTGCTTTTGCAGCTCGATCATCTTCTCGACCGTCTCTGTGATGCGGTCGCCACTGCCAGTAATTCCCCAGGCGATCTTTCTCTTTGCCCCTTTATTTGCCACTGCCATCACCTAAAACCCTTACCCGAGAGGATCTATTCATTTCTCGATATTTTTCAACCACTCCAGGGTCTCGGCGAACCGGCGAGTGGTCTTCCGCAGGGATCTGAATCCCTCTTCATCCTTTTCTGCCTCCTCCAGGGTGTCATGAGACCAGAAGGTTGCACCGAGGTTGGCGCCGAAGAAGCCCCCGCTCACCGGGATCATGCCATTGAGAATGTAGAAGGTATGGATCTGCTGCACCGCCAGCTCCTGGCCGCCCATGCGGTCGCCCCCTATGGCTATCGCCATGCCCGGCTTGCGCCTCAACGATCGGGGCTCTGCGGCCAGAGTGGCTCGGGTCCTGTCCATCGCGATCTTCATCTGGGCGCTCATGCTGCCGTTATAGACCGGAGTGGCCAGTACGAAGCCCTCTGCCTCCCTGATCAAGGGGTAGAGCTGGTACATGTCATCCTTGACAATGCACTCCTTATTCTTCAGGCAGTAGTCGCAGTGCCTGCAGGGGCTGATGTTCTTGCCTCGCATGGCGAAAAGCTTAGTCTCATAGCCCCTCTCCTCCAGCATCTTGAGGGCCACGCCCAGGATATGCTCCGTGGCCATCTTGCGGGGGCTGCCTGATATGCCAAGAATCATGATATTCTATAAGGAGCTGATGATATTTCAGATTTGCCAGCAGGACTGCACTGGCAGAAGGGACGAGGCAGAAGATCACAGCAGGCCGCGATCCTCCAGGCGCAGCCTGATCATCTCATCCACCTCCGCCAGGCTGGTGGCGAAGACCTCTTGCAGGATCTCCTTTGCAGTCTCTAGCTCTCGGGCTTTCCTATCTAAATCGATTTCAAAGAGTGCCTTGGGCTCCATTCTTGGCCTTCTGTGCAGGGGCCAGATCAGTTGTTCGAGAACGCCTGCCATGATCTTCAACTTAGTACGTGTAAGAATAAAAACATTGCTGTCAAAAATGATATCAATAAATCTTTTCATTGATTTTTAGAAGTATGTACAAGATACAAAAGATATTCAATAAAATCCCTCCATAAATGGCCTTTCATAATTGCAGAAAAAGGATGGGCGTGCAGGATGAAAGTGAATGCCACTGCACCCGTCGGCTGCTGGATGGGAAAAGAGTATTATCAAGGCATGCGGTCAATGTATGATGTCATCTTCGAACAGGGAGATGCTCTACAGGATGTGGGCAGCATTATGATCAAGGGCAAGGCATGGATCTTTGGCGACGACGTGGACACGGATGTGATCATCCCGGGAAAGTACCTGCGGACGCGAGACCGCCATCTCTGGGCGGAGCATGTCATGGAGGGCATAGACCCTCAATTTGCATCGCGCGTCGGGAAGGGAGACATAATCGTGGCCGGGGAGAACTTCGGCAGCGGTTCGTCCCGCGAGCAGGCGCCTGTGGCACTGAAAGAGGCGGGCGTGGCTGCGGTAGTAGCTAGGTCCTTCGCCCGCATATTCTACCGGAACGCAATCAACGTCGGCCTTCCACTCATTGAGGCCCAGCCCGTCTGCCAGGAGGGGGAAATGGTGGAGGTGGACCTTCAAGCCGGTACGGTGCGGGTGGAGGACAGACTCTATCAGGGAACCCGCCTGCCTGACTTTCTGATGGCCATACTGAAGGATGGGGGGCTGGTGGCCCACCGGAGACGAGAGAGAGGCCTGGACTGACTGACATGATCTTTCCTGACAACTACAAATTCGTGGGCATAAAAGACCAAGAAGAGCGGGGCGGACCCATCTACTTTTCCACCCAGTATCTGATCAGCCGGGACGGCCCCAGCCTCTATGCGGTGAAGAGCAGTGGAGAGGGTTTCATGAGAGAGGTCCAGGATCTGGAGCTGATCGCCTCTGGCCAGGAGATCGCCTTCTATCCGGAGAGGGTGGATACCAGGAATAGAACCCTCCTGATCGATCTGGCATATGAGATCTCTCGAGAAGGCAGGGTGAACACAGTGGTCTTCCAGGGCCCGGACGAGCACATCACCTTCGTCAAAGATCCCGACCCCGGCCAGGTCCTGAAGATCGAAGTCATGGACGTCTCCCCACCAGATCCGCCCTGGCTGATCTGCACCCTGCAGGGGCTGGAGGATTGCGGTGTGCTGGGGGACCTGATGGTGAGGTTCGTGCCCAGGATCCTGAACCTGGAGAGGTTCTACTGCCCGTCCGTCTATTATCCCTGCCGGGCAGGGGGGCTGGGAAGGTCTCTGGACTGCGACCCCGTGGTCCACGAGCGGCCGAGGATAGTGGGCTGCGAGGTATCGCGAGAGATCTTTCTGGCCAACAATCCAGGAAAGGAGCACGAATTCATCAATGTCTGTCCCATCCATTGCCGGGAAAGAGAATTTCAGCCCCAGGGGCCATTCATCACTCGCTGCTGCCGGTCGGAGAGGAGGGGGAGGACGGTGAAATGCGGCCAGCCGGGAATTGTTGTCCACTGGGGTGATGGTGCCCGGGAGATAGCGGAGGCGGTAAGGTGTCTGGTCAAGGATCTAAGAGGGTAGCAGTGATTGCCGGGGACGGCATAGGCCCGGAAGTGGTTGAAAGCGCCCTGGTGGTTCTGAGGGCCGCGGGAGCGTCACTCGATCTGGTCCATTTTGAGATCGGCCTGGGCCGCTGGAAGAGGACAGGGGAGGCGATGGACGAAGATGATCTGGAAGAGATTTCTGGCTGCGACTGCATTCTTTTGGGTGCGATCACCACTCCACCTGATCCCAATTACCGGAGCGTTCTCTTAAGGCTGCGGCGGGCCCTGGACCTTTATGCCAACATCCGGCCCTTCCAGTCCCAGGATCTTGATTTCATCATCGTGCGAGAGAACACCGAGGGACTCTACTCCGGAGTGGAGGAGGTGGGGGTGGAGGAATCGCGTACCCTGAGGGTGATAACCCGTCGCGGTTCGGAGAGGATCGCAGAGGCTGCATGCGACCTGACGGCGAGACGCCGCCGTCTTACTATCATCCATAAGTCCAATGTGCTGCGAAGCGACCGGCTCTTTTTGCAGACCTGCCGGGAGGTGGCGGAGCGGCGGGGCATTCTTTATGAGGATATGCTGGTGGACGCGGCCGCCTACAACCTGGTGACTAACCCTCAGAGGTTCGATGTCCTGGTCACCACCAACCTCTTCGGAGACATCCTGAGCGACGAGGCGGCAGGGGTGATAGGAAGCCTGGGGCTGTGCGCCAGCGCCAATCTTGGGAAGTCTCGCGCTCTGTTCGAGCCCATTCACGGCAGCGCTCCTGACATCGCCGGAAAGGGGATTGCCAATCCGGTAGGAGCCATTCGCAGCGCTGCCATGATGATGAGGTGGCTGGGCGAGCTGGAGGCGGCAGGCAGGATGGAGGAGGCTGTGAAAAGGGCGCTGTCGGCGGGGGTGAGGACGCCGGATCTGGGCGGCAGATGTTCTACCTCAGAGGTAACTGGAGCAGTGACAGGATATCTGATGGCAAAAGAGAGCTGAAAAGGCGGCCGGCGCAAAATTCAATCTAATCAAAAAAAAGTTCATTCGATCTACTTTCTGCGCCCCATGCGGCGGGCAAACCAGCGGGACAAGCACCAGGGGAGGCTGTTTTCCAGCCTTTTCCTGATCACCTCTGGGCTGTCTTTTCTCTTCTTTGACTGCCTGCTCATGAAATTCACTCTATGCAATTAGCGATGCCCGATGGTTAATACCTGGTGGTTCAGGGACGAAGCTGAAAAGGAAAGAAACCCTTGCACTCCTTTACCGCTATCAGAAGGCAATCCGATCGGAGGCATTCAACAGACATCCTTCTCCAGTTTCCTCACCATCTCCTCCGCCCTCCGTCCCACCTGGACGGGATCGACGGGCACCCGGGCAACGCCGCTCTCTATGGCCGCCCGGGCCACTGCCTCCGCCACCGCGGGAACCACCCTTCTGTCCAGGGGAGAGGGGATGATGCACTCCCGGGTAACGTTCTCCACCAGACTGGCTATAGCCCGAGAGGCAGCCATCTTCATATGTTCGTTGATATCGCTGGCCCGCACATCCAGAGCACCCCGGAATATGCCAGGAAAGCCGAGGACATTGTTCACCTGATTGGGATAGTCGGAGCGGCCGGTGGCCACCACAACCGCTCCCGCCTCCAGTGCCAGCTCGGGCATGATCTCCGGCTCGGGATTGGCCATGGCAAATACCACGGCATCCCCGGCCATGCTGCTCACCATGTCTGGGGTCACTATTCCTGCCACAGAGAGGCCCAAAAAGACGTCCGCCCCACGAATGGCATCGGCCAGAGTGCCGGTGACATTGCGTGGATTGGTGAGAGCTGCGATCTCCTGCTTTGAGGGGTTCAGGTCCGGCCGAGACTTATGAATCACCCCTCTGCTATCGCAGAGTATGACGTCCTTTGCTCCGAAGCTTAAAAGGAACTTGGTGACGGCAACCCCTGCAGCCCCTGCCCCGCTCACTGCCACCTTTAGATCCCGAAAGTCCTTTCCTACCAGGCGGAGGGCGTTGATCAGAGCGGCCAGGGCGACTACTGCCGTTCCATGCTGATCATCATGAAATACCGGGATCTTTAGGGCCTTCTTCAGCCTCTCCTCCACCTCAAAGCAGCGGGGAGCACTGATATCCTCCAGGTTTATCCCTCCGAAGACCGGCTCGATCATGGCCACTGTCCTCACTATATCCTCAGGATCCTTGGAGGCGACAGCTATGGGAAAAGCATCTATCCCGGCGAAGTTCTTGAACAGTATCGCTTTGCCCTCCATAACCGGAATGGAGGCCAGAGCTCCTATATCGCCCAATCCCAGCACGGCAGTCCCGTCCGTTACCACTGCCACCAGATTTCCCTTGGCAGTGTAGCGATAGACGTCATCCGGATTCCTCTCGATCTCGCGACAGGGTGCGGCCACCCCCGGGGTATAAGCCAGGCTCAAATCCCGGCTGGTGGCGCAGGGCACCTTGCTGTGCACGGCAATCTTTCCCATGACGGCTTCATGAAAGGCTAGAGCTTCTTCTCGAAGGGACATAACATACTCCTGTGGGAGGCATTCAGGGGAGCAACAGATATAAAGCATGGGCCAGAGGGTGTCTAACCTGTGCCGGGGTGGCAGAGCGGACAAATTCCGGGCGGCCGAAGGCCGGCGGAAGTTCAAACGCGGCAGGCTCGAGACCTGTTGTCCCTTCCAGGGACACTTGGGTTCAAAATGACGGGGCGCAAGAGACCCGCCAGGAAAATCCCAACCCCGGCGCTAAAAATATGCAAAGTTTCATATCAGAGTAAGTTGCGACGAAGAGCTGATTATTATGGCTAGATTTCCAGAAGCAGAAAACAGAATCTTGAACCTCAAGATATGCATGCGCTGCAATGCGCGAAACCCAGTAAAAGCTACACGCTGCCGCAAATGCGGCTATGAAGGCCTGCGGATGAAGTCCAAGGAGAACAAGACCGCTTAGATTGAAAATGACTTTTGAGATGGGCAGGGTAGAACTGCACCTGAGGGATGCTGTAAAAAAGCACGGAGCGGGCCACTTAACCCTTATCGATCCTGATTCCCAGACCCCCCAGGAAGCAGGGAGGATGGCCCAGGCGGCAAGCCAGGGGGGGACGGACGCCATCATGGTAGGTGGCTCGGTGGGGGCCACGGGTGCCCTCCTGCACAATACCGTGGCCGAGATCAAGAAGGTGACCGATCTTCCGGTCATCCTCTTTCCGGCAAGCGTAGCTGGGCTGTGCGAGAACGCCGATGCCGTCTTCTTCATGAGCCTGCTAAACAGCCGCTCTCCCAACTACCTCATTGAGAACCAGGCTATGGGAGCGCCTCTGGTGCTGCGCTACCGCCTGGAGGCCTTGCCGATGGCCTATATCATCATCGAGCCCGGTGGGACGGTGGGCTATGTGGGCGATGCCCGCCTGATACCCAGAAAGAAGCCGGAGCTGGCTTGTGCATACGCTTTGGCGGGGAAGTACCTGGGAATGAGGCTGGTCTATCTGGAGGCAGGTTCAGGGGCGGACTCGCCGGTGCCCGCGAGCATGGTGGCACTGACGAAGAAGCTGCTGGGCGATGTGCTGATCATTGTGGGCGGTGGCATAAGAAGCGGTGCAGCAGCCGCAGAGCTGGTGGCCGCCGGAGCCGATCTGATAGTCACGGGCACCGCTGTTGAGAAGAGCCAGGATGTGGCCTCTTTTATCTCTGAGCTGACCTCATCCATTCGCAGGTAGCACTTCGTGTCATCGGATATTCTGAGATTTCTCGATTCATCAAACATCGATGGCTTTCTCTTTGTGGGAGATAGCATAAGCAACTCGGATATGTATTACCTCTCCCATTTTCTTGCTGGGGACAGGTTCGCCATCCTCTTCCAGGAAAAGACTTCGATCCTCGTCTCCTCCATGGAAAAGAGCAGAGCGAAGAAGGAATCCTGTGCAGATGAGGTTCTAAGCACCCGGGACTACCATATCATGGAGAAGCTGAAGAGCTGCGGAAAGCCGGAGCTGGCCTACATAGAGGCCTTGAAGGATTTTTTGAGGGATCACGGCGTATTGCGCTTAGGAGTTGCATACAGCTTCCCGATAGGTATATTCCAGCCATTATCCAGGCATTTCGACATCCAGATCCTGGAGAGCCCGGCCAGGCGGGCAAGGTCGAAGAAGAGCCCCCAGGAGATCGATTGCATAACCACTGCCCAGAGGGCCTGCGAGAGGGCGATGCAACGAGCTGTGGAGCTTATCGCCTGCTCTGAGCCTCGAGGAGATACCCTATACCTTCAGGGCCAGCCCCTTACCGCTGAGCAGATTCGATCGGCCATCGATATCTCCCTCCTTCAGGATGGTTGCGAAGCCGCAGACACCATCGTTGCCGGCGGCACCCAGGCAGCCGAACCCCATGCGCGAGGGACGGGTCCCCTGCCCGCCAATTCCCCCATTGTAATCGACATCTATCCCCGGTCCAAGACTAACCGCTACTACGCAGATATGACTCGCACCGTCCTTCGAGGAGAGGCTCCTGGGGAGGTAAAAGAGCTCTACCATGCCGTTCTTGCCGCCCAGGAGGCAGGGATCGGTGCCATTCGAAGCGGCATATCAGGAGAGGAGGTCCATGCCGCTGTCTCCGCTGTCTTCCAGGAGATGGGCTATTCGGAGAGGGATGGCTGTGGCTTCACCCATTCCACCGGGCACGGCGTGGGGCTGGATGTGCATGAGCTGCCCTCCCTGAGCGAAGGAGGGGAGATATTGAAAAGCTCGCAGGTAGTGACCGTAGAGCCGGGCCTATACTATCCAGATATCGGTGGAGTGAGACTGGAGGATCTTCTGGTAGTGAGAGATAAAGGATGCGAGAACCTCACCCGCTGCAGAAAGGATCTCGTCCTCTGAAAAAGAGCTCGACAGAGCATTTATAGCTGGCTTGCCATTTGGTGATAATGATGGACGCAGAAATTCTAGATAATTACCGGAAGGCCGGACGAATTCTGGCCGAAGTGCTGCAGGAGGCAAAGCCGAAGGTGGATGTAGGCGTGCCCCTGCTGGAGGTGGCCGAGTTCGTGGAGGAGGCCATAAGGTCAAAGGGCGGCCTGCCTGCATTTCCCTGCAACATATCTTTGGACCGGAGCGCGGCTCATTATACACCCTCGCCAAAGGACGAGAGCGTATTTGCCGAGAATATGGTGAAGCTGGATGTGGGAGTGCATGTGGACGGCTACATCGCCGATGCTGCCATCACCATAGACCTTAGCGGCCACGAGGATCTGGCCCTGGCCTCCCAGGCGGGTCTGGATGCCGCCCTGGAACTGGTCGGGCCGGGGGTGAGCACTGCTGATATTGGAAAGGCGATAGAGGAGGCCATAGTTGGCTACGGCTACAAACCGGTCTACAATCTGACCGGGCATGGACTCTCTCGCTATATCGCTCATGACCTGCCAGCGGTGCCGAATAAGAGAATGGATAAGGGAGTGACCCTAAAAGAGGGGGATGTCATCGCCATTGAGCCCTTCGCCACCAATGGCTCAGGGAGGATCAGCGAGGCGCCCATCACTGAGATCTATGGATTCAGCGGGTCCCGGCCCCAGAGGCTTCCCGCGGCCAGAGCCCTGATGAAGGAGATCGTGGAGAGCTATAAGACGCTACCTTTCGCCAGACGGTGGTTGAAGGCCGAGAGGGCGGAATATGCATTGATGCATCTCGTGCGAAGCGGTGCTGTGCACGGATACCCGGTACTATGGGAGGTTGAGGGAGCGCTGGTCTCCCAGGCAGAGCATACGGTCCTGATTCTGGAAAATGGATGTGAGGTGACAACCAGGATAGGCTAGAGGATTCTTTTTGGCCTTTATTTTCTCATCGAAGGAAAAACAGGGCAGAATTAAGCGAGACTAATCACCCTCACCTGTATCCTCCGATCCGTCCTCATCCTTATAGCTGTCATCGCCTATCATGGCCGCGGAGATGGCATCAATGCCGTCCATCAGCTCGGCAGTCATACAATAAGGCAGCTCGCCGATCTCGGGAAGATTCTCCCCGCCGATCACCCTGGCCCCCACCTGGCTGAGCAGATCGAAGGCCTCATCCAGATTCTCCTTCTCCTCTGCCGCTACTGCCCTTGCCACCAGCTCATCGAGGGTGCTCTCCCGATCGAAGCTTCCGGTGATATAGCGCTGGCTGGAGACGAATACAGCAGCAAGCGAGGTCTTGAGTGATTCTATCATCAGATCGGCATCCTCTCCAAGGGATTCGTGCTCCTGGAAGACAATTGAACGGATGGCCTCGATATCGTCCAAAGCCTCTTCAGCGCTTATGATCTCCCTTTCAAAGCGGGCAATGACCTTGAGACAGGCCAAAACCACATCGTCCATGATATAGATGAAGACCGCTCCCGAGTTCTTATCATCGGATTCTGTGAGCTTGAAGTTGCTGTCCTTCACCTTGTTCATCCAGTTAAGCCAACGCTTCTGGGTATAGAATTCTTCCTTCATTGTAGAACTCATCCTTTCTCTATACAATTCAGCGGTATGTATCCGCCAGGGCAACCCTCTCGATAACCAGATCCTCTATCCTGTCCTCTCCCACCGAATCAAGCTCTGCAGAAGAGATATTAAAAACCTCTTTTACCGCATTGTATCGGCAGGAGCAGCCCAGTCCATCCGGCTTTAGAAGTCTAGACAGCTCTATTTCATCTGGCCAGTTGCATTGGCCCTCCAGGCTGGCGAGGACGAGGGCTATGCGCTCGGTCTTATCTGATACACCCATATTTAGGGCCCTCTCAATCTGCCTCTCTCCGGAAGCATATCTCATTATCTCCATGCCAACATCCTTGGCGATGTTTCTTCTCTGAGAGAAGGCGGATAAGGCCTTTTCCGTGGCGAAGAGGATATGCCTATTGCTTACCACTTTATCTGCATCCAAAGCCTGCACAATACAACCGTATCGATGTTGCAGATCCTTTATTGCCGATATGAGATCCTTTCTATCAGGGATGGCCGGCCTTCCGAAGAGGAGGCGGATTTCGTTCATCACTCCGAGATCGGATCTGCTGCTCTAAAAGCTTGCGGTCCTGTAAATCGATTCCCAGCAGAATGGGCTAAACGCTGCCACTTGACTGGATCGAAAACATCAGGCAAGCCCAAGCATAAATCAAGAAATGCTAAAATCTGAGAAAGGGCAGTTTATCTGCCCAATTAGGTGGAAATTTTCGAGCCTTTCAGACCAGGCCGGCACGCTGCAACCTTAGCAGATCTGCCGTATTCAGCTTTTCGCCCTGTCGGAAGTGGGTAAGGATCTCTTCTGCCTCGCGCTTGGCAACCTCTTTGGCGCGATCCTCTTTGATATCCTTATTCTTCTTCTTCAAGCCCATGATCACTTTTTCGAAGTCGCGAACCTCTCGCTGGGTGCGGATGAACTCCTTATGCTGCTCATCTGCAGCCTCCTGGGCCTTTACAAACTCCTTGTGAGCGGCATCTGCTTCCGCACGGGTCTGATCGGCTTCCTTGAAGGTCGCAATCATCTGATCATGGTATTCCTGGGCCAGCTCTGCGTACTTTGTGACGTCATCGTGGTGCTTTGATGCCTCATCCCTCAATGCTTGAGCCTCATCCAGAAGCTTCCTCAGCTCCTCGTTCTTCTCAAGCTGCTCCTTGCGACTCTTAAACTCCGCATGCAGGGAGGCAATCTTATCCACCAGTTGCTTCTCTTTATCTGGGCTCAAGACCTCAGTCTGCTGCCTAAACTCAAGATGATCAATCTCCCGGCGCAAGTCTCTTATCGAACGATCACCAGTGAGGTTGTACTTCTTGCGGATATCGTCTATCCTGGCATAGAGCTGATTGGTCTTCTCGTTGAACTCGTCCCTGTGCTTTTTGGATTCAGCCACATTCTTGTTATTCTCATCCCGCAGCTTCTTGAGCTCTTGGGCCTTGTCGATCAACTCTTTGGTGGCCTTGTTAAGCTCATTTCTTTTGGCGGCCCACTTGCTCGCCTCTGCGTTCAGTTGGCTGCGTCTGTCCTTAAAGGCAAGGGACTCCTGCCTGAGTTTGCCTCTTTTCTCTTCTAGTTCTGCCAGCATCCCCCGTTTGTCCTCCTGTTCCAGCCCACGGCTGGGGTTTGGTCCCGCTCCGGAACCAAAAAACCCGGGAATCCTTCGCCAGGGTGGCGAAGCGCTTTTCTATGGCGCGATACATATGGGTTTTTTATACGCCCAACTCGTTTTTCAAATGGAATTGCCGGGCTAGTGCACAAAGGTGCACTATTCTCATTCCAGATTATCCACTGCTCAGTTGTTTGATGCAAGCGGTATGATCAAAAATGGCCTTTCCATAAGATCAACAGGAGCGAGCATATTAATACCTATCGAGAAACCCTTTACGTATTAACCTTTTGGTTATCTCCGGACAATGGCCAAAAGGATCAATCCCTCAATTGACCACTCCATAGCAGAGAAGGGGTCTACCATGACGCAGTGAAGGGCAAAATCCCGCCTTTGCATGCAAAAGGCAATCAACAGATTGAAATAGGTGATTTGACCAAAAGAAAAGAAGGAATATTAATGGAAATGGCAATATTCGCTTAGATGGAGGGATTGATCTGAAGGCCAGACTAGCAGCGCTGACAGCAATGATTTTGATTGCTTTCACGGGGAATTCATTAGCAGCAACCGATAATGACATTAATGAAGGGTATAAATACACCAACGCTATCCTGCAAAAGAATACCACATTCGACTTCGAGCAGAGCGTGCAGGGTAACGGCTACTTCATGACTTATATTTATGCCAAAGCGGGCAATACCGCAGTCAAAAACTACGCCCACGGCAGTGGCTCATTGAACAGCGAGTCCCTCTTGACATTACAGGATATGGACCGCCTTACCCACGATGCCAACGCAGACTACAATGATTATTATCAGAACTGCATTGAGTTCAAAGAGGATGTCTCCATGGTCTATGCGCCCATGAGGATTGCAGTTGGAACAGGATATTATGCAGCAAATCCCCTGGACTACAGCTCCCTGCTCAAGGAGAAGACCTGGGTAAAGAACTACCGCGCCGGCACCAGCATGCATCATGAGGTCGAGTATGCCCATGCACTGGATAAGGAGTTGAACATAGTCGTCAAAGAGGTCTTCAATAAGACCTACGATCCTGAGATCTTCGGCATTGGCTATACCCAGATGACCATAAATGAGGATATGACCGACGGAAAGGCTCACATTGGTGTCCTGCAGGCCGCAGACAACTATGCCAGCCTGGAGGACGGAGACTTTACCGCCGAGAACCTCGCGATCAGGAAAACTGCCTGGAGAAATCCAGCAATTGAGATAGACGAAGACTACTGGGGAACCTATCATATCGAAAAGAACATGACGCTGGAGACTCCCTACCGTCTGGTTCAGAAGAATGAGGACTGGCTGCCCTGCTGCTTCGGCGGCTTTGACAGCATGACTTCTGCCGAAAAGAAGTACATCAAGTCTGCAACCGGTATCTTCGATTGCACCTGCTTTAAGGCACCAACCCAGGCCCAGTTTCAAAGAACCTACTAAGTGAGGGAGAAACACTCCCGCTTTTTTTTAATATGCAGTTCGCTACGTGGGAGCCATTCTACAATCAGATATTGCAGGACTTCGGCTTCTCTTCTGCCAGGGATGAAGAGGGAGCGCATCTACTGGCAGAGCTTTTGCAGTATTCCGGAGATTGTCGCCCATCGGCAGAGGAACGGATTCGCGGGAGAAAGGCAGTGATATTTGGCAATGCTCCATCCCTTGACCGCGAGCTCGATGCGCTGCCCCCTATGGATGCTGCCCGCATCGCTGCGGACGGGGCGGCAGCAGTTCTCTTAAGAAGGGGAATTGTGCCGGATGTTGTGGTTTCCGACCTGGACGGCCCCTTTCCTGCAATTCTGGAGGCCTGCCAGAAGAAAGCGATCATCGTCGTTCATGCTCACGGAGACAATCTGGATGCCTTAGCCATATATGTGCCCCAGCTGGAGAATGTCATCGGCACCTGCCAGTGCCGGCCATCGGGTGGACTGTACAACTTTGGGGGATTCACAGACGGAGATCGGTCCGTATTCCTGGCGGTCGAGCTCGGGGCGTCCTCAATTGAGCTGGTGGGCTTTGACTTTGAGGACCAGAGCGTGACCCCCCGAAAAAGAAAGAAGCTGGCCTGGGCAAAGAGGCTAATAGAGATCGCCCTATCCGAAAAGTGAGCTTGTGTATCAGGAGCGAGCTGATCTTGCCGCTGCTCGGGTTGCCCCTCCTGTCCCCAACAAGGTCTGGCTAGGTCAGCATTTCAAGTATGGAAGATACAGCGCTCTCTGCCACCGCATCCTCATCGAGGCTCGCATCTATGATCACAAAGCGCTCTGGCTCCAGGGATGCCAGCCTGCGAAAGTTCCCGTCCACCTGGCGCAAAAACTCCTGCCGTTCGAACTTCTCTCTCCCCGAACGAGAGCTGATTCTCTGCACTGATAATTGGGGATCCAAAAGGAAGAGGAGAGTCCTGTCCGGGCGCAGGTTCCATGGTCGATAGATCTCTCTGATCCAGACCAGGGGATCGGGAACAATCCCTTTCAGAGTCACCCCCTGATAGGCAGCGGTGGAGTCGGCATACCGATCGCATAAGACAATTGCCCCCGCCTCCAAAGATGGGATTATGGTATCGGCCAGGTGGCGGGCATGGTCTGCCATGAAGAGGAAGAGCTCTTCCATGTGCTCGGCAAATGATAGCTCGCCGGTCGATTCCCTCAATATCTCTGAACGCAGTATCCTCCCAGCAGCGCTGTTGGAGGGCTCAGCGGTGATGAGCAGCGTTCTTTCCGGAACCAGCTCCTTCAGCTTTGCCGCAATATGGCGGATCGCTGTGCTCTTTCCCGAGCCGTCGATCCCCTCCAGTGTGATAAGCAGGCCTTTCACAACTTCAGAAAGGCCATAATGAAGATTAATTTGTCGCCCGATACTAACTCTGGCACGTCATCCGATGGGTATCCGCAGTCAGGCCAGCAACCCTCGCAACGGGCGTCTGTACCGCATTTGGGTTGTCTCATGGTCATAGGTAGACGATAGTCAGTATCCTACCATAAGGACCTATCAACGCGGCCTGTAGTCCCTATCCTGCACCGGCACTCACGGCAGAACATACTCTAAGCTCGTGTCAGCCCTCGAAAGGGACATTACAAGAATTCATCCATGATTAATAAAGTTATCTACATACGATATAATAATCGACTCATATCGGAGCGCTGCCGCCAGTAAGCTTTAAGTTAGTGTTCTACATTAACAATGCTGAGGTGCTTCGTTTGACCGACAAGATCTATGTAATCGGGCACAAGAGTCCTGATACCGATTCTGTAACATCTGCCATAACCTATGCCAATCTGAAGAACGCCCTGGGAATGAAAGAGGCCGTACCTGCCGCCGCAGGAGACATAAATGCCGAGACCAAGTTCCTGCTGGACCACTTCAAGGTTCCTTACCCGGAGAAGCTCACCGATGCTACAGACAAGAAAGTGATACTGGTAGACCACAATGAGATGGCCCAGGCGGTGGACAATCTCAATATGGAGAACATCGTGGAGATCGTGGACCACCACAAGATAGGGGGCCTGGCCACAGGAAAGCCCATATTCTTCCTCAATGAGCCGGTGGGCGCGACTGGCGGCATCATCGCGAACCTCTATGAGATGAACAATGTGCCGATCAGCAAGGAGATGGCTGGCCTGATGATGTCCGCCATCCTCTCAGATACCGTCCTATTCAAGTCGCCCACCTGCACTCCTCGCGACAAGACCGCAGTGGAGAAGCTGGCCAAAATCGCTGGCGTCGATCCGATGAGTTTCGGCATGGAGCTGCTGAAGGCCAAGAGCGATGTCTCATCCAAGTCGGCCAAGGATATTCTCCTGGGCGACTTCAAGAAGTTCGACTTCTCCGGCACAAAGTCCGGCGTTGGTCAGATCGAGGTCATGGATCTGAAGGACCTGGAGCCCAAGAGAGCGGCAATCCTGGAAGAGATGAACAAGATGAAGGACGCAGAAGGTCTGGATATGATCGTTCTGATGCTCACCGATGTCATGAAAGAGGCAAGCGACATTCTCTTCGTAGGAAATGCCCAGGCAGCGGCAGGATTTGAGAAGGCATTCGGCGGCAAGATCCAGAATAACTCCATCTACAAGGAAAAGGTACTCTCCAGGAAAAAGCAGGTTGTCCCGCCCCTGGAAGGCGCCTTCAAGAAATAAATCATCTGGATTTGTGGCCGATGGGCCACCTTTAGTTTTTCTCTTTTTTGCATTCTTTTCCCTTTGCCAGCACACCATCCCGCCTAAATCGCCACCGTCCTGCAACTGATTGCCCACAGTTGAAGTGGTCTAGCGGCTGGGGTGAATGCATAGATCCTTCTGTTTCAAGCGCACCAAAGGCATTGAGAGATGGCGGCGAGCGCAGGGAGGCACCTCATAAAACCCGGTCTCAAGATCACGGGCCAGATTCTCTATTTCGCGAGAGGATGATCTGGTCTTGCAGCGACGGCAGCGGTAGCCCTGGCCCTTGCCCGCGGACTCCATCCTTCTATGGCATTGAGGGCATAAGGGCGCTGCCTGTACCTTTTCGGGAGCAAGATGGAGGATGTTGATCTTCTCCAGGTTCAGCGTTCCATCCCGCACCGAACCGAAGACCTCCAGCTCATCCCCCGGCCGCAGCTCTTTTATGATATTGCGGAAGTTCTTGGTGGGCTCGAAGGCTGCGCACTCAATCCTGCCCCCCCCATTCAGCCCCACTCCCTCATTATGAAGGGTCAAGAATACGTGTCCACCAGCGATCACCCTGGCCGGCCCGGCGACAAAACCGTGCAGCCGGTAGCTCTGGCTGTCCTTTGCCCGGGCTATCTGGCCTTCGAGGATATGGGCATCTGTGCCCTGGTTGGTCTGATAGAGCACATACCTCTCCACCGGCTCAGATCTTATGGTCTCAAATGCTCTTTTAATGGCCACTGGATCCGAGCCTCTTATGCCGAAGAGGACTGGATCAGCAGAATGGGGCGCGAATACCACTCTATGGTTATGATGGTCCACAGTATCCCAGGTCTGGGGATAAGTGAGCCTGTCCGCTTCCCATACGGTGGCGGGATCTATGAACCTGGGCGTGCCCCAGCGGCTGCGCTGCCGATAGGCTATCAGCTCATAGGTCCAGTCCGGCAGGTCTGCCCCCACCGCTGCCAGAGCGCCGATCAGACCCCTTCCCTTCTTGAAGCCCCGATACCATATCCCCTCCTCGTCCAGAAGTCGTCTCGCGGAGTCTATGCTGAGAATCTCCGTGACCGCAGAGCGATAGAAGGCCCTCATCCTCTCCGTCACCTCCTCTGCAATCACCAGTCCGGGATTGGTGTTGGAACCAGAGAAGTCGGAAAGCTCGAGAAGCGTCTGGAGAGCGATTCTCTTCACCATATCCGGGCGGCTGCTCTTAAGGCTGAAGGCGAGGGCAGCATTGCCCCGGGTCTTATAGCGGGCGCAGGGATTGAGGCGGATGAGCCTGGGCAGGCCCTCGATCTCCCCCCAAGAAACGAGCCTCTCCATGAGCACCGCGGCCAGATAAGTGGTGCACAGGCCTCGTTCAGAATCGGTATCATCTATTCCAATAAACATGGTCAAGCTTAAATAGCGGTCAAACGGACATATATAATGATGGATAAGGAGCTTCTTGCCGCGCATGTGGAGGAGGTTTTGAGAGAGGCAGGATTCTCTACCTCTGACCGCTGCTATCTCCGTCCCAGGAGCTTCGACCTGGCAGCCAGAAGAGATGATCAGTTCCTTTTTTTGAAGATCCTCTCCAATATCGACGGCCTGAATGAGAGGACTGCCCTGGAGATCAGGCGTCTGGCCAAGCACCTATTAGCCAGCCCCATACTGGTCGGAGAGAAGACCCGCGACCAGTACCTGGAGAGGGGAGCGGTCTACTTCCGCTATGGCATTCCCACCCTCAGCCTGTTCACCCTGGCAGACTGCCTGCTGGAAGGGGCCTTGCCCCTGGTCTATGCGGCGCACGGCGGGCTTTATGTGCGCATCGATGGAGACCGGATGAGACAGATCCGGCTGGCACGAGGCATATCTTTGGGGGCCCTGGCCACAGAGCTAGGCGTCTCCCGCAGGACCATTAGCAAGTACGAGGTCGAGGACATGGACACCTCGGTTGATGTGGCTTTGAAGCTGGAGGAGATCTTCAATGAGGAGCTGATCGAGCCGGTAGATCCCTTCCAGACCGAGGCGGTGGCAGAGGTGAAGGGGCCGGTGATGGACAACATCCTGCGACTGCTGTTGGAGATCGGTTTTGAGGTGGTTCCCACCGCCCAGGCGCCATTTAATGCTATAACCAGGGAAGGAAAACTGGTGGTCCTCACGGGCGTGGGCAAGTTCTCCCAGAGCATAATCAAGAAGGCCCGGCTGATGAGCAGCCTCTCCTCCGTCGCCCGCACCAAGTCGGTGGTGATAGTGGACGGTGAGACGAAGCTGGAGTGCATAGAGGAGACCGCCCTCATTGAGAAAAGGGAGCTGGAGGACATCGACGAAACCCGGGATTTTGAGGATCTGGTGGCGGAAAAAAAGAGCAAATAGGCCTTAAATCATCCAAGGCATACATTCATCTATTTCTTAGCCAGAATTGCATTCTGGAGGCATTGTGCTCTCATGAGATCGCTCAAGGACAGAATCAGGGAATCGGGACGGGTATTCGTATTTGGCATTGCTGGGGATAGTGGATCGGGTAAGACCACCATCTCACGGGGCATTAGAAGGATCCTGGGGGAGGATATGGTGGCCACCTTCTCCATGGACGACTACCACTCTTTGGACAGAAGGCAGAGAAAGGAGAGAAACATCACCCCCTTGCACCCCGATGCCAATCAGTTCGACCTTTTGGCTGAGCATCTGGAAGCCCTGCGGAGAAATGAGAGAATAGACAAACCGGTCTACGACCACCGCACCGGAGAGATCTCAGGGACGGTGCCCTTCGGCCCGGCGCCGGTGATAATCGTAGAGGGCCTTCACCCCCTTTACACCGAGCGGCTGAGAAGCCAGATCGACTTCAAGATATTCGTCGATCCCTCCCGGTCGGTGAAAAGGCTGTGGAAGATCAGGAGAGATGTGGGCGAGCGGGGCTATGAGACAGGACAGGTGATGGCAGAGATTCTACAGCGCGAGCCGGACTACAAGCTCTATGTGGACATCCAGAAGATCTATGCCCAGATTGTGATCAAGATTCAAGACTCCCGTTTTCATCCCTCTCTACTCGATTCCCAGTCCACCCTGGACTGGTACTCGGTGCGGCTGATCATGGAGATAATGGAGCATCCCGTGTCCGAGGTGAGCATGAACATCGATCTCTCCAAGATTCTGCGCCGATCGGAGCATGAGTTTTCCATTGAGTTTCAGAGGGATGACTACTACGGGAAAAGGGTGGGGATCATGACCATGGACGGGGAGATTCATCAATCCATGATCTCTGACCTGGAGAAGAAGCTGGGAGAATCCCTGGGAACGGACGGCATGATCAGCGATCGAAGGGAAGAATACGTCAATGCCATCGGCCTGGCCCAGCTCATCTTAACCTGGAACTGCGTGGAGAAGCTGGACTATCTCCTCCAGGAAGAGGGCTATTAGAGGCTTACTCAGCCTCTTTTCTTAAGCTCCTTTTCTATCTCTTCTCCAGCCCCGGTAAGTCCCCAGATGCCATTCTCCTCTCGGACCAGATCCCGCTCTGCCATCTCCGCCAGTATCTTCTTGACTGACGGGGCAGGGATATGAGTGACCTTGGCCACTTTATCTGACTCCATCTTCCCCTTGGAGCCCAGGATCTGGACAATCCTTTCCCGCTGCTTGTTTCCCATGATGAAACCCATAATTGCATCCATGTCATCTGCCATATTTTGCACCTCTTTTTTGCGTTAGCTTTATTAGCTGTACACCTCAATGTTAAAAGTGGCGGGCAGTCCGGGTGGTTCGGCGTCACCTATAACCCGAAATCGTCGATACGCGGGGGGCGAAGCTGACGGAAGACCTCGGGCGCTGTGCGTTCAGTCCAGCTGCCGACTATGATTCTCCGTCCTGTAGGGATAGCACCGGTCCATGGGTCCTTCTGAGGAATGACCCGTGTACCATAATTGCAGGAACCGGTTCAGGCCCGGAAGGGAGCAGACCCACTGCGGGTAACTGTCGCTTATAGGTGTAAGGGGAGGAGAAAGCATCGGGAAAAACTGGCGCATAAGCCTGGGGGCGACTGCCGGCGTGCTCGCCATTTAACGCTGCCCTGAAAACATTCATATATAGCTCTGCATAATGATTCTATCCGGTTGATATCATTACTGGCAATTCCATGCGCCCTGCGATCTTCTTCGACCTCACCCATACCCTGCTTGAAAAGGTGAACGGTCAGTACTATCTCTACAGCGATGCATTGGAGACCTTGAAGGCGCTGCGTGAGCGCGGCTACCGGCTGGGAGTGATCTCCAACCTGTCTGAAGAGGTAACAGTCGACGAGGTGCACTCCTTTCTGGAGGAATGCAGAATCGCCTCGTTCATTGACCCCCATCTTATAGTCCTCTCCTCTGAGCACCCTGAAAATATCAAAAAGCCGGATAAGCGAATCTTCGACCGGGCACTGGAAAAGAGCGGACTGGTGAAAGCAGAGAATAAGGCCATATTTGTCACCGAGGAGCACGAGCACATCCTTGCCGCTCGAAGCTATGGCTGGAGGGCGATACTGAAACGGAACTGGGGCGAATGCCAGCCGGAAGATGGTGAATGCGTCTTAAGCCTGACTGGACTGCTCATCCTGTTATGATAAGATAGATTTGGCTCTCCAAAAGCTCGATTGGAACTCAGAGGCCAGAGCTCAGGTCAATTATGTCCAGAAAACGTTATTGATCGATGCTTCAGATCCACCTGAGCACCTTCGCCTCCCTTGGCATTGCCTCCGGGACCTCCTTTGGATAGCCGAAGATCAGCGGGGCCATGAGCTCGTGGTCCTCGGGAATTCCGATCTGGGCCAGAGATTCCGGAACATGGTTCAAGTGATCGGCAAATCCGATGAAGCAGCTTCCCAGCCCCTCCTGGAAGGCGAAGAGAAACATATTCTGCGCAGCGAGGCCGCAGTCTAAGAAATTCACCACCCTCCACAGGGGATTGGGACTCTTTTTAACGCTGATGAAAATAAGAAGAGGAGCGCCATAGAAGATCATATCTCGCTCCGACTTTGATGCTTCCTCGGACTCCTCCAAGAAAGGCATGCTTTTCATCACCAGCTCCCTCGTCTTGCGAGAGAGGCTCTCTATGACCTCCCGGTCCTGGATGACTGTGAACCTCCAGGGCTGCTCATTCATCCCAGAGGGGGCCCAGACCGCGGCATCAAGCAATCCGTCTATGACCTCTTTGGGCACGGGCCGGTCCAGATAGCTCCTCACACTTCTTCTGCCTTTAATGCAAAGATCCAGCTCCATGGATGAATAGTTGCCTCTGATCGATATTAAAGGTATCACCTGTCGGGAAAAATAGAGCGTGTGGGCAGAAGACCTGAGCTAAATTCGCGTTTTCCTGGGCTGCTCATTCTTGATTCCGCTCTTCGTCTCGCCATAGACCGGAGAATATGCCTTATTCTTCCGGGGCTTGGATGGATCATGTTTGCCCGGGCCTTCGATTGGCATCCCCTTGGCACCTTTCTTCTTGCTCATAGAACGCTTCACCTCCTGCAATCCCATCTCTTCATTGAGCCGCTGCCTCAAATATGAATAAATGCTGTCCTGCAATGCAGTCTCACTCTGAACTCGATGCGGCCATCATTGCCCAATGAAAGGGATTCTGTCAGATAGCATTGACTTCACTCTCATCACATAAATACCAATACGAATCCAGCCGCAGTTCTGCCGCAGGAAAAGCGATGAAGCAATCAGGCAAAATCTTTTTCGATGATGCCCTTCATATCAATAGATCATTGCATACAACGGAGGATCAAAATGAGATCTATATTGGCAATATCTATGGCAATTCTCTTCGCTTCTGCCCTTATAGGCCCCTCTATGGCCCTGAGCGACTACCAGAAAGGGGTCTTAGACGGCCTGAGCGTAGGATGGAAGATGGCCCAGAAATATGACCAGGCACTCCAGGGCAGCCCTGCAGACTTCAATCAGGCCGTCCCTCAGTATAACGCCTGGATAGAAGAGATATTCGGAAAGAACGAATCCCTGATGCTCATGCCCATATCCACCGTCCCTACCAGGCAGACGGACTCCTACTTCAAGAGCCAGATCATCACCCCGGTGCATTCCATAGACGCCAGCTGGAACCAGACAGGAATCTCCCTTCTGCCGGAGCCGGACGCCTATGGGTTGATAAAGGGAGTTCCTGCTGATGCCTACTACTCCTTTGGCCCTGCCCTGGCGGATTTCTGAACGACAGCGGGATCACATTTATATTTACCCACTCCATTCGATACCTGGAAGTTGATGAGGCGCGAAGATGAAGTCGATGCTTTTAGTCCTATCCATGGCCTGTATCGCTGCCCTGGTCGCTGCCGGGCAGGCGGCCTGTTCTGCTGATTCATTCGCCCAGAACACGACTGAGCACTCCTGGGTATTCGTCAACGGCTATATGGAGGAGTCCCGCATCCTTCAGACCCAGCCTGGCTTTGCTGGACAGAAGGTGGTTCTCGGCTCGAGCGGCAGCGGAGTGGTCACCAGAACCCTCGACTCCGTCACTTATAGGGATTCGGAAATGGACGAGACCTCCCTGGTCACCTCAGTGGAATTCGACTACAAGCCCTACCATCCTCCCCTCAATCAAAGCGACCTGAGAAATGCTCTCTGCGCCAAGAACTATGAGGTGGGCTCGGTATTCTCTGAGACCTACCGGATAGAGAAAGACCTGATTAAGGACACCAAGACCTATCAGGATGACAAGATCTCCGTTTATGAGATCAGCTCAGAGATTCAGGGCTCGGCCAGGATCGGCCAGCGGGTGCAGAAGAACTCCCGCACTGTGCCAACTATGATGATGGGGGGAACCTACATGGGCTATGCCCAGATCAGATCGGAAACCGTGGTGGGAAATATGTCCATTCTCACTCTGCCCTGCCCCTGAATGAGCTGGAGGGTGGGACCCAGCCTGCTCTGCCCCTTGCCCCCCCTTTTCACTCCTTTATCTCGTCTCTTCCCAGATCTGCTCAGATCTTCTCCATGTCAAATGCCCAGCGGCTGACATTTGGCGCCACATTTCCGCACCTTCTGCATAGCAGCACCTCCAGGCCCAGATCTTCGTAGCTCTTTTTCAGCCCCTCGATCTGCGGGGCCTTCTTGAAGGTATAGAAATGGATGATTCCACCCCGCCTCAGCATCTCTGGCAGGGCATCCACTATCCGGTCCATTCCATAGGGGGCGGGCACAATCGCCCGGTCAAACCTCCTCTTCAGTAGGGCTGCCATAGAGAATGCATCCGCATTAATGACCGCAATTCTCTCCGCCACCCCATTCTCCCGGGCGTTCTCCGCCAGCCAGCCGCAGGCCTCCAGGCTCTTCTCCAGGGCCACCACCCTAGCTCCCCGGGCGGCAGGAGGAATGGCGAAGGGGCCCACCCCGGCAAACAAGACCAGCGCCTCTTCCCCTGCCTTTACCTGGACCGCCACCCTCATCCTCTCGTAACCCAGACGGCTGTTGAAAAAGACCCTCGCCACATCCAGATGATATCGAAAGCCGAACTCCCGATGAACGGTGACGGAATTTCCCTCGCCTGCCAGAAGCTCCAGGCGGGAGGTTCTCCTCTCCCCCTCCAGGGGGGTGATCTTATTGAAGACCGTACGAACATTCCTGCACTGATCCAAGAGGGCTGAAGCAATCTCATCCTTGTAGCCGTCCAGCTCAGGGTCAAGATAGAGGATAGCGATATCTCCGATCACATGGAAACGGCTGGAAAGACGCGCGAGCCTCTCCTCGGGCACAACTCCCACCAGCCACTCCTTCAAACGCATCTCATATCACCTCTCAAAAGCAACCCAGGGTGAACTGATCCTGCAGCCGGATCCTTTTGGGCTCATGAGGGATCTCTAAGAGGTCCATTAGCTGAAAGGCATTTGCTGCCGCCTTGGACCGGGCATGGTTATTGAAGTAGATCCGGACCATTTGCTCACCTATCTCCGCCTCTTTAACTCGTAGGATTGCGAAGGACGGAGCGGGAAGTCCCCATCCTTCAGGGTGGTCTCCCGGACTGCGTGTACGGGGGAGTTGCGACGCAGTCGCAACAGGATGAAAGCGGAGTCCTTTGCCATAATTACTTTCACGCCGCCCTCAACTGATATAAATATTAGGTAAGTTGTTGACGCAAAATAAAATAGACAACTTTATATTGTAGAACATCGTTTATATATTATGGACAACGAAGCAGACTATGGACCATTCTTAAAAGCCTTATCCGGTGCAGATCCTATCCAGGCAAGG
>Ga0228536_1000562_pt1 | contig 62113 bp, 74 predicted proteins | sample SJ1Smetagenome_FD_168611 | JGI IMG/M metagenome (GOLD analysis project Ga0228536, IMG submission 168611) | Enriched culture of PCE-dechlorinating microbial communities from Ithaca, New York, USA - SJ1.S | ecosystem: Engineered > Modeled > Simulated communities (microbial... > Unclassified...
TAGGTTTATTAAGGTAAATAGAAATTAAAATTACAAATTATTACAATATATGATTATGGAGTTATTATTCTACTTTTATTTAGAAAATTATTATTAGTTGTTTTCCAACAATTAATTGACACTATCTATGATAATATATAAGCTTTACATTATCTTTAGATTAGTTTATAATTAAATAGTAAACTTTATTTAAGGAGGAAAGTAAATGTTTAGAATTGGCGATAAAATTGTGTACCCAATGCATGGAGCTGGAGTGATAGAGGATTTGGAAATAAAGGAAGTGTTGGGAGAAAGAAGAGAGTATTTTATATTGAGAATGCCAATAGGAGACATGAAGGTGATGGTGCCAGTTGAAAATATTGAAGAAGTTGGCGTAAGAGATATAATAACAGAGGAAGAAGTGAGAGATGTCTTTGAAATATTAAAGGATAAGAAATCTAAGATGCCTGATAACTGGAATAGAAGGTATCGTTCAAATCTTGATTTGATTAAGACGGGAGATATCAATCAAATAGCTGAAGTTGTTAGAAACCTAAGCCTTTTAGATAAAGAAAAAGGACTTTCAACAGGCGAGAGAAAAATGTTAAATGATGCAAAAAAAATACTTTATTCTGAACTTGTGCTCGCTTCTAATTTGTCAGTTGCTGAGATCGAGAAATTAGTGGATGAAGCTATTTTTAATGAAGAAATTTAAAAATAACTGGAAAGTTGAGGAAATTAAAAGTATAATACTTTTAAGATGAGGAGGTGGTAGGATGGTAGAAAAAACGGTTAAAGCTATCATCACATCTATAGGAATGGCACTGGGATTTTTTATTTACAGTTTGTTGGAGAATTTGGATTTAGTAGGATTTACTGGAACTAATGAAATTATTGCAATTATTACTTTTATCATTATTAACGGAATTATATTTTATTTTTTAGCTCCTAAATTCATCGAGTTAGCTCAGTATTTAGCAAAGAGAATTGAAAATGTACTTCAAAAGTTTACAATCCAGAGCATTGCATTTAGTGCAATAGGTTTAATAATAGGATTGTTAATTGCATATTTATTGAGTCAGCCTTTGTACATGATAAAAATACCATACATAGGTCTTGCCGGATCGGTGTTGTTGTATATTTTTTTTGGGTACTTAGGAGTTAGAATTCCGGCTAAAAAAATAGATGACATAAATGCAAGTCTTAAAAATATCTCACAAGACAGTGAGAATATTAGAAAAAGCGCTAAAGATAAATCTAAGTCAACAAAACCAACACCTAAGATACTTGATACTAGTGTGATTATAGATGGCAGAATCGCTGATATAGTAAAAACTGGGTTTATAGAAGGACCTTTAGTAATCCCTGAATTTGTATTAGAAGAACTTCAGCATATAGCTGATTCATCTGATGCACTAAAGAGAAATCGCGGCAGAAGAGGACTTGATATTTTAAATAGAATTCAAAACGAATTGGATACAGAAATAATAATTCACGATAAAAAATTTGAGGACATAGCAGAAGTAGATTCTAAATTATTAAAATTAACTCAAATGCTAAAGGGCAAAATAATAACTAACGATTATAACTTAAACAAAGTCGCTGAAGTACAAAGAATAGAAGTATTGAATATAAACGATTTAGCAAATGCATTAAAACCAGTTGTATTACCAGGTGAAGAGATGACAGTTCAAGTAATAAGAGATGGAAAAGAAGCTGGCCAAGGGCTAGCATATTTGGACGATGGAACTATGATTGTAATTGAATCCGGTAGAAAATACATAGGAGAAAACATTGATGTCATAGTTACATCTGTACTTCAAACCTCAGCGGGCAGAATGATTTTTGCAAAACCAAAAGGATAATATAGAGGTGAGATAATGTATAAAGGGAATTTTGTGTCGGTAATTATAGCTTCTGCAGGCATGAGCAATAGAATGGGAAGTGGAATAAATAAACAATTTATATTGATTGACAACAAACCAATTTTAGCACATACAATAGAAAAGTTCGACAAATCAAAATTTATTGACGAGATAATAGTAGTTGCCAGAGCTACTGAGATAGAATACTGTAAGAAAGAGATCATTAAAAAATATGGGTTTACTAAAGTCACCAATATAGTAAAAGGTGGTAAAGAAAGACAAGACTCTATTTACAATGGAATATTGGCATTGAGTGATAAATCAGATATAGTGTTAACGCATGATGGTGCGAGACCATTTTTAAGGGAAGAATTGATACTAAAAGGTATCAATGGAGCGATTGAATTCGGAGCATGTGTCATAGGAGTGCCAGTTAAAGATACTATAAAAGTAGTAGATGCTAACAATCAAGTACATCATACTCCTAATAGAGCTTTGCTTTGGGCTGCACAGACACCACAGTGCTTTAAAACTGATATATTAAAAAAGGGTTATGAATATGCAAGCCTAGAAGGTATAGTAGCCACTGATGATAGCTCTCTAGTAGAAAAATACGGTCACCCTGTAAAAATGATAATGGGAAGTTATGACAATATAAAAATAACTACTCCTGATGATTTAATAATAGCTGAGTCTATTTTTAAAAACATGAATCTAAATGTAAATAGTGATGAATTTGGAGGTGCTCTATGAGAATAGGCTTTGGAATGGATGTTCACCAGTTCAACGAACATAGGGATTTAGTGCTTGGAGGGGTTAGAATTCCTCATGAAAAAGGATTATTAGGCCACTCTGATGCAGATGTTCTCATTCATAGTATCATGGATGCCATACTAGGAGCATTGGCGCTAGGTGATATTGGCAAACACTTCCCTGATACAGACATGACTTATAAAGATATTTCAAGCATGATACTATTGAGAAAAGTATATGACATGATGTCAGATAATGGTTATAAGATTGGGAATATAGATGCAGTTGTTGCAGCTCAAAACCCAAAACTATCGCCGTATATCCAGCAAATGAGAGAAAACATCGCAAAGGTTTTAAATACTGAAATAGAAAATGTTAGTGTCAAAGCTACAACTACTGAAAAATTGGGATTTGAAGGCAGAGAAGAAGGAATGACAAGCTATTGTGTATGTCTGTTAGAAAAAAATATTGACAATAAAAAAATTTTTGTATAGACTATAAAATTAGTAGCGATGAGAGGGAATAGTAGTCAATTATGGCATAAAGAGAGGGAACTTAAAGCTGAGAAGTTTCTTGCCTGATAATTGGTGAACCCAACCTAGAGCATTTAGCGAAAGCATAAACGTTTGGCTCGTTATAGCCTATGAGTGAATCCGATTATTTGATTGGATTAACAAGAGTGGTACCGCGGATTTGGCCTTTCGTCTCTTTTTTAAAAGATGAAAGGTCTTTTTATTTAGTTTAAAAGGAGGAATTAAGCGATGAAAATGTCAAACCTTTATATGCCAACTTTAAGGCAAGTGCCTGCCGAAGCTGAAATACCAAGTCATCAGCTTTTATTAAGAGCAGGTATGATAAGAAAATTAGTAAGTGGTGTTTATTCATATCTACCATTAGGGTATAGGACAATTAGGAAAATCGAAAATATCGTACGGGAAGAAATGGATAATCAAGGAGCCCAAGAACTCTTGATGTCTGCAATTCAACCTAAAGAACTATGGGAAAAATCAGGAAGATGGGACAATTTTGGCCCTGAAATGTTTAAATTAAGGGATAGAAATGACAGGGAATTCTGTTTAGGGCCTACGCATGAGGAATATTTTACTAATCTGATAAAAGATGAGGTAAATTCTTATAAGCAACTCCCTCTGATCATTTATCAAATTCAAACTAAATACAGAGATGAAAAAAGGCCAAGATTTGGAGTAATCAGGGCAAGAGAGTTTATAATGAAAGATGCGTATAGTTTTGATGTTGATGAAGAAGGAATGAAATTATCTTATCAAAAAATGTGGGATGCTTATGATGCTATATTTACAAGGCTAAAATTGAACTATAAAGTAGTGCAAGGCGACACTGGCGCAATGGGTGGAAAAGTTTCTCATGAGTTTATGGCTATGAGTGATGTAGGAGAAGGGAGAATTGCATATTGCAAAGCTTGTGATTATGCTGCAACAGATGAGAAAGCTGATGTAGTTATAGACATTGAAGATGATGAAAATCTTTTAGATATTGAAAAAATATATACTCCAGGAATTAAAACGATAGAAGATCTAACAAATTTCTTAAAAATTGAAGAGAAAAAATTTGGAAAGGCAATTATTCTCAAAGCAGCTGGCAAACCAATCGTAGTGCTGATACCTGGAAATAGAGAATTAAATGAGACAAAGTTAATTAATTATTTAAAAATTGCCGAACATGAACTTGAGATGGCTGATGAAGAAACAATTAAAGAGATAACCAGGGCAGATAAAGGTTTTACAGGACCTATCGGCCTCAAAGGAGCTAGGCTCATTGTTGATGAAAGAATAACTAAAATGAGAAACATTGTAGTGGGTGCAAATGAAACAGATTATCACTTGAAAAATGTAAACTATGGCAGAGATTTTCAAGCAGAGGTTGTTGAAGATCTGTTGTTAGTTGAAGAAGGAGATATTTGCCCTAATTGCGGTAATAAACTCTATATTGACAGGGGAATTGAAGTGGGGAATATATTTCAACTTGGGACTAAATACTCTAAGAGTTTAAATGCAACATTTCTTGATGAAAATGGAAAAGAAAGAGAATTTGTAATGGGAAGCTATGGAGTGGGAGTGTCGAGATCTGTCGCTGCAATTGTTGAACAGTATCACGATGAAAAAGGTATCATATGGCCATTTGTAGTTGCACCATATCATGTGATAATAACTGTAGTGAATACTAAAAAAGAAGAACAAATTGCTTTGGGTGAAAGACTTTACAATGAATTGAAAAACAAAGGGATTGAAGTGCTGCTTGATGATAGAAATGAAAGTGCTGGTGTAAAATTCAATGATCGTGATCTAATAGGCATTCCAGCAAGAATAACAGTAGGTAAGCTTGCTTCTGATGGGATCGTAGAATTTTCATTGAGAAAATCAAGTGAAAAAGAAGAGTTAAAAGCAGAAGATATTTATGATAGAATATTATTAGCATTTAAAGAAGAAGGATTTGATTTTAAGTAAATAATCGAGGAGGAAAAAAATGAATAATGTTAGAGTTAGGTTTGCACCAAGCCCTACAGGTTATCTTCATATAGGTGGTTTGAGAACTGCATTGTACAATTATTTATTTGCAAAGAAAAACAATGGGAAATTTATCTTGAGAATAGAAGATACAGATCAGACAAGATTTGTTGAAGGGGCTATTGAAAATTTGATAAATTCTCTTAATTGGGCAGGTATAACCTATGACGAAGGCGTTTTTATTGAAAATGGACAAATTGTAGAAAAAGGCGATTTCGGACCATATATTCAATCTAAGAGACTGGAAATATATAAAAAATACGTAGATGAATTAATTGAAAAAGGGCATGCATACTATTGTTTCTGCACTAAAGAAAGATTAGATAAAGTAAGAGAAGAACAAAAAATAAGTGGGCAGATTCCAAGATATGATGGATTTTGTAGAAATATCCCTTTAGAAGAAGCTAAAAAAAGAATTGAAAATGGAGAAGAATACGTAGTAAGATTAAAATTACCTCATAATAGAGATATTGAATTTTATGATATGGTGAGAGGAAATATAACAATAAACACCTCAGATATGGATGATCAAGTCCTATTAAAATCAGATGGATATCCCACATATCACCTTGCAGTAGTAGTCGATGACCATTTAATGGGCATAACTCACATTGTCAGAGGAGAAGAATGGCTTCCTTCCACGCCAAAACACGTGTACTTGTATGAAGCATATGGCTGGGAGAAACCGACATATGTTCATCTACCTACAGTCTTAAATAAAGATAGGAAAAAACTATCAAAAAGACAAGGAGATGTTTCAGTAGAAGATTTTAGAAATAAAGGATATTTGCCTGAAGCTTTAGTAAATTATCTAGCATTAGTTGGCTGGAGCCCAGAAGACAATGAAGAGCTCATGAACTTAGAAGAAATGATAGAAAAATTTTCATTTGAAAGAGTTTCAAAGACAGGCGGAATATTTGACATAGATAAGTTAAATTGGATAAATGGCCATTATATTAGAAATTCATCTACCGAGAGGTTAAGAGAACTTGCCATTCCTTATTTAATTAATGAAAACTTAATCGATGAGAAATTTGTTCATGAAAACACACAATGGCTTGATTGCTTAGTAGAAACACTAAAGGAAAGCATTTCTACTATAAGCGAGATACCTCAAAAATCTAAATTTATCTTTTCGGAAGAAATCGAAATCGAAGAAGAGCTGTTTAATGAATTCTTAAACAATGAGAACGCAAAAATCATCATGAATGCCATTATTGAAGAAACAACAAATATGGATAAATTTGACTTAGAAGAAGCAAAGACATTTATGAAAAAAATCCAATTAAAGACTGGCATAAAAGGGAAAAACTTGTTTATGCCCACTAGAGTAGCATTGACAGGCAGTGAACATGGGCCTGAATTAGTGAACATTTTATATTTATTAGGAAAAGACAAGATAATTAAAAGGGCAAGAAAAGTTATTGAAAAACTGTCCTGATATTATATAATATGATTAACATAAAGGGCTTATTAGGACTTAGCATAGGAGGATATTTATGGAGCTTTACAATTCCCTTACCAGAAAAAAAGAAGAATTCATACCACTTGTCGAAGGAAAAGTTACGATGTACAATTGTGGCCCTACTGTATACAACTATATACATGTTGGAAATGCTAGACCATTAGTCGTATTTGACACTTTAAGAAGGTATTTTATATATAAAGGGTTAGATGTAAAAATGGTCATCAATTTTACTGACATAGATGATAAGATAATAAATAAAGCAAATGAAGAAGGGAAAGACACTAAAGAAATAGCACAAACATACATCGATGCTTTCATAGAAGATGCTACAGAGCTAAACTTGTACGAATATGAAACCCTTCATCCTAGAGCAACTGAATACATCGACAAAATGATCGAATTTATACAGGGACTAATAAAAAAAGATGCAGCGTATGTAGTTGATGGAAATGTATACTTTAGGATAAATCGAGCTAAAGACTATGGGAAATTAAGCAAAAAAAACATTGATGAACTATTAAGTGGAGCGAGAATTGAAATAAATGAAGACAAGGAGAATCCATTGGATTTTGTTCTGTGGAAAAAAGAAAAACAAGGGGAACCTTCTTGGGATAGCCCATGGGGCAAAGGCAGACCTGGGTGGCATATTGAATGCTCAGTAATGGCAAGAGCTCTATTAGGTGAAACAATAGACATTCACTCAGGAGGAGAAGATTTACAATTTCCACATCATGAAAATGAGATAGCACAATCTGAGACTCTGACAGAAAAACCATTTGCGAGATATTGGCTTCACAATGCAATGCTCACAGTCGACAATAAAAAGATGTCTAAATCCTTGGGAAACTTTTTCACGCTAAGAGATATAAAGAAGTACTATGACTTAGAAGTTTTAAGGTTCTTCTTGTTATCTGCTCACTACAGATCTCAAATCAATTTTAGCAAAGAAGCAATGGAACAATCAAAAAGTGCTTTAGATAGGCTTTATAATGCAAAGAAGAATTTGGAGTACTACATTCAAAAAAGCTCTGACACATCAGATGAAAAAAGTGACTATTTAGATGTAAAAGAAAAAGTCGACCATTATAAAGATAAATTCATTAGAAGTATGGAAGATGATATAAACACAGCGGATGCAATAGCCGCTATATTTGAGCTTGTAAGGTATATAAATCAAAATATCAATGAAATCAAATCTAAAGAAGCTCTTCTTTATGCATACAAAGTGTTTATGGAGCTAAACAAAGTTTTGGGTATCTTATCTAAGAAAGAAGAAATTTTAGAAGAAGAAATCCTAAAGCTAATTGAAGAGAGAAACTATCATAGAAAAAATAAAAATTTTGCCAAAGCAGATGAAATAAGAGATGAATTAAAAAATAAAGGAATCATCCTTGAAGATACAAAAGACGGTGTAAAATGGAAAAGAATTTAATAAATTTTCTAAACATCTCTAGAGAATTGAATTTAAATTTAAGTTTAGAAGATGTAAAAAGACTTCACCCGCTTCAACTAGCATATATAGGAGATGCTGTTTATGAACTGATGGTAAGAACAGCAATTTTGGAAGTTGACTTGAATGTAAATAAATTAAATGAAAAAGCTAGAAAATATGTCAAAGCAACATCACAAGCTAGCGCAGTTAAATCTTTAGAGGGTTTCTTTAACGAAAAAGAGCTCTCTATAATAAGACGAGGGAGGAATGCTAAAATTAATTCCTCCCCTAAGAATACTGAGCTCATTGATTATAAATACGCAACTGGATTGGAATGTTTGTTTGGGTATTTATATTTAACTAATCAATTTGAAAGAATAAAAGAAATATTTTTAAAAATATATGATTTAGGTGAAGGAGCATTGAAATGAAAGTTGAATTGTTAAGATATACGCCAGATGGAGAGAAATTGATTGCTTCTGCTGCTAAGCTGTGTTATTCACAAGTAGGAATAACAGAAATTGAAGAAAATCAAGATAAAGAAAAAGTTGAATCTTTCTTAAATATGCTTGTTGATTTAGGACATGAAAGTCCTATAGAGCATGTGAGTTTTACATTTGGCATCGAAGGTGTCTCTAGAGTATTAACGCATCAACTTGTAAGGCACAGATTAGCAAGTTATTCTCAGCAATCACAAAGATATGTTAAATTAGATCAATTTGAATACATAATCCCACCTAGCATACTAGAAGATGACGAAGCTAATGAAATATTTTTAAAAATGATGGAAGAAGACCAAAAAGCATATAATAGAATATCACAAATACTAACTGAAAAAAAGAAAAGCCAGTACATATCTGAAGGCTTAAGTGAAAAAAAAGCTAAATCAAAAGCAGAGAAAGAAGCGATAGAAGACGCTAGATATCTCTTTCCAAATGCTTGTGAAACTAAAATAGTGATGACCATGAATGCTAGGAGTCTCATGAATTTCTTTACTTTAAGAACATGCAACAGAGCTCAATGGGAAATAAGAAATCTGGCTATAGAGATGCTAAAAGAAGTGAAAAAAGTATACCCAGTATTATTTAAAAATGCAGGACCTAATTGCATAAATGGGCCATGCAAAGAAGGAAACATGACATGTGGCAAGATAAACGAAGTAAGGCAGTTTTTTAGTGAACTAAACAATATAGATTAAGTGGAGATAGAAGATGGATGAGAAAATTACGAATTATATAGTAGGAAGAAACCCTGTGCTTGAACTATTTAAAACAGATGAGCAAATTGACAAACTCTATATTTTAAAAGGTGAAAACAAAGGATCTATAATTAAAATAATTAATCAAGCTAAAGAAAGAAATATCATCATTCAATATGTAGAAAAGGAGAAGTTGGATTATCTCGCAAATGGACTTGCTCATCAAGGAGTAGTTGCATTAGTAACGGGATATAAATACAGTGAAATAAGCGAAATATTAGAATATGCTAAAGAAAAGAAAGAAGACCCTTTCGTTGTGATTTTAGACTGCATAGAAGACACACATAATTTAGGTGCAATAATAAGGACTGCAGAATGTGCTGGAGTACATGGCATTATCATACCTAAGAGAAGGGCAGCAACAATAAATGAGACTGTGTTAAAGACATCTGCAGGAGCGGCACTTTACATGAGAGTAGCAAAAGTTACCAATATATCCACTGCAATAGATGAGTTAAAAAAACAGGGACTTTGGATCTATGGAGCTGATATGACCGGGGAAAACTTGTATTATAAATCCAATTTAAAAGGCCCGATAGGATTGGTAATAGGTGCTGAAGGTAAAGGAATTTCTAGATTGGTCAAGGAAAAGTGCGATGGGTTAGTGAAGATACCCATAAAAGGCAATATTGAGTCACTTAATGCTTCCGCGGCTGCTGCAGTATTGATTTATGAAGTGGAAAGACAGAGAAATGAAAGCAAAATATAAAGAATACCTATATGTTGATGGATACAATATCATAAACTCATGGGATGAATTAAAAGAACTTTCTAAGATCAGTTTAGAAGAAGCCAGGATTAGATTACTTGAAATTCTTTCAGAATACCTTCACTATTCAAATATAGACATAACAGTGGTATTTGATGCTTATATGGTCAAGGGAAATTCAACAAGCATTGATGATTACAAAGGAGTAAAAGTGGTATACACTAAAGAAAATGAGTTAGCAGACCATTACATTGAAAGGATCCTTGATGAAATAGGCAGGGTGAAAAAAGTAACAGTAGCTACATCTGACAGGATAGAACAAGATATAATCATGCAAAAGGGAGGGATACGAATATCAGCGCTTGAACTGAAAGCAGAAATTGAAAATGCTAAAAAGACTATTGAGAGAAAGCGTAAAAAGATGAACTTGCAAAATGACATTCAAGTTGGAAAGTTAGAAGATGTATTAAAAAAAGCATTAAAAGAATGGGAAAAAGATTAACAACTTCAGGAGGCTTCTTAATGGATTTAAACATCAAAAAAAACAATTCAGCTGATTATTGTAAAATGACAGATGAGCAAATAGTAAAGCTTGCACAAGAGGGCGATAAGGAAGCGCTTGATTTCATAATCAGAAAATATACTCAGATCATAAAACACAAAGTAAAAAATTACTATATTTGTGGAGCTGATAAAGAAGATGTAATCCAAGAAGGATTAATCGGATTATATGAAGCTATAAAAGCATTTAATGAAGAGAAATTCACATCTTTTAATTACTTTGCAAATATCTGCATAACAAGACAAATAATCACAGCTTTTAATGCTGCAAATAGATCAAAGAATGTACCTCTTAACAACTATATATCGCTAAACAAAGAAATATTCGGGCAAAGCACAGACATGAAATATGAAGAGGTCATATCTTCGATAAACAATATCGATCCATTAGAAATTTACATTGTGCAAGAAGAGATTAGAAATATTGAAAAGAAAATCGATGCCCTTTTGAGTGACTTCGAGAAAAAGATCTTTTCGATGTATGTTGATGGACACTCATATAATGAAATGGCAAATAAATTGGGATGTAAAGTAAAAAGAGTAGACAATGCATTGCAAAGAATAAAAAAGAAAATTGAAACTTATCTAAGGCCGATAAACAGTTAACTGGTATTGACAATAATTTAATTTTATAGTACAATTTAATACTGTAAGCCCACGTAGCTCAGCAGGTAGAGCACTTGCATGGTAAGCAAGAGGTCACCGGTTCAAGTCCGGTCGCGGGCTCCAAAATAAAAGAAACACTAGGACGAGTTTTCTATAAAGAAATAATATTAGGATTAGGAGGAATAAAAATGGCAAAGCAAAAATTTGAAAGAACAAAACCCCATGTAAATATTGGGACAATAGGACACGTAGACCATGGCAAAACAACATTAACAGCAGCAATCACATTAGTATTGAATAAAAGATACGGTTCAGGTGAATTCATAAGCTATGACAACATAGACAAAGCACCAGAAGAAAGAGAAAGAGGAATAACAATCTCAACATCACACGTAGAATATGAAACACCAAAAAGACACTATGCACACGTAGACTGCCCAGGACACGCTGACTATGTAAAGAACATGATCACAGGAGCAGCACAAATGGACGGAGCAATACTAGTAGTATCAGCAGCAGACGGTCCAATGCCACAAACAAGAGAACACATACTACTATCAAGACAAGTAGGAGTACCAAAGATAATAGTATTTTTAAACAAAGCAGACATGGTAGACGATCCTGAATTAATCGAACTAGTAGAAATGGAAGTAAGAGAACTACTAAACGAATATGAATTTGACGGAGACAACACACCAATCATCGTAGGCTCAGCACTAAAAGCCCTAGAAGATCCAGACGGAGAATGGGGAGACAAGATAATAGAATTAATGGAAGCAGTAGATGAATACATTCCAGAACCACAAAGACAAATAGACAAACCATTCCTAATGCCAGTAGAAGACGTATTCTCAATCACAGGAAGAGGAACAGTAGCAACAGGAAGAGTAGAAAGAGGAACAATCAAAGTAGGAGAAAATGTAGAAATAGTAGGATTATCAGAAGAATCAAGAACAGTAGTAGTAACAGGGCTAGAAATGTTCAAGAAACTACTAGATGAAGCACAAGCAGGAGACAACATAGGAGTACTATTAAGAGGAGTACAAAGGAACGAAATCGAAAGAGGACAAGTACTAGCAAAACCAAAGACAATAAAACCACACAAGAAATTTGATGCAGAAGTATATGTATTAAGCAAAGAAGAAGGTGGAAGACACACACCATTCTTCAATGGATACAGGCCACAATTTTTCTTTGGGACAACAGATGTAACAGGCAACATTCAATTGCAAGAAGGAGTAGAAATGGTAATGCCAGGAGACAACGCAAGATTTACTATTGAACTAATCACTCCAGTAGCAATGGAAGAAGGACAAAGATTCGCTATAAGAGAAGGCGGAAGGACAGTAGGAGCAGGAGTTGTAACTAAGGTTTATGAATAAAAATTAGGTCTTTTGACCTAATTTTTTTATGAAACACAACCCATGTCTTAAAATTTTATTGACATGAATATTGATTTATGATAGTTTATATAAGTAGCTTAACAATGGGTAATTGTGCCCAAGTCTATGCTTAGATAGATAGCTTATTTAGGAGGTGTGGTAGTTGAGAGATAGAGTAACATTAGCATGTACAGAATGCAAACAAAGGAATTATGTAACTAAGAAAAACAAGAAGAACACAACTGAGAGGATTGAACTTAAAAAGTACTGCAAATTCTGCAAAACACATACCGTTCATAAAGAAACAAAATAATATATTCCATAAGGATGTGAAAAGATGGCACAACCAACAGAAAAAACTAAAAAGACTGGGAAGCTCTCTTCTTATTTCAAAGGTGTAAAAGCAGAATTAAAAAAGGTTGTATGGCCTAGCAGAAAAGAATTGATTAACTACACTAGCGTTGTATTATTTATGAGTGTATTGGCTGCTATAGTGGTATATATACTTGACCTCATAGTAGGAGGAGCGCTATCCTTTATAATTTCGTAGTACAAGGGAGGGAAGGGGCATTTAAGTCCCTATGAAATGTCGGAAAAGGACCTAAGCAGGGAAGAAAGAGAGAAAAATGCAAAGTGGTATGTGGTACATACTTACTCTGGGCATGAAAATAAAGTAAAAGCAAATTTAGAAAAAATGGTTGAAAACAGGGGAATGAGGGATGACATATTTGAAGTAGTAGTGCCTACTGAAGAATATATCGATGCCAAATCTGATAAAAAAACTATTAAAGAAAGAAAAAAATTCCCGGGCTATGTCCTTGTTAAGATGATTATTAATGATGAATCATGGTACTTAGTTAGGAATACCAGAGGAGTTACAGGATTTGTCGGACCTTCCTCAAAACCGATCCCATTGACTGATGAAGAGGTTAAAGCACTAGGAGTTGCTAAAAAAGCCAAGGTAATAGAATCTGATCTAAAAGTTGGAGAAGTAGTAAAAATTAAATCAGGACCATTTGAAAATTTTGTAGGAAATATCGAGAGCATAAACTTAGAAAAACAAAAGGTAAAAGTTTTTGTATCTATGTTTGGAAGAGAGACTCTAGTCGAATTAGAACTAGATCAAATAGAAAAAATTTAGTTGATTTATAAGCAATTTTGCTTTATAAATATATTTATGTAATGGCAAATGCCACATAAGGAGGTGGAAATTTTGGCTAAGAAAGTAATAGCTGTAGTAAAGTTGCAAATACCAGCTGGTAAAGCTACTCCGGCTCCACCTGTAGGTACAGCTTTGGGACCACACGGAGTTAATATTATGCAATTTACAAAAGAATTCAATGCAAGGACACAAGACCAACTAGGAATGATCATACCAGTAGTATTGACTGTATATCAAGATAGATCATTCTCATTTATCACTAAAACACCACCAGTACCAGTACTTATTAAAAAGGCAATTGGTATAGAATCGGGTTCTAGTGAGCCAAACAAGAAGAAAGTTGGAAAGCTTACACAAGCTAAGCTAAAAGAAATAGCTGAAGTAAAAATGCCCGACTTAAATGCTGGAAGTTTAGAAGCTGCCATGAGCATGGTTGCTGGGACAGCAAGAAGTATGGGAGTGGAAGTAGAGAAATAAATAAGTGGGAGGAATTTCCGTTAATACCACAAGGAGGTAATTAGATGCCAAAGAGAGGTAAAAAATATCAAGAAAGTTTAAAACTCATTGAAAAAGGCAAGCTTTATGATGTTGATGAAGCACTAGAATTAGTACTTCAAACTGCAAAAGCAAACTTTGATGAGACAATTGAACTCTCAGTAAGATTAGGGGTAGACCCAAGACATGCTGATCAACAAGTAAGAGGTGCAGTAGTACTACCACACGGAACTGGAAGAACTAGAAAAGTTCTAGTCATAGCTAAAGGTGACAAGTTAAAAGAAGCTGAAGAAGCAGGAGCAGATTATGTAGGCGGAGAAGAACTAGTTACTAAGATCCAAAATGAAAACTGGTTTGACTTTGATGTAGTGGTTGCTACTCCAGATATGATGGGCGTAGTAGGGCGAATCGGTAGAATTCTTGGACCTAAAGGATTAATGCCAAATCCAAAATCAGGTACTGTAACATTTGATATAGAAAAAGCAGTAAAAGATATCAAAGCAGGTAAAGTTGAGTATAGAGTTGACAAAGAGAGTATAGTACACGTGCCAATTGGAAAGAAATCATTTGGAGTAGAAAAACTTAAAGAAAATTTCTATGCAATAATTGAAGCTTTAATTAAAGCAAAACCTGCAGCAGCTAAAGGTAAATACTTAAAGTCAGTTGTTGTATCTAGCACTATGGGGCCTGGCGTAAAGATAAACCCAGCTAAACTTAGTGACTAATTAAATCAAAATTAAACATCGCCGCAGACAGTAGGTGCTATATGCTTAATATCCTACCGAGGAATTAAACCATGAAAATTTGGTCTCTTCACAGTCTGCGAAAGAGACCTTTATTATTATACACTTTGGAGGTGATAGCAAGTGAAGGAACAAACTCTTCAAGCTAAATCACAAATCGTTGAAGAAATAAAAGAGAAAATCAAATCCTCTCAATCAATAGTTTTAGTAGACTACAGAGGATTAAATGTAGCTGAATTGACTGAATTAAGAAAGAGATACAGAGAAGCTGGAGTGGAATATAAAGTATATAAAAACACTATGATGAGTTTCGCATTTAAAGACCTTGATTTAGGAGAATTTGAGGACTATCTAAAGGGACCATCAGCAGTAGCTTTTAGTATGAATGACCCAGTATCAGCTGCTAAGATTACTACAGAATTTGCTAAGACAAATGATAAACTTAAAATCAAAGCTGGCATAGTTGATGGAAAAGTAATTGATGAAAATGGTGTAAAGAGCTTAGCAGAATTACCACCAAAAGAAGTCTTGATAGCGCAAGTACTTGGAGGATTCAACAGCCCAATCCAAGGATTTGCAAATGTATTACAAGGTACAATAAGAGGATTGGTAATAGCGCTTAATGCTATATCAGAACAAAAAACCGCTTAAAAAAATAAAAAATACGGAGGGAAATATAAATGGCAAGTGAAAAAGTATTGAATTTAATCGAAGAGGTAAAGAATTTAACAGTATTAGAATTATCAGAACTAGTAAAAGCATTAGAAGAAGAATTTGGAGTAAGTGCAGCAGCACCAGCAGTTGCAGTAGCAGCTCAAGCAACAGCAGCAGCACCAGCAGCTGAAGAAGAAAAAACTGAATTTGATGTTATTCTTCAATCAGCAGGAGCAGAAAAAATAAAAGTTATCAAAGTAGTTAGAGAATTAACTGGCTTAGGCTTAAAAGAAGCAAAAGATTTAGTAGATGGAGCACCAAAACCAATTAAAGAAGGAGCTTCAAAAGAAGAAGCAGAAAGCATTAAAGCAAAATTAGAAGAAGTTGGAGCAACTGTAGAAGTAAAATAAGAATTACAAATTAAATTAAAATTAATATTTGACTTACACCAAAAGGTGTGATAATATAATATATTGCATAATAATGATTATAATAGGCGATATATATTTATCACGCCTTTTGTAGTTTTTGGTTTTTTATTTTTTAACACCAAAAGCCACAGGCTTTTGGTTATTTTAGTTTATTGAGGGGTGAAGATTTAATGGTACATCCTGTAACATTAGGTAAGCGGGAAAGAATGAGCTACTCGAGAATAAAAGAAGTGCTAGACTTACCCGACTTAATTGAGGTACAAAAATCTTCCTACAAGTGGTTCATTGAGGAAGGCTTAAGGGAGGTTTTTGATGACATCTCTCCAATTCAAGACTACACTGGAAATCTAATTTTAGAATTTGTCGACTATTACATTGACAGTGAAGTTAAATACGATGAAATGGAAGCGAGGGAAAGGGACGCAAATTACTCTGCAGCACTTAAAGTCAAGGTTAGATTAATAAACCGTGAAACTGGAGAGGTTAAAGAGCAGGAAGTATTTATGGGAGATATCCCGCTAATGACTGATAAGGGAACATTTATTATCAATGGGGCGGAAAGAGTAGTAGTTAGTCAATTAGTAAGATCTCCTGGGGTATATTTCGTAGAAAGCATCGATAAGTCAGGCGAAAAAGTGTATTCGTCAACGCTTATTCCCAACAGGGGAGCTTGGTTAGAATATGAAACTGATGCTAATAATGTAATTCATGTGAGAATTGACCGTACTAGGAAAGTTCCTATTACAACACTTTTAAGGGCATTAAAAGTTTCTTCTAATGCCGAAATCATAGACTTATTAGGAGAAACAGAAGAATTATTATTAACACTTGAAAAAGACGCAACGACCAACGAAGAAGAAGCACTACTGGAAATCTATAAGAGATTAAGACCGGGTGAACCACCTACTCTTGATAGTGCTAAGACTTTATTAAACAATCTTTTCTTTGATCCACGCAGATACGACTTAGCAAAAGTTGGCAGATATAAATTCAACAAAAAATTAAGTTTATATAATAGAATAACTGATAGAAAATCAGCAGAAGATATCATTAATCCAAATACAGGTGAAATACTAGTCGAAAGAAATGAAATCATAACTAGACAGAAAGCTATCGAAATTGAAAATACTGGGATAAACTCAGTCAAAATAACTTTAGATGATGGCAAAGTAATCAAAGTACTATCTAATAATTTTGTAAGCGGAGAAGCATTTGATTTACCATTTTCATTAGAAGAACTTGGATTAAAAGAGAAAGTTTATTATCCGCTGATGAAAGAATTAGTTGATAATTACAAAGATGAAGAGCTGAAACAAGCTATTAAAGATAGAATAAAAGAATTGTCACCTAAGCATATATTAGTAGATGACATAATAGCTAGCATAAACTACGAATTCAATTTATTTTATGGCGTAGGCAACTCTGATGACATCGACCATTTAGGAAATAGAAGGTTAAGAAGTGTCGGAGAACTATTGCAAAATCAATTTAGAATAGGTTTAGCTCGAATGGAAAGAGTAGTTAGAGAGAGGATGACAATTCAAGATATGGATGTTGCCACTCCTCAAGCTCTGATTAATGTAAGGCCTGTCACAGCAGCCATTAAAGAATTCTTTGGAAGCAGCCAATTGTCTCAATTTATGGATCAGACAAATCCATTAGCTGAATTAACCCATAAGAGAAGGATGTCAGCATTGGGACCTGGAGGCTTAAGCAGGGATAGAGCAGGCTTTGAAGTCCGTGACGTTCACAACTCTCACTATGGTAGAATGTGTCCTATTGAGACACCTGAAGGTCCAAACATCGGACTTATCACATCACTAACGACATACGCTAGAATTAATGAATACGGATTTATAGAAGCTCCTTATAGGAGAGTAAAAAATGGACAAGTAACAGGTGAGATAGATTATTTAACAGCAGATGTGGAAGATGAGCTAATCATAGCTCAATCAAATGAACCATTAGATGAAGAAAATCGATTTATAAATAATAGAATTGTAGCCAGAGGTAAAATGGGTGTTGTAGATATATTCAGACCTGAAGAAATAGATTACATGGACGTTTCACCAAAACAAATTGTATCTGTCGGAACTGCTATGATACCATTCTTAGAAAACGACGACGCCAATAGAGCGCTTATGGGTTCAAACATGCAGCGTCAAGCTGTTCCATTGCTTAAAACAGAAGCTCCTATAATCGGCACAGGTATTGAATATAAAGCAGCAAAAGATTCAGGAGTTGTAATCGTAGCTAAAAATGCAGGGATTGTTGAAAAAGTTTCTGCGGATGAAATAATCATCAGAAGAGATAAAGATGGGCAAATTGACCGATATAAGCTATTGAAATTCAAGAGGTCAAACCAAGGGACAACCATAAATCAAAGACCTATTGTAAAACTTGGCGAAAGAGTTAGCGAATCACAAATTATAGCAGATGGGCCAAGCACAGACCAAGGAGAAATTGCTTTAGGAAAAAATCTCTTAATCGCATTTATGACATGGGAAGGGTATAACTATGAAGATGCGGTGCTTTTAAATGAGAGATTAGTTATAGAAGATGTATTAACTTCAGTTCATATTGAAGAGTACGAATCAGAGGCAAGGGATACTAAGCTAGGACCAGAGGAATTCACTAGAGATATACCTAATGTCGGCGAAGACATGCTTAAAGACTTAAATGAAAGAGGCATAATTAGAATTGGAGCAGAGGTCAAATCTGGCGACATATTAGTAGGCAAGGTAACTCCAAAAGGAGAAACTGAACTCACACCTGAGGAAAGACTTCTAAGGGCTATATTCGGCGAAAAAGCTCGTGAGGTAAGAGATACATCGCTTAGAGTACCCCATGGCGAAAGTGGAATAGTTGTTGATGTAAAAGTCTATACCATGGAAAATGGAGATGAATTGCCTCCAGGAGTAAACGAAATGGTCAGGGTTTATATAGCTACTAAGAGGAAGATAAATGTCGGGGATAAAATGTGTGGTAGACACGGGAACAAAGGTGTTGTTTCAAGAATTCTGCCAAAAGAAGACATGCCATATATGCCCGATGGAACGCCAGTTGATGTCGTATTAAATCCTCTAGGAGTACCTTCTAGAATGAATTTAGGGCAAGTATTAGAAGTACATTTAGGATTAGCGGCTAAAAAATTAGGTTGGCATGTAGCAACGCCAGTTTTTGATGGAGCTAACGAAGAAGATATAATGGACGCATTAAGAACAGCTGGGTATCCTGAAAACGGGAAAATTGAGCTAAGAGATGGAAGAACTGGAGAGAAGTTTGCAAACCCAGTAACAGTTGGATATATGTACATGCTTAAACTCCACCACTTAGTAGATGATAAAATCCATGCTAGATCAACAGGGCCATATTCTTTAGTTACACAGCAACCTCTAGGCGGTAAAGCACAATTTGGTGGGCAAAGATTTGGTGAGATGGAAGTATGGGCATTGGAAGCATATGGGGCTGCTCACACACTGCAAGAAATTTTAACAGTGAAATCTGACGATATCGTCGGGAGAGTAAAGACATATGAAGCTATAGTAAAAGGCGAAAACATTCCAGAGCCAGGCATACCAGAATCATTTAAAGTTTTAATCAAAGAACTTCAAAGTTTAGCATTAGATGTAAAGATCATCGGAGAAGATTCTGGAGAAATAGAATTAAAAGAATCAATTGATGATGATGTAGCAGAATTTGATTTTGCCGAAGGATCTATTTCAAAATTTGGATTAGATGACATAGATGAAGATGAATACGAAAATGACAATGACATTGATGATGAATTGTCAAAAAATAAATCAAAGGATGAAGTACCTGAAGGCTTTTTAATAAAGGAAAAAGATGATGATTTTGATGAATTTGAGGATGACGATTTTTAGTAAAATTTTTATTAATACTATGAAAGGAGAGAGTGCTCCTTGTACGAATTAAATACATTTGATTCAATAAGAATTGGGTTAGCATCGCCGGAAAAAATAAGGCAGTGGTCTAAAGGAGAAGTAAAAAAACCAGAAACCATTAATTATAGAACGCTTAAACCAGAAAAAGAAGGACTTTTTTGTGAAAAAATATTTGGACCAGTCAAAGACTGGGAATGTCACTGTGGAAAATACAAAAGAGTAAGGTACAAAGGTGTAATCTGTGATAGATGTGGAGTAGAGGTAACAAAGTCAAAAGTAAGAAGAGAAAGATTAGGGCATATTGAATTAGCTGCTCCTGTTTCTCATATTTGGTATTTTAAAGGCATACCAAGTAGAATGGGGCTTATGTTAGATATGAGCCCAAGAGCTTTAGAAAAAGTGCTCTATTTTGCATCTTATATAGTATTAGAAGCTGGGGACACACCTTTATACGAAAAACAATTATTAACTGAAGCCGAGTACAGAGAGTTTTTGGAGAATTATCCAAATAAATTTAAAGCTCAAATGGGAGCAGAAGCAATAAAGTATTTGCTTCAAAAAATTGATCTAGACAAAGAATCTGAAGAGCTTAAATCTCAACTTAAAGATGCAACAGGCCAAAAGAGAATAAGAATAACAAGAAGGCTTGAAGTAGTAGAATCATTCAGACAATCTGGAAACAGACCAGAATGGATGATACTAGATGTCATACCTGTCATACCACCTGATCTAAGACCGATGGTTCAGCTTGATGGGGGCAGATTTGCAACTTCGGACTTAAATGACTTATACAGAAGAGTCATAAACAGAAACAACAGATTAAAAAGGCTTCTTGATTTAGGAGCACCTGATATAATTGTCAGAAATGAAAAGAGAATGCTGCAAGAAGCTGTAGATGCATTGATTGACAATGGCAGAAGAGGCAGACCTGTGACAGGGCCAGGGAATCGACCACTAAAATCACTTTCCGACATGCTAAAAGGTAAGCAAGGTAGATTCAGACAAAATTTACTTGGCAAGAGGGTAGATTATTCTGGAAGATCTGTTATTGTAGTAGGACCTGAACTTAAATTTTATCAATGTGGCTTACCAAAGACAATGGCTTTAGAATTATTCAAACCATTTGTAATGAAAAAATTAGTTGAAGACAATCTAGCTCACAATATAAAATCAGCTAAGAGAATGGTTGAAAGGGTAAAACCTCAAGTTTGGGATGTATTGGAAGAAGTCATAAAAGACCATCCAGTTTTATTAAACCGTGCTCCTACGCTTCATAGACTAGGGATACAAGCTTTTGAACCAGTGTTAGTCGAAGGTAAAGCTATAAAACTACATCCATTAGTCTGCACAGCTTACAATGCTGACTTCGATGGAGACCAAATGGCAATACACGTTCCTCTTTCACAAGAGGCACAAGCAGAAGCAAGGCTATTGATGCTCTCAACTAACAATATATTAGCACCAAAAGATGGAAAGCCTATCACAACTCCATCACAAGATATGGTATTAGGAAGCTATTACCTTACAGTTGAACGAGATGGTGAGGCAGGCGAAGGCAAGTACTTCAAAGATTTTGATGAAATGCTTCATGCATATCAAAATGGAGACATTGGGATACATGCTAGAGTAAATGTCAGAATGAGATTAAATAAAGATGACCGAGGTAAAATAGTAAACAGCACAGTTGGAAGATTTATTTTCAACGAAAACATTCCTCAAGATCTTGGATTTGTTGATAGATCTAAAGATAAATACTCTCTAGAAATAGATAGAGTGGTAGATAAGAAATTCTTAGGAATTCTAGTCGATAAATGTTTTAGAAAACATGGAAATGCTGCAACTGCTGAGATGTTAGACCACATCAAGGAAATGGGATACAAATACTCAACCATTGGAGCTATTACTATATCCATGGGAGATGTAATAGTACCTGATGAAAAATATGTATTAATCAGAAAAGCTGAAGAAGAAGTTGATAAACTTGAAAGATCTTACCGCAGAGGTTTGATTTCGGATGAAGAAAGATATGAAAGAGTTATTGAGATTTGGAATAAGACTACTGATGAAGTAACAGATGCTCTCATGAACAGCTTAGATCCAATGAACAACATCTACATCATGGCGTTGTCAGGAGCGAGAGGTAGCAAGAACCAAATCAGACAATTAGCTGGGATGAGAGGACTGATGGCAAGTGCATCAGGTAGGACAATAGAAGTTCCTATTAAATCTAACTTTAGAGAAGGATTATCAGTACTTGAATTCTTCATCTCAACACACGGTTCTAGAAAAGGGTTGGCAGATACAGCACTAAGAACAGCTGACTCAGGTTATTTGACAAGAAGGCTAGTAGATGTAAGCCAAGACATAATAGTAAGAGAACAAGACTGTGGAACAGATCAATATCTGTTAGTAAAAGCATTCATGGATGGCAAAGAAGTGATTGAAGAACTAAAAGATAGAATAGAAGGCCGCTACGCTTTTGAAGATATAATAAATCCAGAAAATGGAGAAATAATAGTAAAAGCAAACACAATGATCACAGATGATCAAGCAGAATTCATACAAAATATAGGGATTAAAGAAGTAAAGGTAAGATCAGTACTCGGATGTAAAACAAAACATGGAGTTTGCTCACATTGTTATGGCAGAAACTTAGCAACCGGGAAAGAGGTAAACATTGGAGAAGCAGTAGGTATAATCGCGGCTCAATCAATAGGCGAACCTGGTACTCAGCTTACCATGAGAACATTCCACACAGGCGGGGTAGCAGCAGCAGAAGATATCACTCAAGGTCTGCCTAGAGTTGAGGAGCTATTTGAAGCTAGAAAACCTAAAGGACTTGCAATGATTTCTGAGATCGGTGGAACTGTTTCAATAAATGAAGGCAAAAAGAAGAAAGAAATCACCATTACTTCTGAAAGCGGAGAAAAAGTAACTTATGCTATTCCAAATGGAGCAAGAGTAAAGGTTAAAAACGGTGATGTAATAGAAGCTGGAGATGAAATAACAGAAGGAAGCGTAAATCCACATGACATTTTGAAAATCAAAGGTGTCAAAGGAGTTCAAAACTATATAGTAAAAGAAGTCCAAAAAGTATATAGGCTTCAAGGGGTAGACATCAATGACAAACACATTGAAATGATAGTAAGACAAATGCTATCTAGAATAAAAGTAGAAAGTTCTGGAGATACAGATATGCTACCTGGAAGCTTAGTAAGCATAAATGAATTTGAAGAGAAAAACAAGATAGCAGAAGATAATGGACTTGAAAAAGCTGTAGGAAGAGTAGCTCTTCTTGGAATTACGAAAGCTTCTCTAGCGACTGATTCTTTCCTTTCAGCTGCATCTTTCCAAGAAACAACGAGAGTTTTAACCGAAGCTGCTACAAAAGGCAAAGAGGATAAACTGATAGGCTTAAAAGAAAATGTAATCATCGGGAAACTCATTCCTGCTGGAACCGGAATGAAAATTTACAACAACATAAAATTAATCGATGAGGAAGAAAATGTAATTAATGACCTAGAGATAGATGAAACTCAGATGGAAGAAAGCCTAGTAGAATAAAATAGTGTTGACAGTGTAACAAGCAAATGTTAAAATTTTAGAGTAACAAAATAGCAGAAGGGCTTGACATAAGATTATGTAGTTTTAACTACATAATCTTATGTGCTGTTTTAAGGAGGGTCATTATGCTTCAAAAATTAAAGACTGAAGAGAAAGTCATAGGAACAAAACAAGTAAAAAGAGCTATCTCCAAAGACGAGGTAAATCTAGTGTTCTTAGCAAAAGATGCTGACATAAAACTTAGAAGTGAAATAGAAAATCTATGCAAAGAAAAGAACATACCGATTGAGTATGTCGAGAAGATGAAAGAATTAGGAGAAGCTTGTGGTATTGATATTAATGCAGCTACCGCTGCGTTATTAAATAAAAATTAAAGGAGGTGCTTTAATGCCAACAATCAACCAACTCATTAGAAAAGAAAGGGAAAAGGTAGTTTACAAATCAAAATCACCTGCATTGGGAGTTAATTTAAACACATTAAAGAAAAAAGAAACAAAATCTAATTCTCCTCAAAAAAGAGGCGTATGTGTAGCAGTAAGAACTGTAACTCCTAAAAAACCTAACTCAGCTTTGAGAAAGGTAGCAAGGGTAAGACTTACTAACGGTTACGAAGTAGCAGCCTATATCCCTGGGATAGGACATAACTTGCAAGAGCATAGTGTTGTTCTAATAAGAGGAGGAAGAGTAAAGGACCTACCTGGTGTGAGATATCACATTGTAAGGGGTACATTAGATACTGCAGGTGTAGATAAGAGAATGCAAGGCAGATCTAAGTACGGGGCAAAGAAGCCAAAAGCTAAGAAATAACGTGCTTGAAATGCTTTATATATAGATGCATTTTAAGGCACAACGGTTAACACCGAGTACCAATGAATCTACTACATGGTTAAGGAGGGAAGAAAAGTGCCAAGAAAAGGACCAGTTCCAAAGAGAGAGGTTATGCCAGATCCAATATACGAAGATGTATTAGTGACAAAACTAATAAACGCAGTTATGTTGGATGGCAAAAAAGGGATAGCACAAAATATTGTATACAGTGCTTTCGACTACATTAAAGAAAAGACAAACGAGGACCCATTAGAGGTATTTTACAGAGCTATGAACAATATCATGCCTGTATTGGAGGTCAAAGCAAGAAGAATTGGTGGTGCAAACTATCAAGTTCCGATTGAAGTAAGACCAGATAGAAGAGAAACTCTAGGGCTAAGATGGTTAGTAAACTATTCTAGAGCTAGAGGAGAAAAAACAATGGTAGAAAGACTTGCAAAAGAAATTTTAGACGCATCAAATGGCGTTGGAGCAAGTGTTAAGAAAAGAGAAGATACACATAAGATGGCTGAAGCAAATAAAGCTTTTGCTCACTATAGATGGTAGTTTATAGTTATTTATGTGGATGGGACCTAAATTTTAAAGCAAGTAAGGAGGAAAAATTGTGCCAAGACAAGTACCACTAGAAAGAACTAGAAATATCGGCATAATGGCGCATATTGATGCAGGTAAAACAACCACCACAGAGAGAATTTTATTTTATACAGGGAAAATCCACAAAATAGGCGAGACCCACGAGGGTGCAGCTCAAATGGACTGGATGGAACAAGAACAAGAAAGAGGTATCACAATAGCTTCCGCTGCAACTACAGCTTTCTGGAAAGATCATAGGATTAATATCATTGATACACCAGGACACGTAGACTTTACAGTAGAGGTTGAAAGATCTTTAAGAGTACTGGACGGAGCTGTTGCTCTGTTCTGTGCAAAAGGCGGAGTTGAGCCTCAATCAGAAACAGTTTGGAGACAAGCTGACAAGTATAAAGTACCAAGATTAGCTTTCGTAAATAAAATGGATATTGTTGGTGCAGACTTTTTCAGAGTAATAGAAATGATGAAGACTAGATTAAGTGCAAACCCAGTACCTGTTCAATTGCCTATCGGAAGAGAAGATAGTTTTGTCGGTATAATTGACTTAATAGATATGCACGCTAAGGTCTACCATGATGACCTGGGTCAAAATATAGAGACTACTGAAATTCCAGCCGATATGTTAGATTTAGCAAATGAATATAGAGAAAAACTATTAGAGTCAGTCTCTGAATATGATGAAGAACTGATGATTAAATATTTAGAAGGCGAAGAAATATCAGCTGAAGAAATCAAAAAAGCATTAAGAAAGGGAACACTTGCTGTAAAAGCAACACCAGTATTGTGTGGATCTTCATACAAAAATAAAGGAGTTCAACTACTTCTTGATGCTGTAATTGATTATTTACCTTCACCAGTTGACATACCTTCAATTGTTGGCATAAACCCACAAACAGAAGAAGAGGAAGTAAGACATCCTTCAGATGATGAGCCTTTCTCAGCATTAGCTTTCAAAATAGTATCTGACCCATTTGTTGGGAAATTAGCTTATGTAAGAGTTTACTCAGGTGTATTAAAATCTGGAAGCTATGTATTAAACACAACAAAAGGGAAAAAAGAAAGAGTTGGCCGTCTGTTGATGATGCATGCCAATAAGAGAGAAGAAGTTGAAGAAATTCATGCAGGCGATATTGCAGCAGTAGTTGGTTTGAAAGATACAACAACAGGGGATACATTATCAGTTGATACTAATCCTATCATACTAGAAAAAATGGAATTTCCAGAGCCAGTTATTCACGTAGCAATAGAGCCTAAAACTAAAGCAGGTCAAGAAAAAATGTCACAAGCACTAGCAAAATTAGCTGAAGAAGACCCTACATTTAGAGCTTATACAGATGAAGAAACTGGTCAGACGATAATTGCTGGAATGGGAGAACTTCATCTAGAAATAATTGTAGACAGACTACTAAGAGAATTCAAAGTAGAGGCAAATGTAGGAAATCCTCAAGTTGCATATAAAGAATCGATCACAAAAACAGCTGAAGCAGAAGGCAAATACATCAGGCAATCAGGTGGTAGAGGACAATATGGACATGTAAAACTTAGAGTCGAACCACAAGAACCTGGAAAAGGATATGAATTTGTAAACGCCATCGTAGGTGGAGTTATACCAAAAGAGTACATTGGAGCAGTAAATAATGGAATCCAAGAAGCGCTTCAATCTGGTGTGTTAGGTGGATATCCAGTACTAGATGTTAAAGTGACATTGTTTGATGGATCTTATCATGAAGTTGACTCATCTGAAATGGCATTTAAGATAGCTGGTTCAATGGGAGTTAGAGAAGCATTAAGAAAAGCAGGCCCAGTATTATTAGAGCCAGTCATGAAAGTTGAAGTAACCGTACCAGAGGAATACATGGGAGATGTAATAGGCGATATCAACTCTCGTAGAGGAAGAATGGAAGGTATGGAATTGGTCAATGGAGCGCAAATCATAAGAGCATATGTACCTCTAGCTGAAATGTTTGGATATGCTACAATATTGAGATCTAACACTCAAGGTAGAGGAAATTATGTAATGCAATTTGATCATTATGAACCAGTTCCTAATAGCATAGCTGAAAAAATTCTAAAGAAATAATATTAGGATTAGGAGGAATAAAAATGGCAAAGCAAAAATTTGAAAGAACAAAACCCCATGTAAATATTGGGACAATAGGACACGTAGACCATGGCAAAACAACATTAACAGCAGCAATCACATTAGTATTGAATAAAAGATACGGTTCAGGTGAATTCATAAGCTATGACAACATAGACAAAGCACCAGAAGAAAGAGAAAGAGGAATAACAATCTCAACATCACACGTAGAATATGAAACACCAAAAAGACACTATGCACACGTAGACTGCCCAGGACACGCTGACTATGTAAAGAACATGATCACAGGAGCAGCACAAATGGACGGAGCAATACTAGTAGTATCAGCAGCAGACGGTCCAATGCCACAAACAAGAGAACACATACTACTATCAAGACAAGTAGGAGTACCAAAGATAATAGTATTTTTAAACAAAGCAGACATGGTAGACGATCCTGAATTAATCGAACTAGTAGAAATGGAAGTAAGAGAACTACTAAACGAATATGAATTTGACGGAGACAACACACCAATCATCGTAGGCTCAGCACTAAAAGCCCTAGAAGATCCAGACGGAGAATGGGGAGACAAGATAATAGAATTAATGGAAGCAGTAGATGAATACATTCCAGAACCACAAAGACAAATAGACAAACCATTCCTAATGCCAGTAGAAGACGTATTCTCAATCACAGGAAGAGGAACAGTAGCAACAGGAAGAGTAGAAAGAGGAACAATCAAAGTAGGAGAAAATGTAGAAATAGTAGGATTATCAGAAGAATCAAGAACAGTAGTAGTAACAGGGCTAGAAATGTTCAAGAAACTACTAGATGAAGCACAAGCAGGAGACAACATAGGAGTACTATTAAGAGGAGTACAAAGGAACGAAATCGAAAGAGGACAAGTACTAGCAAAACCAAAGACAATAAAACCACACAAGAAATTTGATGCAGAAGTATATGTATTAAGCAAAGAAGAAGGCGGAAGACACACACCATTCTTCAATGGATACAGGCCACAATTTTTCTTTGGGACAACAGATGTAACAGGCAACATTCAATTGCAAGAAGGAGTAGAAATGGTAATGCCAGGAGACAATGCAAGATTCACTATTGAACTAATCACTCCAGTAGCAATGGAAGAAGGACAAAGATTCGCTATAAGAGAAGGCGGAAGGACAGTAGGAGCAGGAGTTGTAACTAAGGTTTATGAATAAATAGAATACTAAAAGAAGGAATTTTCATTCCTTCTTTTAGTGCTGTCTATGAATAATTTTTTTTAAGTAAAATTAAAAAAATACTTGTAGTACAGCTATTTTTAGTGTAAACTATAGTAGTGTCTAAAATTATGGCATTGCGATGAGGTAAGAGGTTGCTGCAGTTTGTGCAGGTAATTTTTACTGAGAATGTCCGGTTTTAAATCGGGCGACTTTAAGACTTTTCGATAATTAAAAAAAAGCTGGTAAACACCCGGCTAAGTTTATCGGTGTCTTAAGTCGCATGTCAAGTAAACATGCGATAGAAGGAGGGAAATCAATGGCAAACAATCAAAAAATTAGAATTAGGTTAAAAGCTTATGATCATGAACTTTTAGATTCTTCTGCTGCAAAAATTGTTGAAACAGCAAAGAGAACAGGAGCAACAGTATCTGGACCTATACCATTGCCTACTGAAAAGGAAATAGTTACTATCCTTAGGGCAGTTCACAAAGACAAGGATTCCAGAGAACAATTTGAGCAAAGAACTCATAAAAGGCTCATAGACATAATCAATCCTAATCAAAAGACAGTAGATTCGCTTATGAAGCTGAATTTGCCTGCAGGAGTAGACATTGAAATAAAACTATAGAAATTTATATGATTGCTTAGGCAATCCGCTATAAAAATGGAGGTGTAATGATGAAGAACATATTGGGCAGAAAAATTGGGATGACTCAAATATTCCTTGAAAATGGAGATGTAGTTCCAGTAACAGTTGTTGAAGCAGGTCCAGTGTATGTAGTACAAAAAAAGACTAAAGAAAAAGAAGGCTACAATGCAATTCAAGTTGCATTTGGAGACGTGAAAGAAAGAAGAGTCATAAAGCCAATAAAAGGACACTTCGACAAAGCAAATGTCGCATATAAAAAATATTTAAGAGAATTTAAAGTTGAAAATCCAGATGAATTTGAAATCGGTCAAGAAATCAAAGCGGATGTATTTTCAGTTGGGGATAAAGTTGATGTAACAGGAACTTCAAAAGGAAAAGGAACACAAGGTGTCATTAAAAGACATGGATTTGGAAGAGGTAGAGAATCTCATGGTTCTAAATTCCACAGAATGCCAGGAGGTATGGCTGCAGGAACATATCCTGGAAGAGTATTCAAAGGCCATAGAATGATGGGCAGAATGGGAAATGAGAAAGTTACTGTACAAAACTTACAAGTAGTAAGAGTTGACGCAGATAAAAACTTACTTCTTATAAAAGGAGCAGTTCCAGGGCCTAAAAAAGGTTTAGTAATAATCAAAGAAACAGTAAAGAAGTAATTTTTTCACGAAAGGAGGATTAAAATGCCTAAAGTTAATGTTTACAATATAAACGGAGAAGTAGTAGAAGAAATGGAACTTAGCGATGACATTTTCGGCATTGAGATAAATGAACACGCTGTATATGAAGTAGTAAAAAACCAATTAGCAAACAAAAGACAAGGCACTCAATCTGCTAAAACAAGAGCAGAAGTAAGAGGCGGTGGAAGAAAACCTTGGAGACAAAAAGGGACAGGTAGAGCAAGACAAGGAAGCATCCGTTCACCACAATGGAAAGGTGGAGGAGTTGTATTTGCACCAAAGCCAAGAGACTACAGTTACAGTGTGCCTAAGAAAGTCAAAAGATTAGCTTTAAAATCAGTATTGACTTCAAAAGTTTTAGAAAATGAAATGATTGTAGTTGATGAGTTCAATTTAAACGCACCTAAGACTAAAGAAATGATAAACATATTGAACAACTTAAAAGCTGATAAAAAAGCACTTATAGTAATAGATAAAAAGGATGAAAATGTAATATTAGCATCAAGAAACATTCCAAATGTGCAAACAGCATTTGTAAACACAATCAATGTTTATGACATATTAAAATACAATTCATTCATAATTACTAAAGAGGCTGTTAAAAAAGTGGAGGAGGTGTATGCATAATGCAAATTCCACACGATATAATCATAAAGCCAATAATAACTGAAAAAAGCATGGAAGATATGGAAGAAAGAAAATACACATTTGTTGTCGATAAACATGCAAATAAATCAGAAATCAAAAAGGCCGTAGAAAATATATTTGGAGTTAAAGTGGAAAAAGTAAACACTATGAATATGCTTGGGAAAGAAAAGAGACAAGGATATACAAAGGGAAGAAGACCAAGCTGGAAAAAAGCAATAGTGAAATTAGCTGAGGACTCTAAATCAATAGAATTCTTCGAAGGCATGTAATTGTAAAACTAAAAGGAGGGAAAACAAATGGGTATCAGGAAATTTAAACCTACTTCCCCTGCACTAAGACAGATGAGCGTGTCAACATTTGAAGAAATTACCAAGACTGAGCCTGAAAAGTCACTATTGGTTAGTTTAAATAGAAGCAGTGGGAGAAACGCCCAAGGTAGAATAACTATTCGACACAGAGGCGGCGGAGCAAAGAGAAAATATAGAATAATAGACTTTAAAAGAGATAAAGACGGTATTCCAGGTAAAGTAGCATCTATAGAATACGATCCAAATAGAACAGCTAACATAGCTTTGATAAATTATGCAGATGGAGAAAAAAGATACATCATCGCTCCACATAATTTAAAAGTTGGAGATGTCATTTACTCAGGAGAAGATGCAGATATAAAAGTAGGAAATGCACTTAAGTTAAAAGACATTCCTGTTGGAACAACAGTGCATAATATAGAATTAAAACCTGGAAAAGGTGCTCAATTAGTCAGATCGGCTGGAGCTGAAGCGCAATTAATGGGTAAAGAAGGCAAATACGCTCAATTGAGATTGCCATCAGGAGAATTTAGATTAGTTCCAATCGAATGTCGTGCTACGATAGGTCAAGTTGGAAATATTGACCATGAGATCATATCAATTGGTAAAGCTGGTAGAAAAAGACATATGGGAATAAGACCTACAGTAAGAGGATCAGCAATGAACCCAGTAGATCACCCACACGGCGGTGGAGAAGGAAGAGCTCCTATAGGATTGCCATCACCAATGACACCATGGGGTAAACCAGCTCTAGGATATAAGACAAGAAAGAAGAATAAAAAATCCAACCAATATATAATAAGAAGAAGGACAAAATAGGAATTTGTGAAAGGAGGAAACGAAATGGGCAGATCCTTAAAGAAAGGACCTTTCATTGATGATCACCTACTAAAAAAAGTAGAGGAACTCAATAAAACAAACGAGAAAAAAGTAATTAAGACCTGGTCTCGCAGATCTACTATATATCCTCAATTAGTCGGACACACTATTGCTGTTCACGATGGGAGAAAGCATGTACCTGTATATATAACTGAAGATATGGTAGGGCACAAGCTTGGAGAATTTGTATTGACAAGAACATTTAGAAGCCATGTTGATAAATCGGAAAAATCATCAGGTGTAAAAAAATAAAGTGAAGGAGGTATAATCATGGAAGCTAAAGCTGTAGCCAAATATGTTAGGATTTCACCACGAAAGGTCAATTTCATTTGTGCAGAAATCAGAGGCAAGCAAGTAGATGAAGCTCTTTCAATCTTAAAATTTACACCTAAAAGAGGTGCGAGAGAATTAGAAAAAGTGTTGAAATCTGCAATAGCAAATGCCGAAAACAATTTTAACATGAACAGAGATGACCTTTATGTGTATAAAGCATATGCGAATGATGGTCCAAGATTAAAAAGATATAGACCAAAAGCAAAAGGAATGGCATACCCTATATTAAAAAGGAGTAGTCACATCGGAGTCGTTATTAAAGAACGCGAGTAAAAGGAGGGGAATAGTTAATGGGTCAAAAAGTAAACCCACATGGTCTTAGGGTTGGCATTATAAAAGACTGGGATTCAAGATGGTATGCCAATGATAAGACATTTAATGAATATTTAGTAGAAGACTTTAAACTAAGAGAATATATTAAAAAAGAGCTTTACTTGTCTGGAGTATCTAGGATTGAGATTGAAAGAGCAGCAAACAAAATCAAAGTCACAATACACACTGCAAAACCTGGAATGGTAATAGGAAAAGGCGGAGCAGGAGTTGAAGAATTAAGACAAAACTTAGAGAAAATGACAAATAAGAGTGTAGCTATTAACATAGAAGAGATAAAAATACCAGAATTAGATGCTCAACTAGTAGCTGAGAACATAGCTTCTCAATTAGAAAGAAGAGTTACATTTAGAAGAGCCATGAAGCAAGCTATCCAAAGGACAATGAGAACAGGAGCATTAGGTATAAAGACTCAAGTATCAGGAAGACTTGGTGGAGCTGATATGGCTAGAACAGAAGGATATAGTGAAGGAACCATACCTCTTCAAACACTTAGAGCTGATATAGATTATGGATTTGCAGAAGCAAATACAACATATGGGAAAATCGGAGTAAAGGTTTGGATATACAAAGGAGAGGTTCTTCCTACCAAAAAGAATGAAAAAAAAGAAATAGTAGAAGCGACTGAAGAGTAAATACCGTCGTAGGAAGGAGGAAAGTAAACATGTTAATGCCTAAAAGAGTTAAACATCGTAAAGTGCAAAGAGGTAGAATGAAAGGTACAGCATCTAGAGGAAATCAAATAACATATGGAGAATTTGGACTTCAAGCTTTAGAACCAGCTTGGATTACATCTAATCAAATAGAAGCTGCCAGAAGAGCAATGACAAGATATGTAAAAAGAGGCGGAAACATTTGGATTAAGATATTCCCTGATAAACCAGTTACTGAAAAACCTGCTGAAACTCGTATGGGTTCAGGAAAAGGATCACCAGAATATTGGGTAGCAGTAGTTAAACCAGGAAGAATACTTTTCGAAATGGGTGGAGTATCAGAAGAAGATGCTAGAGAAGCAATGAGACTTGCTGCTCATAAACTCCCAATTAAAACAAAGTTTGTAACACGTGAAGATACGCAAGATAAGGGTGGTGAAGCTAGTGAAAGCTAAAGAAATTCGCCAAATGTCGGATAAAGAATTAAACGCAAAATTATTAGATTTAAAATCCGAGCTATTCAATTTGAGGTTTCAAATGGCAACAGGCCAACTAGACAATCCAATGAGGATAAATTCGGTTAAAAAAGATATCGCTCGTGTAAAGACAATCGCACGTGAAAGAGAATTGTCCATAAGGAAGGAGGTTTAATCTCTAAATGGAAAGAGGAAATAGAAAAGTAAGAATAGGGACTGTAGTAAGCGACAAAATGGACAAAACAGTAGTCGTAGCTATAGAATCAATTGTTACTCATCCAGTTTACAAAAAACAAATCAGAAGAACTACAAAATTTAAAGCTCATGATGAAAACAACGAATGCAAAGTTGGAGATAAAGTACAAATAATGGAGACTAGACCACTCAGCAAGGACAAGAGATGGAGAGTCGTAGAAATCATAGAAAAAGCAAAATAAGTTATTAGGCGAAGGGAGGTATTTTGAATGATTCAAACCGAAACCCGTTTAAGAGTTGCAGATAATTCTGGAGCTAAAGAAGTTCTAGTAATTAGAGTTTTAGGAGGCAACAATCAAAAGTATGCTAATATCGGGGATGTAGTAGTTTGTACTGTCAAAAGTGCAACACCTGGTGGAGTTGTTAAGAAAGGCCAAGTTGTAAAGGCTGTTATCGTTAGAACTAAAAGAGGAGTAAGAAGATCTGACGGTTCATATATAAAATTTGATGACAATGCTGTAGTAATCATCAAAGATGACAAGAATCCAGTAGGAACTCGTATTTTTGGACCAGTAACAAGAGAATTGAGACGAGGAAATTATATGAAGATTATATCCTTGGCACCGGAAGTAATTTAAGGGGAGGTGTAGAGATTGAACATTAAAAGCGGAGACACAGTATTAGTAATTTCAGGAAAAGACAAAGGCAAAACTGGAAAAGTAATGAGAGTTTTACCTAGAGAAAATAAAGTTATAGTTGAAGGCGTAAATATTGTAACAAGACATAAAAAACCTCAAGGCCCAACAAACCCAGGTGGCATTGTAAAATATGAAGCACCTATAAACGCTTCAAAAGTTATGTTCTACTGTCAAAAAGATAAAAAAGGCGTTAGAATAGGACACAAATTCAATGCTGACGGGACAAAAGTAAGAGTATGTAAAAAATGCGGAGAAGTTTTAGATAAATAACAGTGAGAGGAGGTAAATAAATGACTTCCAGATTAAAAATAAAGTACATGGAAGAAGTAGTTCCTGCCATGATGGAAAGGTTCAACTACAAAAACGTTATGGAAGTACCTAAATTAGAAAAGATCGTAATAAATATGGGAATAGGAGAAGCTAGAGAAAACCCAAAAGTGTTGGAAGCAGCAGTAAATGAATTAGCTCTAATTACAGGGCAAAGACCTGTTGTAACCAAGGCAAAAAAATCTATAGCTAACTTTAAAGTAAGAGAAGGCATGAATGTCGGAGCTAAGGTAACACTTAGAGGTGACAGGATGTATGACTTTTTAGATAAATTTATGAATATAGCCCTACCTAGAGTAAGAGACTTTAGAGGCGTAAGCGATACATCTTTTGACGGAAGAGGAAATTATGCGATTGGTGTAAAAGAGCAGCTTATATTCCCAGAAATAGAATACGATAAAGTAGAATCTATAAGAGGTATGGATATAATTATCGTAACAAGTGCCAAGACAGATGAAGAAGCAAAAGTCTTCTTGGAAAAGATGGGTATGCCTTTTAGAAAGTAAAAAGGAGGGGAATAATTTGGCTAAAAAATCAATGATTGCTAAACAACAAAGGAAGCAAAAGTTTAGCACACGTGAATATAATAGATGCAAGATTTGTGGAAGACCTCATGCTTATTTGAGGAAATATGGTGTTTGCCGTATATGCTTTAGAGAATTGGCATACAGTGGGCAAATTCCTGGTGTTAAAAAAGCTAGTTGGTAAAACTAACGTTTGAAAGGAGGTAACAACTATGATGACAGATCCAATCGCAGATATGCTAACGAGAATCAGAAATGCAAACAATGCAAAGCACGATTCAGTAGATATACCAGCGTCAAAAATAAAAAAAGAAATCGCAAGGATTCTCCTAGATGAGGGATTCATAAAGGGATTTGATGTTATAGACGATGGGAAACAAGGGATCATTAGAGTAGATTTAAAATACGGGAAAAATGGTGAGAAAACCATCAGTGGAATAAAGAGAATTTCTAAGCCAGGGCTTAAAGTGTACGCAAAAAGCGAAGAATTACCTAGAGTACTTGGTGGATTAGGAATAGCAATCGTATCTACATCAAAAGGGATAATGACAGATCGTCAAGCTAGAAAGGAAAATGTAGGCGGGGAAGTAATCTGCTACATTTGGTAATAAATATTTATTTGAATAGGAGGTGCACTCATGTCAAGAATTGGGTTGAAGCCTATCAATATACCAAGTGGAGTGGAAATAAAAATATCTGATAAGAACTTGGTAGAAGTAAAAGGCCCAAAAGGAACATTAACAGAACAAATTAGTCCAGATATGGAGATAAAAATAGATAATGGAGTATTGACTGTATCCAGACCATCTGATTTAAAAAGACACAAATCACTACATGGTCTTTCAAGGACTTTAATAGCAAATATGATTACAGGAGTAACAGAAGGCTTTGAGAAGAGCTTGGATATAGTTGGAACAGGTTATAGAGCTGCAAAACAAGGAAACAAATTGGTTCTAACTCTTGGATACTCACATCCAGTTGAATTAGTTGATCCAGATGGAATAACAGTAGAAGTACCAGCACCAAATAAAATCATCGTAAAAGGGATTGACAAGCAAAAGGTTGGTAATTATGCAGCTAAAATTAGAGAATTAAGAAGCCCAGAACCATACAAAGGCAAGGGTATTAAATACTCAAATGAAGTTGTCAGACGTAAGGTCGGCAAAACTGGTAAGTAGAAAGGAGTGAACGAATTTGCTAAAGAAAATAGATAAAAACGAAAAAAGAAAAGTTAGACATACCAGAGTAAGGCAAAAAATTAAAGGCACTCCTGTGAAGCCAAGATTGAATGTTTATAGAAGCACAAATCATATATATGCTCAAATCATAGATGATGTAAACGGACATACTTTAGCACAAGCTTCTACATTAGAAAAAGATTTAAACTTAAGCTCTACAAAGAACAAAGAAGCTGCCAAAGTTATTGGCCAAACTATAGCTAAGAGAGCAATGGAAAAAGGCATAACAGAAGTTGTCTTTGATAGAAGCGGATATATTTATCATGGGAGAGTAAAAGAGCTTGCTGATGGAGCAAGAGAAGCAGGCCTTAAGTTCTAATAGAAGGAGGGGAATTAATGGAACGTTCATTTATAGATGCAAGCGAATTAGATTTACAAGAAAGAGTTGTTAGCATAAATCGTGTTACAAAAGTTGTAAAGGGCGGTAGAAACTTTAGATTTAGCGCACTTGTAGTAGTAGGAGATGGAAATGGGCACGTAGGAGTAGGGATGGCTAAAGCTTTGGAAGTGCCAGAAGCTATCAGAAAAGCTGTACAAGATGCTAAAAAACATATCATTGAAGTACCTCTAGTTGGAACAACAATACCACATGAAATAACTGGGATATTTGGGGCAGGTAGAGTACTTCTAAAACCATCTAAAGAAGGTACTGGAGTTATTGCAGGGGGAGCAGTTCGTGCAGTGTGCGAATTAGCTGGAATAAAAGACATAAGGACAAAATCCCTTGGAACAAATAACCCTAGAAATGTAGTCAATGCTACAATGCAAGCTCTAAGCTCATTAAAGAGAGCTGAAGATGTTGCAAGATCAAGAGGGAAAACAGTAGAAGAATTATTCAGTTAGGGGGAGAAAAATGGCTACAATTAAAATTAAGCTTATTAAGAGTCCCGTTGGGAAACCTGAAAGCCAAAGAAAAGTTGTAGAAGCACTTGGATTCAGGAAAGTTAACCAAGTTATTGAAAAAAATGATACCCCTCAAATAAGAGGTATGATTGATAAAATTAACTACATGGTTGAAATAATAGACTAGTAAAGGAGGTGTGCTAATTGAAGCTAAACAACATTAGACCAAATGCTGGAGGAGGCTCCGTAGAAAAAAAGAGATTAGGTAGAGGAATAGGATCAGGACTCGGCAAAACTTCCGGAAAAGGTCATAAAGGGCAAAATGCGAGATCAGGAGGTGGAGTTAGACCAGGTTTCGAAGGTGGTCAAATGCCATTATTTAGAAGAACTCCAAAGAGAGGATTTACAAATATTTTTGCTAAAGAATATGCTATTGTAAATCTATCGGATTTAAATAGATTTGAAGAAAACACCGTCGTTACTCCAGAAGCTCTATTAGAAGCGGGAATTGTTAAATTGAACAAAGATAAAGTAGGAATAAAAGTTCTCGGCGACGGAGAATTAAATGTTAAGCTTACGGTTAAAGCTCATAAATTTAGCAAATCTGCTGCTGAGAAAATCGAAGCTTGCGGAGGAAAGGTAGAGGTGATTTAGATGCTTACTACCTTAAGAGATGCATGGAAGATACCTGAACTTAGAAAAAAAATGATATTTACCATGTTGATGCTAGGAGTTGTAAGATTAGGTGCAGCAATACCTGTTCCTTTTATGAACAAAGAGATAATCAGATCTATATTTAGTTCAAATCAAGGGAGCATATTACAATTTTTAGACATGATGGCAGGAGGAACATTTAGTAATTTTAGTATCTTTGCAGCAAATATATATCCATATATTACAGCATCTATCATCATTCAACTTCTTACAATTGCGATTCCTAGATTAGAAGAATTAGCAAAAGAAGGAGAAGAAGGTAGAAAAAAGATAAATAGAATTACTAGATATAGTTCAGTATTACTTGCAGTCATCACAGCATCTGGTTACACATTTGGTTTATTCAGATCCGCACTTGAAACAACAAATGCTATGCAAAATATAATAGTTATACTATCTATGGTTGCAGGAACTTCATTCTTGATGTGGATTGGTGAACTGATTACAGAAAAGGGAATTGGAAATGGTATTTCATTACTGATTTTCATAGGTATAATTGCAAAATTACCATCTGATTTTATATCGAAAATAAGGTTAGTACAAGCAGGACAAGTTAGCATTATCTCAATAATTATATATATAATAATTATGTTATTGACAGTTGCTTTTGTAGTGGCTCTTCAAGAAGGAGAAAGAAAGATCCCAGTACAATATGCAAAAAGAGTAGTAGGAAGGAAAATGTATGGTGGGCAAAACACTCATATACCAATCAAAGTATTGATGGCAGGGGTAATCCCAGTAATATTTGCATCATCATTATTATCACTACCACAAACAATTTCACTGTTCTGGAAAGGTGGAGTTTCAAGCTGGATAACTAAATATTTAACACCTCAAGGCACAGTAGGGTTGATAATTTATTTGATATTAAATATTATTTTGATCATATTCTTTACTTACTTCTACACAGCTATTCAATTTAACACTGTTGAATACTCAAAGAATTTACAACAACACGGTGGATTTATCCCAGGGATAAGACCTGGAAAACCAACATCAGATTACTTGCAAAAGGTTGTAAATAGAATCACATTTGTAGGAGGAGTATCACTGGCAATCCTCGCATCCCTTCCAATCCTTATATCAAGGATAATGGGAATGCAAGTTAACTTTAGTGGAACAGCAGTAATTATCGTTGTAGGTGTAGTTCTTGAAACTGTAAAACAAATCGAATCTCAAATGTTAATGAGACACTATAAAGGTTTCTTAAAATAATTAATTAGGAGATGATGAAATGAGGCTAATATTGTTGGGGCCGCCAGGAGCTGGAAAAGGAACACAGGCATCGGCGATTGTTAAAAGGTACAATATCCCCCACATATCAACTGGAGATATATTTAGAATGAACATAAAGGAAAACACACAACTAGGCAAAGAGGTAAAATCATATCTAGACGCTGGCCTACTTGTCCCAGATGAGCTAGTTGTAGACATTGTCAATGACAGGCTAAAGAAAAGCGACTGCGAAAATGGCTTTATATTAGATGGCTACCCAAGGACCATTAATCAAGCTGAAGCTTTAGATAAAGAGTTAGCTAAAATGGGGACTAAACTTGATGCTGCGATAAATATATTTCTAGATACACAGCTTCTAATCGAAAGAGCAGTTGGAAGGAGACTCTGTAAAAATTGCGGCGCTACTTACCACATAAAGTTTCATCCTCCTAAACAAGATGGAATATGCGATCAATGTGGCGGAGAACTTTATCAAAGAGATGATGACAAAGAAGAAACTGTTAAAAAGAGGATAGAAGTCTATTTGACTCAAACAAAACCTCTGATTGAATACTATAAAGATAAAGACCTTCTCGTTAACATTGACGGAGCACAGTCTATTGAGGACACATTTAAGGAAATAATAAACGCTTTGGAAAAATAAAGAGGTGAAAACTATAATGGATTCCACTGATGACTTATCCATCGGGCAGGTGGTTAAGTCAAGAGCTGGGCGAGATAAAGGAAGAATTTTCGTGGTTTTAGACATAATAGATAAAGAATATGTATATGTCGTAGACGGAGATTTAAGAAAATTAGATAACCCAAAAAAGAAGAAAGTAAAGCATTTAGTTGTCTATAATACAGTATTACAAGAATTCAAAAACAAGATTGAAAATAATATTAGAATAAATAATTCATATGTAAGGAAAATCTTAGAACCTTTCAATAAGAGTTTCTAAATAGATAGAACAGGAGGTTCGAAATCCAATGGCTAAAAAAGATGTTATAGAAGTTGAAGGCACAGTAGTAGATGCACTTCCAAATGCCATTTTTAAAGTAAGACTAGAGAACGGTCATGAAATTTTAGCCCATATTTCTGGGAAATTAAGAATGAACTACATTAGAATTCTTCCTGGAGATAAAGTTACCGTAGAATTATCACCATACGATCTAACTAGGGGCAGGATTACTTGGAGAAACAAGTAGCATAGGAGGGATAATATGAAAGTAAGACCATCCGTTAAAAAGATGTGCGAAAAATGTAAAATCATAAAAAGAAATGGGAAAGTAATGGTTATCTGTGAAAACCCAAAACACAAACAAAGACAAGGTTAATATTTAAATAGGAGGTGTACCAAATTTATGGCCAGAATTGCAGGCGTAGACTTACCAAGAGATAAAAGGGTAGAGATCGGTTTAACATATATTTATGGTATCGGCAGACCAAGAGCTAATGAAATTCTTAAAAAAGCTGGAGTCAACCCAGATACTAGAGTAAAAGACTTGACAGAATCTGAAATCGCAAATCTTAGAGCAGTCATAGACACTTATAGAGTAGAAGGCGATTTGAGAAGAGAAGTAGCTATGAACATAAAGAGATTAAAAGATATCAACTGCTACAGGGGAATCAGACACAAAAGAGGGCTTCCAGTAAGAGGTCAAAGGACAAAGACAAATGCAAGGACTAGAAAAGGTCCTAAGAAATTAGCTACTAAGAACAAGTAGGAAAAGGAGGGAAGCAAGTTGGCACCAAAAAAAGGTAAAACCACACGTGTAAAAAGAAGAGAACGTAAAAATATAGAAAGAGGACAAGCTCACATATCCTCTACTTTTAATAATACAATGGTAACTTTGACAGATATGCAAGGAAATGTAATTTCATGGGCTTCAGCAGGACAATTAGGCTTTAGAGGTTCAAGAAAATCAACTCCATTTGCTGCACAAGAAGCTGCAGAAGAAGCAGCAAAGAAAGCTATGGAACATGGATTAAAGACAGTAGAAGTATATGTTAAGGGACCTGGCTCAGGTAGAGAAGCAGCTATAAGATCACTTCAAGCTTCAGGACTTGAAGTAAGCTTAATTAAAGATGTAACTCCAATTCCTCACAATGGCTGCAGGCCACCTAAGAGAAGAAGAGTATAACAGGAGGTGTACAAATAGATGTCAAGATATACAGGACCAAGCTGCAGACTTTGCCGAAGAGAAGGCACAAAATTATATTTAAAAGGCGACAGATGTTACAGCGACAAATGCGCTTTAAATAAAAGAAACTTTGCACCAGGACAACATGGACAAAGTAGAAAAAAATCAACTGAATACGGTATGCAGCTTAGAGAAAAACAAAAAGTACGTAGATTTTATGGTTTAACAGAATCACAAATGAGAATGTACTTCGATAAAGCAGACAAGATGAAAGGCATAACTGGGGAAAACTTACTCAGATTATTAGAATTAAGACTAGACAATGTCGTATATAGAATGGGATTTGCTTCATCAAGAGCAGAAGCAAGACAATTAGTAACACATGGTCATTTCCTTCTAAACGGAAGAAAAGCAGATATACCATCTCTTATAACAAATGTTGGAGATACAATAGAAGTAAAAGAAAAAAGTAAATCAAGCGATAAATTCAAAGCATTAATGGAAAACAGAGCTGGAAATACTGTTCCATGGGTAGACGTAGACGTTGAAAAAATGAGAGGTACTATTGTAACTCAACCTTCTAGAGAAGACATAGATCTTCCTGTAGAAGAGCACTTAATAGTTGAGTTATATTCAAAATAATAATTGCAAAACTAGTTGCCCTCGTCCATATAAAAACTTTTTCAAGGAGGGTTATTGTTTATGATAGAAATCGAAAGGCCAAAGATAGAAGTAGAAGAATTATCTGAAGATGGAACATATGGCAAATTTGTAGTTGAACCACTAGAGAGGGGTTACGGGACTACATTGGGGAATTCTTTAAGAAGAGTGCTTCTATCCTCATTACCAGGTGCAGCAATCTCAACAATAAAAATTCAAGGCGTAATGCATGAATTTTCTACTGTTCCAGGGGTGGTAGAAGATGTACCTGAAATCATCCTCAACATTAAAGATATTGCTGCAATAATGTATGCTGATGAACCTGTAACTTTGATAATAGATGAAGAAGGGCCAAAAGAAGTAAAAGCAGGAGACATAAAAACAGGGGCAGATGTTGAAATAGTAAATAAAGATTTGCACATTGCAACAATAAGCGAAGGTGCAAAACTTTATATGGAAATGGAACTCATAAAAGGAAGAGGCTATTATTTAGCCGATAAAAACAAAAAAGAAGGGCAAGCTGTTGGAGTCATTCCAGTAGATTCACTCTTCACACCAGTTACGAAAGTTAATTTCCATGTAGGCAACACAAGAGTTGGGCAAATCACAGACTACGATAAATTAGAGCTTGAAGTTTGGACTAACGGGACTATGAGTGCAGATGAAGCAACCTCTCTAGGTGCTAAAATACTCATGGAACATTTGAATCTTTTCGTGGGGTTAACTGATAGAGTAAATGATGTAGAGATAATGGTTGAAAAAGAAGAAGAACCTAAAGGAAAAGCTTTAGAGATGACAGTTGAAGAATTAGACTTGTCGGTAAGAAGCTACAACTGCCTAAAAAGAGCTGGCATAAACACTGTAGAAGAATTAACTCAAAAAACAGAAGAAGACATGATGAAAGTTAGAAATCTTGGGAAAAAATCGCTAGAAGAAGTTCAGAAAAAACTTGCCGAATTAGGCCTTAGTCTAAAGAAAAGCGAGGAGTAATTTTTACAAGCAAGGAGGGAATGAAATGACAACATTAAGAAAACTTGGTAGGCCATCTGATCATAGAAATGCAATGCTTAGAAATCAAGTTACATCTCTAATCAGAGAAGGAAGAATTGAAACCACTGTAACAAGAGCTAGAGAAACTAAAAGGATGACTGACCAAATGATAACCTTGGCTAAAAGAGGAGACTTACACGCAAGAAGACAAGCCTTGGCTTATATATATGATGAAGAAGTAGTAAAAAAATTATTTGATGAAATTGGCCCAAAATACAAAGATAGAAATGGTGGATATACTAGAGTATTAAGAGTAGGACCACGCAGAGGAGACGGAGCTGAAATCGCAATACTAGAATTGGTATAATGGGAGAGGGATTAAGTTAAAGCTTAGTCCCTTTGTGCTATTTATCTTAATTAAACTACAATTGCAATCAAATTATCAATATGTTATATTAAGTTGAGAATACATTTAGTTCAGAGGAGACTCGAATGGAAAACGAAATTATGATAAATATAGAAAATGTCAGTTATGAATATAAATCCTATGTTGATGAGTCCATACAACTTGCAGTTAAAGATTTAAGCCTTGAAATAAAAAGAGGAGAATTTTTAGCTATATTAGGTCACAATGGATCTGGCAAGTCAACATTAGCGAAGATGATGAATGGAATGATACTTCCTACAAGAGGAGAAGTATATGTAAACGGCATAAACACCAAAGATGAAGATAAAATATGGGACATAAGAAGTAAAGCTGGCATGGTTTTTCAAAATCCAGATAACCAGATAGTTGCGACCATTGTCGAAGAAGATGTCGCTTTTGGGCCAGAAAATTTAGGCATACCTCCTGAAGAAATAAGAAATAGAGTAGATGATTCATTAGAAGCAGTGGGAATGAGTGAATACAAAAAGCACGCACCACATCTTTTGTCTGGCGGGCAAAAGCAAAGAGTAGCTATAGCAGGAATTTTAGCTATGGAACCAGATTGCATAATCTTTGATGAACCTACAGCTATGCTAGATCCATCTGGAAGAAAAGAAGTCATGGAGACTATTAAAAAGCTAAACAAGGATAAGAATAAGACCATAGTGCTGATAACTCATTACATGGACGAAGCTGTCATGGCAGATCGAGTTATGGTGTTAAATGAAGGAGAAAATGTGCTCATGGGAACTCCAAGAGAAATATTTACTCAAGTTGAAACATTAAAAAAACTTGGGCTAGATGTTCCCCAAGTTACTGAACTTGCTTATGAGCTTAGAAAAGAAGGTTTTGACATAAGAAAAGATTGCATTACAATTGAGGAGCTGGTGGAAGCGATATGATTATAAATATTGAAAACTTAAACTTTATATACAATATTGGAACACCATTTGAAAAAAAAGCATTAGATGACATATCTATATCCATTGAAGAAGGGGATTTTGTAGGCCTAATAGGGCATACAGGCTCTGGGAAATCGACACTTGTTCAACATTTAAATGGGCTCATCAAACCTACGAGTGGGAAAATAATAGTCGATGGGGTCGATATTACAAATCCTGAAACAAAGATGAAAGAAATACGTAAAAAAGTAGGCTTAGTTTTTCAATATCCTGAGCATCAACTCTTCGAAGAAACTATTTACAAAGACATTGCATTTGGCCCAAAGAATTTAGGATTGACAGAAGAGGAGATAGAATTAAGGGTTAGGGACGCTATGGAATTAGTTGGGCTTGATTATGATACTTTAAAAGACAGATCTCCTTTTGAAATATCAGGAGGTCAAAAAAGAAGGGTCGCAATAGCCGGTGTAATAGCTATGAAACCCAAAGTATTGATATTAGATGAGCCAACAGCAGGCCTAGATCCTAAAGGCAGAGACGATATATTAGATGAAATAAAAAAACTTTATGAAAGAGAAAATATAACAATCATTCTCGTTTCTCACAGCATGGAAGACATAGCAAGACTTGCAAACTCAATACTTGTAATGCACAAGGGGAAAGTGATCATGCATGATAAAACTAGAGAGATATTTAAATCAGCAGATCTATTAGAAGACATTGGTTTAGACATTCCACAAGTCACTAAATTCATGAAAGAACTTAAAAAGAGAGGGCATAAAGTAAGAGAAGATTGTTTAACCATAGAAGAAGCTAAAGAAGAGCTTACTAAATATTTGAGAGGTACTAAAAATGCTTAAAGATATAACTATTGGACAATACTTTCCAGGTGACACTTTAGTTCATAAATTAGATCCAAGGGTAAAAATTATATCATCCATACTTTTTATAATTGCATTATTTTTTGTGAAAGATTTTTATCCGTATATATTTATAGTTTTATTTATAGCTACAGTAGTAAAAACAGCTAAATTGCCAATTAAATTTATCATAAAAGGCTTAAAGCCGCTAATGTTTATAATCATCATAACATTTATCATCAATTTACTGTTCACAAAAGGAGAAGTGCTATTTAGCTTAGGGCCAATCTCAATCACAAAAGAAGGCATAATTCAGTCTGTATTTATGGCTTTGCGCCTTATTTTATTGATAGTGGGCACATCTTTACTCACATTAACCACATCGCCGATCGCACTAACAGATGGCATAGAAAGTCTTTTATCACCATTTAGAAAAATAGGACTTCCATCACACGAACTAGCTATGATGATGACAATTGCGCTTAGATTTATACCAACGCTTTTGGAAGAAACAGACAAAATAATGAAAGCGCAAATGGCAAGAGGCGCAGACTTCGAAAGTGGTAATATTTTAAACAGAGCAAAAAGCCTAGTTCCCCTTTTAGTTCCATTATTCATAAATGCGTTTAGAAGAGCCGATGAGCTTGCAACTGCAATGGAAGCAAGATGCTACAGAGGCGGAGAAGGCAGAACGAGATTAAATGAGCTCAAGTTTGATAGAAAAGATACTACAGTATTCTTATCCATGGTTTTATTTTTTGGATTTATTATGTCTACAAGGTATTGGTGAAGAAAATGAAAAATATAATGCTAACTTTAGAATACGATGGAACAAATTACTCGGGTTGGCAAATACAAGAAAATGCGAATTCGATTCAAGCGGAGGTAGAAAGAGCAATATATAGGCTTACAAAAAAAGAGGTCGCCTTAATAGGAGCAGGAAGAACTGACGCCAAAGTTCATGCTCTTGGACAGGTGGCTAATTTTTTTATAGACACATCCATTCCAGGAGAAACGTTTAAATATGCATTAAATGAGTATTTGCCTGAAGACATAAAAGCAGTTTACTCAAAGGAAGTACCAGAAGATTTTCACGCGCGTTTCAGCGCTATAAAAAAAAGATACAGATATAAGATTTATCTAAGCGATGTAGAAAGACCGCTTTTGAGAAATTATGCCTATCAAGTAGATAGAAATTTGGACATAAATATGATGAAAGAGGCAGCTAAGTATTTAATCGGCACACACAATTTTACAAGCTTTGAGGGTAGAAGAAGCTTCACAAAATCAAAAGTAAGGACTATTCACTCAATAGAGATACATAAAAAGGACGAGTTTATAGATATAGTAGTAGAAGGAGATAGTTTCTTGCGAAACATGGTGAGGATAATCACAGGTACGCTAGTTGAAGTAGGAATTGAAAAGAAAAGACCAGCAGAAATAAAACTGATATTAGAAGCACAGGACAGAAGGCTTTCAGGGCATACTGCCCCACCACAAGGGCTTTATTTAGAAAAAGTTTTTTATGACATATTTAAGTAAAAAAATTTTATAATTGCTATTAAATAAATCAGTCTTTCTCCGATACTATAATCAAGAAGGAAAACTTCTTTGGTCGAGATGATCATAGGCCAAAACAAATGAACACGGAAGTTCATAAAAATTCAAGGAGGAAGAGAAATGAGAATTAATCAAAACATTTCAGCAATGAACACTTATTCAAGACTTACAGCAGCAAACAACGCAAAGAGCAGCTCTTTAGCAAAACTATCATCAGGCTTAAGAATCAACAAAGCAGGAGATGACGCAGCAGGATTGACAATATCAGAAAAAATGAGAGGTCAAATCGGCGGACTTAATCAAGCAATTAGAAATGCACAAGACGGTATTTCTCTAATTCAAACAGCTGAAGGTGCATTAAATGAAACTCACTCAATCTTAAACAGAATGAGAGACTTGGCAGTACAATCAGCCAATGACACTAATACAGATGATGACAGAAAAGCTATACAACAGGAAGTAAATGAATTAGTTAGTGAATTAGATAGAATAGCAGATACAACACAATTTAACACTCAAGCTTTATTAGATGGGACATTCGCAGGAAAGATCATCCATATTGGAGCTAATAGTGGAGAAGCATTGACTGTAACTATATCAAGTATGAAAGCAGGGGATCTATCAGTTAGCGGTCTTAGCGTTTCAGGACAAGCCAGTGCTAATGCAGCAATAACAACTATAGATGGTGCAATAAAAACAGTATCACAAGAAAGATCTAAATTAGGAGCATATCAAAACAGATTAGAGCACACAATAAACAACTTAACAACAACATCAGAAAACTTATCAGCTGCTGAATCAAGAATTAGAGATGTAGACATGGCAGAAGAGATGATGAAATTCACAAAGAACAACATCCTAAGCCAAGCTGCAACATCAATGCTTGCTCAAGCAAATCAAATGCCACAACAAGTGCTTCAATTATTACAATAGTTTTTAAGAAACAATTTAAATTAGTTAAAATAAGCGATCAAATTGGTCGCTTATTTTTTGTGATTTGCTTGACATGCACCTTTACATGTATTAGAATATATTAGAGTGTTTAAAAAGAGCCCGGAACTTTTTATAAACACAACCCATATTAATTTGAATATAAATGATTAATCGTAGTAGGGAGGGAAATAGATGAAAAGCTACATGGCAAAGCCACAAGAAGTTGAAAGAAAGTGGTACGTAATAGACGCTACAGGCAAACCATTAGGAAGATTAGCTTCTGAAGTTGCTTCTATATTAAGAGGAAAGAAAAAACCTACATTTACACCTCATGTTGATACAGGAGACTATGTAATAATAATAAATGCTGAAAAAGTTAAATTTACTGGAAATAAAATAAATCAAATGAGCTACACATATCATACTGGATACCCTGGAGGGCTTAAACAAGTTCCATACAACCAATTGATTGAAAAAAATCCTGAAAAAATCATCGAATTGGCAGTAAAAGGGATGCTACCAAAGAATACATTAGGTAGACAAATGTTTAAGAAATTAAAAGTATACAGTGGACCTGAGCACAAACACGAAGCTCAAAAACCAGAACTATACGAATTTTAGTTAATGGAAGGGAGGATAAGTAAATGGCAGTAGCGCAATATGCTGGAACTGGAAGAAGAAAAACTTCAGTTGCTAGAGTTAGATTGGTTCCTGGAAACGGCAAAGTTAAAGTAAACGACAGAGATATTGAAGAATACTTTAACTATGAAACACTAAGAACTATCGCAAAAGAACCATTGGTAGTAACTGAAACTTTAGATAAATATGATGTTTTAGTAAATGTACATGGTGGTGGATTTACCGGTCAAGCTGGAGCAATAAGACATGGTATTGCAAGAGCATTGATTGAAGCTGATCCTGAACTAAGACCATTATTAAAGAAAGCAGGTCACTTAACTAGAGACCCAAGAATGAAAGAAAGAAAGAAATATGGTCTTAAAAAAGCAAGAAAGAGCCCACAATTCTCAAAGAGATAATATTAAAGCTAGATTGTATGAACAATCTAGCTTTTTTAAAATATATATTTATATAACAAAGGAATGGTAATCATGTCGATTAAGAGAATAAAATACTATATTATCGATATAATGTGCATTGCATTGTTGTTTGGCACGAGTATTTACCTTTTGATTAGCTGGAACAATTTACCCGATAAAATACCAGGCCATTATGATGCATTAGGAAACATCGACAGATGGGGAAGCAAATATGAACTCATTGTTCTGCCTATCATAGCTTGGATAATGTTTATCGGAATAAGTGTGTTAGAAAGGTTTCCAAAAGCATGGAACACTGGAGTTAAAGTAACTGAAGAGAATGCTTACAGAGTGTATAGTACATTATATGATATGATAAAAACTCTAAAACTAATGCTTGTAATAATTTTTTCATTCTTAACTATAAATTCGATCCACATGACTAATTTACCAACAATATTTTTACCGATCATGTTGATTTTGATATTTGGCAATTTAATCTATCATTTAATAAAACTACATAGAGTGAAATAAAAAAAGTGGTTCTTCTTACTAATTACAGAAGAACCACTTAAATTTATCTCAATACTTTATCAGCCTCTTTTAATAATTCTATAATTGACAAATGTTGAGGGCAAACTGCTTCGCAGCTTCCGCATTCGACACAGTTTGATGCATCCATATTGTTTTCAATCAACCTTTGGTACATCCTTTTAGACTCGTCTAGCTCATCAAAGACATACACATTGTTGTATAACTCAAACACCCTCGGAATATTTACACCAGATGGGCAAGGCATGCAGTATTCGCAAGCAGTACATCCAACTTTGAAACCATCTTTATATATCTTTGTAGCTTCATCAATTAATTTGATTTCATCAGGAGTTAGTTTTGTATTTTCACTGGCCACAGCAATATTTTCCTTTACCTGCTCTAGTGTGGTCATTCCACTTAAAACAACTGAAACTTCCTCTTTATCTAACACCCATTTTAGTGCCCATTGAGCAGGCGACCTATCAACATTTGCTCTGCTAAATACATTTTTTATTTTCTCAGGAGCTTTAGCAAGTTTTCCTCCCTTTACAGGTTCCATGACAACTACATCCAATCCCTTGTCTTTAGCGTATTTAAGCCCTTTCAGGCCTGCTTGGTAGTCTCTGTCCAAGTAATTAAGTTGAATTTGGCAAAAGTCCCAATCATAGCTGTCGACAATTTTCTCAAATACTTCGTACTCATCGTGGAATGAAAAACCGATGTATTTTATTTTCCCTTCGTCTTTAGCTTTTTTAACAAAGTCAAATACTTCCAAATCTACTATTTTGCCAAATCTTTCAGCATCTAAAGAGTGCAGCAAATAAAAGTCTATGTGATCTGTCTTTAGATTGTCAAGCTGTTCATCAAGGTACTTCATGAAATCTTCTTTGGCATTGGCTAACCACACAGGATTTTTAGTTGCTAAATACACTTTATCTCTGTATCCTTCACTTAACACTTTCCCAACAAATTTTTCGCTCATTCCTCCATGATAAGGATAAGCTGTGTCTATGTAGTTCACACCATTTTCAATAGCGTAAATAAGCATTTCTCTAGCCTTTTCTTCATCAATCGCCTTTTGATCTCCATTTAATATAGGAAATCGCATACATCCGAAGCCTAATTGTGAAACCTTTAACCTGTCGTTAGTAAAATAACTATATTGCATTACAATACCCCCTTATGTATAATGAAGCTAATAAATTCCATATTTTAAATATTCTACTGGAAAGTAAAGTTTAATATCAAAGCTCTAAGGGTAGAATAGTTATGTACTAATTATATCATAAAAATGAAGGAGTGATTAAATGAGTGCAAAAAAAACGCCTATTTACGATGAACATTTAAAGCTCGGCGGTAAGATTGTCGAGTATGCAGGATGGCTCATGCCAGTCGAGTACGAAGGCTTAGTTGCTGAACATGAAGCTGTTAGAAACGATTGCGGACTATTTGATGTATCCCATATGGGAGAGATAACCGTAAAGGGCAAAGATGCTACTAAATTTGTCGATTATCTCATGACAAATGACATAAACACAATGACAGACAATCAAGTTATTTACACTCTGATGTGCAATGAAAACGGAGGAGTAGTAGACGACTTATTGGTTTATCGCTACAATGAAAACTACCTTTACTTAGTTGTGAATGCTGCAAACACTGATAAAGACTATGACTGGATTTTAAAACATATGGACAGTTTCGAAGTTGAGATAGAAAACATCTCTGACAATGTGGGTGAAGTCGCACTTCAAGGGCCCAAAGCACAAAAAGTATTGCAAAAGCTTACCGATTACGACCTTAATGGCTTAAAATTCTTCCACTTTGTGGATGGAATAGAAGTTGCAGGAGTAAAAGCCATGGTTTCCAGAACAGGCTATACTGGGGAAGATGGATTTGAAATTTACACTGATAAAAATGACATCGTTAAAGTATGGAGAGAAATTCTAAAGGCAGGAGAAGAAGAAAATATTAAACCTGCAGGACTTGGATGCAGAGACACGCTGAGATTCGAAGCATCGCTTCCACTGTATGGACATGAATTTAATGATGAAATAACACCTTTAGAAGCTGGATTTAAATACTTCGTCAAATTAGATAAACAGTCGGACTTCATTGGTAAAGAAGCCCTGAGAAAACAACTAGAAGAGGGCTTAAAAAGAAAATTAGTAGGCTTTGAAATGGTAGACAGAGGGATACCAAGAGAGGGCTATGAAGTGTACAAAGATGGCGAAAAGATAGGGCATGTCACAACTGGATACCACTCGCCGACATTAAAGAAAAATATAGGCAATGCACTCATAAAAGCAGAATTTGCAGAAATTGGCACACCTATTGAAATAATGATAAGAAATAAACCTTGCAAAGCACAAGTAATAAGCAAAAAATTTTTAAACAAGAAAAAATAGGGGGTTTTAAGATGAAAGTATTAAAAGGTTTGTATTACACAGGGGATCATGAATGGGTAAAAGTCGATGGGAATTACGCTTATATAGGCATAACTGACCATGCTCAACACAATTTAGGAGATATTGTATATGTAGATTTGCCAGAAGTAGACGATGAGTTTGAAAAAGGAGATGCTTTTGCAGCTGTTGAATCAGTCAAAGCTGCAGCAGATGTATATATTCCAGTAAGTGGAAAAGTAGTAGAAGTAAATGAAGAATTAATTGACGATCCAGCCCTATTGAATGCAGATGCTTTTGAAAATTGGATAGCTAAGATCGAGTTAAAAGATAAATCAGAATTAGATGAATTGATGTCAAGCGAGGATTATGAAAGCTTTCTAGAAGAGGAGGAATAAGATGTATCCTTATATACCACATACAGATAAAGATGTGGAAGAGATGCTTAAAAAGCTTGGCTTAAATGACATCGAAGAACTTTTTAGCGATATACCTGAAGATGTCAAATTGAATAGAGAATTGAATTTGCCTAAATCAAAAAGCGAGTTGGAAGTTAGAAATCGCTTGACTGAATTGGCGAATAAAAATTGTTCTCTTTCAAAAGTAACATCATTTTTAGGCGCTGGAGCGTATGAACACTATATACCTTCGGTAGTAAACCACATAATTTCAAGGAGTGAATTCTATACTGCATACACTCCTTATCAACCTGAAATAAGCCAAGGGACTCTTCAATACATCTTTGAATTTCAAACACTTATAAGTGAGCTTACTGGAATGGACGTAGCAAATGCATCACTCTATGACGGAGGAACTGCAGTTGTCGAAGCTGCTTTAATGTCTTGCGCTTATTCTAAAAGAGATAACATTATAATATCTAAGACTGTTAAACCAGATGCAAGGACAATACTAAAAACATATGCTCATGCACAAAATTTAAATGTAATTGAAGTAGGAATAGATGAAGGAGTAACTGACTTAGATGAGCTTTCAAATTTAGTAAATGAAAACACAGCCGCAGTCATAGTCCAAAGTCCAAACTTTTTTGGAATAATCGAAGACTTGGAAAAAATTTCAGAGATAACCCACAAAGTTAAAAAGACAACTCTAATAGCATCTGTAGACCCTATTTCTCTCGGAATACTTAAAAAACCTGGAGATTTAGGAGTAGACGTAGCTGTTGGCGAAGGACAATCTCTTGGCATACCTCTTAGCTTTGGAGGCCCATATCTTGGATTTATGGCAGCTAAAAAAGAGTATATCAGAAAGATGCCAGGTAGAATAGTTGGACAAACTGAGGATATGGATGGCAAAAGATCATTTGTGCTAACACTTACAGCTAGAGAACAACATATCAGAAGAGAAAAAGCAACTTCCAATATATGTTCAAATCAAGGTTTAAACTCGTTGGCGGCTACTGTGTACATGGTGACGCTAGGCAAAAAGGGAATTAGGGAAGTGGCGCTTAAATCCGCTCAAATGGCACACTATGCTTATGACGAACTAACCAAATCAGGCAAGGCTAAACCATTATTCAACAAACCATTCTTTATAGAGTTTGCATTAAAAACAGACAAACCAACTGAAGAGATCAATCAGAAATTGCTTGAAAATGGCATAATCGGTGGATATGATTTGTCAAAAGAATACCCTCAATACGAAAATAGCTCCTTATACGCTGTTACTGAAGTAAGGAAGAAAGAAGAAATAGATAAGTTAAAAGGCGTATTGGAGGCGATATTATGAGAAATTACGATAAACTGATATTTGAAATCTCAAAACCGGGAAGAATAGGATATAAATTGCCTGAATTAGACATAGAAGAAAAGCCTATTGAAAGTTTAATTCCTGAAGAGCTTTTAAATAAAGAGGAATTAAACTTACCAGAGGTATCAGAAGTCGATGTTATTAGGCACTATACAAATTTATCCAATAAAAACTACGGAGTTGACACAGGATTTTATCCATTAGGTTCTTGTACAATGAAATACAATCCTAAAATCAATGAGGATATGGCTAGACTAGATGGCTTTGCAAATATTCATCCATATCAACCTTTATCTTGTGTACAAGGCTCACTAGAGTTGATGTACGAACTTCAAAACTACCTATGCGAGATATCCGGTATGGATCAGATAACACTTCAACCAGCCGCAGGAGCTCATGGAGAGTTGACAGGTGTCATGCTGATAAAAGCATATCATGAAAGCAGAAATGACACAAAGAGAAACAAAATAATCGTTCCTGACTCTGCACATGGAACAAATCCAGCTACCGCTGCCATGGCAGGGTATGACATCATAGAGGTTAAATCGACAAAAGAAGGTCTTGTAGACTTAGATCAATTAAGAGAAGCTGTTGGAGAAGACACTGCTGGATTGATGCTCACAAATCCAAACACATTAGGACTATTTGACAAAGGCATAAAAGAAATAGCTAAAATAGTTCACGATGCAGGAGGTCTGCTATACTATGACGGAGCCAACGCCAATGCTATATTAGGGTATGCAAGACCTGGAGATATGGGCTTTGATGTAGTGCACTTTAATTTGCACAAGACATTCTCGACACCACATGGCGGTGGAGGACCTGGCTCGGGGCCAGTAGGAGTAAAAAAGGACTTAGTTCCATTTTTACCAGTGCCAATAGTTAAAAAAGATAATGATAAATTCTATCTTGACTATGATTATCCACAGTCTATTGGCAAAATGAAAGATTTTTATGGCCACTTTGGAATATTGGTAAGAGCTTACACTTATATACTGTCCATGGGAAGCGATGGATTAAAGAAAGCTTCTCAAATGGCAGTTCTAAATGCTAACTATCTCAAAGAGCATTTGAAAGAGGATTACTACTTGCCAATAGATACTGTTTACAAGCATGAGTTTGTTTTAGGCGGCCTAAAAGATTCATTAAGTGAAGTCATAACACTAGATGTTGCCAAGAGATTGCTAGATTACGGCTATCATCCACCAACAGTCTATTTCCCACTCATAATCAATGAAGCTCTTATGATTGAGCCAACTGAGACAGAAAGCAAAGAAACATTAGATGAATTTATAGAAGCGATGAAGAAAATAGCAAAAGAAGCAAAAGAAAATCCAGAACTTTTGAAGACCGCACCACATAACACTGTAGTGAGGAGACCAAACGAAGTAAAGGCAGCAAGAGACATCATCGTAAAATACGAAGGGTAGGTGTATTGTTTGACAAAAAAAATAGCCATAATAGGGGCTGGCCCAGGGGGATATGTTGCAGCGATACGAGCTGCTCAACTTGGGGCAGATGTGACTCTTATAGAAAATGTTAGAGTAGGGGGAACTTGCTTAAATAGAGGTTGCATCCCTACAAAGACATATTTCACAAATGCAAAGATTTTATCGGACTTAAGAAGGGCAAATGAGTTCGGAATTGAAGTAGATGGGTTTAGAATGAATGGCAAAGCTTTGCTTAAGAGGAAAGAAGAAGTTGTTGAAAATATCGTAGGAGGAGTTGAAAAGCTCATATCCTCCTATAAAAACATCGAACTTTTAGATGGGAAAGCAAGCTTTATTGACTCCAATACTTTAAAAGTCGCTTTAAAAAATGGGGAAGAAAAAACAGTCACAGCTGATGATATAATCATAGCAACTGGTTCTTCTGCCCAGATGACAGAGACAAAGGGAGTTGATTTAGAGGGTGTCATCACCTCTGACGAACTCCTAGAACTCGACGAGATACCTGAAACCTTGATTGTGGTAGGCGGAGGAGTCATAGGTCTTGAATTTGCAAGCATATACAAAGAACTAGGCTCAAATGTCATACTGTTGGCATCGCGAATACTAAAAGATGGCGACAAGGAAATTGCGAAAAGACTCACTCCAACTTTGAAAAAGCAAGGGATAGAAGTTTATGTAGATATCAGAGCAAAAGAAATTATCAGAGAAGAAAACAAGCTAAAAGTCGTAGCTAAATACAAAGAAAAAGACGAAGAAATTACGGTAGAAGGCAACTATGTTTTAATCGCATCAGGAAGAGCGCCAAATGTAAATGGACTAAACCTAGAAAATGTAGGCATAGAATATTCACCAAAGGGCATTAAAGTTGATGACAATTTTGAGACCACAGTTCCTCATGTTTACGCAATAGGAGATGTCAACTCAAAAGGCATCCAACTCGCACATGTGGCTTCTGCGCAAGGAGAATATGTAGTAGAGAGAATATTGGGAGAAAACCCAGATATAAACTTGGATGTATATCCATCTTGTGTGTTTACCATGACTGAGGTAGCACAGGTCGGTTTTACTGAAGAGAAATTAAAAGAAATGGGAAGAGAGTATAAAGTCAGCAAATTCATGTTTTCTGCAAATGGGAAAGCCGTTACATTGGGTGAAGCAGAGGGAATAGTGAAAATAATCGCATCGCCTGATGATATGATCCTAGGCGTTCATATTCTGGGACCTCATGCAAACGACCTGATTCATGAAGGTACTTTAGCCATTGCGAATAAATTGGATGCTAAAGCTATAACAAGAACTATACATGCACATCCAACATTGTCAGAAGCATTTTCTGAAGCAACATTGGGACTAGACGATAAAGCCATTCACATGGTTCCTAAAAAGAAAAGAAAATAAATTAGGCAGCGTTATCGCTGCCTAAATTTAAATTGGGGGAAATTCATGAAAAAAAGTTTATTTAAAACTTTCTACATATACATTGTAGCACTTATTTCAATTTTAATGTTATCATTAGGTGATAATTTCTTTAAATTTGTGTTAAAATTTGATGAAAGCATACTTATGTTTTTTGACAATCATCAAAATACAATTGTGCTGAACATCATGAAATTCATATCGTTCATCGGCTCATCTTCTTTCTTGGTGCCATTCATAACATTGTGCACGTTGATTTTACTTTTCAAGAAGAAATACAAAGATGTGTTCGTTATTATATCAGCTTCGCTTGGAAGCTTAGGACTAAATTCTCTTTTAAAAAACATCATAAAGAGAGCTAGACCAGTTGAATTCTTCAAAACAATAGAAACCTCATATAGCTTTCCGAGTGGACACGCTATGGTTGCAGCGAGTCTATCCTTCAGCATTGCATTTTTATTGACGAGAAACAAAAGCACCAAAACGAAAACTATAGCTTATTCAATTGCAACTCTATACACAATATTGATGAGCTTTAGTAGGCTATACCTTGGCGTTCATTACCCAACAGATGTTGTATTTGGCATGTTCTATGGCATTGCTTTGTTTTTATTAATTAAAGACCTATTTTTCAAGTTCTAGTGTGCTTTTTTCTTCAATAAATTGATTGGTATATAATTTATAGTAATAGCCCTTGTTCTTTATAAGCTCTTTATGGGTTCCATCTTCAATTACTTCTCCATCGTGTATGACAAGTATTCTGTCTGCATTCTTTATAGTTGAAAGTCTATGGGCAATTACAAAACTAGTTCTGCCCTTTAATACTTTGTTTATAGCTCTTTGTATTATCATCTCAGTTTCAGTGTCAATAGATGAGGTGGCTTCGTCAAGCACAAACAATCTCGGATTTCTGACAATCGCTCTAGCAAAAGATATAAGTTGCTTTTGTCCGGTAGATAGTAGCCCTCCGCCCTCGCCAACTTCAGTATCATAGCCCTTCTCCATTTGGATGATAAATTTATGGGCATCCACCAATTTGCAGGCTTCAATTATCTCTTCATCAGTCGCATCAAGTTTTCCATACCTAACATTTTCTTTAATGGTTCCGCTAAAAAGATGTGGAGCTTGAAGCACATAACCTAGGTTTTCGTGAATCCACTTGATAGGCATGTCTTTGTAATTTATGCCATCAATGAATATTTCTCCTTCAGTAGGTTCGTAAAACCTACAAAATAGGTTTACAATTGTGCTTTTACCAGAGCCTGTTTCGCCTACAAGAGCTATAGTTTGACCTGCATTGACCTTTAAGTTGAAATTTTTTAATACGGGTTCGCCTTCCTTATAAGAAAAACTCACATTTTTAAACTCCACATCGCCTTTTATCTCAGGCAAAAGGTCTTTTCTAAGGTTCGTTAAACCGCCGTATTTTTCAATTACCTCAGGAGAATCCTTTATTGCAGGTTCTTCTTCCAGAAGTTGAAAAACTCTCTCGGCAGAAGCCTGTGCAATTTGCATATCTGCCAATATTGCTGCCATTTGCATTACTGGCTCAAAAAATTGGCCGGTGTATGTTATAAAAGCGAATAGAGTCCCATAAGTAATGGCACCAGCAAGAAATTCATGCCCTCCATTAACCACTGCCAATGCAGTGCCAATACTTGCTATTGTGATTACAATTGGGATATATATTGAAGAAATCACAGTTGCTCTTATTGAGTTCTTCTTATATGAACTTGTTAGCTCTGAAAATTCTTTTAAATTAAGGTCTTCTCTTACCAGCGTTTTGGTTGTTTTAGCCCCTTGAATATCCTCATTATATGCTCCAGTAATCTCAGAGTTGATTTTTCTTACTCGTCTTTGAGCAGTGAGTATCTTCCTTTGAAAATAAAGGCTAATCACAGCTAGTGGAGGTACAACCATTAAAGTTATCAAAGCCAATTTAGGGCTTAAGATAAACATATATATTGTAACTCCAATCATCACGGTTATTCCCCAAGAAAAATCCACCAATCCCCACGAGATAGTTTCGCTAAGTCTAGTTATATCTGAAGTCATCCTTGCCATGAGCCAGCCGACAGCTTTATTGTCATAGTAAGATAGCGATAGCTCTTGAAGCTTTAAAAATCCTTTTTTCCTCAAATCATAAGCCATTTGGTTTTCCAATTCGCCAGCGTATTTAATGAATAAAAATATTATTAAACTCAATATAGCAACAGCTATGACATATAGAAGTACAAACACAGGCAGACCCTTAAAGCTATTATTAGCAATAAAATTATCTACGGCATATCTGGTAAACATCGGGAAAGTACTATCAAGAAAACCTAACCCAACATTCAAAGCTATAAGAAATAAAAACCTATTCTTATATGGCTTCAAATATTTAAAGAAGTTTTTCCATATCCCTATATTTACCTTTTTAGTAATATCATCTCTATCTTCCATACTACACCTCCAGTTCCAACTCCAAATCATCTTCGATAGATGATTGGATTTCATAAATTCTCTTATAAAGTCCCTCTGTATTGATTAACTCTTCGTGAGTGCCCTTTTCAACGATCTTTCCATCTTCTAAAACTATGATTAAATCCGCTTCTGATACTGTAGAAATCCTATGGGATATAATTATTGTAGTAGCCCTATTTTGCCTTGTTTTTAATGCTTTTCTAATTTGAACATCGGTTTCGGTATCAACTGCAGATAGTGAATCATCAAATATCACAATAGGAGTATCGTTGATGATTGTTCTGGCAATAGCAATTCTCTGTTTTTGACCGCCAGACAGAGAAACACCTCTTTCACCGATTAAAGTATCATATTCATCTTCGAACTCTTTAATATCTTTATCGATAGATGCAATCTTTGCGGCATTGAACACAGAGTGGTCATCTACTGTTGGATTTGCAAATTTTATATTCTCTTTTATTGTCCTCGCATACAGAAATGGCTCTTGAAGAATCAAACCAACATTTTTTCTAATCCATGCTTTATCGATAGTTTTTAATTCTCTGCCATCTATTTTTATCGAACCCTTGTCATAATCATAAAGCCTAGGTAAAAGGTGTACTAATGAGCTTTTGCCAGAGCCAGTAGAGCCAATTATGGCGACAGTCTGACCTTTTTTGATTTCAAATGAGATGTCTTTAAGCACATCTTTTTTACCATCATACGAAAAATAAACATTTTTAAATTCAATATTACCTTCGATTTCAGGCTCTTCTCCATTTTCCCTTAAAATCTCGATAGGCTCACTCAAAATTTCATCAATTCTTTGGATGGATATGCTTGCTTTGCCCATATCTGTCAGCATTCTTCCCATTTGTCTAACTGGATAAATTATCATATTCACATAGTTTATAAACGCAAACAAAGTGCCAAGAGTTATTTCTCCCCTTATGACAAATACAGTTCCAACTACTAGGATGCTAGCAACCTCAAGCATGCTTACTAGATCGGATATGGACCAATAGTATGCGAGATTAAGTATCAGTTTATCCAATAGAGATTTGTATTTTAGGTTTTTCTCATCAAATTTTTCTATTTCATAATTTTCCATTGAAAACGCTTTTACTACGCGAATTCCAGTTAAATTTTCTTGAATGACAGTGCTCATTTGCGCTTCCGCTTCATCTGCTTTTCTAAACTCCCTTTGAATTTTTCCGAAGAAATAATATGCAAAGAGGAAGAGAAAAGGCAGAACCACCAACGAAATAATTGCCATTTTAGTATTCATGGTGAACATTATCACGACAATGAGCACCAACATGAAAATGGAACCAGCCATTTCAACTAATTCAATTGCCAAAAATCTCCTTATTGTATCCACGTCAGAAGTGCATCTTTGTATCAAGTCGCCAGTATCTGCTTTGACATGATACTCATACGGAAGTTTTTGAATATGGTCATATAAGCCATCTCTCATTCTCTTTGTCATTTCTTCTGAAGCGTAAGAGGAGCATATGTTTTTAATCAACATAAATAAACCCCTCGCAAGAGTTATCAATATGATTATAATACCAACAATCCACAAGTGATTAAGGAGATAATTTCTGCCTCCAAAAAAATCAACAATTTGCTGCATGAGTTTTGATTCAATTGGCGAAGAGCCAAATATTGAATCTAGGGTTGTTCTAATAACAAGCGGCCTTAAAATATTAAACAACACTGAAATAATAACAGAAATCATACCAAAAAGATAAATCGATTTCAAACCCTTGGTAAAGGGCATGATTTTTTTAAATTCCTTCATAAATTCACCTCGCTAATAAAAAATAGCCACAGGCTTAGACCCATGGCTAATGTAAGTAATAAAAAAGCCACAGATATAGACCTATGGCTTAAAAATAATCACACAAAAAACATAGGCCGCAAAACAATATTTAAAGCTAAATCTATCATTCCAAAATTCTTCATCTTCACGACCTCCTTTCTTCTTTCCACATTAATTCTAACTTAATTTCCAGAAAAAAGCAATAGATTATTTAAAAATATTTTAACAATCGAAATATTTACAATAAACAGTCCTCTAAAGCGTCTAAATCTTTGATAGTGAATTTGCTTTTATAATAGTCTATAAGCCCTTCGTCTTTCATATTGGTAAGCTCTCTGGAAAGAGATGGCCTTGTTACATTAATAATTTGTGCCATTTTTTCACGGCTGTATGGCAATACAATATTTAAGGAACCAGTTTTTTTGTATTCTTTTAGCAACAAGTTTGCTATTTTTTTTCTAGCAGTATCGAGGGACAGTGTGGTCACCCTATCGCTTAATAGATGAATTCTATCCGAGAGAATTCTAGCAAAATTTTCGAACAATTTTTCATTTTTACTCATGAGTTTCAATAGGCCAATTTTAGAAATAAAAAGCACTTCACTTTGAGTAATAGAAACTATAGTGGAAGGATATACATTTTTTTTGGAGAAAATTATACTTTCAGCAAACACATCTCCACTTCTAAAACCTGTAATAGTTAAAAACTTACCAGAAGGGAGTTCTCTTTGAACTTCAATTTCGCCATCTAGTATTATTCCCAAATTTTCACATACATAACCTTCAATAGCAATATAGTCATTTGGGAAAAACCTCTTTGTAAAATAAGTGCCATCATAATTCTTGTCGAGGTATTCAAATGATTTCTTTATTTCCTCATAGCTCATGCCGCTAAATAGTGGCGAGCTTTGAAGCACATCGACCATTTCCATATCCATCGCCTCCTCGATAAAAATATTATACCCCCAAAATAGTTAAAATTATATCTATATTAATGAAATCATTACAAATTTTTACTGTGAGTGATTATATAGTTAAAAACTGGGTAATACTAATATAGCTAAGATTAAAAATTTAGTTAAGATATAGGAGGAGATATATATGTCAGATAAAGTATTAAAGGCACTAAATGATCAATTTAATTTTGAAATGCAATCAGGCTATCTATATTTAGGCATGGCAGGATATTGTGCAGCAGAAAATATGAATGGTATGGCACATTTCTTTACAAAACAAGCTTATGAAGAATTTGGACATGCAATGAAATTCTTTGGCTATATAAATGAAATTGATGGAAGAGTAACGACACAAGCTATGCCAGAGCCAAGAAACGATTTTAATTCATTCTTGGATTGCTTCAAAGCTGCTTTAGAACATGAAAAGAAAGTAACTGGCAGAATTTATTCAATATTGGAATTGGCAAAAGAAGAAAAACACTATCCAACAGTTGAATTCTTGCAATGGTTTGTAAAAGAGCAGGTTGAAGAAGAAGCAAACTTTAGAGATATTGTAGCTAAACTGGAAAAGATAAACGAAAGCTTCCAAGGTTTGATGCTGTTAGACAAAGAACTAGGGATGAGAGAATAAAACAAGCGACCATTAGGTCGCTTATTTATTTACTACCGTTTATTCTATGATATAATAATCGTAGTTTATTAAATTTTGTCTATTTATGCCGATAGTATATTTAGTTGAATAGATAGTTGCAGAATGTAAATTTAGAGTTATCCACAGGAATTAGCTTAAAATTATCAAAGATATTAATATATCAACAAAAAAAGAGTATAGAAAAACAAAGGTTTAACTCAACCTTTTAGAATT
>Ga0228536_1000563_pt1 | contig 62106 bp, 49 predicted proteins | sample SJ1Smetagenome_FD_168611 | JGI IMG/M metagenome (GOLD analysis project Ga0228536, IMG submission 168611) | Enriched culture of PCE-dechlorinating microbial communities from Ithaca, New York, USA - SJ1.S | ecosystem: Engineered > Modeled > Simulated communities (microbial... > Unclassified...
CCGTTTGAAAGTGAAGCAGAACGCGACAAATACTTTCTTGCAGCATTAGCAGAAACCCAAAAGGAGATCAGCAATGCCCCTGATCGGATGCGGGTTTCGCTGGCGGTGTTTGCGGATACGGTTGAATACGACCCGAGGGCTAATTCTTCCGCCGGACAGATGATCACCTGGGTATTTATCCCCCTGTTCGGCATCTCTGCATTTTTTGCCAGCGAACGTTCAAGCGGTACGCTGCGGCGCTTTTTCACTACACCCACCTCTAAAGCAGTATATCTGCTGGGGACCCTGCTGGGTGCAGTATTTTGGGCGCTGGTACAAATGGTATTGCTGGTGCTGTTTGGAATCCTGGTAATGAAGTTGAACTGGGGCCAATCCCCTGGAGCCCTGGCGGTTATGCTGGTGACCTCCACCCTGGCAGCCTCTGCCATCGGTGTGGCGATGGGAGCATTTGTCAGGACGGAAAGCCAGGCGACAGGGCTGAGCATCATGGCTGGGATGGTGATGGCTTTACTGGGCGGCTGCTGGTACCCTCTTGATCTCTTCCCGCAGGTTGTGCAGCAAGCGGTCAAGATCCTGCCGACCAGGTGGGCCATGCAGGGAATGCTGGATGTTGTCTTGCGGGGACAGGGTGTGGCGGGGGTTCTGCCGGAAGCAGCGGTGCTGCTGGGATTTGCTGCCGTCTTTTACGCCATTGGCATCCTGCGCTTCCGATATGAATAGCAGGTATTGATTGGAGCGTACCTTGAGAAAAAGGTCAGCAGGCAGTGCTGGATCGGGGTTGACATCGCCAATTTATTTTCGTGTTTTCCTTGCCATCTGGGGAGTGAGGATGTATAATCAGGAAATTAAATTTTGAGACAGTGTCCCGAAAATTGCGTCACTATTGACGTTCTATTCTTGTTAGCAAACCTAAATTGCTCGCCGAAAAATTGACCAATTCTCATCGTTCCCGGCGATGAGAATCCCGCAAGACCATCCTTAATAAACTGAATTTAGGATTTTGAATCATAAGATAATTGATTTACCTGAACACGAAAAGGAGGTGGTTGATAGAAAAGAAATACAAGTACAGAAACAGAAATCAATCTTACGTCAACTAAAAAGGAGAATTTGAGAATGAAATCGAAAACTTTGTATATGATCATCGCCGTCCTGGTCCTGTTCAGCATGGTCATGACTGCCTGTACGCCGAAAGCGACAGAAGCACCTGTAGTAGAAGAAACCACAGAAGCGCCTGTAGTGGAAGAAACTGCAGCTGAGACAGAAGCCCCTGCCGGCGTGCCCGATCGTGAATTCCTGTGGACGCCTGCACTCCGCCAGGCTGTTGCAGCCGCCATCGACCGCGAAGTGATCGTTGACCGTGTATTTGAAGGCCGCAACATTCCTGCCTACCACATGGTCCCGAGCGGTTACCCCTACGCCACCGAACCATTCCTGGATAAATACGGCACCCGCGATCTAGATATGGCAATTGAGCTGGTCAAGAGCGAAGGCTACACCGAAGATAATCCTTTCACCTTTGACCTGTTCTACCCGCCCGAGCACTACGGCACCACCACTGCTGACGTCATGCAGGTTATTAAGGAACAGGTTGAAGAGACTGGAGTTATGAAAGTCAACCTGCAGAGCATGAACTGGGCAGAATATGTCGATGCCTTCGTGGCTGGCGAAATCCCGTTCTTCATCCTTGGCTGGTTCCCCGATTTTGCCGATCCTGACAACTGGCTTTCACCATTCGCTTCCTGCATCGGATCCCCCGATAATGGTGTATTCTACTGCAACGAGGAAATGGACTCATTGCTCCTGGCTGCAGCTTCCTCACCGGATCCTGCTGAGCGTGAAGCCCTTTACCAGCAGATTGGCGAGCTCTATGCAGAAGATGTTCCAACCCTTCCTTTGTTCTGGGAGCCTGAATTTGTGACCTATCGCAATGGTGTTGAAGGTGTGACCATTGGTGCACCGTTTGAATTCAACTACAACGTGTTGTCATTCGCTGAGGATGCAACACCTGCATCCGGCAGCCGCGATACCATCATCATCGGCACCACCGATGAGGTCAACAGCCTTGATCCGCAGGATGCCTACGCCACCCATGACTGGGAAGTCCTGAAGAACACCGGTATGGCATTGCTGTCCTATACCCCCGGCACTTCAGAACTTGTGCCCGGCGCTGCAGCTGAATTACCTACTGTCAGCGAAGACGGCATGACCTACACCTACAAGATCAAAGAAGGCTTGACCTTTGCAGATGGAACTCCAGTAACCGCACAGACGTTTGTGGACTCCTGGAACCGCCTGAACACCCTCGAAGGCCAGGTTTCCGGCCTGGTCCAGCTCTATGTAGACAGTGTTGAAGCTATAGACGACCTCACCGTTGCCTACCACCTGAAGGCCTCCTTCGGGTTCTTCCCCGTCCTGTCAGCGGCTGCACCGTTCATCGTTGCCAATCCTGCCAACTACGCTGCCGATGCCATCAACCAGTTCCCCGAGAAAATCGATGGAATTGGTGCTTACCGCATGGTATCGCATGAAGTTGGCCAGCAGATGGTGCTGGAAGCCAACCCGAACTATATTGGTGAAGCTCCTGCCATTAAGAACGTGATCATCCGCTACTTTGCTGACCCGACCACCATGGCAAATGCGATCGAAACAGGTGAGATCGATGTAGCCTGGCGTACACTTGGCCCAGTTGAAGCAGTCCGCCTGTCCAGCGTGGAAGGCTTAACCACCGTAACTGTGGAAGCCCCAGCGCTGCGCTACATGGTCTTCAACCACCAGTACCCCTATAAACCAGCAGAGTAGCAGAACATCGCTTTTTGCTGAAGGGGTGTCTTCTGGCAATATTCTGGAAGGCGCCCGCAAGAGAATTGAATTGGGGGCACGGGAGACCGTGCCCCCTGCTAAACCAGTAGTTTTGGAGTTTTTCTTATGTCGGCTTCTTTGCGAAGGTTCATAATCACCCGCGTGTTATTGACCATTCCCATGGTGTTGATTCTTGTGACGATGATCTTTTTTATCATGAGGATTCTTCCCGGTGATCCCATTCGTTCACAACTGGGACCGCGGGTGAGCGAGGAACAGGCAAACGCCCTGCGTGAACGCCTCGGTTTGAACCGGCCTTTATATGTGCAATATTTTGACTTTCTGTGGGATATGGTTACGCTTGATTTTGGAACAGCCCTCACCCAGGGAGAACGTCCGATCCTGGATGAGCTTGGAGAACGCATGCCGGCAACCATTGAGCTTACCATCCCCGCTATCGCTTTTACTGCAGTAATCGGCATTTTTTCTGGCGCTTATGCTGCCAAAAACCGCAAGAAACCGGTAGATTATGTAATCCGGTTGATGAGTATTGTGGCTTACTCAATCCCGGTCTTCTTTATGGGATTGATCTTTCAGATCCTTTTTTCCGTCCGCCTGCCCGTATTTCCGCTAGCCGGCAGGATGGATACATTGATGATGACAACTTTTGAAAGCCGGACCCACTTTTATGTCATCGATGCGATCCTTGCACAGAACTGGAAGGCATTAGGTTCGGTCTTAATGCACCTGGTGCTGCCATCGGTTACGCTTGGTCTGGCATTATCCGGGGTATTTGTGCGCCTGACCCGTGTGAACATGATCGAGATGCTGCAGTCCGATTTCATCACAGCGGGCAGGGCGCGCGGTCTACCGGAAGGGCGCCTGGCATACAAGCATTCGTTGCGCAACACATTTATCCCGATTTTGACGCTGCTTGGGCTGCAGTTTGCCATCCTGTTGGCTGGAGCGGTGCTGACGGAGACGACTTTCTCCTGGCCAGGGGTGGGGCGCTATCTGGTCGAGCGTATTCAGCTGCGCGATTACACCGCAGTTCAGGCAACAATTGCAGTTTTTGCCCTGTTTGTGGCGGCGGTAAGCCTGCTGATGGACATCCTGTATGCGTTCATTGACCCGCGCATCCGCTACTAAGCATTATGAAGCAATTATTGAGTAAATATTTATGAAACCTGAAAAAGAACCCAACGCACAACCATCAACGGCAGCTGAAGTTCCTGCCTGGATGCTTGACCTGGACAGGGTTGGTTTTGTCCGCAAGCTGTTTCTTTCACGTAAATGGTACGGCGGCGACTGGTGGTTTGTGGCAATCAGTGCTGTGCTGCTGGTCTTCATTATTGCAATTGGCGTTTTCCCGCAGTGGTTTGCCCCGTACGACCCCCGGGCAGAGGTGGGCCCTTCCCTGTTGGCACCAGGAGATGTGCCTTCAGAGTATATTCTTGTCTCTACGGTTGACAGGGGCGAGATCACCCTGGTGGATATTGCAGATAAAAAGAACAACATTGGTTTTATTGTCGGCAGCCCTGCCAGTCAGGCAGTACGCGAGGTCCTGACAGAGCTTAACGATGAGGCACCCGAAGGGGTACGTTACCAACCCCGCCAGCGGCGTTACGAAACCCTCGAAGAAGGCCTGGCTGCCCTGGATGCAGGCGACCTGGATGGCTTTATCGTTGCGCCTGATGTGCTGGGAGATGCCCTGGAACCGTACCCGAACTTGCAGGTTGCCGGCACGCTGCGCGAGCAAGGCAGTAAAGGCTTTTTTATGGGCACCAACCAGATCGGCCAGGATATTTTCAGCCGCATCATCTGGGGCACCCGCATTGCCTTAATTGTTGGTCTCAGCTCTGCCCTGGTTTCATTCATTTTTGGAGTGCCCCTCGGGCTGCTCTCCGGTTTTATTGGCGGACCGCTAGACAGGGTGCTCACCCTGTTGATGGACAGCCTGTACTCATTCCCCGGCTTGATTCTGGCGATCACCATAGCCGCTGTTCTGGGTCCGGGGATTATGAACATCATCGTATCGATTGCGGTTTTGTATGTGCCAACCTATTTCCGGATCGTTCGCGGGCAGACGTTGCAGGTGAAAGAGGAACTGTATGTTGAGGCTGCCCGGAGCATGGGCGCCAGCCGGTTGACGATCCTGACCAAGTACATTTTTCCGAATGTGATTCCTTCGGTGGTAATCATTTTTTCAGTAAACGTTGGTGATGCTATCTTAACAGAAGCTGGATTGAGTTTCCTCGGATTTGGGCTGCCACCAGACACACCCGACTGGGGCATCGACCTGGCGCGCGGGCAGGACTACGTGCGGAGGGCATGGTGGCTGATCACCTTCCCCGGCCTGATGGTAACCCTGGTTACGCTTTCCTTCAGCATGCTGGGTGAAAGCCTGTCTGAAATCCTCAATCCCCGTCTTGCGGAGCAGTAAGCATATGGCTGAAAAAGAAGTTTTAATGCAGATCAAAGACCTATCCGTCACCTACGAGACCCGGCTGGGCCCTGTCAGCGCTGTGGAAGGGGTTTCTTTCGATATTCTGAAAGGGGAGATCCTGGGGCTGGTGGGTGAATCCGGCTGCGGAAAGAGCACCATGGGCAAGGCACTGATGCGCATGATCCAACCTCCTGGACGGATCAGCAGCGGCAAGCTCATTTTTGATGGTGAAGATATCATGACCTATGATGAGAACCAGATGCGGGATTTCCGCGGGCGGAAAATAAGCATGATCTTTCAGGACCCGATGACATCCCTTAACCCGGTTCAACGGGTGGATGAGCACCTGGTCGAAGCCATCCAGGTGCATGAGCCGAAAACGAAGCCCAGCGATGCCCTGGTAAGGTCCAACACGTTGATGGAACGGCTTGGCATTCAAAAACAGCGCATGAAGAATTATCCGCACCAACTCTCGGGCGGCATGCGCCAGCGCGTGATGATCGGCCTTGGACTGGTGTTGAACGCCAACCTGATTGTGGCTGATGAAGCAACCACATCCCTGGATGTGATCGTGGAAGCCAAGCTGGTGGATCAGTTGAAAGAGATCCGTGATGAATTTGGGGTAACCTTACTGGTAATTACCCACAATATCGCCCTGGTAGCTGAGATCTCAGACCGGGTGGCTGTGATGTATGCCGGGCATTTGGTTGAACTTGGCACGGTTGAAAAGATCTTCGACAATCCGCTTCATCCTTACACTTACGGGTTGCTCCTCTCCGTCCCGAATATCAAGCTGGATGAGCGTGAGGAATTATATAAAATGGGGGGTGAGCCGCCCAACCTCACCCACCCGCCGAAGGGCTGCCGCTTTCACCCGCGCTGCCCGAAAGCCATGCCAATTTGCGAAACCATCGAACCGCAATTCCAGGAGGTCGCTCGCGGCCGGTTTGTGAAGTGCTGGTTGTATGAAAACCACCCGGATAAAACCACCAAAAAGATAGAGGTGGCAGCATGAGTAAAGCAGTTGTAGATGAACACAACGAGTTCCTGGTAGAGGTCAGGAACCTGAAGAAATGGTTCCCGGTACAGACCAGTGTAATCGACCAGATTTTCGCCAAGCAGTTGGATTACGTCCGGGCGGTGGACGGGGTCAGCTTCAAGATCCCGCGCGGTGGTGTTCTCGGTTTGGCGGGCGAAAGCGGCAGCGGCAAGACAACCATTGGCAGGGTTGCCATCGGGCTTGAGAAACTTACTGAAGGGGAGGTGTTTTTCGATGGCATCAACCTTTCCAGCTTGAAAGCTGAAGAGCTGCGCAAGCTGCGCCGTCGCATGCAGGTCATCTTCCAGGACCCGCTGGCATCGCTCAACCCCCGCATGTCACTCGGCTCGCAGGTAATGGAGCCTCTCAGGATCCACTACCCCGAAATGGCTGACCAGCACCGCGATATGGTGCTGGATATGATGGAAAAGGTGGGCTTGAGTCCTGCCAGGTTTTACTTTAACAAGTTCCCGCAGCAGATCTCCGGTGGGCAGCGCCAGAGGGTTGTGATTGCCCGGGCATTAATCACCAAGCCAGACCTCGTGCTGGCTGATGAACCGATTGCCATGGCAGATGTCAGCGTGCGTTCACTGCTGCTGGACCTGATGATCCAGCTAAAAAAGGAATTCAACCTGACCTATATCTTCATCACGCATGACCTGGCGACCGCAAAGTACATCTGTGATGATATCGGGATCCTGTATTTGGGTAAGATGATGGAAATGGGCAGGCTGCGGGATGTCTACTCCCAGCCGCTCCACCCTTACACGCAAGCGCTGATGGCAGCGGTGCCGGTGCCCAACCCGCATGATCGCCGTTCCACGCCCATGCCAAGCGGCGAGATTCCCAATCCGATCCACCCGCCGTCCGGCTGCCGGTTCCACCCGCGCTGTCCGTTTGCGAAAGAGATCTGTTCGCAGGAAGAGCCGGAATTGCGCGAATTATTCCCCGGGCACCAGGTTGCCTGCCATTTTGCCAAAGATTTTATTCAGTGAAGTAATCCCAATCTGAATTCCTTAAAACGAAACTGGTCACACTTGATGACCAGTTTCGTTATTTACCCAAGTAGTAATTCTAATTTGCGTAGATACACATTAAATGCTGTCACCCTGAAAATCCAATGTGAAATCCTCCAGCCGCAAGCTTCTCCAGCATAACGAAAAATGGCCTGCCGGACAGGTCCGCTAATCTCCCAGGCAGGTGCCCACTTTGCGGGCGCTTTCCAGCCAGGGGTGGTCTTGCGGTACCAGGCGGCGCCTGCCGACGACTTTTTCCAGCGGGACCGGTTTGCTGCCGTCACCTCTTACCGCAACCATCACACCAAACACACCCTCATTGATCAACCCTGCGGTGGCTGTTCCGAGCCGGGTGGCCAGCAGTCGGTCGTAAGCAGACGGGGTTCCGCCGCGCTGCAAATGCCCCAGGATGGTGATACGCGACTCCAGTCCGGTCAATTCTTCCAGCCGGGCGGCAAGTTTCAGCGTCCGGATGCTGCCGGGCATGGCTTCTTCGCCCAGCACTGCGCCGGGTGTCAGCGGAGCTGCTGCATCCTTTAGATTTTTACTTTCTTTTCTCTTTTCCAGTTCTTGAGCCAGCAGCCGGGCATCTTCTTTGGTCATAGCGCCTTCTGCTACCGCAACGATACTGAAGCGTTTCCCGCTGCGATTGCGGTTGAGGATGGCTTCTGCCACGATCTCTGTGTCGTAAGGTATTTCCGGGATGAGGATCACGTCTGCACCGCCAGCCAGGCCGGCTCCAAGCGCCAGCCAGCCGGCATTGTGCCCCATAATCTCAACCACAATGATGCGGTGATGGCTGTGGGCGGTGCTGTGCAGCCGGTCAATTGCTTCGGTAGCAATGCTCAGGGCGGTGTCGTACCCGAATGACTGGTCGGTTTTGGCAATATCGTTATCGATGGTTTTGGGAAGAGTGATGATGTTCAGCCCATGCTGTGCCAGGTGGTAGGCACTCTTCTGGGTGCCGCCGCCGCCCAGGCACACCAGTGCATCCAGGTGGTGGCGCTGGTAGGTGTCGATCATCGAATTGGTCATATCCAGCATTTGTCCGCCTACCGGCATGCTTTTCGGTTTATCACGGCTGGTGCCCAGGATGGTTCCTCCGAGGGTGAGGATGCCGGAAAGGTTGCTGGCTTCCAGGCGCATAGTGCGATCCTGCATCAGCCCTCTGAAGCCGTCATAAAATCCGACCACCTGCATGCCATAAACTCCCAGGGCTGCTTTTCCTAAACCCCGTAAAGCAGCATTTAATCCGGGCGTGTCTCCCCCGGCAGTGAGTACACCAATATATTTCGTCATAGGACTGCTCCTTTAAACAGAATGGAAATCATTGTCCGGCCTGGTATGTGACAGGATTTATTACATGTTGTCCAAAGTAAAAAATGCCGGGTCATGTATCCTGGTTTTGTTTGTAGTCGAGTTGTTTTAAATCGATATTTGCTGTGCGGAGGAATTCGAGTGCGTTCTCATCCTGGCGGTAAGCAACATGGTACACCAGGCGGGTGATACCGGCATTGATCAGGGCTTTGGTGCAGTTGATGCAAGGGAAATGGGTCACATAACAGGTGCAGCCGCGGGTGGAAACGCCGTGCAGGGCAGCCTGGATGATCGCATTCGTTTCGGCATGAATGGTGCGCACGCAATGGCCTTCGACCATCAGGTGGCCGATCTCGTCGCAATGGGGCAGCCCCTTCGGGGAACCATTGAACCCGGTGGTCAGGATACGCTTGTCAAGTACCAGCACACATCCCACAAATGCCCGATCACAGGTACTGCGCTCGGAAACTGCATAAGCGATCTTCATAAAGTAGGAATCCCAATCAGGCCGCATGGTTGTCTCTCCTTGGCATAATAATAGCATAGCCTGTCAACCAGGTAAAAGGATTACCAGGCAGGTATGTAAGAACAGTGAATATCAGGCAGCCAGCAGAGCTGCTGGTCTACAGACGGTGTATCTTCAGAAACCATTCCGGTTGAACGCGAATCAGCCGTTATATCAGGTTAATAACGAGACCAAACACACCCAGGACCAGGAGGATGACCCCCACAATGGTCAATGTGCTGCCGCTGAGATCCTTGGTTTCAAGGACGGCTTTGGCGGGGTCGGAAGGGTCATAGAACACATTGACCTGTGCTCCCGCCGGGTAAGAGGCAATTAATTTTTCAGCTTTCGCCGAACCATAACTTCCGCTGCTGAAGCCGATCCGGTTTCCGTCAAAACTTTGTCCCATCACATGGTACTGGTAATTCACCACTGGGCGGTAGCTTACCCTGGTGTTTCCTTTTGAATCCCTGCTGCGGTGTGTTTCCACCCTGGAACTGAGAATCGTGCCGGATGCGGGCAGCCAGGTTTCCGCAGCTTTTTTGGCCTTGTTCTTCTGCAAAATGCTCACAACGATCAGTGCAGCACCAGCCAGGGTTACAAAAATGAAAGCCAGTAATGCAGTGTCCATGGTATCTCCCTTTTTTTAAATAGGTTAAGAAGATTATATATTTATTCGAATACACGGAAAAGGATTTGTGAATAACCGGGTAGATGAATAAAGTGTTCCACAGATGTTCAAGCCCAGATGATACGAGCTCATTTTCACCTGCGAGACAGGATCGATTTGAATTTGCCCAGTTTTTCCCTTGCGGGGTGGATTGGGGTAAAATTGGATAAGTTTGGTTATATTTGTTGTGCATTTGCGTTTTTGATTAATCATCACTGGAATTTGAAAGGGATATAGCTATGAAGGTTGTAATTGTTGGTGGAGTCGCTGGCGGAGCCAGCACTGCAGCCCGTCTGCGCCGAATGGATGAAAAGGCTGAGATCATCATGCTGGAGCGCGGACCAAACATTTCTTTTGCCAATTGCGGTTTGCCATACCACATTGGAGAAGTGATCCAGGATCGTGAAAAACTGATCGTGGTCACGCCGGAGAGCCTGAAAGAGATGCTCAATATTGATTCGCGTATACGGCATGAGGTGATAAGGATCAACCGCCCAGCCAAAACTGTAACCGTGCGTGAGCTGGAAACCGGACGCGAATACGAAGAATCTTACGATAAACTGGTGCTCTCCCCCGGCGCAGGGCCGGTTGTTCCGCCCCTGCCAGGTGTTAACCTGCCGGGTGTTTTCACCCTGCGCAACCTGCCGGATATGGACCAGATCAAGGGCTTTGTTGACCAGAAGAAACCAGCCCGGGCGGTGGTTGTGGGCGGGGGTTTCATTGGGCTGGAGATCGCAGAGAACCTGCAGCATCGCGGTATCCAGGTAACCCTGATAGAAATGCTAAACCAGGTCATGGCTCCCATCGATTATGAAATGGCTGCCCTGGTTCACCAGCACCTCATTTTTAAACGAATCCGCCTGGCGCTGGGCGACGGGCTGAAATCCATCGAGCAGGGTGAGCATGGTTTCCTTTCTGTCACGCTTGCAAGCGACCGTAAAGTAGATGCCGAAATGGTGATCCTCTCGATCGGTGTGCGCCCTGAGAGCCAGCTGGCAAAAGAAGCTGGACTGGAGATCGGGCTGCGCGGAACCATCGTCACGAACAAGCACATGCAGACCTCTGACCCTGATATTTACGCGGTTGGGGATGCGGTTCAGCTGACCAGCAGGATTACTGGTGAACCCACTTCGCTGGCGCTGGCAGGACCTGCCTCACGCCAGGGCCGGGTTGCGGCTGACCATATTTGCGGCCGAGATGCCAGCTTTAAAGGCGTTATTGGTACTTCGGTGGTGAAGGTGTTTGACCTGACCGTTGCCGCGGTTGGCTTGAACCAGAACCAGCTGAACCAGGCTGGGCTGCCTAACAACAATGTGATTGTGCATGTCTCCAACCATGCCGGGTATTACCCTGGCGCCACCCCCATGGCGTTGAAATTACTGTTCAGCCCTGATGGCAAAATCTACGGTGCACAGGCGGTCGGTGTTGATGGCGTGGAGAAACGGATCGATGTGATTGCCACGGCTATCTACTCTGGGCTCAGCGTGTACGACCTGGAAGAACTGGAACTGGCCTATGCGCCGCCATACAGCTCATCGCGCGATCCTGTCAACATTGTTGGATTTACAGCTGCCAATGTCCTGCGGGGAGATGTGAAGGTAATGCACTGGGATGAGGTCAGCAAGCTTGACCGGCATGCCTGGACTTTCCTGGATGCCCGCCTGCTTGAGGAAATGGGGCTTGGAATGATCGACGGTTCGATCAATATCCCACTGCAGAAGATCCGCAGCCAGGTCAATGAGATCCCCAGAGACAAACCGGTACTGGTGTACTGCCAGAGTGGACAGCGGTCTTACTTTGTTGCCAGGGCGCTCAAACAACTGGGCTTTGATGTTTACAACCTGACCGGCGGATACAAGACCTATTCGCATGCGATCGGCCGGCAGTCCAATTTCGATGTCTTTGAGAATGTTTCCATCAGCAGCCGCGAGGAGATCAAAGAGATTCCTCCGCTATCCTTTACCCTGGGCAAGGAATTTAAAGTGGATGCCTGCGGCTTACAGTGCCCGGGACCGATCCTCAAACTTTACAACAAGATTAAAGAGGTTAACGAAGGCGATATCGTCACCGTCGAGGCGACCGATTACGGCTTTACCACCGATGTTGAGTCTTGGGCAAAGTCCACCGGCAACCGCCTGCTTTCTGTCGAGAGCGAGAAAGGTGTGATCACAGCACGCATCCAGAAGGGTGCACCCGTAACCGCGGAAAAAGCAGCCGGGGGGATGAACAAAACCATGGTGATCTTCTCGGGTGAATTGGATAAAGCCATTGCCGGGTTCATCATCGCTAACGGGGTTATCGCTTCCGGTCATGAAGCCTCGATGTTCTTCACCTTCTGGGGGTTGAACCTGCTGCGCAAGAATGAAGCGGTGAAAGTAAAAAAGACCTTCATCGAGCGCATGTTCGGCATTATGATGCCGCGCGGCACCAAACGCGCCCAGCTTTCGAATATGCACATGGCTGGCATTGGCGATGCCATGATCAGGGGCATCATGAAGAAAAAGAATGTAGATGCCCTGCCGGTGATGCTGCAGACAGCCCTGGATAACGGCGTCCGAATCATGGCCTGCCAGATGTCGATGGACCTGATGGGTATCAAGCGCGAAGAACTGATCGACGGGATCGAAGTGGTTGGCGTGGCTACCATGCTTGCTTCTTCCGATGAATCAAACGCTGTGATTTTTATCTAGCTGGTGTAAAAGACAGTTTAGTAGGCAAAGCTAAAGGCCGTCCCTGGTAAAGGGGCGGCCTCTTTTTAATATGACAGGTCAGCAGGTGCTTCTATTTGTTTATGTGTGTCACTTGGGCGGAAAGTTCCGGCTTGGAATTCCAAATTACGGTTCGTCGGCCGCAAGCTTCTTCAGGGTGAAAACCTACTTCTCATCGGGCAGTGCGGGTGTTTCCAAACCTTCCTGCAGCTTCACAACCTGGATGGCATGCGCCAAATCGATATGCTCTTTTTCTGCAATTTCCTTAATGGACTGGACAACATCTGAATGAACTTTGAGAACGCTGTGTTTTGTTTGATCCACCCAAAACCTTGCCACAAGGGATACCGCGGAATCACCCAGCTGTTCAACAAGGACGGTGGCAGGGGGATTCGCCAGGACCCCGTCAACTGAATTGAGCGTATCAACAAAAACCTGTGATGCCCTGGTAATATCTTCAGCATATCCTAACCTGATTTTGACCGTCCGGCGCTGATATGGCAGTTCTGATTGATTGACGATAGCTGCAGTAAAGACATTGATATTTGGAAGGATCACGGTTTCGCCGTCAAACGTCTTGATGACAGTGTCGCGTGTGTTGATGCTTAGAACAGCCCCAGAGTGGCTGCCGATTGTCACAGTATCCCCGATCTTGAATGGTTTGCGGGTCATCAGGATGATGCCTGCCACGAAATTGCGGGTGATGTCCTGCAGGGCAAACCCGACTGTCAATCCGGCGATACCCAGGCCGGCAACGAACCCGGTCACGTTAAAATTCACCTGTTCAAGGCCGACTACAATGCCGCTGATGATGATGCCCCATTGTGTTACTTGTACCAGCAAGTGGGTGATAGCTGGATCAGCGATTCTTGCGGCAGCCTTCTTCTCTACCCAGCGGGATGCGGGTTTCGCCAGCAGGACCGCTGCTGTGAATACAATGATTCCGACTACCAGGTGGGGCAGAAAATTTAAAGCCTGTTGAAGTAAATCCTGGAACCACTGGCTGATGTTCATATTTTCACCTCTGAGATCAGTCCCTGTTGCTCAATACCCCATAAATGATAACAGAGAAACCCTGCCTGGCATGCAGTTAACCAAAACTTTATGCAGAAAAATGGGGGAGAAACCTGTGCTTATCGAGGTTTCGCCGTAAGCTTCTCCCAGGATCACCATACCCGCAGGATAAGCGGTTGCGTATTAAGGTTTTGATCCTATGGTAAATTCACAGTAAGATCACGTAACAGAACCATTATGGATGCCTAGAGAATAAATAATGCCAAGAATATCCAACATTGAGATACTGCAAAAAATGGAACAGCCCACAGTATTTATCCGGACCATTGGCAAAGTGCAGGAGCTTCCCGTCTTAATCGGGCAGAGTTATGGAAAAATTGCGGCATACTTGCAGGAGCTTGGGGAATTGTTAGCGGATGAACCTTCTGTTGCTTACCATAACATGGATATGCAGAACCTGGACGTTGAATTCGGGTTCCCGGTTGCAAGGCCATTACCGGGAAAAAGCAATATCCAATCAGGCTCCATCCCTGCCGGGAAGGTGGTCTTTTACATGTACCGCGGCGCTTACAGCGAGATGGCGCCGGTTTATGACGAGATGGCGAAATTCAGTGCAGACCATCGCCTTGAACCTGTCGGAACAGCATATGAGCATTACTTTAACGGTCTCGAGTTCACCCCGGTAAGCGATATGCTGACCATGATCGTCATGCCCGTGAAATAGCCCGCAATAATAACCTCAGGTACCAACCAGGTCTATTCCAACCCATCTGCCCATCATAGGGTACAATCATTTCGTTTAACCCTGTGTAAACGGTGAATAACTCTTGCAACTTCTAAACAGGATAAAAAAATTCCCTAAAGCTGGCATGCTTTTGCTGGCTTATGCTGCCTTTATTGCCCTGGGCATGCCGGACGGGCTGCTGGGTGTGGCCTGGCCGTCGATCCGTGCCGGTTTCTCCCTCCCGCTGGATGCACTAGCCATGTTCTTCCCGGCCACTGTAAGCGGGTATATGGTCTCCAGTTTTTCAAGCGGACCGCTGGTCACGCGCTTTGGGATAGGGCGTATTTTGGCGGCCAGCTGTACCCTGACCGGGATTGCCCTGATCGGTTATACCCTTGTGCCAGCCTGGTGGATGATGGTTGCCCTGGGAGTTTTAGCCGGGTTGGGCGCAGGGGCGATTGATGCCGGGTTAAACACTTATGTCGCTGCCCATTTCAACGAAAGGCATATGCAGTGGCTGCATGCGTTCTACGGGGTAGGCGTGACCCTCGGACCGGTCATCATGACCCTGGCATTGAGCTGGATGAACTCCTGGCGTGCAGGATACCGTACTGTAGGCGGCTTCCAGCTTTTCATGGCAGTTGCATTTGTGCTGACGCTTTCGATGTGGATCCACAAGACTTCAAATTCATCGGAACAGGAACCGAAGCGCCTGACCGATTTTGAGACTTCAATGTTTGAGACGATGCGAAAACCGGCAGCCTGGTTAAGCGCTTTGCTGTTTTTTGTCTATGTCGGTGTTGAAGTCTCCTATGGAACCTGGACTTACAGCCTGCTGGTGGAATCGCGCGGGATCGATCCAGAAATGGCTGGTGCAGTGGCTGGCAGTTATTGGGCGACATTTACCATCGGCAGGATGCTGGCAGGGCTGTATGCCCAAAAAGCCGGCATCATCCGTACCGTTACGGGCAGCCTGGCCGCAGCCCTGGCAGGAACGCTCTTATTAATCTGGAATGCTGCCCCGGTTACCAACCTGCTGGCTGTGGCATTGGTAGGGCTGGCAATCGCCCCCGTTTTCGCCGCGCTGATGTCTGCCACGGTTTACCGGGTGGGGGCAAAACATGCTTCCAATACCATTGGGATGCAGATGGCTGCCTCCGGGCTGGGAACTGCCGTTATCCCGGGTGCGCTTGGGGTGTTGGCTGCCCGTTTTTCGCTGGAGGCTATCCCGATTTGCCTGGCGCTGATACTGCTTACCCTTTTTGGGTTGTTCAGGCTGTCATTGGAGGGAAAGAAATTACAGGCTGACAGCCTGACCCATTAAAGCAGGGGAGACTTCGATCCCGGGGGCTATTTGATTGAAGCGGGTTTCCACCAGGCGGTAGTGGTCGATAGTCCAGTAATCCAGGGCGTTGCGCCCGAGTTCTTCAAGGTGTGTTACTACAATTCTTTTCGGTTTTGGTTGGGCAAAGAACTGGCAGAACTCATCCAGCAATGGGGGAGGGTCCTGCATGGCGCACTTCTTCCCAAGCCAGAGGTGGGCAAAGATCCCGTCAACATTTTCCAGGATCGGCAAGCCTTCCGGCGGGTGCACACGCGTATCGCCCGGGAAAGCCCAGCATTTTCCAGCAAATTGCGCCAGGTAGCCCATCTCAGGCACACCGTGATCACCCCGCATGTGGAGCGCTTTAAACGGTACCAGGGTCAGGTTCCCGATATTGACAGGGACACCTGGCTGCGGGATGACCAGCCTGGCTGCGTCCAGGCAGACACTTTTGCCCACATATTCCAGCATGAATTCCGGCACCACCCAGGTGATGGGTAACCCGTCAAGCGCAGCCAGGATGTTCAAATCCAGGTGATCTGCATGGGCATGGGAAAGCACAACTGCATCCAGCGCAGCCAGGTCGGTGGCAAAATCCTGCGGGTTCTTCCCTTTCAGCCGGGTAAACAACGAAAAAGGATCCAGGGCCCATTTAACCCCGGCAGTGTGAAGGAGGTAATTGGCAGAATAGGTCAGCCAGGCGGTATCGTCTGTTGCTTTTTCCCAGGCCCGGATTATCTGCTGCCAGAGGTTATGGTATTCGCGCCTTTCCTCCGCAATCCTTAGCTCTATCCTGGATTGCTGCTGGATGTACTTTTCCTCATGCATAGTATCTGGAAATATAATCTTCCACTTCGCTGATGGAGCGGTCGAACACCCCGTGTTTTTCCACTTTCATGCTGGTGACTGCGGCTGCCCATTTGCCGGCTTCGCGCGGAGGCTGGGACAGGCGCATGGTGACGTAAGAACCCATGCAAGTATCCCCACGCCCGCTTCGGCCGTCCATACTGGTTGAGTGGAACTCAAAATGGTGGTTTTGCCCGCCTGCGTGAATGAGAACGCCGTTGGAGTGGGTAAGGACGATTTCCTTTACCCCCCGGCTGGCATAAAAAGCGGCGGCTTTCTCAATGTCCGTTTCACCGGTCAGGAATTTAGCTTCAACAGCATCCGATTTGAGGATGTCGAGCGCTTGCAATACCTCATCCATTTCACCCCATTCTTCGTACACCAGGTCTTCGCCGTGCAGCACGCGTACGAACCCCTGCACATCGGCTGCAAGGAGTACGCCGTTCCGCTTGCGCATTTCATGGAAAAAGCGCGGCTCCACTTCTCCCCGGATGCTGGGACTGACCGCGATTGCACGCGCGTCCAATCCTTCCAGGTGTTCAGGATGAATGGTGTCTGCAATATGCTTTACGTACAGGCTGCGCTTGTCGACATCACGGGTCTTGTACTCCAGCGTCATTAAGGTCGAATACGGGCTGTACACCGGGTAGCAGTCGATCCCGTCTGCCCGGATATTCTGGACTACGTATTCATCTTCTTTTGCCAGCCTGGTAACCATGGCTGCCCGAATGCCAAGCTGTAAACCGGCATGAGCAGCATAGTTCATCCCGCCGCCGTCCACGTACCTGGTACCGTCCGGGGTGATGATTGTATCTTTGGTGTAATTTCCTGCAAAGATCACGTCGTAATGTTTTATTGGTTTTATCATTAAACTTTACCCTAGAATAATTTGATGATAGCCGAAAATCCGGTGGTGATCACCCAGTATACTGCAGCCCCCAGCAGGGCAGTGGATGGGATGGTGAACAGCCATGTTGATGCAATTTCACCTGCCACTCCCCAGCGCACCTTGTTGACCCGGTCGGCTGCACCGGCGCCCATGATGGCAGAACTTACCACCTGGGTGGTGCTGACCGGGCCGCCGATCAAGGATGCGGTCAGGATGACAGCTGCTGAAGCTGCCTGGGCGGCGAAGCCGTGTACCGGGCGGATCTTGTAGAACTTGGAGCCCAGGGTGTGGATCAAACGCCAGCTGCCTAAAGAAGTCCCAATCGCAATCGCACTGGCGCAGACCAGGACCACCCATTTTGGTACAGCAAATGTGCTGATCTGGCCGGTGATTAATAAAGCCAGGGTGATGATGCCCATCGATTTTTGGGCATCATTGGTACCATGGCTCAATGCCAGTCCCAACGATGTAATAATCTGCAATTTCTTGAATAAATTGTTCACCTTGGGAGAGGTTTTCCATGATAACAGGAAAATGATGTTAGTGATAATAAGACCGGCAACCAGGCCGACAATTGGGGATACAAAAAGAACAATCAGCACTTTTAAGACACCAGCCAGCTTAATAGCATGGAAACCAGCCCCACTGGCAACAGCACCGATCAATCCGCCAATCAAAGCGTGTGATGAACTGCTCGGTATGCCAAGCAACCGGACCAGGATGTTCCAGGTGATGGCGCTGATCAGGGCGGCGATTAAAACTTCGATTTTTATATATTGGGAAGCAACAATTTCATCACCGATCGTGGTGGCAACAGCTACCCCAAAAATGAACGGGCCGGAGAATTCAGCAACGGCAGTCATAACCAGGGCAGCCCGCGGTGGGATAGCCCGTGTTGTGATCATAGTGGCCACGATATTGCTGGAATCACTTATGCCATTCAGAAAATCAAAACCGATGGCAAGAATAATGATGATAAGTAAAGAAACAGGCATAACGAAATTCTTTCTCTTGCTTAGAAGAGATGCAATAACGCTGGGATTACCCTGCCAATAAGCCAGTAGATAAATGCACTAACCAGCATAGTGGAAGGGATGGTCAACACCCATGCTAGCATTATTTCACCAGCAACCCCCCAGCGGACCTTACTGACCCGGTCGGCTGCCCCGACACCCATGATGGCAGTGCTGACAACCTGGGTAGTGCTAACCGGGCCGCCGATCAATGATGCGGTCAGGATCACAGCAGCCGAGGTAGCCTGGGCAGCAAACCCGTGTACCGGCCGGATCTTATAAAACTTGGAACCAAGTGTCCGAATCAGCTGCCAACCTCCGACCGACGTGCCAAAAGCAATCGCACTGGCACAAATTAGAATCACCCATTTTGGTACTGCAAATGTGCTGATCTGACCGGTGATGAGCAAAGCAAGGGTGATGATACCCATTGATTTTTGGGCATCGTTGGTTCCGTGGCTCATAGCAAGGCCGAGTGAAGTCACAATTTGAAGTTTCTTAAAAATGTTATTTATCCCGGGTGTGGCCTTCCAGGAGAGCAGAAAAATGAGACTGGCAATAAGAAAACCGGCAATCAGGCCAATAATTGGTGAAACAAATAGCACGATCAGGACCTTCAATACGCCAGCAAGTTTGATGGCACTAAAACCCACACCAACGGCAACAGCCCCAATTAATCCGCCAATCAAGGCGTGCGATGAACTGCTTGGAATTCCCAGCAGCCAGGTCAAAATGTTCCAGACGATAGCGCTAAACAAGGCTGCTATCAAAACTTCTATCTTTAAAAATTCTGCGGAAACAATCTCATCACCAATGGTGGTGGCAACTGCAACCCCAAAGATGAATGGTCCCGAGAATTCTGCAACGGCAGTCATGGCCAGTGCAACCCGAGGCGAAATAGCGCGGGAGGTAATCATGGTGGCAACAATATTGCTTGAGTCGTGCACGCCATTAAGAAAATCGAACACCAGCGCGAGAACTACCAGTAGTATAAGCGAAAGTTCCATTTACGGGCTCAGGTGGTCTTAACCACGATATCGGAAATTAAATTGGCAGCTTCATCGCCGCGGTCCGCTGCATTGCTCAGGTGGCGGTACACTTCGCGCATTTTCATGGCTTTAATGACACCTTTGATATCATCTGTATCCTTAAACATTTCTGCCAGGGCTTCTCGGTAGACAGCTTCGATCTTGTTCTCGAGCTTCTTGGCCCGGTTGGCATGTTCAACCGCTACATTTGGGTGTTCCTGCAGGCATTCTACTGCTTTAAGCAATTCAAATGTGGCATCGCGCAGCAGTGTGCAAATTTGCGCCATATACGCGGACGGTTTCACCTTGAAGATGGCAATCTCAGTGATGGTGGTATCGGCATAATCCAGGACATCATCGATGGCGCGTGAGAGGGCGAAGATGTCTTCCCGATCGAAAGGGGTAATGAATGTCCGGTTGAGCTCATCGATCAGGATACGGCGGGCTTCATCAGCCTCTTTTTCTTTAGCGGTCAGTTTCTCCGCCAGCGCATTATCGGACGTGTTCATGTAAGCCAGAAGAATCTCCATACCTTCCAGCGTGATGGTGGTTTGTTCATGAATTCTTTGTACAAAAATGTTCCGGCGTTTCTTGAAAATCTTTAACATGGATTGTCGTCCTCCATCAGATGATTAGATACTGGTTATGCAACCAGCTTTTTCTAAAACTAGCAGTCCGTGACTGAATTCCTCAAACGTAACCGCGCTGTTAATTTCCAAAGTCCGGTAAGCATGGTGTGGCAGGAATTGCGCCAGGTGTGAAAAATCAACCTCTCCGCTGCCTGGAACCTGGTGGTCAACGATTCCAGCGACATCATGCAGGTGCACCCCCACAATCCGGCTTGAAAACGCATCCAGCCATTGCTGAAAATTCATCAACCCAAGCGTATCATGTACCTGGATATGGCCGACATCCAGCTGCCAGCCTACCCAGGGCTGCGGAAAGGCATCCAGGAGGGTTTGCATTTCATCAAAAATCGGCAGCTCATAGTAATGGAAGCGGTTCTCCAGCCCGAGGAAAAGCCCGCTATCCTGTGAGAATTGCACGATCTCATCCAGGCTTCTTAACAGGGCATCCAGGTGCGGCCGGCTGCGTTCCTTGCGGTCATCCGTCAGCGCCTGTCGCAGGTTGTCGTATTCGGAGGTTCCCTTCAACCCGCTGCGGTAAAGGTCGCGCAAGCGGTTATCCAGCGAGTGGTCGCCGGGGATACGCCCGGGGTGGATGACAACCAGGCGCGAGCCTAATTGGTGCGCCAGTTCGATCGTGCGCTTGAGGGTGTCTACCCCGACAACCCGTCTTACCTCATCCAGGGAAGTGATCTGCTTATCCTCCCGTTCAAGCTGCTTGTTGGGGATAACAGCCGGGCAGGGATCGTGTACAGAACCGATGTGGTAGCGGTTAAGGTCGATGGCTTCCAGTTCAACTGGTGTAACCTGGTGGTTAAGTTCAAAGCGGGCAAACCCTAGCCTGCGGCCGGCAGTACAGAAATCTGCAGCACTGCTTGCTTCCTTATCCCACCACATGGTAGACAGGGCTGCATCATACAGCTTCGCCGGGGCTACCTCGGTATGCGGAGCGGGTGCGTCCCATAAAACCTTTGGAAAGTAATCAAGGACTTCCGGCAGCGACCTGATGATAATGTCCGCCTGCATGGGGCAGGGAACCTCTTCCCTTGTTTCTCCCGGGGGCGCGATGATTACAACCTGCCCGATGCCTGCTTCGCGGGATCCAATGACATCCCGCGAAGGGCGGTCACCGATATAGGCACATTCGGCCGGGCTTACGTTGCAACCGCGGGCTGCAGCGATGAAGGGGGCGGGATGGGGTTTCCGCTTGCCGAAATCCGCCACCTGCAGGGTAGTCTTAAACAAGTCCCTGATGCCGGCATCGTCCAGGTACCTGGTTGAGGTGTGGCTGACGGTACCCAGGGTGTACCCGCGGTGCTTGAGTTCCTGCAGGGTCTGGATGGTCTGCAGGGAAATCCAGCGCTTGCCGCGCGCATCACTCCACCAGGCCTGAAGCCTGGCAGCATTCTGTCTGATAAAATCCTGTGGGTAGTCAGGCAGAAGGAATTGACCCCAGCGGTCCTCATAGGATAGCTCATCTAAGGACCGGTAGGTCCAATCCTTGTATTCCTTTTCACGCCGGGTTAAGAGGTTAATCATCTCTGCGGGGCTGATGCTGGTTTTCAGAAAATCAACCATTTCCGCAATGATCACCGGATCACGCGAGCCGTGGTTCATTTTTTGCACCAGGGTCCCGCCCAGGTCGAAAAGGATGGTACGAATTTGCTGCTGCAATGTTCTATTTCCTGCTTTCCTGTTCTCTACTCGCCTTGCCTTAGATCTTCTTGATGCAGCCGGTTTCAACCAGCAATTCAAGCCCTCTGGTGATCTCATCCAGGCTGGCATCTGGTCCAATCTCCAGCGTACAGAGGATGCCGTCTGTAATAATTGGGGCGATCCTGCGGAAATCGATATCGCCTGTGCCCGGCACCCGGTGGTCCTGGATGCCGGCAACATCATGCAGGTGCACACCGATCAAGCGCTCATGGAAACGCTCCATCCAAACATGGAATGGTACCGTCCCCAGCGCGTCCTGGTTATAAGCGTGCCCGATATCGAACTGGAAGCCGTAGTACCGCCCGCCGCTAAGTGCCAGGAAAAGCTCGAGTTCGTCCGGCAGAGGAATATCAAAATACCGGTTGCGGTTCTCAAGGGCCAGCGCAACCCCGGAACCGTGTGAAAAGGCAATCACCTCTTCAAGACTTTTCAACACCTGGCTGATGTGAGGAGCTTTATGCGCTTCACGATCATCGGTAAACTCCGCCAACACCTGCTGGTACTGCGGGGTATGCTTCAAACCCTGCTTCCACATCTTCCTCAGCTCCCCATCGCGGGCATGATTACAAATTACCGACCCGCAATGGATAACCACTGAACGCGACCCCAGGCGCACTGCCAGTTCAATCGAGCGCTTGAGGTTGTCCACGCTCACCCGGCGCTGGGCTTCATTCAGGCTGGAAAGTGCAATATCTGCCTGCTTGAGTTCGGCGTAGCTGTTATCTGAGGGGCAGGGATCGTGGATCGTGGTGATATAAAACTGGTTTTTATCCAATTGCCTGTACAGTTCCGGTGTGACAGCGTTATTCAACTCAAAGCCGGTAAATCCCAAACGTCGGGCTTTTGTAAATGCATCATTGAACAACCCTGCCTGCGGTGCGCACCACATTGTTGAAAGGGAGATTTCGTATAGATGCTCCGGCTGGCGGGGCGCGGAGCCTGGACTTACCTCCATGTTGGTACCGGTATAAATTCCAAGCAGGTCGCTCAGCCGGCCGATGCGGTGATCGGGCTGCATTTCGGTAATGGTCTCTTCCTGCAGGTCATCATCCGGGTCGAACTCATCGGGCTGGTAACCTTGCATGTTGATGATCACGACCTCACCGAACCCGGCTTGCCTTGCGCCTACCAGGTCGCGCGCCAGGTTATCGCCGATATAGGCGCAATTTTGGGGGAGGATTCCAACTGAACGGGCTGCTTCGAGGAAGAGCGACGGGTGCGGTTTCCTGCGCCCAAAGACACAGGACAGGATCACCGGGTTAAAGTACCGGGTAAGCCCGTTATCCTCCAGCATCCTGGGGGCTTCGACAGAGGAGGTGGTATTGCTGATGATGCCCAGCCTGTACCCGCGTGCCGACAGTGTTTTGATGGTCTCCACGGCGTCAGGAAAGATCTGGTTGTTGCGCGAAGCCCTCCACATCTGGTTGAGGGTAATTGCATTTGCATGCACAAAAGCAGCAGGATGGTCGGGCAGCATGAACCTGGACCATAATTCCGTTTCGGGTAATTCTCTGAGTGTCTTCTTGCACCAGTGGCGGTACGCTTTTTCGCGTTTCCGCATTTTGACGAGAAAGGACTCCATGTCCCCGTTATCCCCAATAAACGTCTGTAAGCTGCGCAAGTAGTCCTGCGAATTCTCTTCGCCTTTAATTGTTGCCCTCAGGGTGCCGCCTACGTCAAAGAAGATGGCTTCGATGCTGCTTGTCATTCTTTCCAGTTTCCTTGAATGGATTCAGCCTTGCAGATCTGGTACCTGCAGAAGGTCGCGGATATCCTTGATGAATACATCAGCCTGTGTTCCCTCATCAAAGTTGAGGGCAATAGTTTTCATTCCTACCGCTTTAGCACCGTCAATCTCTGACCGTTTGTGTCCCACGAAGACCGTTTCGCAGGGTTTAACCCCGGCCTGGGTGATTGCCTGGCGGTACATCTCCGGGCAGGGCTTGCGTGCACCGATCTCCTTGGAGCTGATCACGCTATCCCACACCCTACCAAAGCCATGCTCCTCAAACCAGTCCAACTTGCGGGAGAACGAAAGGGCTGTATCGGTAATAATCCCCAGCAGGAATCCCCGCTCTTTAAGCTGCCTGACGGTTTCTGCTGCGCCGTCGATGATCTCGACGTTGTAATCATCCTGGCGCATGGCATTGATACCTTCTGCAATCTCATCCGGGTCAGTGATCCCGTACAGGCGGAGCACCTGCTCATAATAACTGTGGCGGCGGAGTTTTCCGGAGTAAGCCAGTTCCCGTAAGTGGTTCTTTTTCTGCTCAAAACCAGGATGGGGGTGCAAGGTTTTGCCCTTTAAAAAGGCTTTGAGATGCATGTCCCTGTGAGGCCGGTAATATAAAATATCTCCCGCATCAAAGAAGACTGCCTTAACCTTCCGGTGCATTTCAAGCCCAGGTGATTGCCTGTCCTGGTTTTGCAGCTCCTCAATAATGGGCAGCAGTTCGGTCATCTCTTGGATAATAAAATCTGGTGAAGCGCCTTCATCAGGTTCGCCGTTGTCAAATGGATGCTGGATCTGGATGGCGGTCCGGAATCCAGCCCGCTGCGCGCCCAGAATATCACGGCTGATCTTGTCACCGATGTATATGCAAGAGCTGGTGGGCACTTTAGCCAGCCTGGCTGCGTAGTAAAAGATGGCCGGATCCGGTTTCCGGCGTCCGTATTCGGATGATAAAACCACTGGATCAAAAAAATCGGCTATCCCGTATTCCTTCAGGTTCTCAGGCACCTGACGGGTACTCTGGGTATTGCTGATGCATCCGATCTTCAATCCCATAGCCTTGACCGCCGCCAGCACTGTCGGAACTTCGGGACGCATCTCGCGGATGAACAGGCGGGTTTCATACAGGAAGGCAAGTTCCTCGGCGACTGGCTCAAGCTCTGCAGCAGATACCCCTGAACCTTTGAGGAAGAACCCGGACCAGATCTCGGCTGGGCTTAACTCAATGTTGCTGCTCATGTTCCATTGCAGGTAATCGGAGGCTCCCCGGGTGATCAGTTCTGCCAGTTCGGTGTCGGTGCAGGCGAGCATGATGCCGGTACGGCCGAGGCATTCGCGGATGCAGGCAGCTTCAGTGATCCTGTGCTGCCTGGAATACCGGAATGTGTCAATCGTACCTCCCATATCAAAGAAAACGGCTTTAAGCATCATGTTTCTACCCGTAAAATTCGCAGTATTGTAAAGTTCTTTCCTGGACAATCCTTACTATTTATCAGGCACGGATTTATGCGATCCGTGCCTGATAGTCAGTTAACTTAAGTCCGGATCAGGTTATTTACCCAGATTGAGCAAGTAAAAGTCACGAGCTTTGATCATGTTATCGTAAGCAAATTGCTCATCGATGAACCAGGTCATGGACATCATTTCTTCCAGGGGTTTCATGCCTTCGGGAACTTCATAGGTTGAATCGGTGAAGTAAGTCCCGAACTTAGCCCACGGTTCGCGGCCTTCCTCGCTGACCTGCCACATGATCCACAATTTGGCGGCGTTGGGGTGCGGTGCCTGGTTGATGATACCCATATAGCTCTGGCTCTGGACACCGAGGATCGGTTTGATTCCCCAGCACGGCTCGAAGACCAAATTTCCTTCCATTACATCTGCCATATTAGAATATGAGGTCAGAGCCATGTAGCTCTCAGTCATTCCGGGGGAGGCGAAGGCTTCGTCAACTTCATCGCCGCCCGGTTTCGGCTGCGGATTATTCTGGGCGAACCTCTTCAGCCACAACCAACCGGCATCGGGGGTATCTTCATCCAGGACCGGTTCTTCCCCGTACAGCTCTACATAGGCAGCTTTCATCTCGTCAACATGACCGACCAGGGTGACCAGTTTGCTGAGGGTGGAGGCGTCGTTCAATGGATCCTCAATGAAGAACTTGCCTTCCCATTCCGGTTCGGTGAGTTCCCAGACATTCGAGATCGGGCAGGTGTCGTTCAGTTCTGAGTTGTAGGCGAAAACGCTGGTACCAAGGCGTGCCATCAAGAGCGGCTGGGTGTATTTTTCCTCAAACCTGTCTGCCAGGATGGAGGGAACGAAGCGCCAGACATACCCGTTTGGAAGGACATTTCCAACCAGTTCGGCGCCGCCACTGCTTGCCCACACATCACCTGTGAAGGCTTCCGCTTTTTGCTCCTCCAGTGTCTTTAGCAATACATCATCGCCACCGAGATCAAAAGCCTGGACCTTGATGCCAGGATATTTCTCCATGAATGCCTCAGCCGATTTTTCGATCTTAGAGGTATTGGCATACACTAAAACTTCACCCTCTTCAATGGCGGCAGCTTCAATGGCAGCCCAGTCCTGTTCGTCCGTGTAATACGGGCCAAGCTGGTTGGCTTTCAGCCATTCTTCTTTAGGGGTGAGTTCGGCTGCTTCTTGTGCAGCTTCCTGGGGCTTGCACGCAACCAGCATCGTGACCACCAGGATTATCATTGCAATTCTGACAAACGCTTTCATTTACTTCCTCCTTTTTGGTGTTAGGAAAAGAACCTTCATATATTTATGCAACAGAAATTTTGTCTTCTCGATTGACCTCCTTCTGCTGTTCTGGTTTGGTTTAATGAATGCATTTTGCCCTTTATGACTGGATCAGGTCTTCGGTTTCTTTGTCGTACAGGTTGATCGCATCCTGTTTAAAGCTCAACCAGATTTTCTGGTCCATCTGGATCTTGCTGACACCCATTTCTTTGATGATCAGCTCGGTATCTCCCATGTGGGCGATGATGGTAGTATCTGCCCCTGAGGGCAGCACTGAATACGCGGTAAATTCAACGGTATTATCGGTTGGGGTATCATGCACAATGATATCTTCCGGGCGCAGGCCTACAACCACATCGCCCCTCTTATTGTATGTCTTGACGGGGATGTTAAATTTCCCCATGTCTACCAGGTCCTGCCTGGATACCCAGCCGGGCATCAGGTTAATCTTGGGGTTGCCAATAAAATCGGCCACAAACAGGTTGCCAGGGAAATGGTAAACCTTGTCGGGGGTGTCCAACTGCTGGATGACACCCAGCTTCATGACCGCAATTTTACTGGACATGGTCATGGCTTCCAGCTGGTCGTGGGTGACATACAGGGTGGTGGCATCAGAGATATGATGGAGGCGTTTCAACTCGGTGCGCATGTCCATTCTTAAGCGGGCATCCAGGTTGGATAGAGGTTCGTCCATCAGGAACACCCTCGGGCGGTAGGCCAGCATGCGCGCCAGGGCAATACGCTGCTGCTGCCCGCCGCTCATTTCACGCGGGTAACGGTCTTCATAGCCGCTCATCTTTACCTCTTCCAGCGATTCTTTAACCCGTCTATCCATCTCCTCTTTCGAAAGTTTCTGTATCTCGAGGGCGAAGGTCATGTTCTTGTACACGGTCATATGCGGCCAGAGGGCATAATTCTGGAACACCATGCCCAGTTCCCTTTGACCAGGCGGGACAGATATCCCCTTAACGTGGGAGTAAATCAGTTTATCGCCGATGTAAATCTCGCCATCATCAGGATCTTCCAGGCCTGCGATACAACGCAGGAGGGTTGTTTTGCCGCAGCCGGAAGGGCCAAGCAGAGTCAAGAATTCATGGGGTTCAATGGTAATGGATACATTGTTGACAGCGACCACGTCGCCGAATTTCTTGGTGAGGTTCTTTACAATGATAGGGGTTTCCATTTCTATTCCTCTTACATTCCCAGCCCTTTTTTCAGGCTGCCGCCGCGGAAGCGGCTAATGATAAAGTTGCCAAGCATTACTAAAACTATCAGCAGGATAATGACTGCGTTGGCTTGCTGGTCATTTCCATTTTCAATATAACGCATGGTCATACTGGCCAGCACGGCTGTGGTGGGGGTTACCAGCAGGATGATTAAGGATAATTCACGCATCGTGCTGATAAAGGTCAGCAGGAAACCTGAGACAAAGCCGGTACTGGTGAGGGGGAAAATAATGCGTACAAATCGCCGCCAGGGGGTTGCTCCCGCCAGAGAGGCGGCTTCCTCCAGTTCTTTGCTCACCTGCAGCATCGCCGAGACACCACTGCGGGCAGAGAACGGCAGATGCTTGGCTACGGATACCACTACCAGCAAAGCAAAGGTGCCGTAAAGCGCTGGTATTGGTCCGACGGGTTTGGTGAACATGGCGATGTAAACAGCACCAAAGGCAATGCCCGGGATCACATAGGGAATAAAGGACATCTGTTCCACGATTTTTGAAAGCCTGGTGCCGCGACCTTTCACGATGGCGTAACCAAGGATCACCCCGGAAAGGGCAGTAAACAGGGCTGTAAGGATGGATAACCGAATGGAATTCCAGGCGCCCATCCAAACCTTAGGGTTGCGCAAAATGCCTGGTTCACCGCTGTTAATCTTGATATCCCCTTTGCCAAGCCAGTGTGCCAGGGTGAAGTTCTCCAGGCTGTAATTGCCGTCACGCAACATAAAGGAACTTACGATTAGCAGAACCAGCGGAAGTACAGCGATAATAAACTGGAAGACTACCACACCTGCCACAATGATGGGCTTAAAGTTGCGCAGTTTCACCTTCTTTGACATGAAACCACGACCGCCGATCGTCTCGTAACTCTTGCGGGTGCCTACGATCTTCTGGTTCAACATTACGGTGACCATGGCGAACAGGATTAGAACAATGCCGGTGACAAAAGCATCTCCATTATTGCCGATACCCGTATTTGACTTGAGCATGGTGGAAAGGGTGTAATAACGAACGGGCAACCCCAGAACGTTCGGGCCGCCAAATGTCCCCATCGCTTTAGAGAAGGTCATAATGAAACCGGAGGCGATAGCCGGGATGACCAGGGGGAAGGTAATCTTACGCATGATGCGCCAACGCCCGGCGCCAGCCAGCTCTCCGGCTTCTTCCAGGCAGGAGTCAATTGACAGCAGGGCTGCTGAAATGAACAGGAAGAAAAAGGTGTAGTAATGCAGCCCGCTGCTGACGATGATTGGAAAAGCGCCGTACGCCAGCCAATCCGGCGTGGGTGCGCCGGTAATGAATTCCAGCAACCCCATGGTGCCGCCTGATTTCTGGTTCTTGAAAAGCACCAGCCAGGCCATGGCAATCGTCCAGGAGGGCATGATGTAAGGAACCTGGGCCAGCATGTGGATGGTCTCGCGACCGGGGATATCCGTACGGCATACCAGCCAGGCCATCAAGCCACCAATTGCCAGAGCAAGAAAAGTTGCCCCCAATGCTACGGTAACGCTGTGCACCAGCGGCTCATAAGTCATGAGCTGACCGATCTTTCCGGTCAGCATGCGGATCCAGTGGTACAGGGTCAGGTCGCCAACTTCAACACCTTGAATCATTCTCAGGTCCATTTCTGAGACGGTGATTGTGGTCACAACCATGCGATAGAGCGGGATGATGACCAGGTAGAACATGACCACGATCATGATGATGGACAAGATGACGTGCGGCGTGGTGATCCAGCGGACAAAGCGGCGCAGGCGTGCTTGCCAGAGCTGGCCGGGTGATTGTGATTCTTGTAAAGCTACTGCCATCTTTTTTTCTCCTCTTACAATTCCGTTTTCCTTCGACTGCAATCCGTGCAAATCACTAATTTGAACCTCCTGATTGGGTAGATTGGGTTAATCACCAGAATATGGGAGGATAAAGACTTGTTCATTCAGAACTGGTATTGAATGCTTTCAACTGGTCGCGCAGGTTGTCCAGTTTGTCCAGCATAGCCATGGTTTTTTCCTGTTCTTCACTGGCAAGGGAGAGCAGCAGGGCATTGATGACTGTCATAGGCACTACCAGTGAATGAAACTCCCCGATTGGGCCACGTTTGGCAGACAGGATGACGTCTACTTTGTCACCCAGGATGGCATCCAGTGTATCGGTGAGCATGATGATGGTGGTGCCCACCTTTTTCCCATAGTCCAGTACCAGCTTCAGGGCTGGATTCTGGTCAAAGAAACAGATGACAAACAGCAGGTCATCTGGACCCATCATAGTCAGGTATTCCAGTACTTCGCGGCCGGAGCTCTTGAGCGGGACGACATCTTTCCCGAACCTTCTTAAGCGCAGCTCGAGCAGGTCTACCAGGGAAATGGATGGCCCAAGCCCAAAAACAAAAATGCGGTTGTAGCTGCGGATCAGCTGTACCGCTTTTTTCATCTCATCCCGGTTGATGGATTCAAGAGCCTGGGTCAGGTAATCGATTTCGGTTACCGTGAGGCGTTCAAAAATATCCCCGGCGTCGCGCAGGTCATCCAGCCTGCCGCGCAAGCGAGATGAGTGTGTCACCCGGCGGCGGAAATTCTCCTGCAGCACAGCCCGCATGGATGGGTAACTTCCAAAACCCAGGGTGCGTGCAAAGCGTACCAATGTGGCTTCGCTTAGCCCCAACCGGCTGGCTATTTCGCCTGCAGATAAAAACGCTGATTCTTCCTGGTTCTTGCGCAGGAAGTTGGCAATCCGTTTCTCGCTTTTGGTTAGATCATTAAAATGGTCGCTGATTAGCTGGCTGAAATCGATGTTGGTTGGGGGATGTGAAAGGGTATTCATGACACCTCATTATTCAACCTTGTGCGCAAGAGGAATAACAATATCGTCATTTATGAAATATTCCTTACATTTGAAACAGTATACAGCAATAAATAATTAAATGCAAGATTAATTGCATCATAAATCAGAGATATTAGTCCATTTATTAAGCTCACAACCTGGCTTTAACCTCATCACTTACCCAAATCTCTGCCCGGGTGGTATCCACGATCAGGTCGCATATCTCCATCTGGGGGATGTATACCTGTTCTGCCATCAGGAATTGCTCCCTGAAGTAGCGGTTTAGGAAGTAATACAGCTCATACTTCTTGCGGTAGTCCATGTCGCGCTTCCATTTGCGTTTCAGGCGCACGGCATCATCCGTCAGGTACATGGCTTTTATCCCGATCAAATGGGCAATTTCGGGCAGCAGGAAAGGAAAATTGCCTTCCATAAAGATGATCTCAGCCGGTTCAATCCTCAAGGGCTGGCAGCCAGCCTTCAGTTCACCTTCGACCGTATGGCTGGATGTCGCCTGCAAGAAATCGTACTGCGGGGTACTGACCGCCTTTCCGGCATACAGGTCTTTGATGCACCCCAACAGCATGTCATAATGCAGCGCTTCTTTACCCAGTGAGTCGATCCCCTTGGCTTCGCGGTAATCCCTGTCTGTCAGGAAATGGTCGATCTCTACCGTAGCCAGGCTTTTACCGCAGTTTCTGAAGGCAGACTGGAGGCGCTCAACAATCTCTGTTTTGCCTGCCGCGGTTTGCCCGGCAATGGCAATAATCACCGGGATGCCCTTCTTCTCCACCAGGGTGCTGGTCAGGTTGATGAAAGCCTGGTCTACCTCCGCGTTGGCTTCCTTGAAGGCTTTATAGCCGACCGATTGGACATTTTCAAATGCAGCCTGTTTGGGTACAAACGCGCGATAAGGTTCACCTCCCATGTGCTGGATGACCTTTTTGGTATAGTAGCGCGTGCGGTGGATGAAGTAAAAACCGCGGACATCGAAGGAAAAATGCTCGTTAATCCAGGTTGCAGGATACGAACCGCACACCAGCCCTGTAAACAGCATTTGCAGCAGCGACAGTACCTGGGGGTCCATCACCATCCGGCTGCCCTGTTTCGGCCTGAGCTGAATAGAGGTGTAAAAACTGCTGTCAGAAACCAGCCTTTCAACCTCCGCCATCGGCTTGATTACTACCGACGCCCAACCGCCGGGAGGGAGAACATTTTCGAGGGCGTACCTGAATTCATATAGTTCCAGGCCTTTGATGGCAGGGCTGATGCTCTGCATGCGCTTGTAAAGCGCTTCTGAAAATTCGTCATTATTGTGCAGATTAATCGCGGTCATACTTTCCCCTGTAATGGTTCAGGCCCCATATTTCGCAACCCTGCCGGCGTTGGCTAAAGCGATCGGCATGACATGCCGGGCTGGCATCAACCCCAGGCTTCCACGGGCACACGCGCTTTCGCCGAATCCTTCCAGACCGTCAGACCGGACGTGTTTTGAGTGGATCAACAGCGGGACCGGGTGCCAGCTGTGCGATTTCAGCACAGCTGGGGAGGAATGATCTCCAGTGATGATCACCACATCCGGTTGCAGCGCCAACAGCCGCGGAAGCTGGGCATCAAATTCTTCGATGGCTGCCACTTTACCGTCAAAATCACCGCTCTCGCCGCAGGTGTCAGTTTTCTTATAGTGCAGGTAAAAGAAATCATATTCCTGCCAGTGTTTTTCCAGGGTGGTGAACTCATCCGCCAGGGAAGTACCGTCAACTTCCAAAACATCCATGCCAACCAGCCTGGCTACCCCGCGGTACATGCCGTTGATGGCAATGGCTGCCGGGTGCAGTTTAAAAATATCCGGGTATTGCGGAACGACCGGGAATTTTGCAAAACCACGCAGCAGGACCATGTTGGCAGATTGGTTCTGCAGCAGCGCCCTGGCTTGAGCCAGGAATTCGTTCGCTATCCAGGCTGTTCGCCGGGATGGTTCATCCAGGGCATGGATTTCCAGCGGGGCAGCGCCGGTGACCAGGGGGTCCGATTCGCTCAGGGCAGCACCCAGACCAGGTGCACGCAATACCAGGGCAAAGCGGTGTTCTTTAACTGGTTCCACGAAGAGTTCAACCCCATCTATCTTAATTGTCCGCAAGATCTCCACCAGACGGGTGCTTTCAGAAGTCGGCAGCCGGCCTGCCCTGCGGTCGGTTAAGATGCCATCCTGGCTGATGGTACAAAAGTTGCCCCTGGCAGCAACATCATCCGGACCTAATTCAAAATCCACCCCCAAGGCTTCCAGGGCGCCGCGCCCGATCTCGTATTCCAGCGGGTCATACCCGAAGATGGAAAGATGCCCGGGTCCGCTCCCGGTGGCAATGCCCGGCCCGATGGGTATGGTCAACCCCAGGGCAGACTGCTTTGCCAGGGCATCCAGGTTGGGGGTATGGGCTGTTTCCAGTTCGGTCCTGCCCCCAGGTTCCCTGGCTAATCCGCCCAGTCCATCCAGGATCAGCATGGCGATCCTGGTTTCTGCGGGAATTACCTGCTTGCGGAAGAATGCATCAAACATGGTGAACCTCGTTTTCCAGGCTGGGAGGTCAGAACTGCAGCTGCGCTGCAATGTCCGGCCTGACCCATAAAGCCGCAGCGCTGGTATCCGCCACCAATTCACAACATTTCATCATTGGCTGGTAAATCTCCTCGTTGCGCAGGAACTGGGTGCGGAAATAGCGGTTGGACAGGTAAGCCGGGTCATACTTTTTGCGGTAATCGACATCCCGCCTCCACTTACGCTTCAGGCGGATGGAATCTTCGGCAAAATAGACTGCCTTGATATCAACCAGGGGTGAGATCTCGGGGATATGGAAGGGAAAATTCCCTTCCAACAGGATGATATCTGCCGGCTGGACCACCCGGGTTTCACACCCGGGCCTGAGGTTTCCTTCCAGGTCGTGGCTGGAAGTTGCCAGGATGAAGTCGTATTGCGGTAGTTCTGCCGGTATGCCAGCCTGCAGGGCTTGCAAGGCCCGCAAAAACAGGCCGTAATGGATGATGCGGGTATCCATGGGCTTGCCGTCACGGAACTCCCGGTCCTTGTAGAAATTATCCATTTCGATGTTTGTGCAGGTTTTCCCTGATGCCTCAAGTGCTTGCTGTAATCGCAGGGTGATTTCCGACTTACCGGCAGCGGTCGGCCCTACAATGGTCAGGACCAGGGGAGTGCCTTTTTTGGCAATCAACTGCAGCGTTGTATTGATAAACGCCTGGTCTATCCTGGCGTTTGCTTTGGCATATTCTTTATAGCCGATATCCTGCAGGGCTTCCAGGTTCTTCTGGGCCGGCGGGAAGGACATATATGGTTTATCCCCAAAAAGGTGTGCAATTTCCGCGGTCACGTACCTGGTGCGGGGGAAGAACGCAAATGAACGGATGTCAAAGTAAAAATACTGGTTGATCCAGTCTGCAGGATAATCCCTGCTGACCAGCCCGGTAAACAGCATGCGGGTCAGTTCCTCAATGGCAGCATCCAGCACAATGCGGTTATGCCGGACGGGCTTGAGCTGGATGGATGTATAAAATTCCGGGCTTGCAATGCGCTTTTCAATTGCCTGAACAGATTCAAGAGCAGCCGGTTCCCACCCGTCAGGTAAAATATTCTTCAAGGCATAGCGGAATTCATACAATTCCAGTTCTGCCATGCCGGGATGGATTTGAAGCATTCTGTCATACAATGCGCTGGAAAACCTGTTTGTTTCAGAAAACATCTCTTTTAGTGCCATCCTGCTCCAATCAGGTCCAGAGTGTTCCGGTTCCCTGAACCAGGGCGTTGTAGGCTTTATGGATCTTTTCATAATTGCCGTCGCGGTCAAGGGCAATCCCACGGCCAATGGCGGTTACAACCGTTCCAAGACCGATGTCAGCCATAAGGCCTTCCACTTTTTCCAGCATTGCCGGAGCACTGCCGGGTTCAGTGCTGCGCCCGTCAAAGATCAGGTGCAGGCAGGCATCCTTCAGCCCGTATTCTTTTGCCATCTTGAGCAATGCCAGGGGGTAATCGATTGATCCGTGCGAGCTTTTTTCGGTCAGCAGCCCGATCAGGTGCAGGCGGCTTCCGCGTTTTTGCACTTTCTGGATGGCGTGCATAAAGACTTTGTTTTTAGTAAAGGTTCCATCCTGCATGGCCATATCCAGGCGTACATCATCCTGCAGCACCACCCTGCCGCTGCCAATGTTCATGTGCCCGGCTTCAGAGTTGCCCGCTTTGCCTTCCTGCAGGCCGACCCATTCACCGGATGCATGCAGGCGGGCAGGGGGATACTGGCTGCACAGGCTGTCCCAGACCGGTGTGCTTGCCATGAAAATCGGGTTGGTATCACCGGCTATTCCGATCCCCCAACCGTCCAGGATGACCAGTAGCACTTTCCGGTCATTCCCCCGGGTGCGCTTCTCAACCAGGGGTGTTCCACTCATGCAGTCTGGCTGGGGTATCCCCATAATTTGCAAAATAGTGGGGGCAATATCCTGCAGGCTTCCATCAGCCGGCTGGACAGTATCCTCTGCTTGAGGGTCAATAAAAATGAAAGGCACCGGGTTGGTAGTGTGTGCCACATGCGGCTTGCCTTCAGGCGTCAGCATCTCTTCCAGGTTGCCATGATCGGCGGTGATGAGAATGAAATAACCGGCTTTCCTGGCTTGTTCGACAACCTTCCCGAGGTACAGGTCAACTGCTTCGGTGCATTTCTGTTTGGCTTCATTGTTTGCAGTGTGCCCGATCACATCGCCATTGGCGAAGTTGGTAAAAATGCAGTCGTACCCTTTTTCTATACCGGCAATCACTTCATCAGCCACTGCCGGAAGGCTCAGTTCGGGAACCTGGTCAAAGGGGATGCCTTTGGGGGAAGGGATGCGGATGCCGGTCTCGCCGGGGAAAGGCTGGTTATTCCCACCATTCAGGAAAAAGGTGATATGGGCAAATTTCTCGGATTCAGAGCAGCGCAGCTGGCTCTTGCCAGCCTGGCTGATCACCTCACCCAGGGTATTCTCCAGCCTGGACGGGGCGAATGCCACCGGCAAATCTTTGAATTTATCATGGTAAAGGGTGAGAATGACAAACTCGAGGTCTGTGATCTTTTGGCGCTCAAAGTGAGGAAAATCAGTATCCGTGAAGGCTTCGGTTAACTCGATCTCACGTTCACCCCGCCGGCAGCAAAAGATGACCGCATCGCCCTCCTGGATCAACCCCACAGGCTGCCCGTCTGCATCCACCCTGACAAGCGGTTCCATCGAGTAATCCGTCTGCCCGCGTGCGTATGCCGCGCGCACTGCTTCAGCCAGTTTTATTCCACCATGCACATCTTTTTTTGAATTCATCTGCTGTCCTCGCTATCGCGGGTAGGCTTGTTACACAAGGCTGCCCAAAAGGGGAGGCTGGTGGATGTAATCCATGTTTACCCGCGGGCGCTGCGGGAAGATATCCAGCAGCTCAGTGAAGGAATGGATGACAGCATCCGGGCGGTTCTCTTCCGTGATGACCGTTTCTGACAGATCTTCGGGGCTGATCATGATAATGGTCATGCCGAAGCCGGCTGCACGCGTTCCTGTCACATCCCGTTTGAGGTTGTCTCCCACGTAAACACAGCGGGCAGGGTCAACTTCTGCCTCGCGGGCAGCGATATGGTAGATCTCCGGGTCCGGCTTGCGGATGCCAAGCACAGAGGATAGGGCAACAGATTTGAAGTAGGAGGAGAACCCTTCTTTTTCCATCCATTCCGGGATCTCGCGGGTGGTAATCAGGTTGCTGATGATCCCCAGGGTGTAGCCGCGCTGCTGCAATGTTTCGATAACCTGCCTGCCGTTTTCCACCACCACGCGCAGCCCCATCGACTGGCGGTACTGGTAGGTCAATTCTGCACCCAGCGGGGCGATTCTCTCCGCAGGAAAATCCGGTGCCAGCCAGCGGGTCCACAACTCCGGTTCGGGGGCTTCCCGCATATGCTCAAATGCCCACTTGCGGTACACCTTATAACGTTCATCCAGCTTTTTTACAAAGCTATCAGGGTCTTCGTCTGTACCCACCAGTTCGGTAATTCTCTTTTTGGCTGCACCCTGGTGGGCATCATTCTTCGTCAAAATGCGCAGGGTGTTGCCAAGGTCAAGAAAAATTGCTTCAATTTCAAACGTCATGCGCTTCCTCCCGCAAGGACTGGGCTGCCGGCCTTACTGGCGGGGCGGAAAGATGTCCAGCAGCTGCCGGGTCTCTTTAATAATATGGTCAGGTTTGTAATCCCCAGATTGCGGTTCCTTGGCGATGGTGGCTGGTTCTTCAAACAAGATCATCATACCGAAACCGGCAGCGCGCGTTCCTTCAACATCGCGGATGGGATTGTCTCCCAGGTAGGCGCATTTTGCCGGTTCCACGCCCATCACGCGCGCCGCCAGCCAGTAAATGGTGGGGTCAGGCTTGCGCACCCTGACTTTGGAGGAGAGGATAACGGTCTTAAAATAGCGAGTCACGCCGTCGGCGATCATCCAATCGGGGATCTCGGTCTCGGTAATCGTGTTGGCGATGATGCCAAGCAGGTATCCGCGCCTGTGCAGTTCGACGATGGTTTCCTTGGCGTCAGAGCGGGGTACACGCCTGCCGTCACGGTCACGCCACATGCGGGTCAGCCGGTTGATGTGGGGGGCTACAACTTCAACCGGGTAATCGGGCAGCAGCCATTGCGTCCATAGTTCCAGTTCGGAAGCTTCAAGCAAGCTCTTTTTTGACAGGCTGCGGTAATTCTTCCAGCGCCCTTCCACTTTTTCAAAAAAGGCGTCGGGGGACTCTTTTGAATCGATCAAGCGCATCAACTCTTGCTTTGCCTGCTGCTGAAAGGCGGGGTCTTCAACAACGATGCGCAGGGTATTGCCAACATCCAGGAAAATGGCTTCGATATCAGGTTGCATGGGTCCTCCGGGGAAGCAGTCTCGATACTTTCAAAATCAGATATTATGAAAATTATCTTTCATTTGCATATCTTACGACAAAAAACTTTAAAATGCAAGTATTCTTGCGGAAAAGTATTGACTTTTTGGCTGCCAGTGTGTACACTAAGAGCATCTCTGCACACGTGTGCAAAAGGTAATCCATTCATGGCAACCACCATCAAAGATGTAGCCCGGCGGACTGGGGTTTCCCACTCAACAGTCTCCCGCGCATTGCGCGGGAACACGCTCATCTCTTCTGAGACTACCGAACGCATCCGCCAGGCTGCCCAGGAGATGGGTTACCAGCCCAGCGCCGCTGCCCGCAGTTTGAAGACCAACCGCACCCAGGTGCTGGGCGTGATCGTGAGCAGCATCGCTGATCCGTTCTTTGGTGAGATACTGAACGGTATTGAGGCGTGTGTCCAGGAGCGGGGGTACAGCCTGTTTATTGCCGCCTCACAGCATGACCCGGTTAAAGAGCGCCAGATCGTGCAAACCATGATGGAGCAGCGTACGGATGGTGTCATCATCTGTTCCTCTTCCTTCAGCGCCGAACAGGGGCGCCAGCTGCTCTCCTATGGTTTTCCGGTTGTGGCAGTCAACCACCAGGCCGCCGAGAATTTCCATTATTCCATTTACCATGACGATGTAGACGGCAGCCGGCAGATCACGCAGCATTTGATTGCCCTTGGGCACAGGAAAATCGCCTACCTGGGGAATGCGCGCTCAGGCCGGACCACCATGGACCGGTTGAGCGGGTTTACCCAGGCCATGCAGGCAGCTGGCCTGGAGGTTCGCCAGGAATATATCTACCATGTCCAGGGTGGGGATCCAGCGCTGGGGGCTGATAGCGTGGCGTATTTTCAACAACTTGCAGTACGGCCTACAGCTATTGTTTGCTTCAATGACACCCTGGCTATCGGGGTGTTGAAAGCCTGTAATCAAGCAGGCATTCAGGTGCCTGACGATCTTTCGGTGACCGGGTTTGACAACATCACCTATTCAGCTTTTACCAGCCCCGCATTGACCACCTTTGACCAGCCCAAATATTCCATCGGGAAAGAAGCTGCCAACCTGCTGCTTGACCTGCTCCATACAAAAGACGATGGGCATGAGGAGGCTGAGCGGGTGAAGGTGCTGCAGGGGAAATTGCTGGTGCGCGCTTCCACGGCTGCTCCCCGTCCGGATTCACAGGATATCCATGAATAACGCCTTTTTGCTTCCCCGTTTTTCTTCTCTCCCTTTGCTGCCGCAATCCCTGGTTGCCTGGGAAGGGGTTGAATACGGGATGACGCGCAGCGCAGGTGGCAGGCAGCTGTTGATTCTGGCAAACGTTTCTGAGAAGCAGTTTCTGGGGTTTGAAGGCAGCCGGCAGGAGATTAATGGAAAGGTCCTGGTTACCGCTCCGCTCTCTGCCGATAATGCCGCTGTACTCCGCTCCCGGCTTACCTGGCTGCAGCCAGGCCTGACCGGGCTGAAAACCTCTGCTGGTATGGGCGACAGGCTGGGTCTGGCGACTCCCGGGCATGTTCGGGCTGTACGTGCCTGCAAGGGCAGGGTCTTTCCTATTTTTGCCCAGCAATCGATCCGCGAAATGGCCCGCACCGGGCGAACGCCGCAGCAGGTGATGGATGATGCCGTTTGGGGTATCTTCCAGGAAAGCTGGCGGGATGGGTTCGGGGCAGACGCTGACCACTTGAAGACCACGCAGGATATTGATGCCTGCCTGGCGGCAGGGTTTACTTTCTTCACAATTGACCCAGGAGAATTTGTGGATGACCGGGCTGAAACCGGCAGCCTGGTTGAGCTGAAACACCTGGTACAGGATTTGCCAGCAAATATGCAGCTTTTAGAGAACGGGTTGCTGGGTAAGGAAGTGGCGCTTGAACAATTCTTCCTGCGCTTCACTGAAGATATTCTGCAGAAAGCAATGGTCAAATATGGCAGGGCGGTCTGGCATGTGGCTGAGATGTACAGGCACCTGGCAACAGCAGCCGGCAGGCGGCCATTCGAGCTGGAAGTATCGGTTGATGAAACTGCGCAGCCCACCAGCCACGCCGAGCATTACTACATTGCCAGCGAGCTGAAACGCCTGGGCGTGAAGTGGGTCAGCCTGGCGCCGCGCTATGTTGGCGCTTTTGAAAAAGGGGTGGACTACATCGGGGATCCTGCGGCATTCGAACAGGACATTGCCGGTCATGCGGCGATATCCTGCCATTTTGGGCCGTACAAGCTCAGCCTGCATTCCGGTTCGGATAAATTCAGCATTTACCCGGCTGCAGTCCGCCAAACAAGGGGACTGGTGCACCTCAAGACTGCAGGGACAAGCTACCTGGAAGCTATCCGTACGGTTGCCGCTCTTGACCCGCTGCTTTTCCGCGAGATATATGCTTTCAGTCTGGGAAGGTATGAGCAGGATAAGGCCAGTTACCATGTCTCAGCCCGCCTGGAGCGTGCACCTGGGCTGACAGATGATGCATCCCTGGCAGGTATTTTGGACCAGTTTGATGCGCGCGAGATCCTGCATGTGTGTTTCGGGTCGGTCCTGAAGGAAAAACAGCTTGATGGCACTTATTGTTTCTACGACCGCCTGATCAGTCTGCTTGAAAACAACCCGGAAGTGTATGCTGCTAACCTGGAACATCACTTCCTGCGGCATTTAGAACCTTTTTGCACTATTGGGTAAGGTTTCGGGATATTTAAAGAAAAGGTGAGTGCAGATGAATAAGAACATCCATGATATTTACGATTTTTCCCAAATGACAGCCGTGGTTACCGGCGGGGCGGGGGTACTGTGCGCCCAGATGTGCAGGACGCTGGCGGCTGTAGGAGCCAGGGTGGCCATTCTGGATGTAAATCTGGAGGCGGCTGAAAAGCTGGCGGCAGAGATCCGTGAAAGCGGAGACAATGCCATCGGGCTGGCCTGCAACGTCTTGGATAAGACCAGCCTGGAAGAAGCTGCTCTAAAAGTTGTTGCCGCATTCGGCAAGGTGGATATCCTCATCAATGGCGCCGGGGGAAACAAAGCGCAGGCAACCACCAGTGCAGATATGTCATTCTTCGACCTGCCGGCGGATGCCATCCGCTGGGTGTTCGAGTTGAATATTTTAGGGACGATCCTTTCCTCCCAGGTGTTTGGAAAACTAATGGCACAGCAGGGGCACGGCGTGATAATGAACATATCTTCAATGAACTCATTCCGCCCGCTGACACGCATCCCGGCTTACTCTGCTGCCAAAGCCGGATTGAGCAACTTTACCCAGTGGCTGGCAGTCCACCTGGCGCAGGAGTATTCACCGCTCATCCGGGTGAATGCAATTGCCCCGGGTTTCTTCCAGACCGAGCAGAACCGATTCCTGTTGACTGACCAGCAAACCGGGGAACTAACCCCACGCGGGCAAACGATCTTATCGCACACTCCCATGAACCGCTTCGGTACCCCGGATGACTTGCTGGGTACCATGTTGTGGCTGGTTTCATCTGCCTCCGAATTTGTTACCGGTATTGTCGTCCCTGTTGACGGCGGATTTTCTGCTTTCAGTGGAGTTTAATAGCATGGTTTCTGGAACTGGTTATCTCGACCAATTTCTGAGCGAAGAAGCTGCCGGCAGCCTCGTGCAGGAGTCCCTGAACAGCCTGATGCTGGATGGCAGGAAGGTTTTAGTCCTGATCCCAGACGGCACCCGCAGCATGCCCATGCCGATGATGTTTACCCTGTTTGAAAAATACTTTGCGGGTAAAGCGGCTGCCCTCGATTACCTGGTGGCGTTGGGGACCCACCAGCCATTGACGGATGCCCAGCTCAGCCAGCTGGTCGGGCGCAAGGTCACCAATGCTACCGCGGGCAGCAGCAAGATTTTCAACCATCTTTGGAATGATCCGGAAACCTTCACTCAGATCGGGGTGATCCCGTCTGAGGACATTACCCGGTTTTCCAATGGGCAGCTGCATGGGGATGTACCGGTGCGGTTGAACAAACTGATCATGGACTATGACCACCTGCTCATCTGCGGGCCGGTCTTTCCGCATGAGGTGGTAGGCTTTTCGGGCGGAAACAAGTACTTCTTTCCCGGTATTGCCGGGGCAGAAATCATCAACTTCACCCACTGGCTTGGAGCGCTGCTCACCAGCAGCCAGATTATCGGCTCCGGCTATACACCGGTAAGGGCAGTGATTGACCGGGCTGCCGGTTTTATCGAAAAACCGGTGCATTGTTTTTGCCTGGTGGTGACGCATGAAGGGCTGTCGGGGCTATATTTTGGCAAAGCGCACGAAGCGTGGGAGGCGGCTGCCGCCCTTTCAGCCAAGAAGCATATTGTTTACGTGGAAAAACCTTATAAGAAAGTGATCTCAGTTATGCCGTCCCTGTACGATGACATATGGACAGGCGCCAAGGGCATGTACAAGATGGAGCCGGTAGTGGAAGACGGCGGCGAGGTCATCATCTATGCCCCGCAGATCAACGAAGTGAGTTACACCCATGGGAATATTTTGGACGAAATCGGCTACCACTGCAGAGATTTCTTTGTCAAACAATGGGAGCAATATAAGCATTACCCGCACGGCGTCCTGGCACATTCGACCCATTTACGTGGATTGGGTACCTATGATGAGGCAACTGGCAAAGAAACCCTGCGCATAAAAGTAACCCTGGCCACCGGCATCCCCGAGGACCGCTGCCGGAAAATCGGCCTGGGATATCTCGATCCGGCTGCCTTCACCCCGGAAGATTGGATGGGTAAAGAAGACGAAGGTGTGCTGGTTGTGCCGCGTGCCGGTGAAATGCTGTACCGGATCAAACCACAATAAGCAGAAAGCGAGCAGATAATACGGATGAAATACAAGATCGGTGTGGTTGGTTTAGGGGTGATGGGCCGCAACCTGGCGTTGAATATGGAAAGGAACGGTTTTCCTGTTGCCGGGTATGACCTTGACCTGGCAAAGACCAGGGTATTTATTGAAGAAGAAGGCGCCGGCAAAGCCCTGCTCGGGGTGGATACCCCGCAGGCAATGATGGCAGCGCTGGAGAAACCCCACCGGGTTCTCTTGATGGTTCCTGCAGGAGCCCCGGTTGATAGCGCCATCGCCCACCTGAAACCGTATCTTGAAAAGGGCGATATCCTGATTGACAGCGGCAATTCCCACTTTATGGATACCGAGCGCCGCTGCAAAGAACTGGAAGCAGACGGGATCCAGTTTGTCGGCATGGGCGTTTCCGGAGGCGAGGAAGGCGCCAAATGGGGTCCATCGATCATGCCGGGCGGCAGCAAGGCTGCCTGGGAGGCATTAAGCGGCATTTTAAAAGCCATTGCAGCAAAAGCTGACGACGGCCAACCCTGCGTGGAGTATATGGGGCCGCGCGGCGCCGGGCATTACGTCAAGATGGTGCACAACGGTATCGAGTACGGCGATATGCAGTTGATTGCTGAAGCCTACGACCTGCTGCACCGCGGGTTGGGACTTTCTGCGTTGGAGCTGCATGAAGTTTTTTCGCGCTGGAACCAGGGTGTCTTAAAGTCATACCTGATCGAGATCACAGCTGACATTTTCACCAAAACCGATCCAGAAACCGGCCTGCCGCTGGTGGATGTGATCCTGGATGAGGCCCAGCAGAAGGGCACCGGCAAGTGGACCAGCCAGAATGCACTTGATCTGGGAATGCCCATTCCGACCATCAACGCCGGGCTGCAGGGTCGGATCATTTCCGCCTTGAAGGCGGAACGCGTTGCAGCTTCCAACGTGCTGGCTGTGCCGGCTGCGAAGTATTCTGGTGACCGTGATAGCTTAATATCGGCTGTAGAAAATGCGCTGTATGCCAGCAAGATAACTTCTTATGCCCAGGGAATGGGCATGCTCAAACTGGCATCCAGGGAATACGGGTATGACCTTAACTTGCGCAATATTGCCAAAGTCTGGCGGGCAGGTTGTATCATCCGCGCCAGCCTGCTGGGCGACATTATGGCTGCATACGAACATGATGAGAGTCTGGTGAACTTGATGCTGGATGAGTCATTCAAGCAGGCCATTCTCAGCCGGTTGGGTGATTGGCGCATGACGGTTCAGGCGGCAGTGGGGCTGGGCATCCCGGTGCCCGCTATGAGCGGGTCGCTGGCGTATTTCGATGCCTACCGCAGCGAACGCCTGCCTGCCAACCTGACCCAGGCCCAGCGCGATTATTTCGGCGCCCATACTTACCGCCGGATTGACCGCGACGGGGTGTTCCATACCCACTGGCTGGAGTAAAGCGAGGTGATTATGAGTCAATATGGTTTAAACATCCTCCCGGAAGGTGCGCTTGACTTTGTTTCCCTGGGTGCACTGGTACACAGGTTGGATCCCGGTGTGGTGCCTTTCCGCAAGGCATCCCAGTGCCAGATTCATGTCAGTGGGGGCGAGTTCAACTGTGCCGCCAACCTGTCGGACTGTTTCGGCCTGAAGACCGGTATTGCCACTGCAATGGTGGATTACCCGATCGGGGACCTGATCACTGAACGGGTGAGGGCAATGGGCGTTAAGCCGTTCTACCGCCGCTTCAAGCACAACGGGGTAAATGGGCCCAACATGGCCACGGTTTACAGCGACCGGGGATTCGGGGTGCGCCCACCGGTGGTTTTTTACAACCGCTCCAATGAGGCCGCCGCGCAGTTACAACCGGGTGACTTTAACTGGGCAGAGCTCTTTCAGGGAGGGGTGCGCTGGTTCCACAGCGGAGGCATTTTTGCAGCCCTCTCACAGACAACCGGCGAGGTGATCATTGAGGGCATGCAGGCTGCCAAGGCTGCCGGGGCAGTTGTTTCATTTGACCTGAACTACCGTGCCAAGCTCTGGAACATCTGGGGCGGGCAGGATGCTGCCCAGGCGGTACTGCGCCGGATCATGGAAAATGTGGATGTGCTGGTCGGCAACGAGGAAGACCTGCAGCTGGGCCTGGGGGTGGCTGGTCCGCAAGTTTCCGGTGCTTCAAAACTGGATCCGGCTGCTTTTGTCGGCATGATAGATGAGGTTGTCAGCCTGTACCCACGCGTAAAGGTAGTGGCGACCACGCTGCGTGAAGTGCATTCCACCAACCGCCATTCATGGGGTGCGGTGGCATGGATCAATGGAAATACCTTCGTTTCTCCCGCCTGCGAGCTCGATGTATATGACCGGGTTGGCGGAGGCGACGGCTTTGCTTCCGGCCTCTTCTATGGTTTGCTTTCAGGCCAGCCGGAACAGGAAGCGGTAAACCTGGGTTGGGCGCATGGCGCCCTATTGACGACCTTCCCCGGGGATACCACCATGGCAACCCTGGAACAGGTCAGGGCGTTTGCCAGGGGAGGATCAGCCCGCATTCAACGCTAAATGGAATAACCGGGATACATCATGTTTGGCAGTAATTTATGCACACGTGTGCAATAATAAGATAATCATAAGGAGATGTGGTTATGGAAAAGATGAGAGCCCTTGTTTTCAAAGACGTTGGCAACCTGGTACTGGAAGAGGTCCCTGTCCCGCATGTCAAGGAACCGGATGATGTAGTCCTCAAGATTAAGGCGGTCGGTATCTGCGGCAGCGATGTTAAGATCGTGGAAGGTAAGCACCACTTCAGACCCAACACCATCCTGGGTCATGAGTTCTGCGGCGAAGTGGTAGAGGTCGGATCGCATGTACATCATGTCAAACTGGGTGACCGGGTCGCGGTGGACAACAACATCCGCTGCGGTTTTTGTGATTTCTGCCGCATGGGGTTAACCAGCCAGTGTGTTGATATCAAGACCAGCGCCCTGGGTGTAATGCGCGACGGCGGGTATGCCGAATATTGCCTGGTACCGGAGAAGCAGTGTTTTGTGGTTCCGGATGAAATCGATGATATCCACGGCACCCAGGTAGAAACCCTGGCGACGGTGGTGAATGGCATGAACACCCTCCTGATGCTGCCCTACGATTACGTAATGATCATCGGGTTTGGTCCAATCGGTTACCTGTTTTCCCAGTTCGCCAAGAACATTGCTGCCAAAGTGGCTGTCACCGAAATCGACCCCTTCCGTATCGAGGTGGCAAAAAAATGCGGCTTGACGGTCTGGAATCCCAACGAGGTGGATGTGGTTGAAAAGATCACTGACTTTACCTACGGACGCAAGGCAGACATTGTCATCGAAGCCACTGGTAACGGGCTTGCCCAGGCGCTGAATTGTGTCACCCCCGGCGGTAAAGTTCTGCCGTTTGGGATGGATTCGAGCATCTCCGCCACGATAGTCCCCAACGAGATCACCCGCTGGGCGACCAAGATCCTCGGCCTGTACCTTGGTCAGAATACCATGGTGCCCTCCATCCGCATCTACCGGGAGAACCGCCTGGATATGAGCAACTTTTTCACCAAGATCATCAAACTTGAGGAAGGCATTGAAGCCTTCAAGATGCTCGGCCTGGATATGAAAACTCTCTCTCATGGACCGAAAAGCGCCATGAAAGTGGTAATGAAACCGTAATTATTCTCTCCTTTCAGGAATCTCCCCTCCCCGTAAGGGGAGGGGAGAAAAGGATGATCTATGAACAGAAAAATTAAGATTGCAGCGATAGGGACCGGGCGAATGGGCAGTGTGCATGTTGCCAACCTGGTTAATAAAGTACCGGAAGCCAGCCTTTCAGCGATTTGCGATATCAGGCTGGATGTGGCAAAAGCTGTGGCAGAGCAGTGGGGTATTGGAAGGGTTGTGCAGGATTACCATGAACTGCTGGCTGATCCAGAGATCGAGGCGGTGTTGATCGCTACCAGTACTGATACCCATGCTGCCATCATCAAGGATTGTGCTGCTGCCGGAAAACATATCTTTAGCGAAAAACCGCTGGCACTTGACCTGAAAAGCATCGATGAAGCGCTGGATGCTGTGGCGAAAGCCGGGGTTAAGCTCCAGGTTGGTTTCAACCGCCGCTTTGACAAGAACTTTCAACGCGTGCGCCAGATCGTGCAATCCGGCGAACTGGGACGCACCTGCATCCTCAAGATAACCAACCGCGACCCGGAACTTCCATCTATGGAATTCCTGCGGGTTTCGGGAGGGTTGTTCCTCGATATGACCATCCACGATTTTGACATGGCCCGCTTCCAGGTCGGCGAGGTAATAGAAGTCTATGCTACTGGAAGCGTGCTGATTGATGAGGAGTTGAATTCGTTTGGCGACCTGGATACTGCTGTTATTACCCTCAAGTTTGCTGATGGAACCATCGGTTCGATTGACAACAGCCGCCAGTCAGTGTACGGGTATGACCAGCGCCTGGAAGTATTCTGCCTGAATGGCACTGCCATGGCAGAGAATGAGAAGGACCATACGGTTGCCAAAGGCAACCCGGAGGGTTTCCACACTGCCCGCATCCCCAATTTCTTCATGCAGCGCTATGCACCCTGCTATGTAGAAGAAGTGCAGCAATTCATCCGCTGCGTCCGGGATGATCTGCCCACCCCCACCACAGGGGAGGATGGACGTAAAGCGGTGGAGATCGGCTATGCAGCCTGGAAGTCGTACCGCGAAAACCGCCCGGTAAAACTCACTGAGATTACTGGATGAAATTATTCCTTACATTATAAGGAGAAAGATATGACACAAAACCGAATTCCTGAAGGTTACCTGGCTACCGACCAGCCTGACCTGTTCTTTGAAGATAACGCTGTTGGCAGGATGAAGAAGCAAGTCTGGGATGCCAGTGATGCTGAAATTGATGCCATCCTGGCGGATTATGGTATCCCTTCTCCGGTGGAATGGGCAAAGCCCGGATCGTACATTCAAACTACCACCCGCTGGCAGGTGGAAGCAAACCGTAAGAAGAACGACATCGTCTTCATCCCGGTCGGCTGCACCGAACTGCACGGGCAGCATCTTCCCAGCGCGGCTGACACCCTGTATGTCAGCGCTATTTGCGAAGGTGTGCGCCGGTTCACTGCCAAACGCGGCGCGCCGGTCAACCTGGCATTGCCGCCCCTCAACTATGGCGGTCACCCGTACCACCACATGGGTATGCCGGGCACCGTGATCGTGCGCGAGCATGTTGTGCGCGAGATGATGATCGATGTCATGCTGGGGTTGTGGAATGACGGTTTCCGTAAACAGCTGATTGTGAACAATCACGGCCAGCTGTGGATGCTGGAATCCGCTGTCCAGGAATTCCAAAAGCGTTACCAGCTGCCGGGTATTTTCAGGGTGATCGACTGGCACCGCGGTGTGCGTGAATTCTTCCGCCCGGTCGAGCGGGGCGGGCAGATGAGCACCAATTTTGTGCATGCTGATGAATCAGAGACTTCGTTGAGCCTGCTCCTGCACTCTGAGATGGTGGACATGAAATACGCCGTGGATACCGAGGGCAAGAACTACCTGCCGGAAGGCCATTACGATAAATCCGTCGATCCCTTCAGCCGGCCCAGCCGCTGGTCTGAAGGTGAAGGCCACTTTGCGATTGAAATTGCAGCCACCCCTGAAGGCGTGGTAGGCAAGGCGAAATCCGGTGATCCATACAAGGCGAAACGGCCGATGGCTGCCATCCTCAAGTACCTGACGCTCTGGCATGATGATGTCCTGGAAGCATTCCCGGCCGGTAAGGTTCCGCCGGTGGAAGAAGTAACCTTGCGGACAGAGAAGGAAATGGAGCCTTACCTGCGCGAACCACTCAGCAAGGGTTGGAAACCGGTTTACGGCCTGCCGCGCATCGGCCAGGGTACAGAAGTCTAATTTTCTAAAACAGGAGGATGATGATGAAAGGCAAAATGGAAGGTGTTACCCTGGTCGCTGATTGGGATCCAAAGCCGGGATTCAAGCTGGGGGCAAAAGATATTGAAGGTCGGCAGACCTACCTGGGCAGCCTGGTCTGGCGCAACCCGCGCCTTGAGATCCGTGAATACAATATTCCCACCCCGGGTGAAGATGAGGTGTTGATAGAGGTCAAAGCCTGCGGAATCTGCGGTTCGGATGTGCACATGGCCCAGGCCGATAAAAACGGGTATATCTATTATCCCGGGCTGACGGGTTTCCCCAGCATCCTGGGGCATGAACTTTCGGGTGTGGTGGTGGAAGCCGGCAAGAAAGCCTTTGACAAGCGCACCAACAAGCCCTTTAAAGGCGGTGAAGCCGTTACCACCGAAGAGATGCTGTGGTGCGGGCAGTGCAAACCCTGCGCTGACGGCTGGCCGAACCATTGTGAACGGCTCGATGAAATCGGTTTCAACGTCAACGGCGCTTTCACCAGGTATATTGTGGTGCCAGCCCGTACCATCTGGAGCCTGGAACCCCTGCGCAAGAATTACAAAGAGGAAGATCTCTTCGTGGCTGGCAGCCTGGTTGAACCAACCTGCGTGGCTTACAATGCGGTTATTGAACGCGGCGGCGGTATCCGCCCAGGAGACCGGGTTGTCATTTTGGGCGGCGGGCCTGTTGGACTGGCTGCCTGCGCAATCCTGAAACGTGCCGGAGCATCACAGGTGATCATTTCTGAAACCCAGGAAGACCGGGCAAAAATGGCGCTAAAGCTTGGCGCAGACTACCATGTCAACCCGATGAAGGAAGACTTCGCTGATCGTGTACTCGAGATTACAGACGGCATGGGCGCCGACCTGCTGATGGAAGCAACCGGCTTACCGGAAGTGGTTTATCCCGGGATTGAGCGCGTGGTATGGGAAGGCAGAACCCTGAACAGCAAGATCGTTGTGACTGCGCGGGCTGAAGCCAAAATGCCTGTGGCTGGTGAGGTGCTCCAGGTGAGGCGGGCCCAGATTATTGGCGCCCAGGGGCACTCCGGGCACGGCACCTTCCCGCGAGTGATCGAATGCATGGCCACCGGTATGGATATGACCATGATCAGCACAAAGAAGATCAGCCTGCATGAGCTGCCTGAGAACATCCTCAAGCTGCAAACTGACCGCTCGGAATGTAAAATCACCTATATAGCCTGATAGAATCAAACAGGGACCGGCTGTTTTTTACGGCCGGTCCCTGGAACGGAATATCTTTTATGAAATTGTCCATCGTCCTGTCAACCCAGCAAACCCAGTTTCAGGCTGCATCGCTTTCAGGCAGCCTGAAAACCAATATGGCAAATATTGCTTCCCTGGGCTACCAGGGCGTGGAACTGGCGATCCGTGACCCGAAGCTGGTGAACCTGGATGCCCTGGTGGAATTAACCCGCAAATACGGCCTTGAAGTTCCAGCCATTGGCACCGGGCAAGCCTGGAACGAGGAGGGGTTGTCGTTCACCGACCCTGAACCGGAGATCCGCCAGGCAGCCATTGACCGGATAAAAAGCCATGTACCGGTGGCAGCTTCCTTCAACGCCGTAATCATCATCGGCCTGGTGCGCGGGATGCTTAAACCCGGTGTAACCCCGGAACAGGCAAATGCCTGGTTGTGTGAAGCGCTGCAGGCTTGCAGCCGGGCTGCCCGCCCGGCAGGGGTACGGCTGGCACTTGAACCGATTAACCGCTACGAGTGCACCCTGATCAACACCGTGGCTGAAGGGCTGGATCTGATCAGGATGGTAGGTGAGGATAATTTTGGATTGCTGCTGGACACCTTCCACATGAACATTGAGGAACCGGTCATTGAAAAGAGCGTCTGTACCTGCGGCAGCCGCATCTTCCATTTCCATGTGGCCGACTCGAACCGCTGGTATCCCGGCGCAGGGCACCTGGATTTTCCCTCGATCCTGAAAGCGCTGGCTGCAACGGGCTATTTGGGGTTTGTATCAGGTGAATTCATACCTAAACCGGATGCGGCGACAGCCGCAAAGAAAAGCATTGAAAACCTGCTCCCGGTAATGAACCGGCTGCTGCCCTAGAAATTTAATTCGTATAGCATAACGGCGATGGAAATCGGTTTTTCAGGCCACAGGAGAAATTAGCGAATGCATGAGATAAATTCCAGGTCTGCACCTTCTGGAGATTTTAGTAAAGTTAAATGCATCGAAGGATTCGAATGTATCCAGGCTGAGTATTCCGCCTACCTTACCGATGAATCCAAACTGTCTGCCAGGCCGTTCGATTATCTCTTCTTCCCCAAAAGCGAAGCAGAGCTGGCAGCCGTGATGGCTGAGCTGCACCGGCGCAACATCCCAATGACCTTTGCCGGCGCCCGGACCGGGCTGGTGGGCGGCTGCGTTCCGCAGGAAGGTGCACTTATTTCCCTGGAGCACCTTGACCAGGTGCAGGCGGTATACCGCGACCCGGCCTCTGCCGAGTGGCGGGTAAAGGCCCAAACCAGCGTCAGCCTGAAGAACCTTGACGGTATGCTCAGGGTCAAGCAATTCCCCGGCCTGGAGCAAAACCCGGACCCTGTGGTTGCACAGGGATTACGCGATTTTCGGGAAGACCCGAACCAGTATTTCTATCCGCCTGACCCGACTGAGATGAGCGCCTCCCTGGGCGGCTCAGTGGTCACCAATGCCTCCGGGGCGCGCACCTACCGCTACGGTCCCACGCGTGCCTGGGTTAGGGGCATCCGGGTTTTCCTGGCAGACGGGGAATACCTGGATATCCCGCGCGGGAAATACTTTGCCTCCCCGGGCGGGCAGTTTGTGGTGTGGAATACACAGGGAGTTGCCAGCACCATCACCATACCGGATTATCCCCAACCGCGCACAAAAAGTGCCACCGGGTTTTATGCTGCCCCGCAAATGGACCTGATCGACCTCTTCATCGGGTCGGAAGGCACGCTGGGTGTGGTGACGAGTGTGGATGTGGCCTTGCTCAAGCGCGAGGAAAAGGTCTCGATCATCCAGTTCCTGGATTCTGATGAACAGGCAGTTCAGCTGGCGGAAGCCATGCGTGCTGAAAGCCGCCTGCAACTGGATTTTCTGGAATTCTATTCCGGGAATGCCCTGAACCTGCTGCGGGAATTGCAAAAGGTTGAACCTTCCACGGTGGGGATGCCGGCCATACCGGATGATGCCAGGGGGGCGATCTTTTTTGAGATGAGTTTCGATCCGCATGCCGAAGAACTGGAATATGCCGCTCTGGAAGAGGTCATTGCCTCTTGCGGCGCAAGCCTGGAGCGCTCGTGGGCGGGATATGAAAGCAGGGAACTGGACCGCTTTAAGGTTTTCCGGCACATGGTGCCGGAGACGATCAACAGCATCCTGGCAGAACGTAAAAAGCAATACCCGGGCATCCACAAACTGGGAACGGATATGGCAGTACCGGATGGGCATTTGCAGGAAATGTGGCAGCTTTACAAGAGCCGCTGCGAAGAGCTGAACCTGGAATGGTACGCGTTCGGGCACATCGGCAACAACCATATCCACGTCAATATCCTGCCAAGGAACATGGACGACCTCAATAACGGCATGCAGCTGTACGCCGCATTCGCCAGGAAGGCAGTGGAACTGGGTGGTTCTGTATCTGCGGAACATGGCATCGGCAAGATCAAGAGCAAATTCCTGCAGTACATGTTCACCCCGGGGCAGATCCAGCAGATGCGCAGGGTCAAAGAAGCCCTGGACCCGAAAGGGATCCTGAATCCCAATGACATTTTCCCGGCTGAGGTGCACCCATGAAGATCGTTGTCTGTGTGAAGCAAGTACCCGAAGTCACCAATGTCCAGGTCGATCCAGCCACCGGCACCTTGATCCGGGAAGGTGTCAAGTCCATCCTCAACCCGTTCTGCGAGTATGCCCTTGACCATGCCGTCAGGCTCAAGCAGGCTTTTGATAACATTTCCATCTCTGCCATCACTATGGGGCCACCCCAGGCCAGGGATGTGCTGCTGCGCTGCCTGGAACTTGGTGCAGATGAAGGCATCCTGGTGACAGACAGGAAATTCGCCGGGGCAGATACCTGGGCAACCGCCCTCACCCTGGCTGAAGCCATCCGGACAGCAGTACCCGATTTTGACCTGATCTTGGTGGGTAAACAGGCTATCGACGGGGATACCGCCCAGGTTGGCCCGGAGATCGCGGAGATCCTCGGGCTGGCGCAGATCACTTATGGGGTGGAAGTGAACCTGAGCAGCAGCCGCAAGCAGGTAAGGGTGACCCAGGAGGTAGAGCGCGGTTACGAAGTGGTGGAGGCTGCCTTGCCTGCCCTGGTCACCTGCAGTAAAGGCGAGGTTGTCCGGCGGGCGCCATCGTTTAAGGATGTGCTGCAAGCCAGGAAGAAGCTTATCCGCACCATCTGGGCGGACGCCATCGCCATACCGGAAGGGCAGCTAGGCCTGCAGGGATCCTTTACCCAGGTAGTCAAGGTGTTCCCTCCGCCAGCCAAGAAAACCAATACCATCCTGCAAAATCTGGAAGTCGAGAAAGCGGCACAGGAAATCTTCAGTTTTCTGAAAGAGAAACGGTTTCTTTAACCTGCCCTATTCGAAACGCTGCCAGGCTGGCTTGAATGCAAAAATTCTCATCTCAATAATCGAGACCATGATGGATAGAGAGCACTTATGTTAATCATCGACCATGAACGGTGTACTGCCTGTAAAGTCTGTATCCGCAATTGCCCGTTTGGTGCATTAAGGATTGAAGACGGATTGCTGCAGGTGAATGAGTCATGCACGTTGTGCGGCGCTTGTGTAAATGTGTGCCGTTTTAAAGCCCTGGGTATCGAGCGTAAGCAAGCCTCGCCTGAGGAATTGGCAAAGTATAAGGGTGTCTTTGTGTGGGTGGAACTGGATGAAGAAACTACACCCAGGCAGCCGCGCAAAGTTGTGCTGGAGCTGCTGGGCAAGGGCAGGCAGCTGGCAAATGCGCTTGGCGAGGAACTGGTTGCAGTGGTCCTGGCCGGTACTGGCGAGGTAGACTTGCAGGTGCTTGGGCAGCATGGAGCCGACAGGGTTATCCTGTGCCGGCACGAACTGCTCGAGACGTATTCTACCGACGGGTTCACCAATGTCATGTGCGCTGTCATCAGCGCTAAAAAACCTGCTGTGGTCCTGTACGGTGCTACACCGCACGGGCGCGACTTTGCGCCGCGTGTGGCTGCCAGGCTCAAACTCGGCCTGACGGCAGATTGTACCGGGTTGGAGATCGATACTGACCGCCAGCTGGTGCAAACCCGTCCTGCTTTTGGCGGAAATATCATGGCGTCCATCATCACACCATACAACCGCCCGCAGACTGCCACCGTGCGCCCGAATGTTTTCCCGGTCCCGGAAAAGCAACCGGCAGGCAGCGCAGTGACCGAAGAATTCCCGGTTACCCTCAATCGAAGCGCCATCCGCACCCGAGTGGTGGAAAAGAATACCCTGGTTGACGGCAGCGAGGCCAGCATCGAAGATGCCCGCGTGATTGTGGCTGGCGGCAGGGGTTGCCAGAAAGCATCCAACCTGGACTTGCTGCGCACCCTGGCTGGGCAGCTGGGTGGGACCCTGGCCGGGTCGCGCGCTATCGTTGAGCAGGGTTGGATACCGCATACCCGCCAGGTCGGTCAATCCGGGACAACGGTTGGTCCTGAGCTGTATATTGCGGTTGGAGTGAGCGGGGCGATCCAGCATGTGGTTGGGATGAGCTCCTCAAAGACAGTGATCGCCATCAACAAGGATCCCGAAGCTGGCATCTTTAAGACAGCCGACCTGGGGGTGGTGGGTGATGCACTGGAGATCCTGCCCATCCTGTCTGCCTTGATCGAAAAGGAAAAACAGATGCAGGCTGCCAGTTCATAAGGATCAAATAGGGATAACCCTTTTAGGAAGGAAGCAGGGGTGTAATGAACTTAAGCACCGTGTTTTTTGATATTGGTGGAACCATTGAGACATTCCGGTATGACCGTGAGCTGCGGCGTGCCAATACACCGCTTTTGCGCCAGTGTTTCGAGAAAGCCGGGATTTCCTTTGACCTGAGCGATGATGCACTGTGTGACCTGATCTCGGATGGCGTGGCGGCTTACCAAAAATGGAACCGGCAGTCACTGATCGAACTGCCGGGAATTGAAATCTGGTTACAGTATGTATTGAAAGGTATGGCAGTATCAGGAAAGAAACTGGCTTCCATTGCTGAAGAGCTTTGTTACCTGTATGAGACCAGGTACTACATGCGCGAGATGCGCCCTGAGGCGCCTGAAGTGCTGCGAAAGATCAAAGAATTGGGACTATCAATTGGCTGCATCAGCAACACATTAAGCCTGACCCAGGTGCCGGCAACCCTGAAGAATTACGGCATCCTGAATTACTTTAACCCGGTGGTGCTCTCATCTGATTTCGGGCACCGCAAACCGGATCCTTCCATCTTTTATCATGCTGCCCGTATCCTCAACCAACCCACTGGGGGGATGGTGTATGTAGGAGACAAGATAAACCGCGACATCCTTGGTGCGGTGCGCTCAGGGTTCCGCCTGGCTGTCAAAATCGACCATGAGTATGATGACGGCGAGGTGGACCTGGGAGCCACCCCGCATGCAAAGATCGATACATTGCTTGACCTGATCCCTATCCTGGAGGAAGAACTGGAAGCAGACCGCCGTAAGGCTGGAAAAGGTTCTGGTCCTGGAAAGATCAAAGGCATCTTCTTTGATGCGGGCAATATCCTGTATCATAAACCGCGCAAGGGCAGGAACATCAGGCGTTTTATCGCCAGGCACAAGTTAAAAGCGGTTGCGGATGTCCGTAAAGAAAAGAGCAAGCTGAAGGAGTTGGCATTCCTGGGGGTGATTGACCGTTATGAATTCTACGAGAAGGTGATCCGGTTGTACGGCGTCACCGATCCGGATATCCTGGCTGAGGGGATCACTGCCCTGGTCAAGGATGCGACCACGGTTGAGATCATTCCCGGGGTTCCGGAGACATTAAAGGCACTGAAGAAAAAAGGATATATCCTGGGCATCATTTCTGACACGGCCACCCCTATCCAGGAAAAAATTAACTGGTTTACCCAGGGTGGTTTTGGCAATGTGTTCGATTCGTTCATCAGTTCCAAGGAATTGGGAACGCGTAAACCCGCGCCGGTGATCTATGAAGAAGCCTTCACGCGGGTAGGCCTGAAGGTGGACGAAGCTGTATTTGTGGGGCATAAGGCTTCTGAAATCAAGGGCGCCCGGGATGTTGGATTGAAAACAATTGCCTTCAATTATGACAAAAATGCCAGGGCAGATGTCTATATCGAAAATTTTCCTGACTTGCTTGAGGTTGGGCTGTTAAAAGAACGGTAAAATTCAGTAATTGAATATTGAAGGTCTTGCCGGCATTGCACTTGTTTTGATGTGGCGCTTTGCATCAGAGCTTGCCCGTTTTTCACCGTAACATAACTGGAATATTTCTTCCCCAACACACATCTTAACCAGGGATAAAGCATGGCCTTGATAGCGAGTTGTTAATAATTGGATGTATGAAAGTCGTTGAATCCTTCTAAGATATAATTACTAATCTAATAAATAATCTCAATCGCTGGAAAGCAGTTTTTTTACAGGTTTATCATGGCTATTAATGAACCAACCGATTCTGTTACCTCTGACCCGCTTTCCGTCGACCACATTCTTGAGCTGTGGTCGAAGACCTATAATACAGAGGGCAAGCCGGACTGGTCCCACATTTTCCCCTGTTATGATGACCAGATCGTCTTTGAAGACAGCATCCAGCGTATCGAAGGCATTGAAGACTTCAAGGCGATGTGCGGGCGGTTGACAGAGCGCTGCCAGCAGTTGAATATGGATATCCACTCGATCGTCAAGGAGGGCAGTACCGTCTTCATGCAATGGACGATGACGATGAAGTTCAACAAGCACCCCAGCACCCCGATTTACGGATGCACAAAGCTGACCATCGGGGAGAATGGGCGCATTATCCACCAGTGCGATTACTTTGACCTGTGGGGCGATATCTTCAACGGCATCCCTTACTTCCGCAAACCGTACCGCAAGTTTTTGCGAAAACACTTTGGCTGAGCACAGGTGTTTATGAAATTACCCGAAGAATTGCAATTCATCGCTAATGCCCGCAAAGTGCAGCTCACTACCACAGCCAGGCTGGATGAGCGGGTGTGTGTCATCACCGGGGCTACTTCTGGGGTAGGGTACCAGGCTGCCAGGCGGCTGGCACAATTCGGGGCGCACACAGTGCTCATCTGCCGCAACAGGCTGAAAGCTGCCGCGGTCAAGGATGAACTGGAGCAGGCTTTTGGAACCCGGGTGGATATCATCCAGGCGGATTTCGCCAGGCTCACTGATGTTCGGACAGCAGCCGAGGCCATTCTTAAGAATTACCCCCGCATCGATGTGCTGGTCAACAACGCCGGTATCCATAACACCCACTGCAGCCTTACCGTGGACGGCATTGAAGAGGTTTTTGCAGTGAACCATGTCGCATCTTTCCTGCTGACCAGGCTGCTGCTCGAAAGAATGATTGAGAGTGCACCTGCCCGCATCATCCAGGTCAACTCGCAGGGTCACCGTTTCGGCGGGCTGAACCTGGCGGACCTGAACTGGGAGAAACGCCGCTACAAAGGGCTGCAAGGGTATGGCGCATCCAAAGTGGCGCAGCTTTTGACCGTATGGGAATTTGCTGACCTGTTGAAAGGCAGTGGTGTAACCATCAATGCCATGCACCCGGGCGAGGTGAAGACCAACATCGGCATGAACAATGACCTGCTTTACCGGCTGTATAACCGTCTGATTGTTGCCCGCTTCCTGAAGGATCCGCACATTTCCGGGAGCGCCATCCATTACCTGGCTGCAGCGCCTGATCTGGCACAGGTGAGCGGTACATTCTTTAACCTGACCATCCCGGAAAAGCCGGCCGCCCACGCCCTTGACAGGGATTTGGGGAAGAAGGTCTGGCAGGTAAGCGAACGGTTGGCTGGATTGGCATAGCGGGGAAATTTTACTGGAAGCCAGAAAACTGCTAAAATTTCATTATCTGTAGCTTGGAGATTTTATGGAATACGATGCAATCATAATCGGTGGAGGGCTGGCAGGACTGACGGCTGCCAGCCTGCTGGCAAAACGCGGTCTTTCTGTTGTAGTGATCGATAAAAGTTATAACCCGGGCGGTTCATGCGGTGTGTTCCGGCGCGGGCATGTAACCTTTGACCAGGGTTCGGCCATGCTGTACGGTTTTGGCGAACACGGTTACAACGCCCACCGGTTTGTGTTTAACTGCCTGGAAGAGCCGATCGACATCATCCGGCATGATCTCCTGTATATTGTCAATTTCAAGGGCAGGCGCATCCGCTTTTGGCCGGATGTGGAGAAGTTCGCGGATGAGCTTGCTGAAGTCTTCCCGGCTGAAAAAGAAAATATCCACCGTTTTTACCGGGATATGCTGCAAATGTACCGGCATGTCATGGTGGAGAACCCCAGTTACAATACCGCCGATGAAACCAACCCCAGGTCCGCACTCAAGAGTATGCTCAGGCACCCTGCCTCCTATGCCCGGTTCTTGAGTTACCTGAATAAAAGCGCCCGGGAACTGCTTGGCATGTATTTCAGCGACCCTGAGATCTTCAAATTCTTCGACAAACTCACCTCAACCTATTGCTATGCCACAGTGGAAGAGGCCCCCGCTGTCCTGGCGGCGGTGATGTTCGTGGATAACCATGTCGGGGGCAGCTATTACCCTGCCGGTTCTACCCTGTTCCTGCCGGGCAAGCTTGAAAAGGTGATCGAGGAGCACGGCGGGGATATGCTGCTTGAAAGTGAGGCAATCTCGATCATTTTTGAAAATGGCAAACCTGCCGGGGTAAAACTTGCAGACGGCAGGACCCTCAAAGGAAAAAACATCATCTATTCTGGCACGGTCTGGAACCTGTATGGCAAGCTGCTTGACCCGGCCTTTACGACTGCCGAAAGGCGTGCCTGGGCGAAAAGCCAGGAGCCGACCTACCCGAGTGTGGTGCTGTATGCCATAGTAAAACGAGATGCCATCCCTGAGGATACCGCACCGATCGAAATGCTGATCGGCAACCCTGATAAGCTGGATGAGAGCGAGGTGACTGTTTACATCCAGAGCATTGATGATAAGACAGTCTGCGGGCAGGATGAGCATGTGGTGGCAGCCATCGGCCCCACGTTTGAGGATTGGAACTGCGAGTCCGATCAGGCTTACCAGCAGAAAAAGCAAAAGGAACAGGAACGCTTGCTTGCGGTACTGGACAAACGCTTTCCCGGATTCAGCCAGGCTGTGCTGTATGCCGAGGTGGCCACTCCGCGCACGATCGAGCGCTACACGCTGAAGAACGGCGGCGCGGTGGCTGGACCCAAGCAGATGCTGGGGCAGCACATGTTCCGCCGGCTGCACACCCGCACCGAATGGGACAACCTGTTTTGCTGCGGTGAATCGACCGTGATGGGCACGGGTACTCCAACGGTTACGGTGACAGGGCTTTCTGCTGCCAATGCGGTGCTGAAAAAACTAAGCAAAGAACTGTTCGTGTACCGCGAGGGAATGCAGGACTATGTCAGGCTGGTGGAAAAGCCATTCACAGCAGACAGGCTGTTTGAGGGTTATCCCGAGCCGCAAAAAGAGGTGATGCGGGCTTCCATGCACTGCAGATTGTGTGAATTTCCTTCCTGCACCATGGGGAACGGGGCTGATGTCCGCGGCATCATGCGGCGGGTCAGTGCCGGCAACTTTACAGGAGCCAGGAAGGCCTGGTTGAAGCACCCGGTTGATGCTGCCGGGCTGGATCAATACGAAGCGGATTGTGTCTGGGCAAAGGAAGGTGGGCAGGCGGTTGCGATTGGGCAGGTCATCAACTTCATCAACGAGGTGGGCGCATGAATGGAACATTTGATGCAATCGTTGTTGGCGCCGGGCTGGCGGGGTTGACCAGCGTGGCTTACCTGAGCAAGTCAGGGTACCGCACCCTGCTGTGTGAGAAAGGCCAGAAACCGGGCGGGCTGGTGGGTACCTTCTGGCACCAGGGCTTCGCTTTCGATACCGGCATCCGCGCCGTTGAGAACTCCGGGGTGCTGTTCCCCATGCTCAAGCAGTTGGGGATCAACCTCTACCTGGTACCCAACCGCATCTCGGTCGGGATCGAGGATAAGGTCATCCTGATCGATTCAAAAGAGAGTGTTGATGCCTACCGTGAATTGCTGCAAAGCATGTACCCGGATAACCGGGAAGAGGTTGAAGCGATCTTCGGGCAAATAAAGCTGATCATGAAGTACATGGAAGTGCAGTACGGGATCGACAACCCGATCTTCATGGACATGATGAAAGACCAGCAGTACCTGCTCAAAACGGTCATGCCCTGGTTGGTGCGCTATTCCCTGACCGTGCCCAAGATCACCAAGTTGAACGGACCGGTTACCGGTTTTCTGCAGCGCTATACCCGGAATAAAAGCCTGATCGATATCATTGCCCAGCATTTCTTCCATGAGACACCGGCCTATTTCGCCCTGAGCTACCTGCACCTCTACCTGGATTATTACTATCCCCGCGGCGGCACGGGCAGCCTGGTGAACAGCCTGGTTGACCTGATTACAACACATCAGGGCGAGATCAGCTGTAACACGGAAATCGCGTCAATTGATGCCATGAAGAGAATTTTGACCGATACAGAAGGCAGGCAATACCCTTACCGCCGCCTGGTTTGGGCTGCAGACATGAACACTCTTTACCGCCTGGTTGATCAGGACACCATGCCGGATGGTGATGTCAAGCAGGCAGTCAATGACAGGAAGCAGCTCCTGGAAGGCAAGACCGGGAATGATTCGATTTTCTCGGTTTTCCTGGGGGTGAACCTGGATAAGGAGTACTTTGCCAACAGGTGCACCGCCCATTTCTTTTACACACCCTCCCGCACCGGGCAATCAGCTGCCGGTCCCATTCCTGTCGGGCAGGATCGGGCGGCCGTCGAAGCATGGCTGGAGAAGTTCTTCCAGCTGACAACCTACGAGGTTTCTATCCCGGTCTTGCGCGACAGCAGCCTGGCACCGGAAGGGAAGACCGGGCTGATCGTGAGCGCACTCTTCGATTACAGCCTTACCAGGCAGGTTGCTGACCAGGGCTGGTATGAAGATTTCAAGGTGTTGTGCGAGAAAGCCATTATTAAGGTGCTGGACAATAGTGTTTTCCCCGGGCTGAAGGATTCCATCCAGACGATGTTTTCATCCACCCCGTTGACGCTGGCGAAGCTGACCGGCAACCATGAGGGCGCCATTACCGGTTGGGCGTTCAGCAACCAGCCGGTTCCGGCTGAAAGCCGGATACCAAAGATCATGAACGCGGTTAAGACCCCCATCCCGGGGGTGTACCAGGCTGGGCAGTGGACCTACAGCCCCTCTGGGCTGCCGGTTTCGCTAATAACAGGCAAAATCGCAGCCGACCAGGCGATCAAAGACCTGAAGAAGGGCAAAGCCTGAGAAGCTGGTTTGTCACCCAGAACGAAGTGAAGGGAAGCCCAGAACGAAGTGAAGGGTCTCGCTCTGCCCCGCTTGTCACCCTGAACGAAGTGAAGGGTCTCGCCTTGTTCCGTTTGTCACCCTAATAAAAGCGAAGAATCTCGCCTTGAAAAATCCAGGGCAAGATCCTTCGGTTGTTACTCCCTCAGGATGACAAACCCCGACTGTCATTCTGAGCGCAGCGAAGAATCTCGCTTTGTTTTTTCACCCAGAGCGCAGTGAAGGGTCTCGCTCTACCTTTCTGTCATTCTGAGCGCAGCGAAGAATCTCGCCTTGAGCATGTAGAATGGTTATATACATAAATCCAATGCGAGATCCTTCGGTCGCAAGCTCGCTCAGGATGACAAACACCGACTGTCATTCTGAGCGCAGCGAAGGATCTCGCTCTGGAAAAATCCAGGGCAAGATCCTTCGGCCGCCTGCTCCCTCAGGATGACATAAGCGGGAATTGTGCCCCTACTTCACAAACCAGGTTTCCAAAATCTCCTCTGGCGTCATGGGCTGCAGGAACAGCATCTCGTTATCGCCAACCCTGAATAAATCGAGTTTGTTCAGCCATTCTGGCAGCGTTTCGTTGGTGATCATGGGGATATCGTACTTTAGGGTGTTGTTCCCCTCACCGCCGAGCATGTCGGGCTTGAAGGCATACCCGCTCAAGTAATAAAAGGCGGCATAAATGCCCTCATAAGCCGTTCCCCCGGGGCGGATAAAGGAAACACATTGCAGGGCTGAACCGGCATCCAGCTCATTCTTCCAGGCGGTGAGCATGTCTTCCCGTGCCGGGCATTCAACCAGGGGGATGCGGCTATTGGCTTTATCCACCGCTGCCCAAAACAGTTCATTGGATGGCTCGCTGGACCAGATGGCGCCCAGGCTGGCATTTTGGGCGATCAGGTTCTGGACCTGCTGGCCGGAGAACGGATTCTCCCCGTAATCAGGTGTGTTCTTGATAGCAGTAATGCCGGGGTAACCCTTAAGCATTGCATCCACCAGCTGCTGGATGTAGTCGCTGCCGCCGTAATTGTAGTAAGCAAACCCGCCTACATCGTTCATGGTCTTGAACATCCAGGTCAGGGTGGTGGTGATGATTTCATTTTCGGCTGAGAGGTTGAAAGCCCCCGGTTCGCTGCTTTCTGCATTCAACATGAAAACCGGGATGCCCCGGCTTGCGGCATCTTGAATCTGTGGGTAGGAGCCCATGGCATCCCAGCGGTTGGAGGCATTCACGATGGCGTCCACCCCTTTGTCTGCCAGTTCGCTGATGGATTCGCCATGCACACATTTCACATCGATCTCTGAGCAGGCTGTATCAAAACCCAGTTGGTCATTCGGGCTGATGGAGCCGGTGTAGCCGATTAGAAAGCCCTGGCCGGATGCGGCCGTCTCCTCTGCCACGGCTTCACCTGAAGCCGGATTGACCGGGCCGCACATGTCCGGCGCATCGGGGTTGCGGTTGTTGCCCTGATTGCTGGTGAGGTATTTGAAGATATCCGGGAAGACCTCCCCGACCAGGATGATGTCCTCAAAACCGGTTTGGTTGATATCAGCAGAGATCAGTTCGACCCGCTCACCCTTCTCGGTCCAGAACGGCAGGAACTCCTGGATGGTGCCCTTACCGCCGGCGTCGATAACTTCTTTACCATCTGCTGTAACC
>Ga0228536_1000565_pt1 | contig 62010 bp, 57 predicted proteins | sample SJ1Smetagenome_FD_168611 | JGI IMG/M metagenome (GOLD analysis project Ga0228536, IMG submission 168611) | Enriched culture of PCE-dechlorinating microbial communities from Ithaca, New York, USA - SJ1.S | ecosystem: Engineered > Modeled > Simulated communities (microbial... > Unclassified...
CCACGCAGCCAGTTTTCCAGTGTTGAAGTCAGGGAAAATGTCCGCTCCATATGCCAGTTTATTCAAGGCTATAATCAATGATGATCTTCCTCTTTCGTCCTAATCACGGACATTTGAAACAGATACGTCTATGGGTTGTAAGAGCAAAGTGATAATGTCCTAAAGTAGCAAAATAGAAATGTCCTAATTATGATTGGGATCTATGACATGGACAATTGCAATGAGCAGTAAAGAATTAGCCCGCAAGAAAGAAGTGGAACGGGTAATAGATCAGCGAATCACCCAAAAAGAGGCATCCAACAAGCTTGGAGGCAAGAAACCAAATAATTCAATACATTGATGTTTGGCACAATCGCAAAAGGCTCCAATCTACCTTGGGATATCTCAGTCGTAAATTCTTGTTTTGTAGAATTAACGTTTCACCAATGGTAGCCAATAATTATAAATGTGATCCACAACATATAAATGCACAGGAATAACTAAGTCATCTGTTCCTCCTAAATTAATCGTAATATTTGTAGTATGTTTTCCTAATGTCAGGTTCGCAGGCGAAACAGTCAATAGCAGGCGATCATGATTTACTTTTTGCACAGAAACCCATTCGGCTTGCACTACAGCCTGCCAACTGTCTGAAAGACAACCCTCCTTCTGTATCAAGACTTCCATACTTAATTGTGATGTCTGTTGCAATTCAGCAAGGAAGACCATTTCTTGTGGAGATACGTATAGCTGGCTTGGAGAGAGGAATGCAATCCCATCTTCATACTGGTCGAATCCATCTGTATAACGCACCAAGATGCCCTGACCGCTATAGTTTCCTCCAGGTACCTCCCAAACCATGTTGTTGCTTACTGGCTGTGACTCACTGAAGAAAGTTATCGTGTCAACAAAAACATCCGCCATACCTGATCGCCAAAATTGGAAAATCAAAAAAGTTTCCGAATTTGGAAAGGTAATAGGAATCGAAAATTCTTGATATTGGTTAGGGTTGAGGAAATCTGTACCTCTTAGGCTCAAAGTTGTGCCAAGCACAGAGATGCGTGCCACCTCATCTGAAGATTGATTGTCTGATACCTTCAGTCGCACATAAGCAATCAGAGGTGTGTCTCTTATAAACTCCGTTGTCCAGACCCATGCTGATGATTCTCCATCGCCGGAATACATCCGGTAGGACTTCCCACCCCAAGCACTGATATCATCGACGGTTTCACCATTGCCCCACAACCTCTCAAATGTGCTGAATGTATTATCTACCCGCCAGCTTAGGCTGAACTGTACTTCTGGTAGTTTGTCAGTCTGCAAACCGTACAGAGTTACCTGGTTTCTATGCGTACTCATCTGTGCGTAACCAAGTTCTTCCAACGGAGCCTGAGCTCCCAAGTAAATCGCATCACTGACGGTGGAAGTACGTCCCAGGCTATCACGAGTTTGTACATATACAGTACGCCAGCCTATTCCAGGTTCGAGGGTCCAGGTTTTTTCATTTGCAAAAGGTTCCCAAGCCGCGGATTCGAAACATTGCTCATTGCTTATTCGCATTTCGGTTGGTGAACCCAGCTCCGAGAAACCACCCCCTGCAATACGATCGTATATATAAAGTCCAACTTGATTACTTTCTGTATATATTGCCTCATTTTCTATGATTACAGGCGGAAACACAGAGTCAACACCAAAATCTTGAGTGACGTAACCTCGTCCATCCCTGTCGCGGAGGTAGTATCCCAATCCAACTTCTCGGGAGTTGGGATCAAGTAAGTTAGCCCGGTGACCAGGGCTGTTCATCCAGCCATCAATTGCCTGATTAGGTGTCACAAAACCGCAGTAGGCGTTCTCTGCACCACCAAAACCTCTGTATCCCCAATAGCGGATGCGATTATCTGGCCAATTTCCCTGTGTGTCTTGGTGCCCACAGTAAGGATCAGTTCTGTTTTCAACAGAATCCCAGGAAAACCACCGAGCAGCTTCCGTCATTTCGACATTCCAGCGTAAAGGTGCAACTCCGTTGGCTCGTCGGGCCAGGTTACCCAGATAAACTGTTTGGGCCTCATTGTAGATTTGCTCGGCTGGTTGGTCAAACAATGCTGAGTTTGCATATGATGCGGTGAAAGCCAGTGAGATTGGTAATAGTACAAGAATTGAGATAATGAAGTGTAAAAGTATATTTTTTTTCATTTTCCACTAATAATCTTGTGAATGACCCTGAGGTAAACAATCCAATTTATTCCGAACGAGTCAATAAATAGCAAAGACCGAAATTTAATGCGAAATTTCAATTTGATTATGAAATAATACAAATTATAACAGTATCTGTATTAGATAGTCCCAATATTTAGCCTTGATAGTCGAGGTCTTTGGGTTGGAAATCGCGAATTGAATCAGACTATAATAAATGGCATGCAAGCAATAGCACCTTTTGCTCCGAAGAATATCCTCCTGATGCCGAACGCGGCGGTTCCAAAAGCTTCCCTTTTGGCGGATCGCATCTCTGCTTGTCTGAAAACTCATGCCGTGGAACACAATGTTTTTTTCTACGATTACGAGAACCCCACTCAGCTTCCCCATATTAAAGGGCACGACCTGATTATCGTCATTGGTGGAGACGGCACGCTTCTTAGAGCTGGTCACTTCTGCGCCCCCCTCGATATTCCCTTGCTGGGCGTTCAAGCCGGGCGGCTGAGTTTCCTGGTTGAATTGAACGAGATTGATCTTGAGCGCAACCTTGAGCGTTTGCTCTCCGCAGACTACCGTCTTGAACGTCGTATGATGCTTCAGGCTGAGTTTCTGGAAAATGGTGACGTGATACAGCGCTGGGATGTGATCAACGAGGCGCTTATTTCCCGGGGGAGAGATGCCCGACCTATCGAAGTTCGCGTGGATCTTAATGAAGGCTATATGATGTCCTACATCGCCGATGGTCTGATTGTGGCTACGGCGACTGGCTCGACTGCTTACGCCCTGGCTGCCGGGGGGCCAATTCTCCCTCCGGAATTGCGCAATATGCTCGTTTTGCCTATCGCACCGCATCTTTCGCTCGATCGCGCAGTCGTGCTGGCAGAAGGCGCGGTTGTAAACCTGCGTGCGATCAGTGATTTTGAAGTGGTGCTCAGCGTTGACGGCACGACACCGATCTCCATAGGTCCAGAAAACAGTATCCGCGTTACAGCAAACAAAAAGTCCCTGCTGATGGCGCGATTTGGCGAACCCAATTACTTTTATCGCGATCTTGCCGGCATACTACAGCGAAATCCGATCCTTGAAATGGAATCCAATGACTGAACAAGACCCAATAGCTGATCCAACAACAATCCCTGAAGCAGAAGTTCAACTGCGCTGCAACCGCTGCAATAAACCGATCACCCCGGCAACAGCGATCCTGACGGAAACGGGCTATCGCTGCGCGGAATGTGTGCGCGCGCAGCAGCGTGTTTTTGACACTACCAACAAGCTTGACCCATTTTTGGGCTTCGCTGTAGCCGCTCTGATTTCTTTTGCAGGCAGCTGGCTGTCTGGTTTACTTGGGTTTTTTACGATACTGGTCGCTCCAGGTATTGGTACCTTGATCAGCAACGCGGTGCGCTTGGTGGTTAGTCGCCGGCGCAGCAAAGCACTCAACAAGGCGGTTCTTGTTGGCGCAATTGTCGGTGCGCTGCCCTTGCTGGTTATGGCGATCCTGCCACTCTTGAGCGGCTCAGGACCGCTGTTGACCGGGGGTGGCAATCTCATGCCGCTGGTTTGGCGGGTTGTTTACGCCGCTCTGGTATCTTCCTCGGCTTATGCTCAAGCCAAAGGAATGCGTCTTTGAGGTCTTATGCTGGAAGAACTGCGCATTCGTGATTTTGCCATTATCGATGATCTGACACTCCAGTTTACCTCCGGACTGGTGGTCTTCACTGGTGAGACAGGCGCGGGCAAGTCCATCATCCTGGACGCGTTGGGAGCGATCCTTGGCGCGCGGGTGGACACGACCAGCGTGCGCAAAGGTGCTGACCGGGCGATCGTGGAAGGTTTTTTCCGCCTGGATGGACCTGAACGTGAGCCGATAGCCACTCTGTTGGAGCGTGAAGGGCTGCTGGAAGAGCCGGATCGCCTTTGGCTGGGGCGCGAGATCCGGGCGGAAGGGCGAACGATTGCCCGCGTGAACGGACGGACGGTCAGCTTGAGTGTTCAGTCCGAGATTGGTGAAGCCCTGGTGGACGTGCATGGGCAATCCGATCACCTCTCTTTGTTGAAAGTACGGAATCACCGCGATCTGCTTGACCGATTTGCGCATGACCAAGAAAACCTTAATACTTATCAGAGTCAGTTCAAGGACTGGTCGCTTCTGGGAAAACAGTTGAACGAACTGCAAGCTATTGAACAGACCGCCCGCGACAGGGCTGATATGCTGAAATACCAGATCCAGGAAATCGGTGACGCCCGGATTAAGCTGGATGAGGAAGATAGCCTGGCACAGGAGCGCATTCGCCTGATGAATGCCGAAACTTTGAGTTCTCTCAGCCAATCCGCGCTTATTTTATTGGATGAAGGCACAGAGGGCGGGTCGGCTGCCACGGACCTGCTCGGGCAAGCCGCGAGCGATCTGGCAGAACTTGCCCGCATCGACCCGCAAATGCAAGTTTTAGCGCAACAAGCTGAAGACGCACTCAGTTCTGTTTCTGATCTGGCTTATGAATTGCGCGGCTACCTGGAAGGAATCGAGTTTAATCCAAATCGCTTGGATCAGATTGAAGAACGTCTCGATCTCTTTAATCGCCTGAAACGAAAATACGGTGGTTCGCTGTCTTCAGCGCTGGCACATTTACAGACTTCCATACAGGAGTTGGAAAAAGTGGAAGGCGTAGAAGAGCAGATTGAGGAAGTGGGGTTAAAATTAGCCCAGATAAAGGAAAGACTAAGCGAATCTGCTCTGCGGCTCTCTGAGCAACGCAAACAGGCTGCCAGCCAGCTTGCGGATGGAGTGGAACAGCAACTTCACCTGCTTGAGATGGAAAAAGCCCGCTTCCAGGTAGCCCTGGGCTTGTTGGAAACGGAGCAAGGTTTGACGCTAAATGGTCAAACGCTTACGTTTGATGCTGGTGGTGTGGACCAAATCGAGTTCTTGATCGAAACCAACCCGGGGGAAGGCTTTAAACCGCTTGCAAAAACCGCGTCCGGGGGAGAAACCTCGCGACTGATGCTGGCTCTCAAAACAGTGCTGGCAGAGGTGGATCACATCCCGACCCTGGTGTTTGATGAAATCGACAGTGGAATAGGCGGCCGGGTCGGCATGACAGTTGGTGGGATGCTTTGGAGCCTTGGCAAGCGGCACCAGGTCTTGTGTGTTACACATTTACCCCAGCTGGCGGCCTTCGGCGATCTGCACTTTCATGTCAGCAAAAGTAGTGAGAATGGGCGTACTGCCACACAAGTGGAGCAATTGGAGGGAGAGGCGCGGGTGGAGGAATTGGCGGCAATGCTCGGCGCTAGCACGTCTGTCACCTTGGAATCTGCGCGCGAAATTTTAGATAAAGTCGCTCAAAAAACTAGTACAATATAGCTATATATTTAAGCTGGCAATAGCCATTCATTCTTAACAACCTCATCATAAAGTGCACGGATTGTGCTGAAAGGGATCATATGACCAATCTGGACGAAGTTCTTGCTGTCATTTTAGGTGGAGGTCAGGGCAAGCGGCTCTATCCGCTTACTGCTGAGCGGGCTAAGCCGGCTGTCCCAATAGCCGGGAAGTATCGCTTGATTGATATTCCAATCAGCAACTGCATCAACTCAGGTGTCTATAAAATTTCTGTACTGACTCAATTCCTCTCGGTTTCCTTGCACCGGCATATTACCCGCACCTACAATTTTGATAACTTCCATGGTGGGTGGGTGCAGATTTGGGCTGCGGAGCAAACTATCGAAAACACCGACTGGTATCAGGGCACTGCCGATGCAGTTCGCAAGCAGATCCTTGAGATCCGTTCCAGTCGGTCGAAGTATGTAATGATCCTGGCGGGCGATCACCTTTATCGCATGGACTATTCAAAGATGGTTGATTTTCACATCGCCAACGGCGCAGATATCACCGTGGCGGTGCAGCCAGTGCTCAAGGAGGACGCATTCCGCTTTGGCATCCTCAAGCGCGATGAAGACGGACGCATCACAGACTTTGCTGAAAAGCCCAAAGACCCGGAGCTGCTTTCCAGGTTAGTTAGCCGAGATGACCCAGAATCACCCTATCTTGGCTCGATGGGCATCTACATCTTTAACATGGACCTGCTGGCGGATGTGCTGCGGCTTGATTACACCGATCACAAATTGGATGACTTTGGTGGTGATATCATTCCGCACCTGATCCGCACTGACAAGCGCGTCTTTGGATATAACTTCGAAGGATATTGGCGCGATATCGGAACGATCCGCACTTTTTACGAGACCAACCTTGAACTGACCGAGGAGCATCCGGAGTTCGACTTCTTCGATCCAGATCATCCCATATTTACCCACCCGCGTTATTTGCCTGGCTCACGCGTGACCGGGACGACTTGCAGGAGTGTCCTGCTGACGGAAGGCTGCGCCATTGAGGACTCTGTTCTGGAGCATTCACTGATCGGGTTGCGCAGTGTGATAGGATGTGGCACGGAAATAAAAGACACTATTGTGATGGGTGCTGACTGGTATGGCAATCAAACTAATGGCGCGCCGCTTGGCATTGGACGAAATTGTAAAATTCAAGGCGCGATCATTGACAAAAACGCCAGCATTGGCGACAACGTTGTCATAAAACCTTTCCCCGCAGACCGTGAAGTGGATCATGCTCTCTATAAGGTACGGGAAGGCATCGTGGTGATCCCAAAGAACATAACTATTCCTGCCGGGACGATCATTCAACCGTGATTTAAGGTTTAACCCAAAAGGCTCTGGCACTAAACTGCCAGAGCCTTTTTTGTGTGTGAATTACAGTCCCAATAAGCGATAGATCGCGATGCCAAATGCGACGGACACATTCAGCGAGTTTTTTTCTCCGGCCATCGGTATATACAAAACCTGATCCGCAATTTGCAGGATGGCAGGGTCGACCCCGGCAGGTTCGCTCCCGACCACCAGGGCCACCTGCTCAGGCAAGGGGCGAGTGTGTTGGAATACCTGCAGATCACAAGCGTCAGGTGTGTACTCCAGCGCGAGGACCCGGCATTTGTTGGCTTTGAATTCAGCCAGTGCATCTGGAAGATTGGGGCGATAACTCCACTTGATGTTTTTTTCTGCTCCCAGGGCAGTTTTACTGATCGATGGCTGTTTGTCGGGGGTGGGAGTGATCCCGCCAAGAATGAGTTCTGACAGTCCAGCGCCATCTGCGGTGCGAAAGATTGCGCCGACATTGTGCGCTGAGCGGATATTGTCGAGCGCACCAATCAATTCAAAACCAGGCTTTCGCGCAGCAGGTGGTTTCAGAGCAGGGATGCCAGCCTCCTGCCTTTCAAGAGGCGCGCCGCAGCGCGGGCAGTAGCGACCGTCGAACAGTTCCGCCTCAAGGGGAAAGCGCAATTTGCAGCGGGAATTCGTGCACGCGAAAAAACTGTAACTTGAGTTGGCGGTTTCCATAAAACAATTTTACTTCTGAGGGATTAAAAGTGTTAGGCGCCTGGGTGAGGGGGGCACCCAAGCGCCTAACTCCTTATAGTATACAAGATAATCCCAAAATTGCAAGTAAAAATTCCAATTAGCGATAAGTTTTACGAAATTCCAATAAAGGTTAATCTAACGTTAATAATTTACCACTGTAATTACGGATAGATTCAGCCTCCTATAACTGCTTGCCCCGATTCGGTGCAGTAGGGCAGTATCTCGTATCCTTGCATGATCATCTCGTGCAAGACCAAATCCAGCGACCCGATAGTGTTTTGGCGGTCTTCACCACCATCATGAAAGAGAATGACTCTGTTGGGCTGCAATTTGTCGGTAAAATTCGTCAGAATCGCTTCAGGAGCAAGTCCTGCCCAGTCGCGGGTGTCCAGATTCCACATCGAAATGCTGTAGCCCATGGTCATCGCATAGGCATATACGGTCTCGTTGGACTTGCCGTAGGGCGGGCGGAGGCATTTTGTGACCTGGGCTGCGAGTTCGGGGTGATCTTTGAGGGCGTTGCGGATGGATTGCTCGGTATCACCCACTTCGAGTGAAAAGCCCTGAAAACCAAGCGTGGTTAAGTCAAAATGGTTGTAGCTGTGATTGGCAAGTGTATTTCCGTCGCTGGCGATCTGCAGGACAGTGTCTGGAAAGGTGGATGCGTTGCGCCCGATCATAAAAAAGGTTGCATGCGCCTGGTATTTTCGTAAAACAGCCAGAACCTGAGGTGACCAGACAGGATCAGGTCCATCATCGAAGGTGAGATATACCCTTTTTCCAGGATCAGCCGTTGGGAGCGGTTCTGCGTTAACCTGTTCCTGACCATAAGACTGGGTCCAGCTATCAACAAAAGCGCTCAAGACCTCGGTTTGACCAGTCTCAGGACCCGGATCAGCTTGAACTGAACCCGAAAGTGGGAGCGTCAGGATTAAAACCACCGTAATTAGAAGCCAAATATTTTTCATCTTTGATCATTTACATTATAGTAGAGCACCCTTGATTTGCAAGGCGCTGTCCAGCGGCTATGGCAGCGCGCCTACGCTGGATGATTCGATGATATTCGCGGGCATTGACTGCCAGTCCTTACCGTTGTTGCCTGTCATGTAGATGCGATTATCTGTCAGAGTTTCCGGTGTGATGGTGGCAGTGAGGAAGCCGACGAGATCGTTAATCATATCCAAAGCCACTGGGGTAACCGCAGGGGGCAGCCCGGAGGTGGTTTCGGTCCAGCTTAGCCCACCGTCTTCAGTTTGATACATCTTGCCCTCTCCAAAAGCGACGCCGCTCAGAAGCGTCCCAAAATCAAAGAATTCGATATTCTCAAGCATTCCCACGTATTGCCAGTTCTCAGCGGCATCGGTGGTGCTGCAAAAGTATGTGACACTATTGCCATCAGGCAGATAGGAACGGATGGGCAGAATGGCAGTAGTGGCATTGATCCTGATGATATTATCCACACCGGTTTGCTGGTTTTCGTCTAAAGGCAAGCCCTGGCACTCGGACTGCATCCAGGAAGTGCCGCCATCAACAGTACGAAATAGATAAACTGCGCCAGAAACAGGCATAGAACCGCCAACTAACCCAATATCAGAGTCGAGAAAGCCAAAGTAGCTCTTAATTCCTCCGGTAGGCAGACCATGATCGTCTGGGTCGGGCGGGTTGTGTTCAAAACGCAGCTCCCATGTTTGCCCGCCGTCAGCGGTATGGTAGATGCTGACATATTGAGAACCTGCGCCAACCCCCTGATCGGAGAGAATATAACCATCATTGGCGTTCAAGAAAGAAACTTGTCCGCAAGGAAAGTCCAGGTTGTGGGTTAGCCAGGTGTGACCGCTGTCGGTGGTTGCGTGGAGAGTGGCAGAGGACTCAGTTTCGGTTTGGCAGATCCAGCCAATATCGCCGGAAGGGAATGAAGTGTAGGTTCCCCAGCCGGATCCTTCAGAAGATAGCCCTGCAGGCGTGACTGTCAGCCAATGTTCACCAAAATTTATGGTGTTGTAAAAGCGGGTCTGGTCCAAATTGCTGGCCCAGCCATAACCACCAACGAACATATGCAACTTGAACAAAGGTGAAAGATAGATTGGTGTCGATGTGGAAAGGGAGATTGTTGGGGTAAGGGTGGGCTCGGGTGTGCTTGTTGTCGCAGGAGATGGTCGTATGCAGCCTGTAAGAACCAGGAGTCCCGTAATCAAGGTGAGAATCAGTCGTTTTGTAGTCATAAACGCCTCCAAATCGTATCGGTCAGCTATGATGATGCACGATCCGTGCCCATTTTACCGCCGAATCTAGTGATAATGTTTCACGTGAAACATTGTCAGGCGTTTGGGGAATGGTTGAGGTAAACTGGGGTTGCTCTTTCTGATTCCCTCAGGATAAGCGGAGGGTCATGATGTTTCACGTGAAACAATGAACATTCAGCAGCGGGAAGGGGCAGGCTTGTGGCTCTTGGGATTGGGCAAAATGGCGTTGGAAAGGACTGATTTACTGAGGCAGACTGAGAGAATCAGCCGATATCTTGTTCGGTTTCAGTCAAAAATTCTCATAGAGTGCGAGATTGTGAGGTTTTGAATGGTGTGAGGTCTGAAACGGATCGCAACCAGGTTGTCTGGCGGGGAGGAGTTTTAATCTCAGTGTGATTCGAATAAGTGCCCTTGGGGTACTTGCTATGTTCTGATGGTGAAGTGGGATTAAATAAGAATATGTCCTCGGCACAATTGGAATAAGTGCCCTTGGGGTACTCGCTCAGTCCTGATGTTGGAGGGGATTAAATAAGAATATGTCCTCGGCACAATTGGAATAAGTGCCCTTGGGGTACTCGCTCAGTCCTGATGTTGGAGGGGATTAAATAAGAATATGTCCTCGGCGCGATTGGAATAAGTGCCCTTGGGGTACTCGCTCAGTTCTAACCGTGAGGGGGGGTAAAAAATGTCCTCGGCGCGATTGGAATAAGTGCCCTTGGGGTACTCGCTCAGTTCTAACCGTGAAGGGGGGTAAAATATGTCCTCGGCGCGATTCGAACGCGCAACCGTCTGCTCCGCAAGCAGGTGCTCTATCCATTAAGCTACGAGGACTTTTCTGTAAGGATTGCGATTCTAACCCCATTTTCGATTTGGGTCAAGGTCGAATTCAGACTGACGTACCTGCAGCTCTGAAAGCATGCGATTGGCTTCCAGCAACCCCAGAATAACTCTTCCCTGCTAAAAGTCACTCCTTTGGAACTGAGCGATGGCATGTAGCGACTGGCAGGCTTAATCCTCTGATTAATCACAAAATCTCAAATTTCAAACCGTTTTCACGCAATTCTCGTTTATACTGAAACCCAGCATACCCGTCACTCACTCAACTTACTTTGACGGAAAAGGAGGATGCATTGAAACAACTGATCACTGGCGATGAAGCTGTCGCCCGCGGAGCCTGGGAAGCTGGCGTGCGCTTTGCTTCGGCCTACCCGGGTACCCCCAGCACTGAGATCCTTGAAAACATTGCCACTTATGAAGAAATCCACTCTGAATGGGCTCCCAACGAGAAGACAGCCCTCGAATCGGTCATTGGCGCATCCCTGGCAGGCGCGCGCGCGATCGCTTCCATGAAGCATGTTGGTTTGAATGTGGCGGCTGATCCCTTTTTCACCTTTGCCTATTTAGGGGTCAACGCTGGCGCGGTCGTGGTTACTGCGGATGAGCCCGGGCAGTTCTCATCCCAGAACGAGCAGGATAACCGCAACTACGCCAAGGCAGCTATGACGCCCATGTTTGAGCCCTCCGACAGCCAGGAATGCAAAGATATGCTGCTTGAAGCTTTTGAGATCAGCGAGAAGCACGACATCCCGGTGCTTTTCAGAATGACAACGCGCGTCTGCCATTCCAAGAGTTTGGTGGAGTTGGGCGAGCGCCAGGACGTGCCCATTAAGCCCTACGTAAAGAATATCAAGAAGTACGTAGCCGTGCCGGCCAACGCTCGCCCGATGAAAGTCAAAGTTCAGGAAAATCAATCATTATTAAAGGTTTATTCGAACAACTGCCAGTGGAATCGGATTGAGATGAATGAAACCGGCATTGGAATCATTTGTTCTGGTGACTGTTATCTCTACGCTCGCGAAGTTTTTGGTGATGGCGCCTCCTATCTGAAACTGGGTTTCACCAATCCTCTGCCGGATGACCTGATCCGCGACTTTGCTTCTAAGGTTGAGAATATCTACATTATTGAAGAAAACGATCCTTACATTGAAGAGCACGTGCGCGCCTTGGGAATCGCGTGCGACGGAAAGAACATTTTCCCTCGCAACGGTGAGATGAAACCGGAAGTGATCCGGTCGGTGATCTTTGGGGAGGAATACCCCGGGGACGATGCGGTTCGCTCAGCCGTCATACCGCGTCCGCCCACGCTTTGCGCTGGCTGCCCGCATCGCGGTTTCTTCTATGAGCTTGGCCGCCGCAAGAACGTTATGGTTTCTGGGGACATCGGTTGTTACACGCTTGCTTCCGGCGCGCCGTATCACGCCATGGAGACCACTGTCTGCATGGGAGCCAGCGTCAGCCTTGGGCATGGGGCGCAGCAAGTCTTCGACACTATTGAGGGTAATAAAATGCGCGTAGTCTCCGTGCTCGGCGACTCGACCTTCTTCCATACCGGTATCAATTCACTTTTGGACGTGGCTTACAACAAAAGTAAGCTAATTACCGTCGTGCTCGACAACCGCATCACCGCCATGACCGGCCAGCAGGACAACCCCGGTACCGGGCTCACGATCCAGGGCAAAATCACTGAAGCTGTCAGCATCGAGGCGATCGCCCGGGCTTTTGGCTTCAAGAATGTCCGTGTGATCAATCCTAACCAGTTGAGCGAGGTTAAAGAAGCTCTGGACTGGGCTTTGGGTCTACAGGAGCCCTCTGTGATCATCACGCGCTGGCCATGCGCGCTCAAAAAGCAGACCGCCCTCGACAAAGAAGAGTTCAGAGGGTCTTTCACCGATGTTTACTGGGTGAACGAGGAAGTCTGCATTGGCTGTAAGAAGTGCACGCGCACTGGCTGCCCGGCGATTGTCTTCCAATTTGACAAGAAAAAATCATCGATTGACCCTGAAAAATGCGTTGGCTGCAGCGTGTGCGCCCAGGTGTGCCCGGTGCATGCAATTCAGAAAGTGGAGGCATGATGACCACAAAAAACATCCTATTAACCGGCGTTGGCGGGCAGGGAACCATTCTGGCCAGCAAATTGCTGACGGAAGGGCTGCTTTCCCAGGGTTATGATGTCAAAATGAGCGAAGTCCACGGTATGTCGCAGCGGGAAGGTCCGGTGCTTACGCATGTGCGCTTTGGTGAAAAGGTCTTTTCGCCGATTGTTGAAGCCAAAAAGGCGGATGTAATCATCGGTTTTGAGGAGCTTGAAGTGCTGCGTAACCTGGATTACCTGCGCGAGGACGGTAAAGGCATCGTGATCCTCAACAAAGTGCGTGTCAACCCGATCGGAGTGCAAAATGGCAGCGATAAGTACCCTGAAAACGCGGCTGAGTTGATCAGCGCGCGTGCTGGCAAGATGATTGGCATGGACGCCAGCGAGGAAGCCCGCAAGCTCGGTAATTTGCGGGTGATGAACATTATCCTGCTGGGTGCCAGCGTGCGCCAGCTTGGGCTCGAAGAGATCGATTGGGGCAAGGTCATTGCCGAAAATGTCAAACCGCAGTACGTTGAGGTGAACCAGCAGGCGTTTGAAGTTGGCAAAAGCCTGAGTTAGCTTCTCGCTTAAAACAAAAGCTGGCTCAAGTTACCCGAGCCAGCTTATTCTTTTTAAATTACAAATATTTTAGCGGTTCACATTCATCGGCATGATAATGTGCCTGAAGCTCTCGTCCCCAACAGGGCGCAACATACCGGGGGTGTTGGCGGCGTTGGTTTCCAACAGTACGTTGGCGGTCTTGATCACTTCCAGGGCTTCGCGCAGGAAGCGGATATTGAAGGAAATCAAGAGCGGTACACCGTCCACCGAGGCATCCACGATCACTTCAGAAGAGCCGGTCTGCTCAGAAGTGGCGGAAATTTCCATTTGTGGACCGCGATCCGTGCTGCCGGCTTCTGGCTGGATGTCCAACCGGGCGATATAACTTCCCTCGCGGGCGATAATCTCGGTCTGTTTGCAGGCTTTAAGCAGTTGGGCAGTGTTGAGCACGGTACGGGTCTTGAAACTGGTGGGAATAATCGCTGTATAGTTGGGGAAGTTGCCTTCTATCAGTTGCGAAACCAGTTCTGCGTCCTTCAAATGGAAGATTACCTGTCCACGTCCGGCTGGGAAGGACATCAGCAGGGTTTCATCGCCATTGACCGCAATGCGCGAGAGCTCGCTGAGGGCTCTGGCGGGGATCAGGGCTTCAAGGTTTTGGGGAGGTTTGTGCCCGATGGCAGCTTTGCTGATGGAAATGCGATAGCCATCTGTGGCAGCCATCTCGAGTTCATCTCCCTGGAAGCTCATGTGCACGCCAGTCAGATTGGGGCGGGTGTCTTCTGTGGAGGCAGCGAAGGCCACGCGCTGGATCATTTCCTTGAAGTTTTCAACGTTCAAAGGAATGGCAGTTTCGTCGTCGGGCGTGGGCATGGGTGGGAATTCATCCGCGCTGATACCTTTGATATCCGTGTTTAGCGTGCCGCATTTCACGTTGAGAGATTGAGTGTGTTCGTCCAACGTCAGGATCACTTCTTCACTGGGGAGGTTGCTTACCATGTCCACGAAGGTACGTGCCGGCACGGTTAGCCCACCTTCCTCGCTGACTTTCGCTCCAATCCAGGCGCTGATACCGAGCTCGAGGTTGGTAGCCGAAAGCCTCAGACGCCCCTGGTCGGTCTTGATCAGGATGTTCGAGAGTACAGGGAGAGTGCTGCGGGAAGTGACAGCGCGCGCAACCACGTTGACGCCGTGGGCAAGCTGCTGCTGTTGAACGGTTACTTTCATGAGATCCTCCACGATTGGCTTTATTTATCTGGTTAAGTATACCCTCAAGAGCTTGTTTTTTCCAGAAAAGCGCCTTGATGTCAGCAATTCTCAATGTGAATAATACTGAAAAGGTAGCAATACACTATTAAGGAACGCCAAACCACGAAAAAACCTTTGAAACCAGGAATAATTGTCTGCGTATCATCAATTACAACGTTTTTCGGATGGCATACCATGTATTTGAAGCAGAAATATGAAGTGTTTTCTTTGGTGGTCGGTGCAACAGCAGTAAATTCCCTCGATTGGGAACAAAATCAAACTCACTACTTCCATATTGAGAATTGCTGCCTTGAGAAAAGCGCCTTTTGTAGAGGTCGCGTTCATACTCGCTTCTGCCCTAGACAGATCAGAGCTTCATTTATGCGGCTTGTCCTCAAGTATTTCTTTTAAGAGGTCTTTAGAGCACTTCTGCAAGGCATCTTATGAGGTTCCTGGATGATATAATCCAGTCAAAAGTTTCGCCACCTTTTAAGGAGACGGCGATATTACGACCAAAAGGACAGCCTGCCATGCCCTCACCTGTCGGTCTGGAACCAAGTCAGCCAAATCCCCTTGAAGAAATCCTGAAAGGCGTTCCGCTCTGCCTGACCCCCAGCCTGACTCCGGAAATGGATCAGGAAGAGACCCTGCGCATTATCGATCTGGCAGAAATCGCTGGCATACCGATCGTTATCGATGGCGGTTGGGCGGTGGACGCGCACCTGGGCTGGCAAACCCGCCCCCATACCGACCTGGATGTTGCCATCAACCAGCAGTACCTGCCCCGTTTTCTGGGCATCCTCAACCGCCTGGGCTATGGGCACGTGCCGCGCGGCGACCAGTGGGAGCACGACTTTGTGCTCCAGGACGGCGGCGGACACCAGGTGGACATCCACTCCTACATTCGCAATGACCAGCGGCAGATCGTTGGCGGGGTGGAATACCCCGGCGATTCACTCACCGGGCAGGGCAAGATCGGGCATGCCAAAGTTCGCTGCATCAAACCCGATTGGCTGGTAGACTTTCATCTCGGCTACGCTTTTGATGAAAATGACTACAACGCTGTAAAGTTCCTTTGCAATCTCCACCGCCTGCCTTTACCAGCTGATTACCAGGCTTATGAGCATGCTCGCTATGCCGGCAAAGCGCAGGACCCCTGGGTAGTGCCGCAGCAGTTTTCTGTTCACTCCCCGCAAACCCCCGCGGAGTACCTCGCGCTGATCAACCTGTTGGATAAAACCCAGGTTGAAAGGCTAAGCTCTGAGACAAAAGCCAAATTCCTGAAAGTGCAGGAAGCGCAATCAGGAGCAGAAAACGTGATCATCACAGATTTGTCCAAGGCTGGCTTAAGGTCCGGAGTACTGCTAATAGAGAGTGAGCGGGCGATCGGTGTCTGCGAACTCGCTCCACTGGCAGCTTCCACATCAGAGCATGGGGCTGCGCCGGCAAACGGGCACTGGCAAGTCAGGCAGCTTAGCCTGGCAAAACGAGCGGATCATGCTTCACTGTTTGTGTTTCTCGTGAAGGCTGCCATCCAGGAAGCCTGGCGAGCCGGCGGCAAGCTGTTGCAAGTTTCGCCTTTGGATGACATCAGCCAGCCCCGCCCAGCCTTACCAGAGCGCTATGATACCGCGGATATAGGCTATGCCAGTTTTTACGCCCGCGCTGGATTTAAGCGCCTTGAACCAGTTCCCGCCAGCCGTTGGGGCATCCATCATCAGTAGCCGGATGGCATCCCTGCCTGTCACGTCTGCCCAGGCTGGGGTATAAATTAGATAGACTTCTAAAAATTAGAAAGGACTGCCATGTACACTATCTCTTTCACCCCAGATATGCAAGCCAGCGCGCTCGTGTTGGGCTGTATGCGAATAAAACGCCTCTCAGGTTCTGAGCTGGACCTGCACCTCAAGACTGCCCTCGAACTCGGCATCAACTTTTTCGATCATGCCGATATTTACGGCGGCAATGGCGCCTGCGAGCGCCATTTTGGCGAGTGGCTGCGCGCCAACCCAAGCTTGCGCTCCCAAATGCTGATTCAGTCGAAGTGCGGTATCGTCCAGAATGAAGCCCGCCAAAACATCGCTTTTGACTTCTCCTTCGCGCATATCCTCAAGTCGGTTGAAAATTCCCTGCAAAACCTGGGGATCGAACAGCTCGACGTGCTGCTACTGCATCGCCCGGACGCCCTTTATGAGCCGGAAGAGGTAGCAGCTGCGTTTGACGAACTCTACGCCAGCGGCAAAGTGCGCGCTTTTGGCGTGAGCAACATGCACTCCCGTCAGATTGAGCTCCTACAGTCCGCCACCAGTCATAAACTGGTTGCAAACCAGCTGCAATTCGGTCCCGCTCACACTGGCATGATCGATCACGCTATACGGATGAACACAAACCTGCCATTTTCTGAGGACCACGATTCGGCTACGCTGGATTACTCCTGGTTGCACGGTATGACCATCCAAGCCTGGTCGCCATTTCAAGCCGGTTTCATAGCAGGAACCTACATGGACAACCCCGAGTTTCCCGAGCTGAACGCTGCGCTGGAAGAGGTTGGGCACAAGTATGGGATCACCAAAAATGGCGCGGTCGGAGCCTGGATTGCCCGTCATCCGGCAAAGATGCAGATGATCGCCGGCACGATGAACACTCAGCGCCTGCGTGAGATCGCTGCCGGGATGGACATACCACTCAGCCGCGAGGATTGGTATCGCATCTATACCAGCGAAGGGCGCGACCTGCCGTAGCCTGCCAGCTGCAGTGGCGCAGCAACCTTTGAGTTAAGACTTCAGGAGATGAATATCTGTTCAGAAGCATTAACTGGAGAATAAAATCTATGTGAAACAGTAAAGTCAGGCAAATTAAATTGCGAGAATGAGCAATTATAGACGCCTGCCAATTAAAGAGGAGAGGCTATGATCACCGCAAAAGAATATCAAAGCATGCTGGAAGACAATCTGGAGCTCATAAAAGAGCAGATTAAAGGCGTGAGTGACTCTGAAATGCTAATCCAACCTCCCAACGGTGGTAATTGCATGTTATGGACTTTGGGGCATCTGACCGAGAGCCTGATCCCGATCCTACGTTTCCTGGATGGAGAGAAACCGGAGGGTTTGGCGGATCTGAGCCGTTTTGAAAGAGGTTCTGAACCTATTTTAGGTCCCGAAGCGGGTCTGATGACGGCTTCTGAACTGATGACTGCTTATGAGGTGCTGCACCAGGCGGTTCTTGAGAAGCTTGAGCCGATGACTGACGCTGACTTCGATGAGGAGGTCCCAGGATTTGGGCGGCCTGCGCGGCGGGGCTGGATGTTGTTTTTCATGGAGTTCCACCACGCCTACCACATCGGGCAGTTGGAATTACTGCGCAACCTGGCAGGGCATACAGAAAAGATTATTTAGCGTGTTTTTACCAGTTGAATAAGCTTATTCAGCTCGTCAGGCTAAGGCAAGCGCCTCTTCATCCGCGATTACCATCACATTCGGGTGCACCTGAAGGATCGAAGCCGGCAGCTGCGGGTCAATGGGGCCATTGATCATCTGCGCGACTGCTTCAGCTTTCTTTGATCCGCTTGCCAAAAGCAAGATCCTTTTTGCGCTCAAAATCGATCGCATACCCATGGTGATAGCCTGCCGGGGCACATCAGCTTCGCTTTCAAAGAAGCGCGCGTTGGCTTTGATGGTTTCTTCATTCAGATCTACCAGGTGGGTCTGAGCAAAAAAGTAAGAGTGCGGCTCATTGAAAGCGATATGACCGTTATCACCGATTCCCAGCAATTGGATGTCTGTGCCGCCGAGCGAAGCAACGATGTTGTCATATTCTGCGCAAGTTTTGGCAACATCCCGGGTGAGTCCGTCGGGAACATTGGTATTTTCAGGGGATACATTGATATGGTCAAAGAAGTTGTGCTGCATGAAGTAGCGGTAGCTTTGCTCATGCTCCGGGCTTAATCCGTAGTACTCATCCAGGTTGACCGTGATAACTTTTGAAAAGTCTAGTTCCTCATTCAGATGGAAGCGGATAAGTTCCTTATAGGTGCCAATGGGGGTTGAGCCTGTGGCAAGCCCCAGCACACTCTGCGGCTTGAGCTGCACCTGGGCAGCGATGATGCGGGCAGCCTTGCGGCTCATATCGGCATAGTCAACACAAGAAATAATTTGCATGGCACACTCCAATAAATGCTTATTGATACAAATATTATATACCGATCTGGTCTGAAACAGTCCATATGGCTCTAAGCACGGGTATAATCTTAGTAATTGCATAGAAAGAGGTGTTTATGAGCGATAAATTGACTTGGATTGACGAAGAGCTGACCAATTTGAAAGAAACTGGCTTCTACAATAAGATTCGCACCATGGATTCACCACAAGGCCCCTCTGTGATTGTGGATGGCAAAAGAGTACTCAATTTTTGCGCCAACAACTATCTTGGTTTGGCTAATCATCCGCGTGTAGTAGAAGCGGCAATCGATGCAATGAAGAAATATGGCATTGGGCCAGGAGCTGTGCGCTCGATTGCCGGAACCATGAGCCTGCATGTCGAACTGGAACGGCGCATGGCTGCGTTCAAGCGGGTTGAAGCCGCAATCACTTTCCAATCGGGGTTCACGGCCAATGGCGCAACGATCCCGGCTTTGGTTGGCAAGGAAGACGCGATCTTTTCTGACGAACTCAATCATGCCTCGATCATTGATGGTTCCAGGCTTTCGGGGGCAAAGATCCATCGCTTCAAGCACGCGGATCCGGCCGACCTTGATCGGGTAATTCAGGAAGCTCAGGGCAGCTATCGACGCGGCTTGATGATTACGGATGGTGTCTTTTCGATGGACGGCGATTTCGCTCCTCTTGATAAGTTCGTCGAAGTTTCGGACAAGTATGGTCTTATGACCATGGTCGATGATGCCCATGGTGAGGGCGTGATGGGTGAAGGCGGACGCGGTATTGTCGATCACTTCAAACTGCACGGCAAAATTGATATCGAATTGGGCACTTTCAGCAAAGCCTTTGGCGTTGTTGGCGGGGTGGTGGCTGGTAACGCTCGAATCATCGAATGGCTGCGCCAGCGCGGGCGTCCATTCCTGTTCTCTTCCGCGGTAACAGTGCCGGATATCGCTGCCTGCATTGCCGCAGTGGACTTGCTGGAAGAATCGACCGATTTGGTAGACCGATTGTGGAAAAACGCGCGCTACTTCCAGGAAGAAATGCGCAAACTGGGCTTTGACACCGGTCTGACACAAACTCCCATCACGCCTGTTATGCTGGGTGATGTGCAGCTGGCGCGCGAATTCAGCCGGCAGCTTTTTGAGGAAGGCATTTTTGCCATGGCACTGGGTTTTCCGACCGTGCCAATAGGTAAGGCGCGCATCCGTGTGATGATTTCCGCCGCCCACAGCCAGGATGACCTCGAGCAGGCACTCGAAGCCTTCGATCGGGTTGGCAAGCGGCTGGGCGTGAAGTAAACACAATCACTGCTATTTCCTCCCCGGCTTGTTTTTTTTGGAAATCAAGAATCAAAGCCACCACCTTAAGCAAAGTGGTGGCTTTTTTATGGTTGAAATGATGGGTTGTAAGCATTTCGCTGATAGGATAATAGCTTAAGAAGGATGGATAGCGGATTATTTAGTCAGTGAATCAGGGCTTTAGCTGAAGTTTCCCTGACCGCAGCGACCTTACCCATCTTTGATCACCCTGCGCAGGGCTTCTAATGCAGTCAGAATCTCGTTGCGCTCTCCTTGCATGGCAAGATCCTCACCGCTGACATACGAACCAATCGATTCGAGTGTGTCTTGCTCGTAGGCAACGACGTTATTCAGAATGGAAGCGGTTTTGAAGCCCCTCAGGCTTCCAATTGTGAACAAAGCCGCTGTTTCCATGTCCGCGCCCAGCACGCCCTGGCTGGACCAATAAGCGTCGATTTCGGCTTCCTGGTCAGTATAAAAACTATCATGGCTGCGAGCGATCCCGATATGGTGGGCAAAGCCCTGCTCTTTGGCGGCTTCGATACAAGCAAACATCAGTTCCGCGTCTGGAACCGCGGGGAAAATTGCCCGGCTGTAGGTTTTGGATGCGCCGTCGTCTTTGACCGCGCCGTTGACAATGACGAGGTCGCCCAATTTCACCTCGGGCTGCAGAGCACCGCAGCTGCCGATGCGGATCATAGCCCTGACGCCGATGTTGTGCAGCTCTTCCGTGGCAATGCCCACGGATGCCCCGCCAATACCAGTGGAGACCGCCAAAACAGGCAGACCTTTATAAGTGCCGCGCAGACTGCGAAATTCACGATTGTAAGCCAGTTCGGTTACGTCGCTCAGGAAGGGGGCAATCCGGTCGAGCCGGGCGGGGTCGCCGGGCAATAAGGCGCAGTGGGCAAGAACGCTCTCATCGAGTTGAATGTGAGGCTGCAACATGGTTCCTCTTTTCTGTTTGGGTTGGCTTCTACCAGTATAATTGCCTATATCGCGAAAATCAATCAAAAGGACCGCTTATGCCTATTCTAAATATTGGCTCACTCAATATTGACCATGTTTACCGGGTAGACAATTTTGTACTCCCAGGCGAAACCAAACATGCAAAATCCTACACAATCCACAACGGCGGTAAGGGACTGAATCAATCTATCGCGGCTGCCAGGGCTGGCAGCCAGGTATTTCATGCCGGCGTTGCTGGCAGAGATGGCGGGTTTTTGGTTAAGATGCTGCAAGCAGCCGGAGTGGACACCTCGTTGATGCAGACTTCAGCGGAGGTCAGTGGGCATGCCATCATCCAGGTGGCGGATTCCGGTCAGAACTGTATCCTGCTGTATGGCGGCACGAACCAAATGCTGACCGTAGACTATGTGGACCGAACGCTGGACGCATTTGGCAGTGAAGGTTTTGTTTTACTGCAGAACGAGACCAACCTGGTGGGTAAGATTATCGAAAAAGCCGCTGCGAAAGGCTTAAAAGTTGCGCTGAATGCCGCTCCATACTCCGAAGATGTGAATGCTTACCCTATTGACCAGCTCGATTGGTTGATTGTTAACGAGGTTGAAGGAGCAGGAATTATCCGTGGGGCGGTGGACGAAAACCTGCTGCAGCGCCTGGCTGAGCGCTTTCCCAGGGCTGGCATTCTGCTCACGCTCGGGTCACGCGGCGCACAGTGTGTTCAAAACAGTCATTACGCCAGCGTCGGCAGCTGCAAAGTGCAGGCGGTGGATACCACTGCCGCAGGGGACACCTTCAGCGGTTATTTCCTGTTTGGTGTGATGCAGGGCCTGAGCCTTGCCGAGACGCTGCGCCTGGCGACCGTAGCTTCGGCGCTGTGTGTGCAGCGCCCAGGAGCGGCGAATTCTATTCCCACCCGGGCTGAAGTGGAGCAAGTGCTTGCCGAAGGCACGCTGCAGGTTCCCGAGGTGCTGGAATGGTAAGGGTGCTTTACATCGATTGCTGTATCCGACGGGAACAGTCGCGAACTCGCGTTCTGGCTGAAGCCTTTCTGGCGGGGCTGCAAGCCAAAGAAGCTTACAAGGTGGAAAGATTATGCCTGATGGACGAACCGCTTTCGCCATTGACAGAGGGTTTCTTCGCCCAACGTGAACGCCTGCTGGCGGAACACAACCTCGAACATCCGCGCTTTCGCTATGCCCATCAATTCAGCCAGGCTGACCGTATCATCATTGCCGCGCCGTTCTGGGACCTGTGTTTCCCAGGCTTATTAAAGATTTTCATCGAGAACATCTGCGTGGATGGGATTACCTTCGGCGTGGGTGAACACGGGTCTTTTGGGTTGTGCAAAGCGAAAAGACTGCTGTTTCTGACTACTCGCGGTGGAGATTACAGTCATTCCCCGCTCGAGATGGGCGCGCGTTATTTAGAGGCTTTGTGCAAATTTTGGGGAATCCCGCGCTTTGATGTGGTCGCGGCTGATGGGCTCGATTTAGGGCGGGAGGCAGTTAAAACGATTCTCGACCGGGCTATCGCAGACGCGCTCGCACTGGTGGAAAACTTCTAAAAACGGTAAAGGAAGAGCATAGAACATGGGAAAACTAATTATCAGGAATTGTGAGGTGATGACCTTCGAAGGTCAAGTGCCGCGCTTTCTTCCTGGCCAGGATATCCTGATAGAGGGCAACCAGATCATCGCCATACAGCCAACCGCCGCTTTGGCACAATCAGATTGTCAGGTCATCGACGCAACTGGCATGCTGGCTGTGCCAGGCATGGTCAACACCCACGCGCATGTGCCGATGGTGCTCTTTCGCAACGCCGGACCGGACGTGAACGAGAACGACTGGTTTAACAAGGTTATCTTTCCGCTCGAAGCCAACCTGACCCCCGAAGACGTATATTGGGGTGCTATGTTGGGGATGGCTGAGATGATCGCAGCCGGCATTACCTGCGTCGCGGATCATTATTTTGAAATGGATATGGTCGCGCAGGCGGTGGAGAAGGCGGGCATTCGCGCCAACCTGGGATGGGCTGTCTTTGGGCACCAGGGTTACGCGCAGTTGGATGAAACCATCCGTTTCGTGGAACGTTGGCAGGGTAAAGCCGATGGTCGCATTACCACCTGGCTTGCGCCCCATTCGCCATATCTCTGCGATCCCGATTTTCTGGCACGCTGCGCCCAAGAAGCTGCCCACCTGGGCGTGGGCAACCACATCCATGCTGCTGAAACTGCAGGACAGGTAACCTTATCACTTGAACGCTATGGCAAAACACCAATCCAACTGCTTGCTGATGCCGGCATGCTGGAGCAGCCCACCATTATCGCGCATTGTCTCTATCCCTCTGACGCGGACCTCGATTTGCTCGTTGGCAGAGAGGTTGGCATAGCCCAGGCGCCAAAAACTTACCTGGCAATGGCTATGGGATTGGCTGACTTGCCCAAATACCTGGAAAAACGGATAGCGGTAGGGCTGGCAACGGATGGCGTGGTCAGCAGCAGCACGTTGGACCTGTTTGAGCAAATGCGCCTGACCGCCCTCACCCAAAAGAATAAAGCGATGGATGCCGAAGTGATGCCTGTGAACACGGTTTTGGACCTGGCGTTTCAGGGTGGCGCGAAGGTCTTGCGGCAACCCCGGCTGGGCAATCTGAAAGCTGGCAACCTGGCGGATGTGGTACTGCTGCGTCAGGATCGCCCGGCGGTCCAGCCTGTGATCAACAAGGCGGCTAATTTGGTGTATTCACTTGATGCCCGGGATGTTGACACCGTGATTTGTGACGGTGAACTGATTTACCAGGGAGGAAAGCACCTGACGCTGGATTTGGAAGAGATCCTGCGCGAGGTGAACTCCCGCCTGCCGCGTCTGTTGAATAAGGATTTATCCCGGAAAATTGCCGATTATCCGGGGTAGCTTGTTTTGGTAGGTTGGGTGGAGCGATATAGGGTCTGGGTTACTGGTTCTTGTTATTGAGCGCAACCCAACAAAACCTGATTCTTGAGCGTTAATGTTGGGTTACGCTCCTGCGTCGCTGCACCCAACCTACACCTGGTGGGTAGGTCGGACGTTGCACCTGCGAAGCGGCGTAATGAGACCGCCTCATAACCGAGAGATGCCACAAGGTGTGCGCGGGCTCAACACCCCGCCCTACAATAACTCCGCCCTTTTGCTGACATTTGGGACGAGCCAGTGGTAGGTCAGGTTGCGTAGTTCAACCTGACATCACGAAAGTCAGCTCACGCAAACCCTACCTTTCGTTTTTTTTGTGAATTTCCCCCTTGTTTTGATGCTTTGGTAAGGGCGAAGCAACCCGACAAAACTGCCTTGCCTTGCATGATGGGCTAATGCTGGATGCTTCGCCCCTACGACCAGTGCGTAGGTCGGAATGAGACCGCCCGCTAACTCAGGAACGCCATTAGCCGTACGCGGGCTCACTCCGACGCAACGGATGTTTAATTGGCGGAGTGGCGAAAGGAACGTCATTCCGCCCTACGTTGAATTTCCAGCAGCCACCCTTAAATTGTTTTACATCTAAGAATTAAAGACCTGCGGTCAGATGCCTCGCTCGCTCAAAGCCAACTTCTTTGTTTCGAGGATTATTATGACCGGCGAGAACAAAGGGTAACATGTAGGTCGGAATGAGACCGCCTATGAACCTTGCCCTGTTATTCACCTCACGCGGGCTCACTCCGACGTAGCGGATGCCTGATTGGCGGAGTGGCGAACCCTTGCAGCTACGCTGCGAGGGCAGGAGAACGCCATTATGCTCTCGGATTTTCTGTCATTCTGAGCGCCAGCGAAGAATCTTAGTGATAGAGGGGTAAGATCCTTCGTGCCTCAGGATGACAAACACACCCCTTGTAGATCGGACGAATTACCAGCGAGGTCGCAGGAAGAGGAGAATCAACCCAACATAAATCCTTTGCCTTACATGATGCGCTAATACTGGATGCTTCGCCCCTACGACGTAGTGGTGTCTGAATGGCGGAGTGGTGAACCCTTGCAGCTACGCTGCGAGGGCAGGAGAACGCCATTCCGTCCTACGATTTCGCATTCGTGAATTGATTGATTAAGACTTTGTCAACAAATCAAACAGCAACTCCAACACCCCGTCCTCATCCACCCCCAGGGTGATGGTGGTGGAGGGGCGTTCAAGCGCAGTCTCATCAGATTCTTCACCAATTCCTTTACCCTGCTGCATGCTTGAAAAAACATGGCGGTGTTTGTCGGCAATGGTTTTGCCCAAACAAAGACCTTCCGTCACTACGTAAACCGGCATGTCTTCACACCTGAACAACTCTGGCGCCAGCAGGTAGGCTATGACCGCAGGGTCATGGGTGTGGATTGCGCCTTTCATACCGTAAATCTCTTCATGAAAGTCCTGGTAGCAGGGCTGGATTTTCTCGAGAAGCCCCACCGCGGGGTTGCCAGCCGCGTACAATTTGGCGAAATACTCAGGACGCATGACAATTTTGGTGGTGACGTCCAGCCCAACCATGGTCACTTTCCAGGGGGCAGCGAAAACCACTTCCGCGGCATGTGGGTCGTGGTAGATGTTGGCTTCGGCAACGGCTGAGATGTTGCCCAGGGCGAAGGCGCAGCCGCCCATCAGGACCACTTCCTTCACCAACGGGGCAATCCGCGGTTCGAGGCGGTATGCCATGGCGATGTTGGTCAGCGGACCTATAGGCGCAAGGATCACCTCGTGGGGATTTGCCATGACGGTATCGATAATGAATTGAGCGGCGTGGCGCGGATCGAGCTTGCCATAGGGGAGGGGTAGGTTGGTGTTGCCAAGACCATCCTTGCCATGCACGCCTGCCGAAAAGGAATTGAGATCGTGCACAAGCGGCTGCCCGCAGCCCTGGGCGACCGGGACATGATCATTCCCCTCCAGCTCCACCAATCGCAAAGCGTTTAACGAACAAAGATCGACCGTTGTGTTTCCGAACACGGTGGTCAAGCCCAATACTTCGAGTTCTGGGGAATGCAAGGCGGCCAGGATGGCCATGGCATCGTCAATTCCCGGGTCTGTGTCGATAATTATTTTTCTTGGCATGTTGGTGTCATCCTTATTGTGTTATTCAAAGCAGGTCTTCGTGAGAAGACCTGCTGGAAACTCTGATTGAAAAGTGAAAGTGTCTCAATATTTACTCATCAGCTCAAAAACCTTCTTAACGAAGGCGTCGCGGTCGATATCCATGGCTACAAAACCATTCTTTTGCCATTTTGCATCGCTCAAAAGGTCAGTAACGGTTTTTCCTTGAGTGATTGTGCCCTTGGTTTCCACGCGAATACCGGCTGGATAAGCTGTGAAAATCGAGTCATCCGCGGCGTAGAGCACAGCAGCGGGATCGTGCATGTTGATGCCAGTGATGCCCAGCCGGCGCATAAACCCCACGATATCCTGCACAACATCACGGAAGAAGATAGCTTGTTTGCTGCCTAATGCCGCCACCTGGTCGAGCTCGGCAGGGGTCATGAGCGCCTTCATGGTCATATCCAAACCACACATGTGCACGGGCACGCCGGAACAGAAGACAATGTCAGCAGCTTCTGGATCAGCGTAAATATTAAACTCGGCTGCCGGAGTAGCGTTGCCCGCGTCGCTTGAACCACCCATAATAACGATCCGTTTGATCAGTTGGGGCAGGTCAGGGTATTTGAGAAAAGCCAGGGAAAGATTAGTGAGCGGACCGATGGCGATGATCTCAAGCGCGCCTTGCTGTTCCAGCGCATATTGGTGGATGGCGTCCCAGGCAGTAACACCCTCAACTTCGCTGCGGGTGTGGGGGAGGTCAAAGCCTGCCATGCCGTTGGAGCCATGCACCTCGGCAGCTTCCACGCGCTTGCGGAAAACCGGTCCGGCTGCTCCACGATAGACAGGGATGTCCCAATCGAGGAATTCGAGCAGCCCTAGAGCGTTATAGTTTGTGCGCTCCAAGGAGACATTGCCCGCCACGCTGGTGATGGCGAGGACGTTTAATTGAGGCAGTTGCTTTGCCAGCAGAAAGGCGATGGCATCATCCACGCCCGGGTCGCAGTCCAGAATCACAGGAATAGGCTTCATAATGACTCCTTCCCATACCGAGCTGCGGCTTCAACCAAAAGATCAATGAAGCCTTCGCGGTGGATGTCAACCAGAACATGCGTGTTGGGTGGCTGCTGGCTGAAACCATAATGATCTGCCACAGTCGCTCCCCGGCAGAAGTCACCGGAGGTTTCGACCTGCACATAATAGTCCCTGGCAGTCAGGATTTCAGGTTTGATCAGTGCTGCCACCGCTACCGCGTCGTGCACTGGCGCGCCGGCATAGCCGATACTGCGGTGGAAGGTGTAAAAAAAGTCCAGCCATTCTGCGACTACAACCGCTCAAAATACGCAACCACCTCGCGGGCGGTGTGGGTTGCGAGGGAGGGGAAAACCAGCTCAGCTGCGCCCACCCGCTCTTGCGGACCGAGACCCAAGGCTGTCATCCCGGCGGCGTGGGCGGCTTCAACGCCTGCTTGGGCATCTTCCACCACCAGGCAGTTCTCCATCGATACGCCTACAGCTTGCGCTGCAAGTATAAATAAATCCGGATGGGGTTTGGAGCGCGCCGGTGCGCTGCCATCGATTACGGCATCAAACATCTCCCCGATCTGCAGCCGATCCAGCACCAAGGGGGCATTTTTGCTACTGCTGACGATGGCCTGTTTCAACCCCAGCCGCTTGATCTCGCCAAGTATCTCCAGCGCTCCGGGTAAAAGGTCAGCAGGTGTCATTTGGCGCACCAGGTCGATATAGTAGCCATTTTTGCGTTCCATCATCTGCTGGGCTTGCTCCTCAGTCACCTGCCTGCCCTTGAGCAGCAGGTTGAGCGATTCGCGCCGGGAGACGCCGCGCAGGGCTTCGTTATCCTCGCGGGTGAAGAGGATGCCTTCCTCCTCTGCCAGTCGTTTCCAACCCAGAAAATGCAACTCGGATGTATCAGTCAGGACACCATCAAGATCGAACAAAAAGGCTTTTATAATCACGATTCTTCCTCCTGGGCGCGAATTTCGACCACCTGTACTTCGCCGCGCCACATAAATTTGAATTGAAGACGTTTCCAATGCGCCGGCAAGTGCGCCTGGACATACCAGACGTCTTCATCGATGTGTAGTCCGCCAAACCCGAACACTGCCGCCTGCCAAAGTCCGCCTGCTGATGCACCGTGAATGCCATCGCCGGTGTTGCCGCGTACATCTTCAATATCAGCACGGGCAGCGCGCATGAAATTTTCATAGGCGTCTTCCTGGCTGCCCAGGCGGGTCGCCATGATCGCCTGGATGGAAGGACCCAGCGACGAGCCAAAGGTCAGGTCGGTGCGGGGGGTGTAATAGTCATAATTTGCCTGGATGGTTTCCTGGTGAAACAGTTCGGGCAAGAGGTACATTAGCATCATAACATCCGGCTGCTTCAAAATTTGAGAGTCGTTGGCAACGTCGATTCCTAAAATGGATTGGATGGATTCGGTGCGGGGATCAAAGTCGCTTGTGAATGCATCAACGCGGTCAAAATAGCCGGCAAATTGTTCGACGAGACCGTCCTGGTTCTCCTGCGGACAATAAATCTGGTCTGCCATGGTCGCCCAGTCAGCAAGGGTTTGTTCGTCGATTGACAAGCGCGTGAACAATTGATTCGAGAGTTCGGTATAGTAGATTTTGAGCCATTCGGCAACCGCCACGGCAATATGCAGGTGCCAGCGCGTCAGGTAGTTGGTGTAGGCATTGTCATCAACGTGGTCGTGGTATTCGTCCGGACCAATTACGTCACTGAGGTGATATTGCCCTTTCTGTGGGTCCCATTCCAGGCGCGAAGCCCAGAATTTCGCGCTGTCGAGGATGATTTCGGCTCCACGCTCCGCCATAAAGTCGTGATCCTGGCTCAGACGCCAGTACTGGAAGATGGCATAAGCAATGTCTGAAGAGATGTGAATTTCGATATCGCCAGTCCAGATGCGGATGAGTTTTTTCCGATCCTCGGGGTCTGGCACCCAGGTTGGGGTCACTTCGCGACCGTCCCCAGCACTCTCCCAGGGGAATTGCGCGCCCTGGAAGCCACCTTCACGGGCTTTTTCGCGGGCTCCCGCTAAATTATGGTAGCGGTAGGAAAGTAGGTTTTTGGCGATTTCGGGTCGCGTGAAGGTGAAAAAAGGCAGCATGAAAATTTCGGTGTCCCAAAAGGCGTGCCCATGGTAGCCGTAGCCGCTGAGAGTTTTGGCGCCGATATTGACACGCTCGTCCTGGCGGGGAGCAGCGATCAGCAAGTGATAGATGCTGAAACGCAGGGCGAGCTGAGCTTCGTCATCGCCTTCCACCACGATGTCACAGCGGTCCCATTCCTTTTCCCAGACCTCTGCATTGGCTGCAAAGACACCCTCCCAGGGATCATATGCCAGGTGTGCCAGCCCTGTGAGAGCTTCGTCTTTCGGATCCGCGCTGTCGCGCGAGGTATAAAGCGAGGTGAATTTTTCGAAGCAAAGTGTCTGCCCGGGTTCTGCCTGGCTGGTCGTAGATATTGACGGCATTTTGACGACATCGGGCATGGAAACCTCGATCTCGCTGCCTCCCCTGAAGAGCACTTTTTGAGCCATTGCTGCCTTGATATCTGTGGATGAGGTACGCTGGCTTAACCAGATCGAACCGTCTTCAACACCCTGGTCTTGCCAGTGCCATTGCTGGTAGCGCATGGTGTCGGTGCTGGCATCCAGGCGACTGACAATCTGTATTTCACCGGAATAGTTTTCAGGGGTGATCAATACCTTCTGACACAGCAGGTGCTGTTCAGCCAGGCTGGCAAAACGAAGAAATTCGAGTTTGCTAATGTGACCTTGGGGGCTTTCCCAACGCACCTTTCGAGTAAGCAGACCTGTGCGCAAATCCAACTCGCGGTGATAATCAAGAAGCCTGCCTTCAGCAAGGTTGAAGCGTTCACCTGCCAGGATGAGGTCCAGTGCGGTCCAATCGGGGAAGTTCACCAGATGGGTGAAAACGACTGGGACATCATCAAAAACTCCATGGACAAAGGTTGTGCGCTGCTCCCCTGGGTAGTGCTCATCAAATGTTGCGCGCGTGCCTAAATAGCCGTTGCCCTGAGTGAATGCCGTCTCAAAATGGCTCAGACGCTTTGAGTCAAGAGTGTTTTCGGTGATTTTCCACAAGTCAGTCATACTTCTCCTCAAAGGAAACCTTATTTGTTCAATGCAAATTCGAGCAAGTCGTCCAATCGGGCGTTTGCCAGACCGACCACATGATCTGCTCCGCCATAGTATACATAAACTACGTCATTTACAACAACGTTTGCACCAGAAAAGACCACATTAGGCACGTCGCCACGAAGTTCCCAGATTTCGCGGGGGTAAAAAATTGAGCTCTGGGGTCGACTGATGACTTTCGTCGGATCTTCCAGGTCCAGCAAACACAGTCCCAGACTATATACGTGCGCCTGGTCATAAGCATGGTAGATCAACAACCAGCCCTGCTCAGTTTTGATGGGCACGCCTCCGCTTCCGATCCGTTTGGATTCCCAGCGGTTCTCTGGGCGGGGACCGTAAATGGGCTGCATGTCTTCTTCCGGCCAGGTTAGCAGGTCTTCCGAGCGCGCCAACCAGACCTGTGGAGGGCGGCGGTGCAGGGTCACAAACTTTCTGTCAATCTTTTCGGGGAAAAGAACATGGTCCTTGTTGTCTTCGCCTACCACCAGCGGACCGATGCGTTCCCAGTCACGCAGGTTGGTGCTTTTGGCAAACATGGGGGTGACACTACCGCCCAGGTGAGTGGGGGGAAACCCGGGTTGGGGTCTGTTGCCGTAGGCAGTGTAAGCCATATAGAAAACCCCTTCGATCTCAGTAATTCGGGGGTCTTCGATGCCTCTTGCGTCAAAATCATCTTGCGGAGAGAACACCGGTTCGGAATTACGTGTAAAGTGGATACCATCGGTTGAATGGGCATAGCCGAGACGGCTGACCCAATCTAGCCCTTGTGCCCGGTAGAGCATGTGAAAAGCACCCTGGTGGTAGACCACAGCTGGGTTAAATACGTTGTAGGTCTCCCAAGTTGAAGTGGGATCCGGTAAAAGGATAGGGTTGGTTGAATGTCTGATCAATTCCATTAAATAGTTACTTTCAATTTATAAGTTATGAGTAGGTGGAATGTCTTTAACAGCTCTGATCGGTGCCAGTTGGTCATTGACCGTGAAATTTCCAGCCAAAGCCAGAAAAACAGCGCCATACATGATACTAAGCGCAAAAGTTAGTGTCGTCAGAACTAAGAAAAACAATAAGGACAAACCTAATAAAAACGAGAAGCCCAGATTTCTACCGATCATCAAGGCACTGTTACGCAGCGCCTGACCAACTTTCATCTGCTCTTGTTCAAATAGAAAGGGCAGTGCAAAAAATTGAAGCAAAAACCAGCCCAGCCCGACTGCAATGTAGAGCCCCTGCAGGAATGACCCAAGGTCGACATCCAATGCATTACTGACGAGATAATAGTTGATTTCCAGTAAGCCCACCACTATCAGGTTGACCACGCCCCAGCGCCAACCCACCCCCCAAGATTTTTTAAAGGCTTGCCAGAAGTTACTGTGATCAGTCACTTCGCCATGGACAATCCGGTTAGCGTAAGCATGTAATGCAATCGTAGCAGGAGGACCCGGTATGATCAGCAAGTTGGCGATTATCCATAGAGAATTCACCACCAGCATTGTCCACAGGTCCTCCCATATTTCCTTAAGGGAACGGCGATAGATGGAGGGTATCTTTTTTATCACCGATCGATCCTGTTTATCCCTTGATTCCTGCGTATGCAACACCTTCAATGTAATACCTGCTGAAGATGAAGAACAAGATCAAGATTGGAATTGCGTTGAACATGGCACCGACCAAAGTCAGGTTCCATTGAGATTTATACTGTTGCTGAAAGATGCTTAAGGCAACGTTCAGAACATATTTATCGGGTGTATTCAAGTAGAGCAAAGGCTGCATAAACGAATTCCACATCGACTGGAACTGCAAGATCAAAACCGTCAGGATCGCCGGTCTTGCCAACGGCAGAATCACGGTCCTGAAAATCTGCATATAGGTGGCGCCATCGATGATAGCGGCTTCTTCCAGGTCAACCGGAATGGACCGGAAGAAGGAGGTGAGGGTGAAAATACTCCCTGCGCTGACCAGCCCGGGCAAGATCAAGGACCAGAAGGTGTTGATCAACTGCAGCTTGGTCATCAATACATAAGCCGGGATGAGTGTGACGGCTCCGGGGATCATCATGGTCGCCAGCATAAAATTGAAGACGGCATCTCTACCGGCAAATTTCAGACGTGAGAAGGCAAAGGCAGCCATTGAACCAAACGCTGCCTGGGATACCGCTACAGTCACTGACAGGAAGGCGGTGTTAAACAGCCAGCGAGGGAAAGTGCCGCCTGCGCCTAGATCGGTATTCCAGACCCGCGCCCAGTTATCCCAGCGCCAGACTTCCGGCAAAAACTTGGGGGGATAGGCCAAAATCTCCTGGTCAGTTTTCACTGTGCCCAGAAAAGCCATGATAAATGGCAAAAGCATGATCGCCCCAATCGCGAGCAGAAGCAGGTATCGGAAAAACGTTCTGATCACATTCTCGGTTACTACCTGACTGTGCGATTTGAACTTGGTAGGCTTAATGTTTTCTTGTGTTGTGACAGTCATTTCAGTCCTCCTAGTACATCTCGGTACCCTTGGTCAGGAAACGCCTTTGCACGAATGTGAGAGCAAAGATGATAGCCGCCAGGATAAAGGCTAAGGCTGAAGCATAACCCATAGTGATGGGTCCGTTCACGCCCAGGGCTTCGGTGAAGATCAGGTAAACCGGGGTCAACGAGGTCTTTAGAGGTCCGCCTGAGGTTGCCAGATAAACCTGGTCAAAGACCTGCAATGTGCCAATTGTCCCTAAAACAACGATCATCATCGTAATTGGTCTCAGCAACGGTCTGGTGATTTGTTTGAACACCTGCCGTTTGTTGGCACCTTCGATGGATGCTGCTTCGTAGAGAGCCGGGTTGATATCTTGCAGGGCTGCCAGGTACATGATCATGAAGGTTGGAACAGTGGTGAAGATATTCTGGAACATAATCGCCATCCAGGCAATGCTGGGACCACGGAAATACCACTGCGTTGAGGGGATGTTCCCACCAAAAGCTTCGACAATCAGCTGGATCAAACCTCTCGGATCTCCCAGCCAGGCGATTGGTGTGAAATCAATCCCAACCCACCCCAAAACAGATTGCAGGAAGAAGTTCAGGTAGCCATTCTTCAAGTACAACCAGATAAAGATCAAGGTGATCACCACAGACGAGGTGACACTGGGTGCATAGAAGATTGTGCGGAAAAATTGCTTGAACTTGACCGGTGCATTCAACAGCATCGCCATGCGAAGAGCCAAAATGGTCTGCACAGGCACAACGATGGCGGCATACCAGAGCACATTATAGAGCGCCTGCAAAAAATCGCGTTTTGTGGAGTCTGTAAAGCCCGCAAAGGCTTCTTTATAGTTAGCCAGACCAATCCATTCAGGCCTGGTGAAGATGTCGTACTTGTTGAATGAGATATATAGAGCGAACAAAATGACGCCTATCGTAAATGTAAGCGTGACAATTAAATAAGGCGCAAGGAAAGCATACCCGGTTAGGAATTCTTTTCGCTTTCGTGCATCAGGCCAAACTTTTTTGACCTCTCGCGCAATAAAAAAACCAGCGATCATAGCGACGAGTGTGATCACAGCCATGAAAGGCAAAGCGGTTGCCCTGACCTCTGTAAAATAATTTTTTACAGAAGACATCACCCTTGCGCCGCTCATGGTTGGAGCATTCAGTAAGGCGATGACAAAAAGGATCAGGACTACGCCGACAAAAGCGATAATTGCAGGGACAGTTCCTTGCTGATTGGAGTTTGGTTTTTTGTTTTCCATAACACTCCTCGTTTTTTCAGGAACTCTACGAACAACTGTGCCTGAGTTTCACGGTTTATCGTGAAACCCAGGTCTTATTCTATTGAAATATCATTTTCCCCTAAAGGCAGGGGGACAACTCTACTCGCTCAGAACAGTCTGAGCTTCAGTTTGAGCCTGTGCGAAGGCTTCTTCTACGGTTTGATCACCAAGGAAGATGCGTTCCAAAGCCTGCGAAACGGCATCGTTCACTTTACCGGTGTTAGGACCCCAGAAGGCAACCACGGAATCAGGCAGCAAACCGCCCTGGGCGATAGCCTTGTCATTTTCATCAATGATCAGGTCTGCCTGTTCAGGATGGGTGCTGTAGGCAAAACCAGTCTTTACGATTTCAGCCTGGTTGTCATAGCCAGTCACGTAGAACAGGAATGCCGCTGCGGCACGAGGATATTGGGTAGCAGCGTTGACACCGATACCGTTGACGAAGATCACATCAGCTTTCGTGACAGGTCCAGCGGGAATTTCGACAGCTTTCCATTCGACATCCGGATAGGTGTTTTTCATGGTATTGACCATCCAACCACCTTCGGTGGTCATGGCAACAGCTTCCAAGCCGATGGCTTCACCGCACCAACCAGTGCTGAGGTCAACTGGGCGAACCAGGCTGCCTTCTTCGAACATTTCTGCTACAAAGGTAGCAGCTTCAAGCACTTCGGGGCTGTCCAGTTGAGCTGTGGTGTAATCACTGCTGACGTATCTGCCACCATAGGAGAGCGCGAACGGGAGGAAACGAGCCCAGTCAGAGCCCATGCAAAAGCCGCCATAATTGCCCTTCTCGGCAATAGTCTTGGCAGCAGCGCGAACGTCATCCCAGGTCCAGTCGGCAGTCGGTTCTTCAATACCAGCATCTGCAAAGGCTTTGGGGATGTAGACCAAACCAAGTGTGCCCCAGTCTTTCGGGAGCGCATAGGTCTTGCCATTCAATTGATAGATTGGCATCAGGCTGGGGAGGAAATCGCCAGTGCTGACACCAGCTTCAGCCATCAGTTCGTCGAGAGCCATGATTTGCTCTGAGGGAGCAAAGGCAGTCATCAACTGATCGTCAACATAGAACACGTCAGGTGCAGACCCACCAGCCATTTGGGCTTTCAATTTGGTCTGGAAGTCAGACGGTACCGGGGTATAGTTCACGGTCACATTTGGGCAGACGCTCTTGAAGCGTTCGATGCTGTCGCGATAAACCTTCTGCTCGGATTCATCACCCCAGCCTGAGAAGGTGATCACTGCGCCATCTTCAACAGCCAGGGGGCAGGAACCTTCTGCGACGGGTTCCTCAACAACAGGTGCTTGAGTTGCTTCTGGCGCTGCGGTTCCACAGGCTGCCAGGATCATCGATACGATGATCAGTAAAGATAGTAGACTAAATTTTTTCATCTCTCTCCTCTTTCAAGAATGTTTTTGTGGTCATGGTTTGACCGTTTCAATGGTTGACAAAATTGCTTAGGTAAAGCCGATCCATAAAAAACTTATTTAACTCTCTGCATTTACTCCTTTCAACTTCATCCTTTAGCTGGCATATAGCCAATGGTAGATTCACGAACCTCAAGGTTGGGAGCAACCAGCTCACATCTTGGTTCTGGATAAGTACCAGTTTCAAGGTATTCAATTAAGCGCCTCATCAGGTTTTCACCGATAGTAGAAATAGGCTGACTGATGCTGGTTAGAGGCGGGGTCAGGTATCGGGCAGTAGGGGTATCATCGAAGCCGGTCACTCCAATATCTCTGCCTACTTGGAAGCCTGCATCCCGTACCGCCTGCATCGCGCCAATAGCCATCATATCGTTCATACACACAATTGCTGTCGGACGGACCCGCTCTGGTAAGCCCAACAACTGGAAGGTTGCCTCAAAACCCACCGTCAAGCTGCCTTCACCTCTAATAATCAATCTGGGATCTGGCATCAGAGCTGCATTGGCAAGTCCGGTGAAATATCCCTCCAGGCGGTTATTGCCCACACGAGAATCTTCAGGCCAGGCCAGTGCAGCAATTTTCTTGTGACCGAGACCAACCAGATGCTCTACAGCCTGGGCGATGCCATCGCCGCCATCTACATCCACGTAGGGGAAGGATTCGTCCTCGTCATCCATGCGACCAAAACCAACAAAGGGGATATTTCGCTCTAACAAGTAGGGGACGGTTGCCTCCCCATAATTGAGCCGGGAAATAACAAAACCCTCCACTCGCCCAGTGTCATAAAGCTGCCGATAGACTTTGAGTAAATTCTTACCATCGGGGTGGTAAGGGAAACAGAGCAGATAATAATCCTTTTCTTCAGCTGTTCGAAACATACTTTGCAGAAAAGCATCAAGAATGGGGTTGGATTGATTAGGTGGAGCCGGCTCCCAGGTGTAACCGATAGTGTTGCTGCGCTTGCGGCGCAAACTGCGAGCGCTGTAGTTGGTTGTGTACTTTAACTCAGCAATAGCATCCCAGATTCGTTTTTCAGTCTCTGGTGATACATTAGCCTTCTTATTGATCACCTTGGAGACAGTCTGATAACTGACTCCGGCTTTGGCTGCAACATCCTTTAGGGTTACGGATTTTAACATAATCCAGTTTCACCTCTCTAAGCGAACGTTCGCCTTAAGCATACAACTTTTAAACCTGAATGTCAAGCATTAACAATGAGGGTGTTAAAAAACAAGTTCAGAATTGACAGGTTTTTGTCTAATTGAGATACCGTTTTGCAGTGGAATCTATAATATAAATTCTCTTTTAGAGAGTGTTTGATTCAGGGAAAACCAGAGCACCGGGAAAGCAAATTCAGATTTTCATTTTTAGTTATTACGTTCTTTTTGTGACTCGCCAAACCGTAAATCCACTCAAGAATAATCCTGCCAGGAACACCGCCCAATTAAATTGAGATGGCTTCAATTGACTGAGTAAGCTTGCACTTGCGGGAAGGGTGGATATTGCATCTTGCATAAACGCATACAACATCGCCAAAATACCAGCCAGTAAAACGATCGCTTCAGTAATCCTAAAGCGAATGACATGACCCTGTTCCTCTCTAAGGATAGCCAATGTTCCACCCATGATCATTAACAGGGAAATCAATATGGGCGCAATGACAGGTCCCCACCAGGGCAGTGGAATGAGGAAAAGCAGATCGGGATCAAGCAAGGTAGTTGGCCATGCGATAAAAACTTTAAGCCACAGGTAATAAAAGATATCCCATACTCCAAATGCAACCAAGGTAAACCCCAAACGGGATTGAAGTTTTTGTCCTGCTATCCAACCCAATGAAAGTAGCATGAATAAAGTTGCCAGTTCTCTTCCTAATTCAATCCTGGCGATCTGAGGGTCAAAGGGGGGTACAGTGAGGGTTAGATCGGAGATGCCATACAATCGTCGTAAATACACGACAACTGCTGCTTCCAAAAAAGCCATCGCAATCGCAAATATTACAGCCCAGGCAATTTTCTTTGTAAGTTTCATATATCTCTAAATAATTAGTTCAAAGGGATAGACTAGCCGGGGAATCTAAACCTGAGAGATTTTCCGCGGATGGGACGTCCTTAAATAGCTGAGGTGCGCTAACATATTTAGCGTAGGCTTCAACTGCGATCGTTCCATCTGAAAGATAAATGATGCCACGAGTAGTCGCCGAATTCATTTCTTCAGAAAACAACCAGCCTTGAATATTAATTTCTTCCCCAATCGGGATTGGTTTTCGATAATCCAATTCGAGATGAACCGTGGCCGCCCGATATCCAGCCTGCCAGACTGCAGATCCCATAGCTTCATCTAGTACGGCTGCCGAGGCCCCCCCATGGACAAATCCTGGAGGTCCTTGCTGATATTCATTAAACCTAAAAGAGGCAACAATATGACACTCTGGCTCTAATTCCCATTCGACACCAATACTCTTGGGGTTTGTTTTTCCACAAACAAAACACGAACCGTGATCTGGTAATTTTTCTGTCATAATTGTCAATCCCATTTTCGAAAGACTTGATCAATTAGCTATTCTTATCGTGGCTCCTGGCGGATCCATTCTTCGTGGTCCTGAATGTCGCGATCTAGCAATAGCCGCCGAATGATTGTTCTTTGACGTTCTTTCCTGTCAGTTGGAAGAGGGCGACGGTTTGCTTCCAACCTTTTAATGAGTGTAATTAGCGTCATACCTAAAGAACACCACAAAACAATGGGGGAATCCTGTAAAAATTGGGCAAAAAAAGGTAAAAGCAGGACTGTAAAAAGTGGGAAAATTGGGTTTTGAAAAATGTTGCCAATCGCCAATCCAGCCAATACTATTACTAGCCCCCAGGGAAAAAGCACCAATAACTCACCCAGGAAGGGACTGAATCCACGCCCGCCCTGGAAATTGAGATAAATTGACCAGTTGTGACCCACTATGGCAGCAAATCCCGCTAGCATAGCCGCCAGCTCCCCCATTCCCAGACGTAATCCAAGCCAGGCTGGAAATGCGCCTTTGAAGATATCAAAAAGTCCAACCGGAATTACCGCCCACTTCGCCACATGTTCCCACACCATGGAACCGCTGACCGTTCCACTGCCGTATTGGCGTAAGTCAATTCCTTTGATCCATTTACCGGCCATGTAACCACTGGGTATAGAACCGAAGAAGTACCCAAATAACAAGAGAAAAATAAGGCTTACCACCGGCATAGATAGAGCAAAATTAACGATCATAAGCTAATTCTATGCCTTTTCCAAATTTCTATTCATACAAATAACCTAACCCAATCAAACCTGGCCCAGCATGCGCTCCCATAACCGGTGTAAATTCACTGATTGGAATCTCCAATGAAGGGTAACGTTCGTTAAGCGAATGTTGTAAGGCTTCAGCTTTTTCTTGAGCATCGGCATGCATCACTGCTAAATCCAGTTTCTTGAATCCAGACGTCTGATTGGTCAGGATAGAAATGATCGCAGGAATTACGTTATCTTTATTACGTACAACCCTGGAGGGAGCGACAATCCCCTCTTTGTTTATGGTGAGAATAGGTATGATCTGTAGCGCACTGCCAACCAGATACGCTGCTTTACCAATCCGGCCGCCTTGGGCAAGATAATCCAATGTGTCCAACCCGGCGATCAGCCCCGATCTGTGCCTGGCATTCGTCAAATATTGAACCACTTCCTCTTCCATCGAAAGCCCTGCTTGCAATTGCTTTGCTGCTTCAATCGCCAATAAACCTTGTGGTGCGGCGGCTCGCAAACTATCAAAAACGATCACTTTTGACAGCGGGTATTCATTCGAAATCATTTGCGCCGCAACAACGGCAGTATTGTAGTCGGAGCTTAATTGCCTCGACAGCGTAATACAAAGAACATCGTGGCCTTTCAGGTCAATAATTCTTTTAAAACACTCATAATATTGTCCGACATTGGGTGCAGCGGTCTTTACTTCCAACTTTTGAGTGCGCATTTTCTGGTAAAGCTCACCCGGAAAGATATCAACACCGTCAAGGTATGCTTTCCCTCCAACGATTATGGTCAATGGAAGAATTACCATGCCCAATTGACTGGCTATTTCTGGTGATACCTGTGCGGCGCTACCTGTTACAACAACAGCATTCTGCGTCTTCATGAGTTTTCCTGAATTTTTATTTTCGAATAAAAGTGACATCTGCGGGCATTCCAGGTTTTAGTTCAAGATCTGTATTAGGTACTGTGATCTTCACTGCGTAAACGGTTGTTTTACGTCCTTCCACCGTTTGGACATTGCGCGGAGTAAACTCAGTTTGATCCGAAATATAAACCACTGTGCCACTGAACGTTTCTCCGGGGAATGAATCCACAGTTCTTGAGACCTGGTCACCAGGTTTTACCTTCCCGTACTCTGTTTCCGGGATGAACACGGTCAAATTTACCTCCTGTAATTGGCCAATGATTAATAAAACACCAATCATCGGGGCGAGTATTTTGCCGACTTCAAGATTACTAGTCAGTACTTTACCATCCACCGGGGCAGTCGTCAAGGCTACCGCATTAGGTCAACGAACATGACACGTAGATGGGACGGGGAATCGGGACGGGTTTTGGGTCAGAAAAAAGTTAACTCCTGATGTTCCCTTTTTGGCATGTTATAATCCCGAAAGGTAAGCATCCAATGTCCCTTTCTCCCCGCAGCAAAGCCATTCTTCAAGCCCTGTTTGTGACCATGTTGTGGTCCAGTTCCATTATCCTGATCAAAAAGTTTCTTGTGGACGTTCCACCGCTGGCTTTTACCGGCATTCGCTACATGCTGGCTTTCCTGTTCCTCCTGCCGGGTTTGCTCAAACGCAGAGGTGAAGTAAAGCGGCTGACTTCTTTTGACTGGCGCTACCTGGTAATCCTGGGGTTGGTTTACTATACGATCACGCAAGGTGGACAGTTTTTGGCGCTCGTGCATCTGGACGCGATCACGATGAGCCTGCTGCTGAGCTTCACCGGTCCGTTGGTGGCGGTGTTGGGGTTGATCTTCCTCAAGGAACCCGTCTCGCGTCTGCAGTGGACTGGGATGGCAATCTTTCTTGCCGGTGTTCTGATCTACTTCCTGCCAGTGACGACAATACCAAAGAGTGTTTTCGGAATGGGGCTGGCGCTCTTTACGATGATTGCCAATTCGATTGCCGCTGTGATGGGGCGGGGCGTAAACCGCGATCAGCGCCTGGATCCGATGGTGGTGACGGGCATCAGCATGGGTATAGGCGCGGTGGTACTGCTGGGGGGCGTGATTATTTTTCAGGGTTTGCCGCCACTTGACCTGAGGGTGTGGCTGCTGTTAGTGTTGATCGCGGGTCTCAATACCGCGCTTGCTTTTTGGATTTGGAACCGCACGTTGCAGTCGCTGACGGCAATGGAATCGAGCATGATCAACAATTCCATGCTGATCCAGATCACACTGCTGGCCTGGATTTTCCTGGGAGAAAGCATCTCACTGATTGGGCTGGTTGGATTAATTATCGCAGTAGTTGGGTTGTTCCTGGTGAATTGGCAGCCGGCGAAGCGGAACGCATAATTCCACAAAGTTCCTTATCTGTTCAAGATACCGATTTCAGGCGGGCTGCACAGCCTTGCGCAAGTCGCTTTTTGGTTTGCATCTCTTCAAGAGCTTGTGGTAAACCTCATCGTCATTGGTGGCGATCAGGTTGCCCCAGGCTTGATCATTATGTAACTTATGAGGGTAGGTGAAATAACCTCTCCAGGAATGCTGCTCACCGTATCTCACGATCGGACGCCACTCTGAAACGAGCACATGATAACCCTTTCCAACCAGGTAATCTGCCAAAGTTTCATACGTGTATCCCAGTTTTTTTGTTTTTGCATCCTCAAACTCACAAAGGATGACAGTTGGCTGAACATCCTCCCACGCTACACCTTGTAAGACCATCAGATCAAATCCCTCAGTGTCGATTTTAAGGTAATCCACCCTGTCCAAATTCTTTTCGAGAAGAAATCCACTGAGCGTGACTGTGCTCACTATGTTGGCCAGTTGATGGCTGGGAAGAAAGGCAGAGAGGCTGCTGACACCGGTGGACTCATTTGAGGTGTAGAAAGGCACGGATGCTTCCGTCTTATCTGAAACAGCACGACTGTCTACATGGACACCGGAATGGGTTCGCGTGTTTTCCAGCAACTGAGAACGGTTATGGGGGTCAGGCTCGAAGGCGAACACCTGCCATCCGGCATTCGCGAATGGGATCAGACAATACCCATGGTGCGCCCCCACGTCGCACATTACGCCTGTGGTGAAGGAGTCCTGAAAGATTTCAAAAATGATTTCGTTTTCGTTGGTGCAGGTGAGAGCAAGCAATTTTTGGCGAATGGTATGCCAGACTCCTGCGGGGCCTTTCTGTTTCAAGATTATGAAAGCAGTGCCCAATTTTTTCTTAATGTCCACCTTAAACTCCTTTCAACCAGTCAGGAAAGCCGCCGCTTGCGCAGCCACATCCAAAAAGGCTGCACCAGCTTACGGATCGCATATTTCAGGGTTAACAAAGAAAGCTTCTTTCCGCCGTCGCGGTAGTGCACACGCAGCATTTCCGGCCAGCAGCGGTCATCTTCGGCGATGGATTTGGCGCCTTCGTGCAGGCGGAATGCCGCCCAGAGCTCAGGCACATAGCGCAGTTGGGCGCGGCTTGCCAGGCGCGTCCAGAGGTCGTAATCCATGGCAAAGTAAAAACTATCGTCCAGTGGAGCCACTTCGCGCCAGAGGTCCCCGCGGAAGAAAGCGGTCTGCTGCGGGATGTGCACATAGCCGCGGCGCAGCTTTTTGAGGTCAGTCTGGGCAGCCGGGAAGTTGCCGATTATGTCACCTTCGGTGTTGATCCAGTGGCAGTCGGCGTAGACCATGCCTACTTCCGGGTGCTCCTGCAACTGCCGCACAGCAGCACTGACGGCGCCGGGGTAAAGGATGTCATCTGAGTTGAGCCATGCCAGGATCTCGCCAGTGGCACGCGCGAAGCCCTGGTTGATGGCATCGGTTTGCCCTTTGTCTTTCTGGCTCTGCCAATATGCCAGGCGATCAGCGTATTTTTGGATGATTTCCAGGCTGCCGTCGCTGGAACCGCCATCAATGACGATGTATTCAATGTTTGGGTAATCCTGCTCGAGCACGCTAAGCATGGTTTGCTCAAGGAAGCGCGCCTGGTTGAAGGATGGGGTGATAATGGAGACGAGTGGTTGGGTAGACATGGGTTTATTATAGATCAAGTGTTGTACCAGTGATACCCATCCCGTTTAACTCCATCTCCTCGTAGTTGTAGGTCGAATTTCGTTTTTTAATCCGAAAATTCCTGTCATTCTGAGCCTGTTTTGCGAAGAATCTACGCACTAGAAATCAGATCCTTCACTGCGTTCACGATGACAAAACTCACCGGATTGTCGGTTGCAACTGCGGAACCCGGCCTACAACTGAGTTAATTTATTCGAAGAGCTGTAGGGTGGGTTGGCGTCATACAACCTTTACCTTCCAGAGCTTTTCTATAGGCAACCCACCATGCACAGCTGTGTTGACGCGGCGTACTATGGCTCATTGTGAGACAGTAATAGGACTACTTTGCCCATATTGTGGTGGGTTGGCTATCACTAGGAGAATTTTTGCAGATACTATGAGACGCCAACCCACCCTACATTTTTTATTTGTCCTGGCGCTTTTGATAGTGTTTCAAGCGCCAGTTTGCGTAACTCTGCCTCAGGTTCTGCGCGCCGAGACCGCCAAGGGCGGCATAGCCCATGCGTTTGAAGGTTCCCTTCGATGTGGACGGCGCCAGGCGCAACATTTTCGCGTACGACCGCAAGGCAGGCTTGAATTGACCGGCTTCCACCAGGTAGAAGGCGTTCAGGCGATGTGCGCCTGCCCAGATTTTATTGAACAATTTGCCGGAAAGTGGGTAAAAGCGTTTATCCTCGCAGAGCCACTTGGCCAGCCGGAATGCTTCCGCGCCAAAATCCCGGGCATGGGCGATGTTCTTGGCGTCTGAGTGGATGCGTGCAGCCGCCCAAACGGCTCCGGGCACGTATTGCGGATCAGCGATCGCAGCCATTCTGAGCCAGAGCTGGATATCGAGCAGGTAGTTATAGTTAAGATCCAGGTAGCCGGCCTGTTCGAGAACCGCGCGGCGCATGAAAACCCCGGGCTGACCGATAATGCGGAAGGTCATGAGGTCGGGCAGCTTCCAATCGCCATAGCGCATCAGGTTGAAGGCCTTGCCGTGTTCGTCGATCGACTCAACGTCGCTGAAAACGAAAGAGGCTTCAGGGTGCTGGCGGAAGACTTCCACCGCGCCAGTAATCGCGCCTGGGTAATAGAGGTCATCCGAATTGAGCCAGCCGATGATCTCGCCCGTGGCTTTGGCAAACCCTTTGTTGATTCCGTCTGCTTGACCTTTATCCTTTTCGGAAACCCAACCAGAGAGTTTCGGCGAGTATTGCTTGATGATCTCGACGCTGTTATCCGTCGAGCCGCCGTCGATGACCCAGTATTCAATGTTGGGATAATCCTGTTCCAGGACAGAGCGAATTGTCTGCTCAAGAAAGGCGGCCTGATTGAAGGAGGGGGTGATGATGGAGACGAGCGGCTGAGTGGACATGTGCTAATTATAGATCAAGTGCCGTAATAGACAAACCCACCCCCTTGCCCCCGTCTCCTTTTCGCTGCGCTACAAGGATCTTTGACCTGCGCCAAAAGAGAGTTGGAGGGGGTGAGAGGAAACAGAATTTTATGATCGCTGAAGATCTTTCGTTACACTATGTATGACAGCGTTTGTCATTCTGAACGCAGTAAAGAATCTGATCAGGAACTGCCTAAGATCCTTCGCTGGCGCTCTGGATGACGAATAGTCGTAGGGCGGAATGGCGTTCTCCTGCCCTCGCAGCGTAGCTGCAAGGGTTCGCCACTCCGCCAATTCAACACCAGCGTAGGGCGGAATGCGCCTCATTTGCGCACTCCGCCAATCAGGCATCCATCGCGTCGGAATCGAGCTTCACGTGCTCAATCCGCCATTCACAGTCAGCGGATGGGGCAAGCCCCATCCGTGCGAAAGTGTTCAGCTATCAGCCGCGCGATTCAGACCTTCCAGATTTAATGGAAAGGATTCTTTTTGTCGGAGTGAGCCCGCAATACGCGTTGGATTTTTCATTATCTTCTGGCGGTCTCATTACACAGCTTCGCTGGTACTTCGTCCGACCTACAGTTACTATGTTCGACCTGCGCATTATGTTTGTCATTCTGAACGAAGTGAAGAATCCAATTCATTAATCGTAGGGCGGAATGCGCCTCATTTGCGCACTCCGCCAAAGAGATTGATGCCGATATTTTATTTGTCGGAGTGAGCCCGCAATACGCGTTGGATTTTTCATTATCTTCTGGCGGTCTCATTACACAGCTTCGCTGGTACTTCGTCCGACCTACGAGGGGTTTGTTTGTCATTCTGAACGCAGTGAAGAATCTGCTTTATTGTCTGAATTACCCAAACAGTCTCTGGTAATCAACCTTTTCAAAGATATCCAGCTTACCGCCGATGGTCGCGTCCAACACACGCCGACCGGCTTTCTCGTAAGCCTGGCGAGCCATGCGGTAGCCCATTTCGGAGGTCTCCAGGTCTGGCAGCTGCCAGCGGAAGCCCTTGCCGAAGTAAGCCGCCGAGAAATGGTTGGGGTCATCGCCCTCGGATTGCACCGTGGTGTTGGGTTTGCCCTTGGTGGCGAAGCTGTGGTCGACACCGATCAGGATTACTTCCTGAAAACCCATGTGATAGGCAAGCTGCAGGCAGACGTTGGTTACCGTGGCGCCTTCCCAGACCCGGTTGCGCACATCAGTGGCGAACCTAGGGGTGGTGTAGGTGGTGTAGATAAAGTGCATCCAGTCGTCCATCTGCAGCCACTTGCTGGCGCGCCATGAGAAAAACTTGGGCATTTGCAGGGCGTTGAATTCGGGCACGGACTGTTCCACCACCAGGTCGTTGACGCAAACCAGGCAGCTGGGGGTAAAGCCAAGCTCCTCAGAAGCCAGGAAGACCCGATTCATGCCGATGGCGAACTCGTTCTTGAGCAGGCTGAGGTCGGTGTTCTTCAGTGAGGGACCGTTTCCGACGATGAAACAGCGTTCCCCTTTGTGGCTGTCCTTCAATTGAGCCAATCTGCGGCGGGATTCGCGTCGCCAGGGGTGCAGGTAAGCCGCGGGCAGCTCAGGAACGCGCTTGAGAAAGTCGTAGCCATTACGGGCAAGACGACCCAGGACGGAAACTTCAGGGATTGGATTTGATTGGCTCATGCTCACTCAGTGCTCAAGCGGCAGGTTGCGCCGCCATCAGCCAGCAGCCCCTGCCCGGTGATGAAGCTGGACTGGGCGTTGTCTGCCAGGAAGTAGATCACCGTGGCGATCTCTTCGGGCAGCGCGACGCGTCCGTTGACGGTTTTGGCAGCCAAGGCAGCCAGCTGACTCTCTTCGGTTGCTTCGTTTTCTCGTCCGCGATGGAAACCGGCACGCAGCATGGGTGTGTCCACTGCCCCGGGCAGCACGGCGTTCACGCGGATGTTATCCGGCGCGAACTCGATCGCCATGGCGCGGGTCAGCGCAAGCAGTCCGCCTTTGCTGGCGGCATAGGCAGCGATATTAGAGCTGGTAGCCACGGCGTGTACTGATGAAACGTTCACGATCGCGCCGCCGCCTTCCGCTTTTAGCAGCGGGTAAGCCAGCTTGGCACCTAGGAAGACCGAGCGCAAGTTCGAAGCCATCACCATATCCCATTCCTCAACCGTCGTCTCAACCAGGGGCTTGGTCACCTGAAAGCCGGCATTGTTCACCAGCACATCCAGCGTCGGTGAGAATTCGGTTGCCTGGACGAAGATTTTCTCGAGGTTCTCCGGCACGGAGATGTCTGCCTGGATGAACAGCCCATCGGCAGGGAATTCAGGGTAGCTGCTCTGACGGTCGACGCCAATCACGCGGTGACCGCGTTCATGGAAATGCTTCACGGTTGCCCGCCCCACGCCCCCGGCGGCGCCGGTGATCAGGATGGTTTTCTTTGATTCGCTCATGGCGTGTCCTCTTCTGTCAGAATTATGCGCGTTTTTCGAGCGCTTTGAGGCTAGCAATATCGCCCACCGGGATATCAAGCCCGATCAGCAAATTGCGCAGGGTGTTCCAGTGGACCCGTTCCCAATAGAACGGGCTGCTGTTGGTGTTGTGGGGCGAGAGCATGACGTTATCCATCTGCAAAAGCGGACTGTCCTGAGGGAGAGGTTCCTGCTCGAAGACGTCCAGCGCCGCGCCTCGCAGGCGACCTTGCTGGAGTGCCTCAACCAGCGCGACTTCATGCACTACCGGTCCGCGCGAGGTGTTGATCAGCACCGCGTTGGGTTTGACCAGGCGCAGAGTTTCCGCGTTGATCAGATGATAGGCGGAAGGGGTCAGGGTGGTGTTGAGGCTGATATAGTCCGCGCGCTGCAGCAGATCCTCCAGGGTGGTCATTTCCACGCCGTTTTCCACCAGGAAGTCCGGCGCGATCTCGACGATGTCCTTTCCCAGCAACTTCATACCAAAGGTGCGCGCCCTTCTCAGGACAGCCTTGCCGCAGTTGCCCACGCCGATAACGCCAAGGGTTGATTCACTCAGGGTGTGGCCAGGGATTTTATCCCAAATGCCATTCTTCATGGCGCGGTCCATCCAGGGTTGGAGACGGGCAAAGTTGAGCATGCTGTTTATGACGCTTTCAGATACAGGCACGGTGAAGGCGTTTAGTGTGTTCATGACCCGCACACCCATGGATTCTGCCGCTTGCTTGTCGATCGAGTCGATACCGGTACCCCATTTGGAAATAACCTTCAGGGCGGGCAAGCAGGCTTTGATGACGTCGGCGTTGTAGCGGTCATCACCGCAGATCGTGCCCTCGAACTGACCGGCATAGCGCAGGATTTCTTCCGCTTCAAGTCGTTCATGGACTTCCGGGATGATGGGGTGGATGCCGAAATGTTCCAGGACGGGACCAAAACGATCCATGAAAGGCAACATATATGGGGCAGAAACTAAGACGTTCTTCATTCGAACAACCTCATTATTTATTTTGATGAGCCATCAGCGTCTCGGCGATGACAAAATCCAACTCCACGTCAATATCCGTGGCTTCGCGGGCATCAATCTCAAACATCATGGGTCTCTCACCCAGCCGGTTACGCCTCGAAATCAGGGTCTCGCGGGTGAAAAGGTAGATGCAGGAATTTTCTTCGTAGATCGGAGGAAGATCCTGTGTGCGCAAGAGAACCGCTGGGTTGTGGTTTACCGCACGTCCAAGTTCGTCCCACAGGCGGGTTTGCAGCCGGGTGACCCCGAAAAGGGAATCGTACTCCGGGTAGGACTGGCACAGTTGGGCAATGGCGCGCCGGACCGTTTCCGCTTTGAGCAGCGGGTTGGTGCTGTGGGTTTGCAGGTAGAGATCAGCGGGCACCTGGGCAGTATCGTGAATCAGGATCTCATTGGTGGGGGTGGTGTCAGCGCGCAATTCTTCCGGGCGCAGCAGCACCTTTACCTGCGGGTAATCCCGCGAAAGCCCTTCAATCACTGGCTGGGAATCCGTGTCCACCACTACCTGGCTGATTTTCTCAACGCTCAGGAGGGTCTCGATGATGTGCGCGTAGAGCGGCTTGCCGCACATAAGGCGGTAATTTTTTCCGGGCACGCGTTTGGAGTCGTGGCGCATGGGCACCAGGGCAACGATCTTTTCGAGTTTCATTGGGGGTCCTCCTTGAGCATAAAATCTCCGCCGTGCAAGATGCCGTCGTGAATCGTCTGCAGCGTAACTGAGTTTTCGGGCAGAAGTGCCTGCCAGGGGAATTCTTTGAGGGTGACGTAACCCGCCCAGACGCCATCCGGCTTCAAAAAGTCTTCGAAGCTGAGCGAGGAGCGGTAAAGCTGCCAGTAGAGGAAGCGGCGGGCGTTGTGCTTGAAGTGTGCCGGCACCTCAACCGTTTCCGCGTCCAAAAGGGAGTCGAGTTTAGCCTGGTAGGCAGCTTTGGTTTCCGGTAACCATGTAACCTCGGAGGCGGTGAAACGCGCTTTGCCAGCCGAGAGCACTGCCGCGCCGAGGATAGAGGCTTCCAACCCGATGGTGGAATTGTAGATCAGGACGAACTTTGCCATGCGGATCAGGTCGTAGGAGTTGACGTATTCCTTGGGCGGGATGAAGTGCAGATTGGGGGTTTTCCTTACGCCGCGTGCTTCCGCCCACTCTGCCACCGATTCTTCGCTGGCTTTGCCAACGCGGGCTTCGTCGGGATGGGCACGGATCACAAACAGAGTTTCTGGATGCGCCCTGGCGGTGATCAGCAGAGAATCGAGCCAGGTGAACATGTCTTCAAACACCACATTGGCGTGCGGTTGGCTGGTGTCGAAGATGACGTTGGTGAAGATTGGCACCACCTGCTTGAATTTAGCCGCTTTTTGCTGGAATTCCGGGCTGAGATCGCTCATTTCCGGCCAGAACTTTACCCCTGCCATATGGAAATCCCCTTTGAAGCGCTTGCTCAGATAGTCATCCAGGCGTTGATTTTGAGCTTCGTTCAGTTGGAAATCGGTTGGGATGTCGAGGTCGTAGGCAGTGGCATCCCCTTCGGTGAAGTAGGCGCTGAAGGGGCGGATGCCAACTTCGTGGCTGATGACGCGGATGCCGTATTTGCGTGCCACCCAACGGGCGGTGGCTTCGGGGTACTGCATGCCGTTGAAGACTACCACCGTCTGAGGTTGCGTCTCTTGAATCAGAGCTTCAAACTGCAGTGCCAGCGAATAGGCTGAGCGAATGTACTTCATGAACAATGAGCGTGTCAGTTCGTTGTCGGCTAAGTGATGCCTGCGCAGGATCCAGCGCATTGAAGGCAGCGCCAACTCACCAAGAGGCAGATCAGCATAAGTGAAACGGCTAAGCTGATTGAGGTCAAGCGGCTCAAGTAAACCCTGGGGTAGTGCCTCGGCATCAAACCCGAAAGAAACGACCTCCGACTGACCGAAAAGGGCTTCGGATTGCCGCATGCATGCTCTGCAGGGAGGATGGTGATGCATGGCGTTTCTTTTTGTGCCAAAAACACAGGGAGCCAAGCCCTGCTGGCACACAAAATGGATCACGCGCACGCCCTTGAGCTCGAGCGACCAGGCACTCAGGGCGGCAAATGCCGCGTTCAGGCTGGTGCCAGTCAAGCGGGTGGAGACGTCAAAGAATATTACAGGAGCCCCGGTCTTTTCTGGGGCTGCTTCAGCTATCTGGCTTGAGAGGACGGCAAAGCGGCGATCGTTGGCACGATGTGCCGCCTCAAGCTTCAGGCGCAGGAGAGCGCGCTCAATAAACTTTGGGGTTTTCATCTTACTGGCTAAACCGCCTTAATTTGCTCAAAGAAGACAGCTCGCTGTCGTAAACGCGCTTAACGCCATCACCCAGCGAACGCTCCGTGACGCGGATGTACTTCACCAGGCTGGTAAGCCCTTGCGGCTCCACCGAGGCGCTCTGATCCGAACCCCACATGGCGCGGTCAAGCGTGATGTGGCGCTCCACCAGGCAGGCTCCCAGTGCCACAGCCACTGCCGAGGGCACCAAGCCAACTTCGTGCCCGGAATATCCAATCGGGCAAAGGCTGGTCATGTCGCGCAGGGTTTGGATCATGCGCAGGTTGAGCTCCTCTGGCGGGCAGGGATAGCTGCTGGTGGTGTGGCAGAGGATCAGGTTCTCTTCGCCGATGATTTCCAGGGCGGACTTAATTTCGTTGAGAGTGGACATCCCGGTTGAGACGATCAGGGGTTTGCCCGTGGCGCGGTAAGCCCGCAAGAGCTCCAAATCCGTCAGCAGGGCAGAGGGGAGTTTGTGGGCAGGCGGATTGAAGCGCTCGATGAATTCCAAGGAAGGAATATCCCAGGAGGACGCAAACCAATCGATGCCGAGCTCTTTGGCAAAACGATCGATTTCTGTGTAAGCTTCCTCATCGAATTCCACCTTGTAGCGATAATCAAGGTAAGTGATGTAGCCCCAGGGGGTATCGCGCATCTGGCTGCGCTGATGTTCGGGCACACATAGTAAGGGTGTGCGTTTCTGGAATTTGACCGCGTCCGCGCCGGACCTTTTAGCGACCTCCATCAATTTTTTCGCGACGTCAATGTCGCCATTGTGGTTGATACCAATTTCGCCAATAATATAAGCGGGATATCCGTCGCCGATCTTGCGGTTACCAATACTCACTTCACGATTCATGTTCGCTCCTAAGGATAGTTTCAATCAATTCGCGGATAGCACCGCGACCGCCGGGTTTGCTCAGCACCAGGTCTGCACGCCGGATAACTTCAGCCTGCGCGTCCTGCGGACAAGCAAAATATCCCACAAAAGGCAACACAGGCAGATCATTCAGGTCGTTACCGATGTAAATGACCTCAGCCGGGCTTAATTTGCGTTCTTTAATGAGCCGCTGGATAGCCTGCGCCTTGTCCTGCACGCCCTGATAGACTTCAAGTTTCAGTTTGCGTGCCCTGGCACTGACCACCGGGTTTTCCTCGCGGGAGAGGATCATGGCATGCACTTTTCCATGCTGGCGCAGCATATCCAACCCAAAGCCGTCTGAGCGGCTGCAGATCACACTTTCGCGCCCATCCTGGTCGGTGACGACGGTATCGTCGGTAAAGACGCCGTCAAAATCCATTACCAGCAATTTCGGCTGAGCCGGAAACTGCCGGCGGCTCTTAAGAGGATCCACTGGCTTAAGCTTGTAATCCTGCATCAGCCGGGCATAGCGCGCCATGTCAGCCGGGGTGTCGATATCCACCGTATAGCGGGGATCAATCAGCACCGGCAAAATGACGTCGCCAGTCAGAGACCCTTTTTCATGGATGGTGCTGGTGCGGATTACATCCACGTGACCTGTCTGCCAGTAAGTTTTCGGCAGCTCCTGGCGCGGCGCGTTGTAGGGTTCCTTGAGGTTTGGCAGGCTTAAAAGTGGCCGCAACTGGTGCGAATCCGGCTCAATCTGCCACATCTTGAAGGGATTTTGTCCGCTGGGCACCACGCCGCGCACACAATCGGCCTGGGGGTTGGTGAGCATCAGCTCAACAGCTTCATCGATCAAGCCAGCAGGTCGCACGGGTGAGGTTGGGCGCAATTGCACCACGAAATCCGGGTGATAGTTCTCATGTTCAGCCAGCCAGGCGAGAGCCTGTTGGAAAACTGGCAAATCAGTAGTGTCATCCCGGGCGAATTCTGCAGGTCGCAAGAAAGGCACTTCAGCACCCCACTCGCGCGCAACATTGGCGATTTCTTCATCGTCGGTCGAGACGATCACACGCGTCACATGCTGCGATTGCAAGCCTGCAGCGATGCTGTAGGCAATCAACGGTGCGCTGGCAAAATCGCAGATGTTCTTGCGTGGAATGCCCTTTGAGCCGCCTCTTGCCGGGATCAATGCCAACACTTCGGGTTTGCCTACCATGCCGTCCAACCTCCATCGACCACCAGGTTGCTGCCGGTCATATAGCTGCTGGCGTCAGAACACAGGAAGAGCATGGCAGCACTCATTTCATCGATGTTTGCCATGCGCCCCAGGATAGTGCGGGAAGAATACTGCGCTGTGAAGACTTCATCGTGCCCGTTGTAAACCCCACCAGGGGTCAGTGCGTTGACGCGGATGTTCTTGCCGGCATAATAGGCTGCCAGGTAGCGCGTGAAGCCCAATACGCCGGCTTTGGTGACGGAGTAGTAAGCCGGTTTGAAAGAACGGCTACCATCCGGGCGCTCGTAAAGGCGCTGATCCGGACCAGCAAGGCCGTAGGTGGAGCAGATATTGATGATCACGCCCTTGCCTGCCGCGAGCATGGGCTGCACGGCAGCCTGCGAGGCAAGGAACATACCCGTCAGGTTGACATCCAGTGCCTGGCGCCAGGAGTCAAGCGAATAGCTTTCAAAAGCATTGGCACCTTGCGCGCCGGCGTTGGCAGGGTCAAACTTAGGGTCAAGCGCGGCGCTGTTGACCAAAATGTCGAGACTGCCAAATATCTCCTGGGCGGCTTGTGCCATCCCATGGGTGGAATTGGGGTCCGTGACGTCCACGCCAATGCCTTCAGCTCGCAAGCCCTGCTCGCGCAGGGTGACGGCGTAGGATTCAGCAGCTGTTTGTGCCAGATCTGCCACCAGGACGTTCGCGCCTGCCTGGGCAAGTGCCAGCGAGAACTGCCGCCCCAAAAGGCCAGCTCCGCCGGTGACGACGGCTGTTCTACCGTGGAGGTCAAATTTTTCAAGGATATTACTCATGGTTTCCTCGTGTTGACATTGATTGAATTCTACCATCAGGCAAGCCTGACCATGCAGCCGTCCTGAGCGGCAGACTGTTTGATCGCCAGCACAAGCTCCTGAGCCCGGATGCCGTCCGCGAGTGTGCAGTGCGGCAACGTTTCACCCTCACAAAGGCGCACAAAGGTTGCCATTTCGTCAAGAAACATCTGGTTGCGCTCAAAACCTTCCGGAGGCACCATAAGGTCGGTTGCGCCGCTTTGGGCATGGAAGACGCGGGCTTCGCAGCTGGCGTTATTCCAGCAGATTCGACCACCCTCGCAGGTGATCTCAAGGGTGTGGGAAGGCGGGCGCTGATAGTAGTCCAAATGCACGCTGGCTGCCTCCCCGGCAGAAAAGCGCAGGAGGATGTCGGCGTGATCTTCCACGTTCAGCTCAAGCTCGCTCAGTTTGCCGGTCCAGGCGTTGACGCTTTCGACTTCTCCCAGCAGCCAGCGCAAATAGTCCAAAGGGTGTGAAAGCGTGTTCACCACGCCCCCGCCAAGGTCGGCGCGGGCAGCATAGGAGCGGCGGTAGTCTTCCCAAGGATGCCAATCTGGCAGATATTCGCCCCAGTGGGCGCGAGCCGAGAGCGGCTTTCCAAGCTGACCACTTTCCAGCAGGGCTTTTACCTGGTTCAGCACCGGGTGAAAGCGGAAATGGAAGCCCACCATAGCCGGCTTGCCGCTCAGGTTGAGTACAGATTGGAGTTCGCCAAGCCCCGCAAGACCGTCCGATATCGGCTTTTCAATCAGTAGTGCTGCACCAGCCTTGGCGGCAGCAATTGCGACATCCAGATGCAGCGCGGTAGGATTGGCGACGATGACGCCATCTGGTTTTTCGTCAAGCGCCAGGCGTAGCTCTGTAAAATTCGGCAATTCGCTAAGCTCCGCGTCTGGCAGGGTGGCTTTATGCGTGCGGTAGAGGACTACGTCTTCCTGCCCAAGCGTGCGCAGATTGCGCAAATGGCGCCTACCGATGGAACCTAAGCCTGCAATTAACATTTTCATAAGGTTTTTTCTTCCAATACGGATAGCAAGTAGTCGGCTGTGTGAAGACCCGAGCTGCCATCAGTGAAGGTAATTTCATCCTGAACAAATTTCAATCTTTCGTTGTGATCCAGGGTTTCGTTGCTTAGATAAGCATTCAGGTGGTTGCGAAGCGTTTCTTCGTCTGCCGCCAATTTGCCGGCGCCAGATTCAATAAAGCGGGAATGGGTTGGCCAGCGATCTATTTCGGTTAATGCTAAAGAGAATTTATCCGGGTGGTTCCAGCCTCCAGGAGTATCCAGGACAATGCTGATGATTGGGCGGTCATGTATGGCACACTCAACACACATAGTGGAATACACTGTTGTAAACACATCGGAATGAGCCATCATTGAGGTTTTTTCGTCCATGTCCTCACCGGAATAGTTTCCGAGGTTTCCTGCCAGGGCTGCCGGTTCTACCAGGTGAAGATTGGGGTGTTTATTGAGTAGAGTGGTTATCATCTCTCTCTCGCCAGAGAAAAAGGGGTCATCCAGATAATGATTTGGGTGAAGGCGAACCAATAACTGAGCTGGTTCTACGAGCTGATCTTGGGTGATTAAACTTGCCAAAGCCGCGATGTTCCGATAATTGGGAGAAAACGTGACAAAACTGCAAGCGTAGCTAACCAACTTCTTTTCTGGGTCAAGTCCGTGCTTTGCGAAATATTCTTCTCGAGGGATCAGCCAGGAGCCGTTGAAATAGTTGTCATACGAAGGTATCCCTCCAATATTTACTTGATCAGGGTCCCAGTCAGAGCCACCTACTAGCTCATTCTTTTGTAATTTTGACCAACAGGTTATGAAATCGAGAGGGGCGCAAGGAATGCCATAGCTTGAGGGATTGTCCCACCCCACAATCACAGCACCGGTTCTAATTTTCCTCTGAATCGCTTCACGAATAATATAGCGATCATAACGCCAACCATAGGTACACGATACCAGCATACTTGGATGGTATTTGTCAAAAAGGTCATCATAAATCCCCGGAATGAAATCCATTTGCCAATTGATCAAGTTTTTACGTGCTCTTTCAGATTTCCTCAGACGTTTGATCATTGGTTTGACAGCCGCCATCAATAAACGCTGTTTTCCTCTGGTTTCAAAATCAACTTGTCGAATGTAACTATCCATTGCTTCGGTGTTTATCTTATCGGATGTTCCCACTCGACGAAGAAAATTGAGCCACCATTGTCGTCTCGCCTTATATGACCGGGCATATCGATCGCATTGATCATATCGAAGCCCCTCAACGATAAATCCCGGCTGCTTGAATCGTTCACGAACCTGTTCGACCAAGGCATCTTGAGTAAGCAAAACAACTTTTTTATTTGCTTCCAACAAGCGGGACACTACCTGACTCTCCAGGAAGTAGATTATTGCTAATCCATGGTCAGCAACAATGAAAATGGTTTGATCAAAGGTCATAGTATCTATTGCTCTCTCCAATATATTTTGAAAATCCAATCATAAAAGCGCATAAGCGGCCATTTGATCAGTTTAAGGTTCTTAAGCTGGAATCTTGTTGGTTTTGCAACTGGTTTTACAACAGCATTGTGCCACACCCAATCTGGCAGTTGGTTGCTAATATTGTTCATATATGGCTCAGAGGTCATCAGGCGAAGATAACCAGCTTCGTTGACACGAATGTCGAGCTGACGCACCTGGCCCATGGGTTTATCCATATCGAATGGCAGAAACTCCTGCATGACCCTTTTGTAGGCAAGAAACTGGTAGTGTAAAGCTCCCACAAAAGCATGTTGTCCTTGATAAGAGATGACAGTGTCTTCGTGAGTCTCGTATCGCTTTGACGCAGCATCTTCAGAAATGCCGAGGCTCATCTCAAAAGACTTGAATGTCTCCCAATCAATAAAACGGCCACGATCAATCTGCGATGTGGGTTCGGCTTGTGCCCACTCAATGGTTTTTGTGTTGTAAATATGGTCAACTGCAACCGGACGGGAGGTGACCATGCCCACGTTGGGGTAGGTCTCGAGCACTTTGAGCGAGTTGGAAAGCCAGCCCGGGAAAAAGTAGCAGTCATTGTCGGTGTAGGCGATTATTTCTCCCGGAGCAGCAGCCAGCATGATGTTCCATGCGCCGCCCTTGCCCAGGTTGGTGTCTGAAAGGATCAAGAATTGAATCTTACCCTCTTGCTGCTTTTGGACCAGGTATTCGCGCACCTCCGAGCAGGAGGCGTTGTCGAACACCAGCAGGTCATAGGGCAAATCGCTGTTTTCCCAAATGCTGCCAAGGCAGAGCTTGAGCACGTCGAAGGTCTCCGCGAAGAAACCGCTCATGAATGGAATATAGTTCAGCACAGCAACCGTGATCCGCTTCGGTTTTGCCACTTCTTTGACTGTTTTTGCAGGATTTTGCCCAACTCGCATAAGTTATTCCTCTACTTCGATGCCAATTTCTGGGAGGACTGCATAATTTTTCGCATCTCCCGGTTCTTCCAGAACTCAACCCAGGCTCGCTTCGGCTGAAGCAGGGTGAAGAGTAGCTGGGTGAGCACAAAATTATTATTTTTGAGCATTGGGCGGTTCTGGAACTCGCGCAGTTTGCCCTTCCAGTCGCGCGGCATGGTTTCGATGTTGCCGTGGACCAAACGATGCGAAGCATCGTTGAGATCAAAAATTGTGCGCCGTCCGCCTGCTAGGCGGATATTCTCACCTGTTTCCGGCAGACGGTAGTGCGGCTGTCCGTTTGGCAGGTGGCTGTAGTCGTGATTTTGGTGGATGATGTCGAGGTCGGAGGTGCAGTCCACCACCGGCCAGTTTTCCTGCCGGGCTTTGAAGATCATCCAGTTATCCCAGCCCGCGCGTCCGACCGTGAAATCCGGGATGTGCTGGAAACACGCGCGAGGGAAGACGAAATAATCGCTCCCAGCCCGTTCGTGCAATTTGCCATCCCGCCAGGTACGCCTGCGCAGAGGTTCAACCCAATCGCCTTCGAAGTCTAAAAGATCGGTCACTTCCAGGTCCCAGCGCTGCCCCACCAGCAGAAACTTTGGCAGTTTTGCAGCAACTTGCTGAGCAACGTCCAAAAAATCAGGGAAAAGGATGATATCGGCATTGACGTAAGCCAGCAGCGGGCTTTGGTTCGCCTCACGACCAAGCTTAAAGATGCCGCTGATAAGGGGCGTGCCAAGCGAGTTGACGGGTACATCCAACAGATGCCGGAAGCCGAACTCAGCAGCAGCCTCCGCGACGCCTTCATCGGAGCCAATTAACAGAACTTCGACTGCCTCTCCCAGTGCCTGCCAGCTTTGGAGCGCATTGCGCTGGATCAGGGCAATATGCGGGTTGGTGAAGGGCTTGGGAGCCGTGAAGAGGGTCAGGATGGGCGGCATCAGGCTTTGTCCTCCAGGGGCAGCCAGGTTTTGCCCGGCATTATTTTAGTCAGCAATTTCCGTTTGAGCGCACCTAGAGTGCGTTTGAGAGCAACGTTGCGTTCAGGGATGATGGTCGAATGCTGCTCTGGTTCAACCTCTGGACGGGCAAGCACAGACAGGTAAAGGTCAAGCGTCTCCGAGCGCGGATAGCCGTGCTTGCGCGTGTGCATGATCTTATAACCAGCCTGCTTGAGCATTTCAATCAGGCTATGTTCAGTAAAGCAGCTCAAATGTGCCAGTTCGTAGGAGTCGTGCGCGTAAAAGTTGGGCACTTCCACCAGCAAAAAGCCGCGATCCTCCAACAAATGGATTCTGATCTCTTTCAGGGTTCCCAACGGGTCTTCGAGGTGCTCGAGCACATGCATCATGGTCACCAGGTCAAACCTGGCTGTTTCGCCGCTTCGGAGCTGCTCGAGGGAGGAGTAAAGTTTGAAGCCCTTCTCTTCCGCCAACTTGCGGTAGGCATTGCCCGGTTCCACACCGATCATTTCTGCTCCGTAAGCCTCGTGGATGGTTTGCATCAAGGTGCCAGAGGATGCGCCAATATCCAGCGCGCGCCACAGCCGGCAGACGCCGTGCTGCTGCAGTAGATTGAGCTGGTATTCCGCGCGCAGACGCTGCTGGCGCAAGTCTTTGGCGGTGGGTTCTTCGGTTGCCTGGTAAAGCTTGCGATAAGTCTCTTCGTAAAAAGCCGGGTCCGCGGCAGCGCTCTCGCCCGGGTTTTGGTAGACAAAACCGCAAGTCTGGCAGAGGTAATATCGGACCTTGAAGCCGAATGAGTCCATCTCGGAGATGACTGTGGCTTTTGATTTTCCGCAAAGCGGACAATGTAGTTCGGATGCGGGTTTATTCATCGTCATGAGGAGGCTCATCTCTTTCTGCTGTTTGCCCCTGATCCATCCCTTTGGCACGTTCATCAACCTCAAAAAGGTCCTTGTGTTTTATTCCAGCCAACTGGGTTTGCCATTCAGGATGGCGCGCGTTGGCAGCCAGCAGGTCTTGCAGGGTGAAATCATCGCGGTCATCGAAGGCCGCATAAACCTGGTTGGCAAGCTCGAGATCTGCAGGCGTATCAACTGTGAACCGCAGATGGCTGAGGTCTTTCTTCCAGTCAGCGACGCTGATCTTGAAACGGCCGGGCATGTCGTAGAGGTAGGGCATGACGTGTTCGCGTTCAAAAGGCTGAGTGGCTTCCTGCCAGGCGCGTTCAAGCGCGGCAAATGAGACTACCTCTGTGTCCATGCCTATGGCAGTTGTGCGTCTGAAAGGTGGAGGCAGGCGGTTGGCGGTGAAGTCGGCACAGGTCAGGTGGAAATGCGTGATGGTTCGATCGATCTCTTCCGGGTCGATGAAGGGGCAATCCGCGGTCAGTCTCACAACCACACCTGCGTCGCTAAGTTTGGCAGCCTGGTAATAACGGTCCAGCACGTCGTAGAGGTCACCCCTGAAACAGGTAATCCCTGCCTTTTCGCAGAATTCGGCAATCGGCTCATCGCTGGGATCAGTGGTGGTAGCCACCATGACCTCGTCCACCAAGCTGGCGCGGCTGGCGCGTGCGAGCACGCGAGCCAGCATCGGCTGACTTCCCACCAGGCGCAGAACTTTACCTGGCAGGCGCGAGGAGCTCATACGGGCCTGGATGATCGCAACAGTTTTTGGTTCGCTCACGTTTCTCCGTTAGGGTGCCGGCTGAATGGCGTCGATCCGAATTGAACCCACGCTGAGCTCAAAAGTGTCCATCTCAGCCGCCATGTTGGCAGGCGTGGTGAGGTAAAGCGCCATCCAGAGGTAATCCGCTTCCTTGAACAGGTAGGCTACCCAGGCGCTTGAGTCCTTGGAATAGCTCAATCGTGTGATGTTGCGACCGCCAAGTTTGACCGAGTCGCTGTCCACCAGGGCGGAATCGTTTCCGAGCACTTGCTCAAGCCCTATGGTAATCATGCTGACCGGCAATTTTGAAAAAGTCTTGTTGCGCAGGATGATCAGGCGGGTGGGATAGATCGCGGCAGTGCCGCCATCATAGCCATACCAACCTACATTGCCCTCGATGCTGTCCACCAGTCCTGAAAGCGGGCCAGACTCGCCGCCCACAAAATCCTTGATCGTGGCAATGATCGTTGGCAAGGCGCTGTCGATATCTTCGGATATATAAGATTTGGGCAGCATGATCTGCATTCCGGTGCCGTAGTAAAGCTGCATACCGGTGTCGGGGGTGGAGGTTGGCGTTGGTTGAGCCGGCGTATCTTTTGTGCCAAAGGAAGGCAGACTGCATGCCATGGTCAGAATCGTCAGGACCAAGAGGATGAGTGAGATTCTGGTTTTCATTGAGACGCTCCTTTTGAAGAGGTCAGGGCTTGTTCCCAGCACAGGAACAGCAATTGTTTATTTCGCTGCCAATCAGCGCGTTTTTCGGCAACTTTGCGCGCGCGCTTTCCGACTGAAGGAAAATTGAAAGAGGGAATTTGCAGGAGCAACTCCGCCAGGGCGTGGTGATCTCCATCGGGGAATAACCAGCCGGTTTGCCCCTCGGCGATCCACTCAACGTTGGCAGGGATGTCTGACGCGATGGTGGGCAGAGCGCATGCCATGGCTTCCATCAGGGAAACCGATGAGCCATCCACGTGGCTCGGCGTAACGTAAATATCTGCCGCTCCAAAATAGGTGATCAGGTCCTGGTTGGGCAGGCGCCCACCCAAGAAGACCTTGTCGTTTACTTTTCCTTCTTCCAGGATGGAGAGCAATTGTTCGCGCTGGCTGCCATCTCCGAGCAAGATCAGGCGCAGACTGTCGTCCTTTTGGGCAGCTTCAACGAAAGCATGCAGCAAAACATCCACGCCGTAGTTGGGTTCCCAACTGCGCAGGCAGAGCAGCACGCGCTTATCGCCCCAGCCTTGCCTTTCGCGCCAGACTGTGCCGCGGACGCGGGCAGAAGCTGGTGTGAAGTGAGCCAGGTCTACCCCCCAGGGAAATATGCAAATTTTCTCGGGGTCAAAGCCCAGGTTCACCGCCTGTGCGGCGGAGCAGTGGGCATCTGTGATCAGGCGCGCGGAGTGCCCCAGAGCGAAACGTGCTTTTTCGGCAGCATCCCGGCTCACCAACACATCGTGCATCAGGTCAAAACCCCAACTCATGCTCAACAGCGGTCTGAAACCAGTCCTTGCGACCAGAAACGCCAGGTCTTGCAGGGGTCCGGCATGCACCAGGTCTGGTTGTACTGCCTTGAGTACTTCGTAAAGCTCCTGGGTGAGGCGGGGGATTTCATTCTCAGTCAGTTGGTTTTCAGTGCCGCTCCACTCAAGGACCTTTACACCGCTGGGTGTGGGGTACTCCCCGGGGAGAAGGCGCAGCACAAAACCTTCGTGCCCGCTTTCCGCCAGGGCTGCCATAAAGCGTTGATCGTGCACAGAATCGGCACGCGTGAAGTACAAAATGCGCATCAGTTCCTATCCAAGCTGCGTCCAGCGCAGTTCCTGCCCGGCAGGAATATCCTGGCGGGCGGCGCGCCCAACAACCTGTTCGATATCATAAGGCATAATGGCACCGGGCGTGGCAGGGCGTAAAACGTCGATCATCTCGCGGGTCAGCGTCTGCCCAGCTTTGATATCCTGCGCGGCACGCAGGCATCGGCGCTGCACCACGACCGTATCGTGCTCGTTTTCCGCGATAATTTTGTTTGCAGAACCCAGCGCGCGTTCCAACTGGCGGGTGGCAGTGACCATCTCAGCCCAACTGGTGGGGTTCATAGCAAAGGCGTGGTCTGGACCTTCGCGGTTATTATCATCGGTGAAGTGTTTCTCCACCACGCGCGCGCCCAAAGCAACGGCTCCAAGAACAGTAGCATGACCGTGTGTGTGATCGCTAAGCCCCAGGATGAGGTCCGGCCACATCTGGCGGTAGGTTTTGAGCACGTTGAGGTGGATATTGTCGAAGTTGCCGTCGGCGGCGGTGTAGTTGGTGTTGCACTGCATCAGCACCAGTTGCGGGTTCACTGCCAGGATGGCATCCACCGCGCGTTGAACATCGCCAATGGTGGAGGCGCCTGTGGCGAGCAGGACGGGTTTACCCTTGCGCGCCATATGCAAACAGGCTTCGATCCAGGTGATGTCGCCGGAGCCAATTTTGTAAGCAGGCACAAAGGGGTCAAGCATGTCCACAGCGTCAAAGTCGTAGGGGGAGGAGAAGTAAGTGATGCCCACTTTGTCGCATTCTTCCTTGAGGATTGGCGTCCAATCGAAAGGCACGGAGGCTTCGTTGTATACCTGGGTGACGGTTTTCTTCCATTTTGCCTGGTGTGAAACCTGGGAGTTCATATGGCTGAAGCCATAATCCGAAACGATTTCAGGACCGCGAAAGTTCTGGAACTTGGCGGCATCCGCGCCGGCTTCGGCGGCGAGATGAATGAGACGCAGAGCGCGCTCAAGGCTGCCGTCGTGGTTGGCGGCGATGTCGGCGATGAACCAGGTGGGGTGATTGTCTCCAATCAGGGTGTTAGCAATTTTGAGTTCCATGTGACCTCTCCTTAGTGGGTAAATGAAAGTAATTTCTGGCGCAGACCAGAATCAAGATCAGCGTGCAAGGCGCGTAAGCCTTCGGTTTGGCTTGGCAGCGGTTTGCCAAGGGCTGCCTGGAGTTTATCGGTGTTCATGCTCAGGTTGAGCGATCGACGGGTGGGCAGGTCGGAGTCCAGGGCGGAAATCGGACGGATCAGGCTTGCGTCCAATTCGAATTCCTGCGCCAGGCGCACGCCAAAATCATACTTGCTCAGGCTTTCAGGCGCATAGACGTGGTAGATACCACTCAGCCGTTTTTGGAGCATTTCTAAAAGCGCTTCTGCCAGGTGGGCAACGTAAA
>Ga0228536_1000566_pt1 | contig 61987 bp, 61 predicted proteins | sample SJ1Smetagenome_FD_168611 | JGI IMG/M metagenome (GOLD analysis project Ga0228536, IMG submission 168611) | Enriched culture of PCE-dechlorinating microbial communities from Ithaca, New York, USA - SJ1.S | ecosystem: Engineered > Modeled > Simulated communities (microbial... > Unclassified...
TAAATATTTGTGTACATAAAAAACCCCTGAACCCGCTTGCGTAAACGGATACAGGGACTTAGTATTATTATTTATTAGATTTAACTCCTAAACACAGGAGCATAGTAATTAAGAGTATCAAATACTCCTGTAGCTGTAAAATCCATGATTTCTTTGCCAATTCTATAATTGCCGATAGGAAGTTCACCGTACAGCCATTCCCAATTAACTTCCCATTCTGTCGTATCATTCATATTTATAATATAAGCCTCGGCTGTCCATCCAACATCTTGAGCAGAGGAAAGTATCTCAACAGGGACCCATTCATCTTCTACATACCTCTCCAACCAATAGTAGCTTCCTGTTTGTAAATCTCCTTTTGGATCTCCTCCAGACTGATTGAACAATAATGTTAAACCTGCAGACGATACATTATCTGCAGTTAATTCCAAACCCCAATCTTCTCTTTTGTCATACCTTACCCATTCCGAGGGTAAGCTTACAACAACATACTCCCCTCCAAAATCATTGATCTTTGCATATCTTGCATTAGGGGCTGGGACATTAATTTCACCTTCATTTGAAGGCATTTCAGTACTCTTCACTACTGAAGTGACTGTCTTTATGACACTCTCATCAGGCTCTACCGGCATCTCTTTACCAGTTGAAGAGTACAGTTCCCCGTCCACCATTATTGAAGGAGGCATCGTATTAGGGGTTTCGGGAGTAATCACCTCTTTATTGCACCCAATAAATGATAACAATATAAAAAACAGAAGAACAATTAAGCTAAATCTTCTCATTCAAACCTCTCCTTATAATGACGAATTTTTAAACTTATATGTACTTACTGACCTGCTTACTTACCCATGTAATATGACAGTAATGACAACAAAAAATTAGCGATCGCAATACCAAGAAACACTAGATCAAGTCCCAAATCGCTCTTTTTGGACTTCTCCGAATCGGCTACATTAAACATGCTTTCACTGAATTTTGATGCAAGAAATCTATTGGAGCTGCCTCCGATCCCCATAAGGCTCGCACCTCCATTCACCCATCTAAAAGAGAATAGCGTAATAAATACCACAAACCATATGAAAAAGAATGTCTCACTCATCTCGAACCCGGTCTTCGAAAAAAAGTACATTTCTACTAAAATTGCAGGAATCAATACAAACAAGGTACTCTTTAGATGCTTTTTCACAGGTAAACCTCCTTTGAAACTACTGCATTTTGCAGTTGTGCTTTCTTCTAATATACCACATGACTGGGATTATTACAAAATTACCAATATAAGTGTCTAAATATCAAGTTTTCACTTAAAGTGTGGTCTACTATTCAGGGGTTGGTAAGTAGTAGATCATAAAAAAAAAAGAGTAAGACGCTTTAGTTGATGGCGTTTACTCTTTCGTGTTTAGAGGTTAAATTTTGGGTTAACGAGATTGTTTTGGAGGTGATAGCATACCTTCCTTGGTGACAACGCTTCATCGGATCTCATCAAAGATCTCAGTGGAGTGGACACTGTTGTACAATTATTAATTCACCACTGAAGAATCTGAAAAAAATCTACTAATTATCAACTCTCTTGTTTGTTTGTCGCTAAAATCAACATCACCTGAAAAGTTGAGAACTGTACTTCCCTTTTGGATTATTATAACATCACGCTCCTGTGTCAGCACCAAATTATCAACATCCCATAACCTCTGCATCTCTTCATCGGATATAATTGTTCTATCGAATAAAGTTATTCCCTCCCACTTGAATCCCTTTTCTAAATCACGCCTTATTCCGTTAAATATTATTTCTGCATAGTATGGATCAGTTGTCTTAAAATATTTTATTCTTAGACTTTCTTCATAACCACTTTCATTGACAAACTCCCAATAGGAATAGTGTTTTGGTGTGACTGGACTACTTCCACGTCTAAACTCTTTGGTCGATGTGCTTATTTTGCTTGGTTCCTTAGATATTTCATCAATTGTAATTATAGGATAACCCTCAGGTATTGAAGTTACTCTATAGGTATCCTCCAATCCTTCAAAAATAAACGGGGCTACAGTATTAATAAAGATGATTACCACAAATACTGCAAATATTATTACTGGAATACTATCCCCTTTTTCCCTTGCCTTTTTCTTTGTATAATACCTAAGGCTTAATCCTACAAAGATTCCAATACCTGGACCTAAAAATGCTTGTATAACAATTTGAGGCATATAAAACGCATCAACTATGATAAACATTACTAAAAGTAATAGGATAATCCCTGTGGAACCATAAAACAATATTATACGCCTACGTGCATTTTTCATAGTAGGTCTTTCTATTGGTAACCCTTTTTTAATACTACTTCTTGCCTTAAGTATCCTTATTATGCTATACACAGTTGGTATTGCAGCAAATATATAAATGAGAGGTAATAAAAAGATTCCAGTAACTCCTGTGAAAGACAAAAGAATACTATACTTCACAGGGATGTTACTAATTAGTAAATAGGCGACAATTAGAGATAACATAAGGAAACCACGTAACTCATTTCTTAATAACGTATGCTCAACAATTTCTTGTTCAAGTACTTCATCTGTTTGGATAGGAACCGGATCGCTATCCGCCTGAGCACAAAAAAACTGTAAATAGTCTTGAGATGTTATGAACTTCCATCCTGATTCTTCGCATAATCTCCTATACGCCTCTGATTCTTCAGTATTTTCTGGCGTGAGAGGTCCGCCTTCCTTAAATACATCTACATAGAACTTACATTTCTGTGGCTCTATAGCTCTAAATTTTGCGAAATGATGTTGTAGTCCTATCTTTTCCAACATCCAGCCTTTCGCAGCCATTTCCTCCAGATACGTTTTCATAGCTTGGTAGTCCAGTGAAAAAAATCCCCAGAAAACCCATTTGTATTTATTTTTCACTTACTTCACCCCCTCAAATAAATCACTGCCATCTGAAACCAATTGCTTTAACCGTTGATATTCATCTTTTAAAATCTTTAATCCTTTATCTGTCAAAGTGTATGTTTTTCTTCTGTTTTCCTCCGATATCTGTACTATAATATTCTCCTCCTCAAATCTGGATAAAAGATTATATAAAGTACCCGCTCCTATCTTTACCCTGCCTTCTGTATGTCTTTCTACCTCTTGCATAATCCCATATCCATGCTGAGGTTCGGATAGTATTAAGAGAATGTAATACATTGGTTCAGTTAATGTTTTAAGTTGTTCTCTTGCCATAATATCATCTCCAAAGTACTACATCGATATTCGATATATCTATTATCAATATAATATAATTTTTTGGAATTATTGTCAATGCTCTTTAAATATAGAAATACCGTATGATCCATAAATTTCTGTGTTGTCCTCACTTTGCAAAATAAAAAGGAGTAGGCTCCGTTTTGTGAGCTTACTCCTGATAGTTTTGGAAGATCATTTCCGCTGGCGGAAGAGGATTTACATCTCTCTACGATTCTCCATAGCTCTTGAGATCGTTATCTCATCAAAGTACTCCAGATCTCCTCCGACAGGAATGCCGTGAGCGATCCTTGTTACCTTGACTCCCAAGGGCTTTATAAGCCTTGAAATATAGAGTGCAGTAGCTTCGCCCTCAACTGTTGGATTTGTTGCGATTACTACTTCCTTTACTGTGTCGTCTCCCAGTCTGTTCAGGAGCTCCTTGATCTTTATATCCTGAGGTCCTATGTTTTCCATGGGAGAAATCGTACCGTGGAGCACATGGTATAAGCCCTTATACTCCCTGCTCTTCTCCATGGCTACTATATCCCTTGGTCCCTCAACCACACAAATAAGGGATTTGTCCCTTCCTGTATTGCTGCATATATTGCATACCGGTTTATCGGTAAGATTTCCACAGACCTGGCAAAACCCTATTCTCTCCTTTGCCTCAAGAATAGCAGAAGAAAGTTTCGCAGCCTCCTCAGAATCCATCTCAAGTACATAAAAAGCCAGCCTCTGGGCAGATTTTCTTCCTATCCCCGGAAGCTTTGAAAACTGGTCTATTAGATTTGCTATAGGCAAGGCATAATGATCCATCTGATCGTCCCCTTTTGTTAGAACAGTCCTGGGATATTCATGCCTCCCGTAACCTTTTTCATTTCGTCAGCCGCATATTGCTCTGCCTTTCTAAGGCCCTCATTTACAGCTGCAAGCACTAGATCCTGAAGCATTTCCACATCCTCCGGATCGACAACTGATTGGTCAATCTCGATATTGAGAACCTCTCTCTTTCCATTTACAGTAACCTTAACGGCTCCACCACCAGCTGATGCCTCAAGCTCTTTTGCATCTATCTCAGCCTGGATCTCCTCCATCTTCTTTTGCATCTTCTGCATTTGCTTCATCATATTGTTCATATTTCCACCCATTCCAGGGTATCCACCTCTTGCCATATCAATTCCTCCCTATTTAAATTTGACTATATCTTTACCGAAAAAATCGACTGCTTCCTTAATTGCCTCTTCCTTGGTAACCTCAATTGACTTTTCAGGATAGCTCCCTGATGTGTCCGGAACACAAGACTTCATAAGGATCATAAGCTCCACCGGCTGTCCGAAAAATTCAACGAGTATTCCCTCAAGAAATTCTTTGTTCTGCGGTTTGTTTACAGCATCCTTATGAAACTCAAAGCCATCCTTATAGGCAAGAGTGATCCTGTTCCCATTTACCTGAGCTACCTCTCCCTCCATAACAAGAGCATATATACTCATCTTGCGGGTCTTTACCGTCTGAAGAAACCTTGGCCATGCTTTTTTTATTGATTCAATATCAAGACTTGGCTTCTCTATAGACTCCTCCGGTCTTTTCGCCTCAGTGGTTTTAGGTGTTTCCTGCTTCTTCTCCTCCACAGCAGGCTTAGACTCAGGAGATTTTTCGGCTTTCTTTAACGGTGCCTGCTTAGGTTTTTCAATAGGTAAAGTTATCCCATCCTCAAGGGCTTTGACTCTCTCCTCAAGTGACCTCTCATTATTGAGTCCGACTAGACGTATTGCTGCCATCTCGAGAATTATTCTTGGTTGAGTAGACCACTTCATGCTTGTGTCAGCATCGGCAAGTATCTGGAGTGACCTCATTATGTAGCTCAGCTCCATTTCACCTGACTGCCTCTTGCATACCTCCACCTCTCCCCAGTCTATCAACTGCTCCGGGTCGGCGGAGGTCTTGGCGATCATAAGATTTCTGTAATGGTGTATCAGGTCCTTCAGGAAAAGTGAGGTGTCCTTACCTTCCTGTATTATATGGTCGATCAGCTGAAGTACCTCATCAAGCTTTTCCATTTTAATAGAGTCTACCATTTTGAAGATGAGGTCCTTGTTTGCTATTCCAAGTATCTTTAAGGCATCATCATAGGTTACTTTTTTGTCATCGAAGGCAATACATTGGTCAAGAAGACTTAATGCGTCCCTCATAGCTCCATCGGAATTGGATGAGATAAGCTTGAATACCTTATCATCGACCTCCACTCCCATCTCCTGCGAGATCGTCTTCATACTGTCCTCAATATCCCTTGAGGTCAGTCGTTTGAAATCAAATCGCTGACATCTTGAAAGTATGGTCGGTGGAAGTCTCTCAGGCTCAGTTGTGGCCAGAAGGAAAATCAAGTGCCTCGGAGGTTCCTCAAGGGTCTTTAACAGAGCATTGAATGCTTCGTTGGTAAGCATATGGACCTCGTCAATTATATATACCTTGTATTTTGCTCTTGATGGTGGATAGACTACCTTCTCCCTAAGCTCTCTTATATCCTCGATCTTCCTGTTGCTTGCGGCATCCATTTCAATGACATCCATTATACTTTCATCGAGGATCCCCTTACAAATATCACATTTATTGCAGGGGTTGCCATCCTTGGGGTCCAGGCAATTGACCGCCCTTGAGAATATCTTTGCTGCTGAGGTCTTCCCTGTTCCCCTTGTACCTGAAAAAAGGTAGGAGTGTCCGACATTGCCCTTTATTATTTGATTTTTAAGAATCGTAGTGACATGTATCTGCCCAAGAAGCTCGTCAAAGGTCCTGGGTCTGTATTTCCTGTAAATTGCCTGATACATCGACATCATCCTTACCTTTTGATATGGTCCTATTATACCAAAAAAGCGCTCTATTTACATCAAAAATGTAAACAGGGGCCAAATGGCCCCAAATTATAGGTTATCTCTTACAAGCTCCTCTGCCTCTCCGTCCTCAGGGAATCTTCCCAGCTCTGCTTTTGAGAACAGAAGCTTATCATCAAGACTGATTTCAAATACTCCACCTGATGATGGCACTATAGCAACTTCGCTTATCTTGTTCTTATGTTCAGAAAGCACTGCATCCGTCAGAGCAACTGCCCTGCCTCGATAGCCTCAGGATGTGCAATACTCTATTCTTAGTTTTTTAGCCATTGTAATTCCTCCTTTTAAGGTTTGTATTCATGTTACCCAATATGTTCCATAAGCAAACGGAATTGTTGACATGACCGTTTTTTTAGTCTATAATGTAATCCTGTGGAAAACATGGAGAGATGGCTGAGCTGGTCGAAGGCGCACGACTGGAAATCGTGTAGGCGTGATGAACGTCTCGAGGGTTCGAATCCCTCTCTCTCCGCCATTACCGTGCTAGATGGGGAGGTAGCGGTGCCCTGTACCTGCAACCCGCTGTAGCAGGATTGAATCCCCGGTCCCGACATCTCTATTGTAAGGTCTGCCTCAAGTAAGTGGCGTTGACGGTTGGGTCCTACGCAACGGAAACTCATGAACCTCGTCAGGTCCGGAAGGAAGCAGCGATAAGTGAATATTTTCGTGTGCCGTGGGTGAGCCTGGCTCGAGCTAACTACTTGGGTAACGCTTGGAATAGGATCGCCAAAACCGGGTGCACGGTTACATATGAAAAGAGACCTTCGAGGTCTCTTTTCGCTTTTAAAAATTCCTTATATCTTCTATAGGTTTCAATCAATCTTTAAGCCCATAGCATACAAATCAAAAAACTTACCGTCGATCATAAATTCTCTGGTTATGAGTCCTTCCTCACAGAATCCAAGTTTCTTATATACTTGAATAGCAGGCAAATTGTCTGTTCTGACCCTTAAGTTTATTTTCCTTATTATACCTGTATCCTTACTCCATTTGATCAAATACTCGACCAGATTGGTTCCAACACCCTGTCCCCAAAACTCTTTTAGGACACTAACCCCAAATTCTCCAGTATGTGCTATTCTTGGTCTACCACCACCGGTGAAATTAAGACTGCCTATTATAGTCCCCTCAAGCTCTGCAATGATATTCAATGCGTTTGCTTTACTTGCAAAGCTTTTTAGAAATTCTTCCTCCTGCTCTAGGGTGATATCTAATTCGCCTCTGCCAAAAGTCAGATTATCTGACTCTGAGCCAATTTTATAGACATAATCTATCATTGATTCTGCATCAGCTACGGTGGTTCTTCTAATAGTATATTTCTTACCATCTTTTAATGATGACTGCATTAAATTTTTCCCTCCATATACTATACTAGTATACCTTGATAATCTTATTCCGCTCTATTTACTGAGAACTTATCAAACACCTTGTACATGATTATATGAGTACCGATAGGGGGATAGTCAAACACTTCTCCATATGCCCTGAAGCCAAGATTCTCGTAATATTTCTGTACCGATGTTCTTCCCTTGCACCATAATAGATCAGCGCTCTTATCCCTAAGAATCTGTTCTGCAAATCCAACTGCCAGTCTTCCTGCTCCAATCTTTCTATATTCCTCCAGTGTTGCCATTGCCCTTAGTCTATATTGGACCTCTTCAGGAAAATCAGGGTATTTTTCCAGGCAAAATGATACTACAGATACTAGCTTATCATCCAGAAAAGCTCCCACATGAAAAGAGCCTTCCTCATGGTCGCTTTCATACTTTGAATCCTCAATCGATTGGTTAGGCCGCAAAACCCTGTGCCTTATGTTGTATGTCATTTCTGGCTGGATCAGCTTGATTTGAAGCATAATATCCCTCCATTGCTTTTCTATAATACTATAGAGTATATTCTGGAGCTTTCACCCCAGGGATGGTATCCGGCAATTATATATCCAAGGGCAAATTAATAATCATTTTACTGCATGATCTGCACATATAGGATTCAACCTGTGGACGCTCAAAAACACCGCCTACTCCAACCTTCGTACCTCCCTTAGCCCATAGACCAAGGAACAGCTTTTTATCTTCCGGTAGCCATTTTAGTGCGTATCTGTCTCCGTATATAGTGCCTTTTGTCATTTCAGTGCTGCAATAAGGACATTTCATTTAGTCTTCGCTCCTTCATGCGTTATCGTGGTTCTGTTCGAAATATTCATCGTCAGTCCATTTTAATGGGTTTGTTTCTATGTATTCACAGATTTTTTGATACTCTTGATCATTACGAATAACTCGTTCATAGTAATTTCTTTGCCATATTGTTTTCATATTATGATTGAAACACATTCTCGTAGTGAATGACTTAAATCCCTGAATTATCTTGTGTAGGGGTGGACGTCCCTGTCCACCCGTTGAAATCACAATTATTCCATGTATATGATTAGGCATGATGCAAAATATATCTGTCTGCACACCTTCATAAATATCATTAATTTTGTACCAGCATTTTTCGACAATATTCCCAATTTCACTTAGTCTCATTTCAGCTTTCGGGCAGACAGGGTCGTCTGCCCCTACGATTTCACCCAAGATCCTCAACCTATCCTTGGTACATATCGTAACAAAATAATATCCTGCTTGTGAATAATCATATTCTTTTAGTCTTATGTTTTTCCTTGTCTGCATATTGTCACCCAATCATCCATACCTTCACTGATCAATCGATAAGCTCTATCTCACCCGTATCTAGATCTATCGTCTTTAGAGTTGGGTACTGGTTATCCTCGGATGAATGAAACAACAGCCATTTGCCTGCCTTGGTCAAACCCTCAACGCTGAAGGTCTCATAGTACATCTGATTTCCTGTGCCGTCCTTTTGGATAAGGTACAGGTCATCTCCAGGATATCCGACCTCTTTCCCATGGAGAGAGTAGAATATTCCCATGTCAGTAATGGTGAATGATGATATCTTTTGTCCAACCAGCAACTCTGGAGCACTCGAATAATCCATATTTGTCCTATAAAGCCCATAATCCTCACTGATGAAGTACATATAGCTGCCATCTATGACGATATCCCTTGCGTAATCGTCAAGTTCTATCCTCAGGTCGCTCCCATCAAGCCCGATGCTTTCGATCAAGCCTTTGTCCTCTGGCTTCTGCTCGTGGCTAAAGTATAGCCTGCCATTATAAATTGAAATATCTGAGGCCTCGACATCCAGAAATCTCTCAAGCCCTCTTCCATTAAGGTCCATCCTATAAATATAGAATTTGTCAGAAGGATTTATAAAGTATATCCATCCGCCCTCTATGTTTATATCCAACAAATATCCTTGTTTATATATTATCTCATTAACAGACCCGTCAGCCTTTATCCTGTTAATGCTCTGTCCGCTCATATAGTATACCCAGTCGTCGACAATATTGAGTCTGTTAATACCGCTTCCACTGGGTTTTTGGATAAGATAAGTCTTGTTTTTAAGATCCTTGTCTGCTTTTATTAGGTTTAGATGGTCTTCAACATAGTAAATATTTTCCCCATCCTCTGCCCCATAACCGTAATTATTGGTGTTCAATACCGAATTGCCCGGTTTGGAGATATTCTTGAATTCTATCTCCTCAACCTTCTTCACGAAGGAGTTGTGTCTTATCATCTTGATCTTCCAAAACATCCCCATTTCGCCAAGAATAGGGATAGATACCAAGATCAGTATTAGAAGAACTGTTATAACACTGGTCGCTCTCCTTGTCCAGATGCTACCCTTTCCCCTTATATCCTTAACAAGCTTATCCAGGTAGTAATGAGGTCCTGACATTTTAACCGATTCGTTGGAGTATTCGACCTCCACCACATCCTTGCTTAGCTTATTGTATGGAAAGTCGAATTTTGGTTTTAGTACCAGTCTGTTCTCTACTTTTTCAACAACATCCCATCTACCCTTGGAAATTTGAGCTTCTAGTCTTTCAAAGGACTCTACGCTCTCGTTTACCTCGATGTGCCTGTAATTTAGTGCTGTAGATAAGCCTATGATTGCTGCATACAAGGAAGCAAACATCCAGGAAAAGCTCATGTCGAGTCCGAATATCACCTCATAAAAAAAGTATAGAGCTGCAATCAATGGAACTGAGAAAAAAAGGAGCCTTTTCCCAATAAGTATTATCATACTATTCTTCTCTCTCATCAGTACCTCCTTCTGTTCTTGTTGCAACAGTTTCCTCCAGTTTTTTCTCAAGGAACTCGATCCTATCCTCCTGACTCATGTAGCCAGTCAGAAATATAGCTATGATGAATGATATAAAGGCAACCATAGCCCAAATACTATTAAAAATCAAGCCTCCAAAAAAGAATACAGTGACTGCCAAAATTATGAATATAATTATGAAATTTGTGAAAAATTCTTTCATCATATCACCCTCTCATGCTTTTATGTTCTCTGAATATTCTAGTTAACTACCATTATAACATATAGCATCCTACTATACCCTAATTTAAGCCATTTTCAAATCCACAAAAAATACACCGGGTCTCCCCGGTGTAATCAGCAACTATGCAACTGTTCCTCTATTGCCGTCATACTTCTCATAATCTTTGTTTTCCATTATTCCAATTATTATTTCTACCAAGTTAAAAATATCTTCATAGGACACGTAGAAAGCTATAGGTGCCAGCCTAATTACGTTCGGATACCTGAAATCAGGAATTACACCCTTGTCCTTCAAAGCCTTAGTCAGTCTAATAGCATCGTCATGCTCAAGAGCAACATGGCCGCCCCTTCTCTCATCATCGGTTGGGTTACCGTAGGAGAATCCATATTTTCTAAGCTTCTTATCTATAAGAAACATCAGGTAAGCCGTAATGTTGAGTGATTTCGCTCTTATATTTTCTAAGCCTGCTTCAACGAACATCCTCAGGCTGCCCTCGATCGGCGCCATGCTGAATATAGGCTGTGTTCCAGTCTGCCATGCTCCCGCATATTCTGCGGGCTCAAATGTCTGGTTAAGATCAAACTGAGTCTCCTTCTTGTTGCCATGCCAACCTGCAAGTCCGGGACCAAGCTTAAAGTGCTTCTCGTTTATATAAAGTCCCGCTATTGCTCCTGGTCCCCCGTTAAGGTACTTATAGCTGCACCACACCGCAAAATCCGGCTGTATCCTGGAAAAATCATGTGGTACGCTGCCAATGGAATGGCTCAGGTCAAATCCAACATATATTCCCTTTGCTCTCGCTGCATCAGCGATCTTTTGCATGTCCACCAAATAAGAGCTTCTATATAGAACTGAAGGCAAAAGGATAAGACATACGTCATCAGCCATTGCCTCGATCATATCGTCTTCAAATATATTCTTTCCGTCACGGCTTGTAACTACCCTTACAGCATCCTCAACCTCATATCCATGAAGCTTGACCTGACTGTCAACTGCATATCTGTCGGTTGGGAAATTCAAATCATCGACGATTATCTTGTATCTTTCCTTTGTTGGACGATAGAAGGTCGCAAGAGCCTTATGTATATTGATCGTTGTATTGGTACATATAGTCACTTCACTTGGCTTTGCGTTTATAAGAGGAGCAGTCAGCTCTCCCAGCTTGTCCTGATACAGGAAATAATTTACGTCTGGATGGGACCATACGTCTATCCCGTGGGTTTTCCAGTTCTCAAGAGCCTCGAGAAGATACTTCTCAGCATCCCTTGAGCAAAGTCCAAGGGAGTTTCCATCCATATAAATGGTCCCGGGCTTTACATAAAACCTTTCCTTAAATGACCTTAACGGGTCCTTGTTGTCCATATCAATTGCAAATTGCTTTGATGTTTCAAATTTTCGCATGATTGGCCTCCTCTGTTTTTATTGATTTTTATGTTATCACTATTGCATAACATTGTCAATATAGTTTATAATGTTAGTAAGGTCAACCAGAATAAGGAGTGAAATCTATGAATCAGCAGGGATTTTTTAACATAAATGAGGCAGCAAAAATGGTTGGAGTGTCACCGGCTACAATAAGAAATTGGGAAAAAAACGGATTGATCAAGTCCAAACGAAGAGAAAACAACTACCGAGTTTTTGATTTCAGGGATATAGAAACTCTGAAGACTATTAAGCATTACTCGGCTGAAAAAGGAATGACTCAGGAGCTTATCAGGGAGCTTGTGTCCAAGGATGACCTTACTTTCATTGAATCTGATGAGAACTCATATAAGAAAATCCATCATATCATGCTCAAAAAATACAGGGAAGATGAAGGCTATACCTTGGATGAGGTCGCTCAGAAAGTTGGAATTTCCGCCTCGTACTTAAGCAGAATAGAGCAGGGAAAGGCAAATGTTTCCTTTGAGATCCTTGAAAAGCTTGCTGCCTTCTACGGAGAAAGCACCTTAAGATTCTTTGATATAAGAGAAGAAGTCCGCAATGAAATAGTTAGGAACGGGCAGGGTAAATTTTTGGCGTCCGGATTTAAGGGAGTAGAAATCCAGGCACTAATCGGATCTTCTTCAAGTCCCCTTGATGTCATAAGATTCTCGATCCAGCCAGGCTGTGGTGATTTCAAGGCGCACTCCCATCGAAGCGGGAATGAGTTCATTTTTGTATTATCCGGGCAGCTCGAGGTAGTTTTGGACGAGAGCTCGTCACATTTATTAAATATGAATGATTCGATCCACTTTCAGTCGTCAAGAACACACAGGTGGTGGAATCCGGGAAAAGAAGCAGCAGATATTATTTGGGTACATTCGTATATATAGAGATAATATCCCTCGCGGTCAGACAGGGTCGTCTGACCCTACAGGATGACAGGTGTGGGGGGTATCTATGAAGATTGGAGGCTGATGCCGTTTTGAGGACATTCCCTGGCCAAGCGGCCGTGAGCGGTCCGAGTAAACGACTCAGCCTCCATTATTATTAATGTAATTATGAAACTACTAGCTGTCCATTCTGCACATCAATATTTATTGTATCCCCATCCTTGATAGAGCCTTGGATAATCAAGCGGCTGATCCTTGTCTCAAGCTCCTTCTGGAGGAACCTTTTGACCGGTCTCGCACCATACTGGATATTGTATGATTTGTAAAGTATATACTCCTTGGCCGCACCTGTAACCTTAAGGCTTATGCTCCTATCCTTAAGTCTTTCCTCAATTTCCTCCAGCTGCAGATCGATTATCTGATAAATCTCATCCTTTTGAAGAGGTTTGAAAAGAACGGTCTCATCTACCCTGTTGAGAAATTCAGGCCTGAATACTCTTTTCATCTCATTCATCACAAGCTGCCTTATATTTTCCTCGATCTCTCCCTTTTCAGATAACCCCTCCAGAAGATATGAGGATCCTATATTGGACGTCATTATTATTACTGTATTCTTAAAATCAACAGTTCTACCCTGGTTGTCAGTCAATCTCCCATCATCCAGTACCTGAAGCAGAATATTGAATACATCCGGGTGAGCCTTTTCTATCTCATCAAAGAGTACTACAGAATACGGTCTTCTTCTGACAGCCTCAGTCAGTTGACCGCCTTCGTCATACCCCACATATCCGGGAGGAGCTCCAACGAGCCTGGAAACTGAATGCTTCTCCATGTATTCGCTCATATCTATCCTGATCATATTCTTCTCATCGTCAAATAATGCCTGAGTTAGTGCTCTTGCAAGCTCAGTTTTGCCAACTCCTGTAGGTCCCAGGAATATGAAGCTTCCAACCGGCCTGTTGACATCCTTAAGCCCAGCCCTGGCGCGTAGGACTGCATCTACCACTGAATCAACAGCTTCATTCTGGCCGATGACCCTTTTGTGGAGAATATCACCAAGGCCGAGGAGCTTCTCTCTTTCAGTCGCCAGCAGCTTAGATGTAGGTATGCCAGTCCATTTGGCGACAACATCAGCGATTTCCTCCTCAGTGACTTCCTCCTTAAGCATCCTCTCCCTGTCCTTATCCTTATCCTGTGCTTCTTTTAGTCTTCTTTCAAGCTCAACGAGGGTTCCATACTTCAGCTGAGAAAGTCGTTCAAGGTCATAGCTCCTCTCAGCCTCCTCGATTTCCCTCTTGACCCTGTCAATTTCCTCCTTGATATCCTTTTCTGCAGATATCTCTTTTTTCTCCTCTTCCCATTGGGCCTTCAGAAGATCAAACTGCTCCTTAAGCTCAGAAAGCTCCTTGTTGAGCTTTTCAAGCCTTGACTTGGAGGCTGCATCAGTCTCCTTCTTAAGAGCCTCCCTCTCGATTTCAAGCTGAAGAATCCTCCTTCTTACCTCATCTATCTCAGCAGGCATAGAGTCGATCTCAGTTCTTATCATCGCAGACGCTTCATCCATTAGGTCGATTGCTTTATCAGGAAGGAAGCGGTCTGAAATATACCTGTCAGAAAGCGTCGCTGCAGCTATGACTGCACTGTCTGATATCCTTATACCATGGTGTATCTCATACTTCTCCTTAAGTCCCCTTAGAATGGAAATGGTATCCTCAACAGTCGGTTCAGTAACAAGTACCTTCTGGAATCTCCTCTCGAGAGCAGCATCCTTTTCAATGTACTTTCTGTACTCATCCAGGGTCGTAGCCCCTATTGTATGAAGCTCCCCCCTTGCAAGCATTGGCTTCAAGAGGTTCCCTGCATCCATCGAGCCCTCTGCGCGACCGGCTCCAACGATGTTGTGAAGTTCGTCGATGAAAAGAAGGATCTTTCCCTCAGATTTTTGTATTTCATTCAATACTGCCTTAAGCCTTTCCTCAAACTCTCCGCGATACTTAGCTCCTGCAACGAGAGCGCCCATATCCAAGGCAAATACAGTCTTATCCTTTAAGCCCTCAGGTACGTCCCCATTAACTATTCTTTGAGCCAGACCTTCAACAATTGCCGTCTTTCCAACCCCAGGGTCACCTATTAGCACCGGATTGTTTTTGGTACGCCTTGAAAGAATTCTAATTACGTTTCTAATCTCCTGGTCACGACCGATAACAGGGTCAATTTTGCCTTTCTTAGCCTCCTCCACCAGATCCCGGCCGAATCTTTCCAGGGCTTCATAGGTCTCCTCAGGGTTGTCAGATGTAATTGTCTGACTTCCCCTGACCTTCATAAGAGAGCTTAAAAACCCCTCCCTTGTTATTCCATACTGCTTGAATATATCCTGTGATGCCGTTCCCTTCTGGCTAAGCAGAGCCAGATAAATATGTTCGACCCCTACATATTGATCCTTAAAGCTCTTGGCCTCCTCCTCTGAGTCCATTAGAACCTTTGAGTAGGTTCTTCCAGGGTAGAGGCTCCCTCCAGTTTGCTTTGGCAATCGGTCAAGCTTGTCCTCTACAGCCTTTTTAACTCCATCCCAGCTGATCCCCATAAGTCCTAAAACCCTTGGAACAAGTCCGTCCCTATTCTCAATTAGAGCATAGTGAAGATGAAGCTCCACAAGCTCCGGGTTACCAAGTCTCATTGCTGTGTTTTGTGATTCCTGTACTGCTTCTATGCTTTTTTGTGTGAATTTATTAAGATCCATAGTTATTCCTCCTGCTATTCATTTCTTGGATTGTATTTGACCCTCTCAGCAAGCTTTTCGTAAAGCTTCAAGGCTTCCTCGTCAAGCTGAGGAGGGTTGATTATTTCAATTTCAACATAAAGATCTCCTGCATTTCCCTGCATGTCGATATATCCCTTGCCCGGAAGCCTCATCCTTTTACCTGCATGGGTGTTTTTGGGTATATCAAGCTTTATCTTCCCTGATAAGGTCTGAATAACTGCCTTGGTTCCAAGGGCCGCCTCCCAGGGGAGCACCTGTACCCTCTTTGTTATGTCGAGGCCTTCAAGCTTTGTACCAGCTTCCTCTCTGAAGCTGATCTTAAACAGGATGTCCCCATCAAGGCCCCATTTGTCTCCCTTGACCTTGATCTTTTTACCAGGGGTAATGCCCTTTGGTATCTTTACCCTGATATTCTTATGGGTGCCTCCTATATTAAGGGTTACCTCCCTTTCTCCTCCTGTATAGCCCTCCAAAATAGATATTTGAAGCTCGGACTCGTAGCTCTGCCTTTGGGGCTCTCTGGTCCTTCTACCACCTGTTCTGCCCCCGCCGAAAAGATCACCTATGTCGAAGCCGCCTCTTCCTCCCCCCGCTCCACCGAAGAACATGTTGAAGAAGTCGCTGAAGCCGCCTGCATCCCCTGAGGAGTAGGTGTAGGTCCTTCCTCCCTGGCCAAAGTCGAAGCCGTATTGACTTGGATCGAAGTTTTGACCGTTGGAGAAGCCATACTGACCAAACTGGTCATATTGCTTCCTCTTTGTATCATCGCTAAGTACCTCGTAAGCTTCGTTTATTTCCTTGAACTTCTCCTGAGCCTTATCGTCTCCCGGATTCAGGTCCGGGTGATATTTCTTGGCCAGCTTTCTGTAGGTTTTCTTGATCTCATCCTGTGTTGCCGTCTTTTCAACACCAAGTATATTATAATAATCCTTATATTCCATAAAATCATCTCCAATGATATCTTTGACTTTCTTTGACCTTTAATTAAATTATATTAAAGAACCTTAAAATTTGCAATATGTATATACCCTTATGCGAAAAAAATAACCCCCTGGACTTAGTCCAGGAGGGCTGCATCGTTACTTTATATACTTGTCGATTATATTGATTATCTCTTCTATCTTCTCGTTGCCCTGCTCTCCGCCTTCAAGGATCGCATCCGAGACACAGGTCCTGATGTGGCCATTAAGCACATCGATGTTTGATTTCTTCAAAAGACCTATTACAGATAGTATCTGGGTTGATATATCCACACAGTACCTGTCGTCCTCGATCATCTTTATGATCCCGTCAAGCTGGCCTTTTGCCGTCTTCATTTTATTCAGCGCTGCTGCTTTCCCCTGGTTCAAAGGATCAACCCCTATTCAATGGATACTACTTCGTAGCCTGCATCGTCTATAGCTTCCTTCATTGCATCGTCTTTCAACTCTTCGCCTACAACGGTCACCTTGCCGTTTTCAAGGTCAACCTCAACTGTCCCAACTCCATCCAATCCTGTCAGTGCTCTCTTTACAGCCATTACACAATGATTGCAGCTCATACCTTCTACCTTTAAAATCTTTTCCATTTTTACCATCCTTTCATTATTTGAAATTCCTAAGTCTAAGCGAATTCGTTACAACAGAGACCGAGCTGAATGCCATCGCAGCTCCTGCGATCATTGGATTCAGGAATCCAAGTGCAGCAAATGGGATTCCTACCGAATTGTAGAAAAATGCCCAGAAAAGGTTCTGCCTGATTGTTTTCATAGTTCTGTGACTTAGTCTGATAGCTGTCACTACTCCTGAAAGATCTCCCCTCATAAGTGTGATATCTGCTGCCTCCATTGCCACATCCGTTCCGGTGCCTATGGCAAAGCCTACATCAGCCGCAGCAAGTGCAGGAGCATCGTTTATGCCGTCTCCAACCATTCCCACGTGTTTGCCTTGACCCTTGAGCTCCTCAACCTTGGACGCCTTGTGTTCGGGAAGTACATCTGCAAGCACGTTGTCAATTCCCACCTGCGATGCTATAGCCTTTGCTGTTCTTTCATTGTCACCTGTTATCATATATACCTGGAGACCCATATCCTGAAGCTCCTTGATAGAAGTCAGTGAGGTATTCTTTATTTGATCCGCAACAGCTATTATCCCCGCCAGCTTTCCATCCACAGCTATAAGCATTGCCGTCTTGCCCTGTTCCTCCAGGGTTGATATCTTATCTTCGATGACAGCAAGGTCAATACTCCCTTCGTTCATCAGCTTTCTGTTTCCAATTAATACGTCTCTACCTTCGAATTTAGCCTTCAATCCCTTGCCTGGGACTGCTGCAAAGCTTTCCGCATCCTTAAGCATTACCAGCTGAGACTCAGCATAGCCAACAATGGCTTGACCCAAAGGATGTTCAGAGGTCTTTTCAACAGATCCTGCGATCCTTAAAAGCTCATTCTCGTCAAATCCATTCAAGATTTCAACGTCGGTTACTTCTGGCTCACCTTTCGTTATGGTACCTGTCTTGTCGAATATTATGGCATCCATTTTATGGGCCATTTCCAGATGTTCGCCGGATTTGATTAAAATACCGTTCTCTGCGCCTTTTCCAGTTCCAACCATAATTGCAGTTGGCGTAGCAAGACCAAGAGCACAAGGGCATGCTATTACGAGTATGGCAACCGCGTTGATAAGCCCTGTATTGAAATCCCCTAAGAAGTAGAAAATCAGGAAGGTTACCAAGGCAATAACAAGGACTGTAGGAACAAATATACCTGAGATCTTATCTGCAAGTTTCTGAACTGGAGCCTTGGAACCCTGAGCATCCTCCACCAGCCTAATTATCTGGGATAATACAGTATCCTTTCCGATCTTTGTCGCCTTAAACTTGAATGCTCCAAATTTATTTATCGTTGCCCCTATAACCTGGTCGCCTTCCTTCTTATCGACCGGAATGCTCTCACCGGTTATCATGGACTCATCAAGAGCCGATGAACCCTCGACGATTATCCCGTCAACCGGTACCTTTTCGCCAGGTCTTACAACTATAATGTCCCCAACAAGAAGGTCATCGATATCTATATCCATCTCGGCATCATTTCTTATAACCCTAGCCGTCTTAGGTTGAAGCCCCATTAGCTTCTTGATTGCCTCAGAGGTCTTGCCCTTTGCAATTGCCTCAAATAGCTTGCCCAGTACGATCAAGGTGATGATTACAGCCGATGCCTCAAAATAGTACTCATGGACCATGTTGAATAAATTGTAGATGCTGTAAAAATATGCGGCCGAGGTTCCAAGGGCTATCAGCACATCCATGTTCGCTCCTCCGCCTCTTACTGAGTGATAAGCTCCCCTGTAGAACCTATAGCCGATTATAAATTGAACTGGTGTTGCAAGTGCCCACTGGAAGTAGCCATCTGTGAGTATATTTTTAATTCCAGCCATGTGGAAAAACATTGCTGCTACAAGTGGAGCAGTAAGGATAAGAGATATGATGAAGGATGTTTTAAGGGATTTTATCTCCTTTTCCCTTATTTGCTTTTCCTTGTCAACATCAGATTCCCTCTGAATCTGAGCCTTATACCCAGCCTTCTCTACAGCAGCTATAAGAGCGGAAGCTTCAACTACTCCTGATGGAAAATCTACGATAGCCTTGTTTGTTGAGAGGTTGACGTTAGCTTTCACGACTCCCTCAACCTTGCCTAACATTTTCTCCACTCTTGCGGAACATGCCGCGCAGGTCATGCCCTCCACCAATAGAGTCTCTCTTACAAGGGGGACCTCGTAACCAGTCTTCTCTATGGTTTTTACGATCATATCCTTATTGGTCGCTGCAGAGTCGAATTCTACTGTGGCCTTGTTAGCAAGGAGGTTGACATTGGCCGAGGTCACGCCCTCAAGCTTATTCAATGATTTCTCTATCCTTGCTGAGCAAGCTGCACAGGTCATTCCAACAACATCGACCGTAAGCTTTTCAGTACTCATGGTATCACCCTTTCATTTCTATCCCCCTCCCCCAGGGGGTAGGTTCAATTTAATGATACTACGCTTATATATCGATGTCAATAAATATTTTAGAACCAATGCCACTGGGGACGGTGGCTTGCAAAAAACTCTTGCATATCATGTGTAAATAATATATTATGATAATGAGAATAGTTATCAAATTAACATGCACTCTATCTTACATAGAAAGGTTTTGGTGATCCTATGGTACTTTCAAGTCTCAAGGCCAACCATAAATGCAGAGTTAAAAATATAGCGGGCGGCGGTTACGCACGCAGAAGATTATATGAGCTGGGCTTTATCACGGGTGCTGAGGTCAAGGTTGTTAAGAACGACTTTGGTCCTGTTATTGTGTCTCTTTCAGGGAATAAGCTTGCCATAGGAAGAGGTCTTGCTCAGCATATTATAGTAGATTCTGAATAATTTTTTTTGATTTTTATTGATAATAGTTATCAATAAAGAAAGGACGTGGATCGATGTACACAATTGCTTTGGTGGGTAATCCCAATAGCGGGAAGACCACATTGTTCAATGCACTGACTGGCTCGAACCAGCATGTTGGAAACTGGCCAGGTGTTACAGTGGAGAAAAAAGAAGGCTCCCTAAAGCATAAGGGAGCTATTTATAATGTCGTAGACCTTCCAGGCACTTACAGCCTTGGAGCCTATTCGGACGACGAGCTGGTTGCCCGGGATTTTGTCGTGAAGGGACAGCCGGATGTAGTAATAAATGTAGTGGATGCTACAAATATCGACAGAAATCTATACCTCACTACTCAGCTTATGGAGATGGGTGCAAATGTAGTCATCGCCCTAAATATGATGGATGAAGCCAGCATGAAGCAAATAGATATTTCTATCGAGAACCTTTCGAGATCCCTTGGAGTACCTGTTGTTCCAACAGTCGCCGCCAGGAAGAAGGGTGTAAACCAGCTTCTTGATGAGGTGGTCAATGCTATTAGCGCAGGTCGCAAGCCAAGCGATATCGTCTATGGTAACGAGCTTGATGAAAAAATCATGAAGCTATCTGAAATAATTAATGACAGGGAATACCAGTATCCTTCAAGGTGGATCGCCTTAAAGGCCCTCGAAGGTGATTCTGAAATAAAAAGGCTTATCTCAGATAATAAAAAAGCTCAGCAATTCATATCTAGTATATCAGGGGATGATACTGATCTTGAGCTGGATATCATCGACAGCAGATACAGCTACATAAACAAAATCGTAAGAGCAAGCGTTAAGCGGCCGGAAAATGAGATCGTTACGACAACGGATAAGATCGATAAGGTGCTTACAAGCAGACTTTTTGGCCTTCCGATATTCGGATTGATCATGTACATTGTATTCCAGCTGACCTTCGTTATCGGATCAGACTTTTTAGGTGGATATGTCGAGTCCTTTGTAGGCATGATAGGCGAAGGCCTCAGCTCATTGCTGATTTCGATGAACTCACCTGATTGGCTGGTATCTTTTGTAATCGAGGGCTTCATAGGAGGGGTCGGATCAGTTCTGGTATTTGTACCTCTTATAATGGTGCTTTATTTCTTCCTTGCAATTCTCGAGGATACAGGGTATATGGCAAGAGCAGCCTATATAATGGACGGTATTATGAGAGCGGTGGGACTCCACGGAAAGACCTTTATCTCAATGATAATCGGCTTCGGCTGCAACGTGCCAGGAGTTATGTCAACAAGAACCCTTGAAAACAAACGTGACAGGATGATCGCAATACTAATAAACCCCTTTATGTCATGCGGGGCAAGACTGCCAATATATCTTGTATTTATAGCTGCCTTCTTCCCAAATAATGGGGGCCTGGTGCTTTTCATTATCTATGCATTGGGGATCGCAGTCGCCCTGTTGATGGGTAAAATTTTCAGCAAGACCTTGTTCAAGGGAGAATCCTCACACTTTATCATGGAACTTCCTCCCTATCGCCTTCCGCAGGCATCCAGTGTTCTAAGAGATATGTGGGAGAAGGTATGGGACTTTATAAAAAGAGCTGGAACTGTTATTTTTGCAGTAGTATCACTCTTGTGGATACTTTCAGTGCTGCCGGTTGGTGTTGAACCCTATTCACAGGATAGTATCCTTGGCAGGATAGGTCAGTTTATAGCACCTCTGTTTACACCGGCAGGCTACGGCAACTGGCAGGCATCAGTCAGTCTTTTCGCTGGAATTGCCGCAAAGGAGGCAGTAGTTGCAATACTTGGGATGGTTTATGCTGGAGTCAGCGAGGGAACAGAGCTTATAACAGCTATCCAGTCAGCCTTTACTCCACTCTCAGCCGTATCATTCCTTGTTATGACATTGCTTTACACACCGTGTGCTGCTGTTATCGCAACCGTGAAGAAGGAGACCAACTCCTGGAAGTGGGCAGCTTTTATGGCTGTTTACCCATTTATCCTGGGATGGGTTTTTAGTGTTGTGGTATACCAGGTGGGTAGTATATTGGGCTTTTAAGGAGGGATCCAGATGCTTAAGGAAGTACTAATGGAAATCAAGGAGGTCAAGGTTTACTCCAAGCCTCTGATTGCACATAATCTAAAAATCTCTGAGGAAGTCCTTGACGATATGTTAAGGCAGCTAATAAGGATGGGTTATCTTTCAGAGGATCTGGGCTCACCGACCTGCGAAAGCAAGTGTGCAGGCTGCCATGTCTCAAGCTGCAGTACAACCCCTATCAAAATGCTCTCTGTGACGAAAAAGGGAGAGAAACTTCTAAGTCAGTGAATAAGTAAGAGTGAAAAGTGAATCGTTGTGCAAAAGATTAGATCCCTCGACTACGCTCGGGATGACAGGAAATGAGTCATCAGAACGGATAGAGGGATTTTTTGATTTCAACTTTTAACTTCAAAAATTGTTAAAATTAGTTAACATAATTTTTTCTGTTTAATCTGTTTAGAAAAAAATATGTGGGTATAATATACATACAAATCATTATATTAATTCAATGCTTCATAGAAGCGATGATTTGTATAATGGTTTTATAGGACTTTGATAACTGCATCCAACAAAACGACCAATCAATACTCGGCGTTGAAAAATCAGGCCTTGAAAAAGTCTGAACTCGCTTCATCGAATATTGAGGCTTTTGATTCAAATTCAATCGAGAGATTGAAAAAATGCTTCACCTATTTTTATAGCATCACCAATGCAGGATTCCGAAATCGATTGTGATTAGGAAACTCTGAATAGTAAAGTTGCGAAGATAGATAAAGTAGTGAAACTTGTTTAAGATGTAAAGAGTTTTAAATTAGCTTGCTGCTCCTATATTCAAAGTTACTGATTCACAGGTTTCAAGATAACAGTTGTTTGGATTGAACGCAGGTAATGTAGTAAAGAAGGAAAAGCAGTTGCGTTATGGAAGTACCTGTACGGACGTACAGGAAAGAAACACTTGTAGTGCGAGCAGCGGCTTTGAAAGATGAACCACTTGTAACACAAGTAGTAAGTTTAGTAAGAGTAGCTTGTAGTATAAGTAAAATGTAGTACTCAGGTTAAAAGCCTGAAGAAGAAACACAACTAAATAAACTTATTAGGTTATAAGATTAGAGTTTAATCCTCTGTAATCTAAATTAAGGAGAGTAGATTGGATAAAGTGATTGAACCAAAAAGTTCTCGTTGGAGCAGTTATCGTAAGTTCTATTTATAAAGAGGGATCGTTCAGGTAGTTGATGGATAATCCCTCTTATATATTTTTAAAATATCGATATCCTTGAATTTCCAGTTCTACAAGTCTATAATGATATTAATATATCTAAAGGAGACTCGTGATGAACAAATTGGATTGGGCGGATAAACGGAATCTGACTATGCTAGCCGACTTCTACGAATTTACCATGGCCAATGGTTATTTGGAAAACGACATGGAGGAAAAAATTGGTTATTTTGACATGTTCTTCAGATCCATCCCTGACGACGGCGGCTTCGCCATTATGGCTGGAGTTGAACAGCTTATAGAATACCTCAGGAATCTGAAATTTGATGAAGATGATCTTAAATATTTCAAAAGCAAGGGTATTTTTGGAGAAAAGTTCATAAACTACCTGAGAGACTTCACTTTTTCCTGCGACGTGTGGGCAATACCTGAGGGAACTCCAATATTTCCAAAGGAGCCGATAGTAATAGTAAGAGGTCCGGTTGTCCAGGCGCAGTTGGTCGAGACTATGATACTGCTTACTATCAACCATCAATCCCTGATAGCTACAAAGGCAAACAGGATCGTTAGAGCAGCAGACGGAAGAGCAGTAATCGAGTTCGGTTCCAGAAGAGCTCAGGGCTATGAAGGAGCGATCCTGGGAGCCAGAGCAGCCTATATCGGAGGCTGTATCGGAACGGCAAACACTATCGTAGACCGCGACTATGACATCCCCGCCATGGGCACTATGGCGCACAGCTGGGTCCAGATGTTCCCGACAGAATTAGAGGCCTTCAGAGCTTATGCAAGGATCTATCCTGACAGCTGCACCCTATTGGTAGATACCTACAACACACTAGGCAAGGGCATCCCAAATGCCATCAAGGTGTTTGATGAAGAGGTCGTACCAAGAGGCTTCAGACCCAAGGCAATAAGGATAGACAGCGGAGATATAGCTTATCTATCGAAAAAAGCAAGAAAAATGCTTGACGATGCAGGATATCAGGATGTAAAGATAATGGCATCCAGCAGCCTGGATGAATTCGTCATAAAGGACCTTATAACTCAGGGTGCCCAAGTGGACAGCTTCGGAGTTGGAGAAAGGCTTATAACTGCAAAATCAGAACCTATTTTCGGTGGAGTCTACAAGCTGGTTGCAGTTGAGGATAACGGTGTGGTAACTCCAAAGATCAAGATAAGCAACAATGTTGAGAAAATAACCACTCCAGGCTTTAAGCAGGTATACAGACTTTATAGAAATTCAGATAAGAAGGCAATAGCAGATGTTATCACCCTTCATGATGAGAAAATAGACGAATCAGGCCCATATGAGATCTTCCACCCATTGTTCACATGGAAAAGAACGACCTTGACGGACTTCTATGCCAAACCGCTTCTCGTTCAGCTGTTTAAGGACGGCCAATGTGTATATGAGAGCCCTCATGTTACTAAGATCAGGGATATATGCAAGGCAGAGATAGATACGCTCTGGGATGAGGTCAAGCGTTTCGAAAGGCCGCATGAGTATTTCGTAGACCTTTCACAGGATCTTTGGGATATAAAGGATACACTGTTAAAGGAGCATAAATAAAATTTGCCGGAGGAATGATCCTCCGGCATTTCTGTTATTTCTTCTTTTTTGTTTTGCTCTTGACCCTCTTGAGTCGGAAAAAGTCCTCTCTCTCCTTCTCCTGAAGTACCTCATCGATGTACTTGATGGTTGATTCATAACGAGGTATCTGTATCTTATCCAGGGCGTTGGCCCTCTTCTGAGTCTTTTTTATCTCCATAGCCAGTTTGTAAACAGAATTCTCGACCTCTGCAAGCTCATAAATGAGTCCTCTTACCTGTATAAAGCTTAAAACTGCCTTGTCGAAGGCTGAGTTGGTTCTGAAAAAGCCATACTCAGTGGTAAATGGTTTCTCTTCCCTTTTGATCATCGGGACCTCGACACCCATTACAGACTTGAAAAGTATCTGAAAGTCTGATTCCTTCTCAATGGACTGTGCTATCTCCTCTACGGATTCTGAGCCCATGGTTATATTTGCAAGCTTGAGAGCATCATAGGCTTCAGCAAAGGTTTTATCGATCCTCTCCTGAAGGCTGCTTGCCGAATCGATCAGAGACATCATTTCCCTTATAAGGACGGTTCTCTTCTTGTCCAGCAGTTCAAAGCCCTTCTTCGCAAACTTAAGGGAATTCTTTGACTTTATCAAGTTGGCTTTTGTTGGAGTTATTTTATAAACTGCCATTGCCTCACCCTATTTCATATACTTTTCGATCATTTCCGGCTTCAGACGGTCTAGCTCTTCTCTTGGCAGAAGCTTTAGAAGATCCCAGCCCAAATTCAGCGTGTCGTTCATATCTCTGTTCTCATTGAAGCTTTGGGTAACGAATCTCTTCTCAAAAGCATCTCCAAACCTCATATACTTCTTATCCTTGTCAGAGAGATCCTCCTCACCGACTATCTGAGCCAGTGCTCTTACCTCTTGAACCTTTGAATAGGCTGAGAACAGCTGGTTCGATACCTCAGGATGGTCCTCCCTTGTAAAGCCCTCTCCAATACCGTCCTTCATAAGACGGGATAGCGACGGCAGCACGTTTATTGGAGGATATACTCCCTTTTGGTAGAGCTCTCTTGCAAGTACAACCTGTCCCTCGGTAATATAACCTGTAAGGTCAGGGATCGGGTGCGTTATATCGTCATTTGGCATCGTAAGTATTGGAATAAGCGTTACAGATCCCTCAACCTCGTGGATCATTCCGGCTCTTTCATAAAGGGCTGCCAGGTCTGAGTACAGATACCCCGGATAACCCCTTCTACTGGGAACCTCCTCACGAAGAGAAGAAACCTCACGAAGTGCCTCTCCATAGCTTGTGATGTCTGTCATTATTACAAGAACGTGCTGATTTTCCTCATAAGCAAGGTATTCAGCTGCAGTCAGGGCGCATCTTGGGGCAATTATCCTCTCCATTATCGGGTCGTCTGCATAGTTTATATACATAACTACCTTCTCCTGGACCCCTGCCTTTTTGAAGGCCTCCTCAAAGAAGAATGCCTCGTCGTGCTTAACTCCGATCGCAGCAAATATGATGGAGAAATTATTGTCCCCCTCTTTGGACTGGATCTTTGCTTGTCTAACTATCTGAGCCGCAAGCTCGTTGTGCGGAAGTCCCGCACCTGAGAATATTGGAAGCTTTTGCCCTCTGATAAGGGTAGTCAGCCCATCTATTGATGATATCCCGGTTTGGATATAGTTTCTGGGGTACTCCCTCGAAACCGGATTTATTGGTCTTCCGTTTACATTGTAGGTCTTCTCGGAGTAGATATCTCCTCCTCCGTCGATCGGTCTTCCTATTCCGTTGAAGGTCCTTCCTAGGATCTTCCTGGAAAGAGGTATCTCAAAGGGCTTGCCTTTAAAGCTTACCTTTGAGTTTTCAATGGACATTCCCATGGTAGCTCCAAAAACCTGGACTACTACCTTATCTCCATCGATCTTGATAACACGACCAACCTTTCTGTCTCCCAGCTGGTCTTCTATCTCAACTATTTCTCCATACCCGACTCTGTGTATCTTTGAAAGCTCAATAAGAGCTCCCTGTACTCTATCTAGTTTTAAATATTCTCTCTTCATCCTATCACCCACTATTTGGAATACTCTGATTCTAACTGGTTGTAGAATTCATTGATCATAGTATTCAAGCCTTGTATTTTTTCGATCTCTTCGTTCGGAATGGAGTATTTCATTTTAATGATCTCCTCATAGAGATCAGCATTTCTTACTCTTGATATCGGAATGCCCTTTTTGACTGCCTGAAGTCCTCTGTTGTACAGAAGCTCTATTGTCTTAAGCATTTCAAGCTGCTTCTTAAGAGGAACAAAGGTGTCCTCCTTATGGAAGGCATTCTGCTGAAGGAAGCCGATCTTGATTACTCTCGCAATCTCAAGTATAAGTCTTTGATCATCAGGCAGTACATCCTCTCCAACCAGTAGAACTATCTCAAGAAGTCTGCTTTCATCATAGAGAAGGTTAAGCATTCTCGATCTGATCCCCTCGATGTCCTCATTAAGCTCCTTCTCATAGAACTTCTTGATCATATCGCTATAGCCGGAGTAGCTTGTAAGCCAGTTGATTGCCGGGTAGTGCCTTGAATATGCAAGCTCTCTGTCAAGCCCCAGGAATACATTTACGAATCTCTTCGTATTCTCGGTTACCGGCTCCGAGAAGTCTCCTCCTGCAGGAGAAACTGCTCCGATTATAGTAACTGATCCCTCTTCACCTGAAAGAGTTTTTACATAACCTGCTCTTTCGTAGAACTGAGCAAGTCTTGAAGGCAGATAAGCAGGGTAGCCTTCCTCAGCAGGCATCTCCTCAAGACGTCCTGATATCTCCCTTAAGGCCTCTGCCCATCTGGAGGTTGAGTCAGCCATGATCGCTACGTTGTAGCCCATGTCCCTGAAGTACTCAGCCATGGTAATACCTGTGTATATGGATGCCTCTCTTGCAGCTACCGGCATGTTTGACGTATTTGCAATAAGGACGGTTCTTTCCATTATCGGTCTGTCGGATTTAGGGTCAATAAGCTTAGGGAAGTCCTCAAGAACCTCCGTCATCTCGTTTCCACGCTCTCCACAGCCTACATATATTATTATGTCCGCATCCGACCACTTGGCAAGCTGATGCTGAGTCATTGTCTTTCCTGTACCGAAGCCGCCTGGTATTGCAGCAGTTCCTCCCTTTGCGATCGGGAAGAAAATGTCCAGTACCCTTTGTCCTGTTATAAGTAGCTTATCTATCTGAAGTCTTTCATCAACTGGTCTTTGGACACGGACAGGCCATTCCTGATGCATCATGACCTCGTGCTCTTCGCCCTTAAGGTCCTTTACCTTCATTACTACATGGTTTATATTGTACTTCCCGGGAGCTGCAAGCCAAGATATCTTGCCCTCGACTCCGATCGGAACCAAAAGCTTGTGTGTTATAAGCGGCGTCTCTTCAACCTTGCCGAATATGTTTCCCTGCTTTACATAATCACCTACAGATACTGTAAACTCTACTTCCCAGAGAACTTCCTCGTCTATAGAAATAAGTCCTATGCCCTCAGGAATAAAGCTGCCGTGTTCGTCTCTTATTCTCTTTAGAGGTCTCTGGATACCGTCAAACATATTGCTCAGCATTCCAGGTCCTAGCTTAAGTGAAAGAGGCTTCCCAGTGGAGATGATCTCTTCTCCTCTTTTGACTCCCTCAGTTTCCTCATATACCTGAACAGTACCAAAGTCGCCATCGACAGCAATTACCTCGCCTATAAGCTTCTTTGTGCCTACCATAACCATCTCTCTCATCTTAAAGCCAGTCATGTTCTTTCCCAGTATAACGGGACCGTTGATCATCTGGATCTCGCCTATCAGCTTACTCATTGCTCTCACCAGCCTTCCCCAGGGCAAGGCACAGCCTTTGACCTATGGTGTATTCCTTTTCCTCGATAAGAGTCTTAAGAGAATGATCGATGTTGTAGGTCTTCTCGGAGTTGCTGATCACAAATCCTCCGATTTTTTCATCGCTCATGGTCTCAATTACAAAGGACTTGCCTGTAACTGCCACTAAGCCCTTGATGCAGCCCTTGATCGACTCCTTATCCTTCTCCCTTACATAAACAACAACTTCGTTGTTCTCAAATTCCTTAAGGTATTTATTGATGTTCTCACAAAGATATTCATAATACTCGTCAGTATCGACAAATTGGTCGGCTTTCTTCAATATCTCCCTTAGGAGCTGATCCTGAAGATCCTTCCTCTTTTGTCTCAGCTGAGCTTTGTTTTTTTCGATCGCCTTGGCCATAGCTTCGTTTCTCTCGATCTTAGCCATGCTGATCTTCCTTCTTACTATCTCGTCTCTATGTGATTCAAGCTCTTTTCTCCTATCTTCAAGCGCCTGAAGGTTCATCTCCTCAAGCTCTTTTAGAGCTTTCTGAAATTTCTCCTCTTCCTCACGGTAGACGATTTTATGGAAAATCTCCAATTTTTCCTCAACTGTTATCATAAGTTCACCACCTAAATTTTTATGCCTATGGACTCTTTAATATACCTCATAATGAAATTCTTGTCCTTTAGGCCAGTACGGTCAGGAATCGTCACTATAAGCTGGGAGCTGCCGGTGCGCTTAAGCTCCAGCACCTCTTCCTTCATTTCTTCGAAGATCTTCTCAGTAATAATGATGATCCCGATATCCTTGTCCTCGACAGCCTCGTTGAATCTTGCCGTTATTTCTTCTCTAGTCTGGGCAAGGACGCCCTCAATATTGGCCAGTCTCATCCCGATTATCGTATCTCTGTTATCACTGATCAGGAAAGACTTCATTTTTATAGCCTTCCCAGGATCATGATCGATACTATAAGTCCGTAGATGGCGATACCTTCTGCAAGACCTACGAATATAAGAGTCTTACCAAGAAGTGATGAATCCTCTGAAACCGCTCCAAGAGCTGCTGAACCTACTACCGCTACTGCGTAACCTGCGCCAAGTGTAGCAATTCCTGTTGCCAAAGCTGCTGAGATAAATCCAAGTCCCTGAGATGAAGAAAGAAGACCGCCTGCTGCTTCTCCTGTTTCAGCGTTGATTGCTTGTGGGACCATGATAACGACTGCTGCTATGAGAAGCGGAAGAAATACAAACAGGTTAGTCCTTAATATCCCCTTAAGCTTCTTTTTTCCGCCCTCCATATTGTTGTAAATGTAGAAAACACCTGTACCGATCGTAAGTAAAACTAAGATTGCTGTAGAAACAAGTATAAATGACATTTTTTCTCCTCCTAAAATTGAATTGTGTTAGTTTTCAAGGCTGACAGGCTTAAACTCTCTGCCATCGCCCTTGTAGTATCTGCTGAACATTTCATAGTATTGAAGTCTCATCCCCTGAATGAATACTATCAGTGCTTCCAATGAGATGATGAATATATTTCCAATAACTATCATCAGGATATTACCTGGTGTAGTTCCTATCATATGACCCATGGTCTCAAATGCAAGGAACAATCCAACGTGAGTCAATGCAAATGCCCCAACCCTTATGAAGGATATAGTTCCGCTCAGCATAGCCAGGAAGGTCTCTATAAGCGAGAATATGGACTCGACATAGTAGCCGGATATATCAGAACCATGAAGTGGTCTTTTCCCCTCGATCAAATGTGTCAGCGGCAGCCTGAATACTATAGCCAGCAATGCGAGAACTGCAATTCCAACTCCTATGGGCATTGGCAGGATATTCATACCAAGCATTCCTCCGCCTACAAGCACTAACACAGTTAAGTAAAGAACCACACCTGCAACGCCTTCCTTGCCAAACAGGCCTTCCTCGATATCGTGTCTCTTCATGGCATTTATTATACCAAATACGTAGGATATCAGTAGGATCACAACGCCTACTATTATGGCAAATATAAGGATATCATTGATATTCTCAAATGGCTTCATCCACAAAGCCGGTATCAGGGTCTCTATCCCAAAGACCGCTCCGTATAAAAGACCGAATATCATTGATGAAATTCCAAGTCTTTGAATAAGACCACCAAAAAGCTTCATCTTCTTCGAAAGGAAGTGTCCTGCGATAAGGAAAACAAATCCCTGCCCCAGGTCTCCAAACATTATCCCGAAAAGTAGCATGTAGGACAAACTCACAAATGGAGTTGGGTCGAGCTCATTGTAGTTGGGAGTACCGTAAAGGTTGACAAGCCATTCGAACGGTCTGAAGAACCAGTTATTTTTTAATTTTGTTGGTGGCTGAAGGCTTGTTTCATCCTTGAATATAACTAATGTATCTCCATATTTCCCAAGAGTCTTCTTTATTTCCTCTCTTTCAGATTGAGCAACCCAACCTGACATATAGAAAAACCTTTTCGAGAATGCAATTTTCTCCTTTATGTTATCAAGCTTGGAGAGAAGCCTTACCTGAGCTATAAGATGCTCGATCCTGGCTTCGTATTTTACCTTGATCTCAGCTAATCTATCCTGCTGACCCTTGATTTCCCTTTGCAGTCTTTCCTGATTTTTGATTATCTGTTCCCTGATCTCCTGAGGAGTGCCTGAATACTCTTTAGGGATTATTATCTCCCTGAAATTCAGTGATCTTAATATTCTCTTCATTTCTTCCTCAAGGCTTGTGGGATAAAGGACAAAATAAACCTCACCCTGTACGCTGGTTCCGGTATGAAGAAGAATTGCAAGTATATTTTCATAGTTTTTCTTAAGCTTATGGCGGTCTTCCTTAGTCAAGGTTCCCATCTTAAAGCTAAAATACTCCATCTCTCTAAGTGAGCTTATGGGTACTGAGAATTCCTTAAGCTCCTTAAAGCTATTGGCATAAAAATCCTCCAGATATTCCAGTTCTCTTTGCATAGCCTGAAGCATCACATTAGGCTCAGTAACCTCTTCGCAGATGTCATCAAGCTCATTTAGAATATCCTCTCTCTTCATCTCGACAGAAGTCTCATGTATTTCGGACTCTGTTTCAATTCCAAGTATCTTCTTCAGCTCTTCACCTTTTTTAAGAAGCTCCTCATAACGCTCATCCTTTTCAAAGGTGGTTATGCTGTTCAGGTCGATCAGCCTGTCGATGTTCTCATCGCTGACGTCGAAAAGGAAGTTGTTCTCCTCTATCTGCGTCATAGCATCTACAAGATCTACCTTTCCCGACTGCAGGATATCCTTAAGCACCAGGTCAGCTTCACCAACCTTGCCAATGATATTCATCATCGTCATTTTTTCTACGGACATTATTCATCACTTCCTTTTATCGTCCTTACGAGGTATTCTTTGATCTCGTAATAGGATAATCCATATTTTTTTGCTTCCAGTATAGATACAATATCGCGGATCTCAAACTCCAATAGGTGAAGATATGCATTGGAGATCGAAAGATCCAGCTTACCTTTAGTAAAAGTATTTCTAAACATATTATAAAGATGCCTTTGCAGCCTTATCTCCATGAAAAGGTCTATGTCCTTTTCCTCGTTAACCATTTCCTTATAGGGTGTCTTCGAAACCTTTGCCTTAAGATCCTCGACAGTTCCGTAGCACAGCTCCTTCAACTCCTTATAGCCAAAAAGCTTCCCATTGGGCAAGGTGTAGTTGATAAGCTCCTCAGGTAGAAGATTATAGAACTTGATGCCTCTATATATCCACTCAATGTTCAATAGATCTATGTTTTCACTAAGGAAATCAGTGTAGATATTCTTATCAGTCTTCCCAAGCAAATCAGTACTTTCAAACAATGAGTTAAAGTAAAGCCTGTCGAGATTCATCTCCATATAGAAAAGAAGCTTTGAGTAATCCTCATGTCTGTAAGGGTATAGAACATCGTAGAATTTTGTACCCTTGAGCTTTTCTATAAAATCGTCTAGAGACTTTGCAGTCCTAAGCTTTTCGATGGAGAAGCTGTAATACTCGTCCCGTATCATGCTGACCTTTTCATATTTCGACAGATCCTCTCCTCTTGCAAGAGCTCTGAGGTAAAGCTTCAAGTCCTCTGTTTCGAATCTAAACATATAGGCCTTGTAGAACTTTTCATAGTTATCTGTAAAGTACTTCAATATCTTCTTGAACTGGGTAATCAAAAACCTGTCAAGCTGGATCTGTACCTGCTGGATGTCTTCCAGATCATGAAGCTCCTGGAGGACCTGTCCATAAACGGTATGGTCTTTCAAATACTGGATCTGTTCACTTACCTGATCCTTTTCCATCAGCGTTATATAGTCGGAATCCTTCAGGAAACGGGAGCGCATAACCCTTAATTTTGTGTTTATGGCAGAAAATCGTCTTTCATTTCCCATTCTATCCCTCTATTCTTCGCCAGTCAGTATTTCTTTCCAAAGGCTTTCTACCAACTTATCCTTAGCTTCATTGTATACTACATCGATGTTTACCATGCTGCTCATGCATTCAACCTCAACCTTGCCTGGTCTTTCAGCTTCCTCGGTGGATTTCTGCATGATCTCCTGATAAGCCCTTTCTCCCTCCTCCATGTAAGATTTCATAAGGTCCTGCTCCAATTTTTGAAGCATGTCCAAGCCCTCCAGCTTTTTCTTTCTGAGAAGCTCCTCATACTTGGCTCTTAGGGCAACGGTCTCCTTATCTAGATTGATGATTTGTTGTGTGATTTCGTTCATTTTTATCACTCCTTAACCCTATTAATTATACTCTAATAGGAATATATAACAATAAATCAATATGTCGAAAACGGCAGTAAACAGACGCAAACCATGACATTGTTTGTTAAAACACTAACGTCTCTGATTATCTCGATATTGCTCCTGTTTTCTCCATTTATCTTCATTTTTCATAAATATTAAGGAAAATTAATATATCGATGGGAATATGCGCCATCGAAGGCTGAAAAGTATAAAATAAGATGCCACAGCCATCTGCAGCATCTCTATTATATTACAAACTTAAACCTTTTTCAAACGCATTTACATTAACTTCGTGAACTTTAGGCGGCAAGAATTTCTTTATCTTAGATATCCAGTCGATTTTGTCCAATCCAAGAGCTTTAACCATCAGTCCGAACATTACGATATTGGCCGATCTGGGCTCGCCCAGCTCCTCTGCGATCTCTCTTGCATTGACTGAAATGACATTCTCGAGGGTGTCCTTAATACCCTCCATTATACCGAGTGGATATTCCTCCAAGCCAGAAAGTACAGGCAGAGGCCATATTTCCTCCTCATTTACAATAAGTGTGCCGCCCTTCTTAAGCATAGGGATATATCTAAGCGCCTCCACCTTTTCAAATGAAACCAGTATGTCGGCTTCTCCCTTGTTTATCGTAGGAGAGTAGACCTTGTCTCCGAAGATTATCTGGGTAGTTACGCTTCCGCCTCTTTGAGCCATTCCGTGGATCTCAGACATCTTGACATCGTAACCTTCCTCTAGAAGACCTTCTGTAAGTATCTTCGATACAAGTATAGTTCCCTGACCGCCAACTCCAACCATCAATATTCTCTTATTCATCTATTTCACCTCTTCCCCGAAAGCTTCAATAGCATGGAACGGACAAACCTGCAGACAAACCTGACACCCGTTGCACATGGTAATGTCCATGCTGACAACATTATCCTTCATGGAAATTGCTGGACAACCGATTCTAAGGCATGTTTTACACTTTCTGCAAAGCTCCTGATTTACCTGGCAGTAAAGGTTGGCTCTTCTCTTCTGAACATCCTTAAGAAGGGCACAAGGCTGCTTTGTGATTATGACGAATGGCTCATCCGTTGCAATAGCTGCCTTTACAGCCTCATAGTTCGCTTCCATATCATAGGGGTCGACGACCCTTAAGTTCTCTTCCTTGATGCCGATAGCCTTGACTAAAGCAATAAGGTCGACCTGAGGTGACTCAACTCCTGAAACGCTCTTGCCGGTTCCCGGGTTCTCCTGATGTCCGGTCATAGCGGTAATTCTATTGTCAAGGATCACAACTGCCATATTGCTCTTATTATAAACAGCATCCACAAGTCCTGTCATGCCTGAGTGGAAGAATGTTGAGTCCCCTACAACACCAAAGACCTTCTTGTCTCTTCCAGCCATTCTATTAGCCTTGTCAAAACCGATCCCCGCGGAAATCCCAGCTCCCATGCATATGGAGGTATCTCCTATGTTAAGGGGTGCCATTGCTCCAAGGGTATAGCAACCGATATCTGTAGTAACATTTATCTTATTCTTATGCTTGCCCATAGCGTAGAATATCCCTCTGTGAGGACATCCAGCGCAAAGTGCAGGAGGTCTGTTCGGAGCAGTTATATCTAAGCTGTAGCCTTCCTCAGGCTTCTCACCAAGCATAACCTCTCTGATGATCTGTGGGCTTATCTCACCGCAAACTGAGAAAATCTCTTTCCCGGTGCACTCGATCCCCATAGCCTTCATAAAGTTTTCCATGTAGGGTTCATTCTCTTCGATTACATAGACCTTCTCTACTCCTGCGGTAAATTCCTTCATCTTTTGATCAGGAAGCGGCCAGCTGAAGCCTACCTTCAAATAAGATACTGTATCACCGAAAACCTCCTTGGCATGAACATAGCTTGCTCCTGATGTTACGATACCGATCTTTCTGTCATTCCATTCTATTCTGTTCATTTCAGTAGTGTTTGAGAATTCTCTAAGTGCCGGGATCCTTTCAGTCTCCATCTCTATGTGCTTGACTCTTGAGTGGGCAGGCACCATTATGTATTTCTTGATATTTTTTGTGTATTCCTTAATGCCTACCTCTTCTCTGTCCAATAGCTCAACTGCTCCCTTGCTGTGACAGATCCTTGTAGTAACCTTGAAAAGTACGACTGTATCGAACTTCTCTGAGATGTCGAATGCTGCCTTCATGAAGTCCTTGCATTCCTGGCTGTCAGATGGTTCTACCATCGCAATCTTTGCTGCCTGTGCATAAAGCCTGTTATCCTGCTCGGTTTGTGAGCTGTGCATTCCTGGCTCATCTGCTGTTATTATTACGCATCCTCCATTGACTCCCTCATATGCAAAGGAGAAAAGAGGATCTGCAGCCACGTTAAGTCCAACGTGCTTCATGGCTGCCATTGATCTTGCACCGGCTATTGAGGCACCTGCTGCGACCTCAACTGCCACCTTCTCGTTTGTAGACCACTCAGAATAGATCTCGGGGTATGTGGAAACGTTTTCAAGGATCTCAGTCGAAGGCGTTCCCGGATATGCTGCGGCAACTAAGCATCCGGCTTCGTAAGCGCCTCTTGCGATCGCTTCGTTTCCGGTCATAAGCTTTTTCATGTAATCACTCCTCGTTTAATATCTTGCTTACATTATATACTATATATTGAAAAATTCCACTATGTTTTAGTGGAAAATTCCAGTCTCTATGCGGCTTTAACGCTTAAAATCAGTGCCCTGTCTTGATAGTTTCCTTGGGTGCTATGCTTATATCGGCAGGGTCAATTGCAAGATCTGCAGGGTCCGGACAGTAAGTATCGATGTTTTTAGCTCCTGTCTTAAGCTCCCAGTGAAGAACGAATGACAGAACGACCCTTAGTATAGCAACAGAAGCAAGAATTACAAATTCGTCTATAGTTCTAATTACAACGGTTTTAATGATCTCCGCGGCCAGCTTGAACTCAAGGCTAAGTGCCATAGCTTTTGCAAAATCGATAGATACATCGTCACCTCTGAAGTCAAATCCGTTCCTGAAGAACTGGACAAGACCCCGTACTGCTGCTATGGCAATAATAGCAACCCCAATTAGCTCCAGCGAGCTTGTGATATATGGTACTATGTACTCAAGAAAATGCTCGATAATCAAAGTAATCGCTCCTTAAAATTAAAAGTAGAACAATGAATTCCCTAACGTCCATTCTACCATATGATGTACTGAATGCCAAAATAAAATTATGATCATCTATCTGTTTTTTCGGTTTGACCACCAAGTGAATAGAATTGAGAAGGCCAGTATCTGAAGAATTATCTCCGGATAGCCTGTGAGTGGATCGAATGAGAAGTTAGTGTAAAGAAGCCCCTCTATCGAACCCGGACCAGTTATGACTGCGCCGATCGATGTCAATGCAAACATCAGCCAGGCCAGCTTAAGCCATCCAAAATCTTCCCTTATTATATTGCTCCTGAATGGGTATATAGCCGAGCCAAGGATCGCTCCACGCACAAGCTGCACAGGTACTGCCAATCTTACTGAGAGGGCATCTGCAGGCTTCATTACAAGACTCATAAGCTCATCTGCCTCAAAGTAAGAAAAATAGTCGCTAAAAAGCATAAATATTATGCCAAATACCGTGTAGGTCAAGGTATGTATAACAGAAAATCTGGAAATGAACCTCAGCGGGCTCTCTCTTTTAACAAACATCTACTCACACCTTCCTTTCCGGGGCATTGGGGACGGTTCTTTTTGTCCCGATTTGTTACGTAATAGTAATAATCCAGGACAAAAAGGACCGTCCCTGGTGTCCTGAGTTATAGCTTTTGACCGCAGTTTGGACAGAAGTTGTGCTGGGGATCAACATTAGCTCCGCAGCTGGGGCAAACTGTATACCCTGCTGTATGGGCATGACCGCAGTCAAGATCACGTTCGGTTATTACTACATCCTCGCCCCTTCGAAGCCTGTCGCCCAGGTCTTTGTCCAACATGCATACCTGACCGCAGCATGACTTTGTCACAGTATACCTCCACCCCCACTTAAACAATGGGATGAAGAAAAAACTGAATACATTGCAATGCCCTTGGACCATGTAACGCCCGTATTTGCCGCAGGTTGAGCATATCTCCGCCCGATTGTATTCATATGTATATGATTTGGGGTAAACCCCCGCAATAAAAAACATTCTTAGGTGCCTCCTTAGGACATCGGGGACGGTCCTTTTTTAACTCAACTGGACATCGGGGACGGTTCTTTTTGTCCCATTTTGTTACGGATTCGCAATATTTCAGGACAAAAAGACCGTCCCTTGTGTCCTGATTGATACACTGTATTCTTGCTTACCCCAAGCATCTCAGCAATTTCCCTCAATGACATCTTTGATTTATCTATCATGATATCGATCAGAGAATCCATTAAATCTGGCCTTCGAGTAAGCTGTCTTACATCGGAAACACCTTTGCGCTCGCAGAATTCACTGATTATCCTTTGTGCCTTTATGTATTTTACCTGTTCCATTTCTTCTTTTGTATCCAGGTAATCCCCTTCATCATCAAGCTTATGGAATGCCTTGAAGGATTCTATGCTTCCTGATAACTCCAGCACAAGCTCATACTGATTCTGTGCAACTATCCCAATAATGCCTGATATATATCCATTGTAGCTGCTCCATATATATTCGCTGCTATCCTTTACCATCCCTGCATTTACAGGATTATTGTGTACATACCTTACGACCTGCAGCAGATGTTCATCACTCAGAACCTCCTGGGACTTATACCGATCCTGAAAAACATGACCAATCCTATCCATTTTATTGTTCAGCTTCATGGCAAATGCCGTGTTGACTCGTTTAAGAAAATTCCCAATCTCAGTTATTTCTCCGTGTAAAACAAGATGCACGTGGTTGTCCATGATGCAATAGGCAGCTACTTCAACCTCAGACTCCTCAATCTTCCTGGACAAAATTTCCATAAATGACGACTTGAAATCATCTCTTCGAAAGATCATTTCCTTATTGATGCCCCTCATCATAATATGGTAGTAGCCAGTGGGGCTTTCCTGTCTTTTCTGTCTCGGCACTATTATCACCTCAACCCAATATTACCATAAATTTGTAGTTTTCAAAATATTATATTATTATTAAATTCCCAGGGACGGTCCTTTTTGTCCTGAATTATTACTTTTTCGTAATAATTCAGGACAAAAAGGACCGTCCCTGGTGGCTTAAAGTGAATCTATTAGTCCCAGGATATCATCGTTCTCTGGTATATCCTGCATGGAATGTCCATAATGCACGAATCGAAGCATTCCTTCCTTGTCCACCAGCATCTGCGCAGGCATCCTGCCAAACTTGAACAGGTTGACCTTTTGCCCGTATAGCTTCAATACCTCATGCTTAGGATCCGGGATTCCATAAAACTCCAGATCATTATTCTTCCAGTACTTCTCGAAGCTGTCTGAATTCTCCGGTCCTATCGCCACTATTGCTGTATCCCTATCCACAAACTTGTTATAATCCTGATGCAACTGCATCATGTGCTTTTGGCAATACGGTCACACAAAACCTCTGTTCAGTACTATAAGTACATTTTTCTCTCCCCTGAATGCTGAAAGCTTAAACATATCCCCTCTAAAATCCTTGAATTTAAAATCCGGTGCCTCTCTATTTACTTCTACACTTGCCATTTAATATTCCCCCTGTACAGCCTTTGTATTCATTTTCCATTGTATTATACCCATCCAGAAAATCCCCAATAGAGTAGGGGGAATTTAATCCCCCTCTCACACCACCGTACGTGCCGTTCGGCATACGGCGGTTCAATTCAAATAATAATCTAAACAACTAATGAGTCCTCGCTTTGCGAGGATTTCTTTTGATATCTTTCGTAACCCGGTGGTTTTAGCCACTGCCTGATAATGGTTTCCAAATCCAACAGACTGTCTGGCCATCCATTCCGGTACACCAAGTTTTCTTAATCCCCACATTCTCTTCTGACTGGTTTTCCACTGTTTCCAAATCACTATACGAATTCTTGTACGCAAGTGTTCATCTATTCGTGTCATATTCCATTTCATCTTTCCAATTCTGAAGTAGTTTATCCAGCCCCTGATTACCCAATTTAGTCTCATGATTCTATCGTCCATGCTGATTGACCATGAGCGTTTTGTGAGCTGCTTGAGTTTACTCTTAAATTTAACTACGGAGTCCTGATGAGGCCGAACCTCCCATTTACCCTCCATTTTCACGAAACCGAATCCCAAGTATTTTAGTCTTGTTGGTTTTGTGGTTCTTGTCTTTTCTGCATTGACTTTAAGACCGAGTTTTCTCTCTATCCACTTTATTATGGTGTTCATAACTCTGTTGGCGGCAGCATTGCTTCCTACTGCTATGACGCAGTCATCTGCATATCTCACAAAATGTAGCCCTCTCGCTTCCAGCTCCTTGTCCAGTTCATTTAGCATGATGTTACTGAGTATTGGAGAGAGGTTACCTCCTTGTGGGGTTCCCCTGTTGGTTTCTACATATTTTCCCTTTTCCATTACTCCTGCCTTTAGATACTTGGCTATGAGTGATTCTGTATCAGGGTCTTTTATGATTTTTCCTACCAGGGTCATCAGTTTGTCTTGTGGTACATTATCAAAGAACTTCTCCAAGTCTATATCCACTACGTAGATATATCCATCATTAAGATACTCCAATAGCTTGATGACTGCCTGTTGTGCACGCCTACCCGGTCTGAAGCCGTAGCTGTACTCGCTAAAATGTGGCTCCACTATGGGTGTGATTACCTGCACTATTGCCTGCTCTATGATTCTGTCCATCAATGTGGGTATCCCAAGTTTTCTTACTCCACCGTTTGGCTTTGGTATCTCCACTCTAAGCACCGGTTGTGGTTTGTACTTTCGCTTTCGGATACGCTCCTTGATATCTTCCCAGTTTTCTTTCAGATATTCATCTATTTCGTCAATACTTATGTTGTCTATGCCTCCTGCTCCTTTATTGGCTTTCACTTTCTTGTATGCAAGCAGCATATTTTCTCTTGATAATATCTGTTCCATTAGTTGTGACATGATTTGTCTCCTCTTCCTGTTTTGCTTTCATGCATATTAGCCTTACCTACTGTGAACCCTTCGCTCCGTTACGTCTTCGCTACTATGGTTCTCGTCAGGCCTATACACTTACATTCGTAAGTCCATTTGACTTTGAATTGTTTGGTCCTTCCTTGTTTCCAAGTACTATGACCTCTGCTGAGGGTCTGCCCCAGCCATCGATGTCCTGCGAATTTATGAGCAGATGACATCAATAGGTGAGGGTACTTCTCATGGTTCGTTGTTACTACGGTTTTGCCCGTCCATAAGACCTCACGGGATAAGCCGAATGTCTTTCCTCGTCTACCTGCCTGATCTACCTGCATGGGTTACGATTGCCTTTTGGACTTCACAGCTCTATGCCAGTTTATCCTCCAAGCAGGCCTAGGTATCAGGTTTCTGTCCGTCAGGCTACGATTTCGCTATTGCTTCCTCTCGCCCACACCTCGCGATGTGAACCTCGCAAGTCGCTTTAGGGTTCGTCGGCAACTACGCCCCTTGTGGACTTTCACCACAGACAGACGGCATGCCCGTCATACATAAAAGGCCGCCTGAAAATCCCAGGCGGCAGCAATATTATCCTATTGATTTGATCAAGTATATAAGTATAGCAGCAGCTATGAATACAACAGTCAAGACTTTCCTGATCCTCTTCCTGGATTCAGGGTCGATACCATTGTAGCCGCTACCATCCAGCTCCCCCTTGCAGAATGGACACTCCTTCATATGGTCTAGGACATCCTTGCCACAATGAGGGCATTTCACAAGATGCTTCTCAAATCTTTTCAGTTTATCATTCTCATCCATACTCATACCTCTAAATTGTCTTATTTCTAATCCAATTCCAGCCAAAAAGGCGGCTTCTTTAGCCAAATCAAAGATTTGGAATTCGCCGCATCTGACCTACGACGAAATCAAAGATTTCTGTTAGGTCATGAAGCCGCCCCGTTATCCCTGTCCCTAATTCAGCCAGAACTTCAAGGAAAACAGGATGAACAGGAAAAAGGCAAAGACGAACACAAGGGCAATTGCGAGTCCTGCTCCAACTGCATATTTCATCAGTGCGAACATCTCCCGCTTGCTCATAGGCTCATTGTCGCCGACAAATTGACCTGCCGGTTCCTTTTTCTCCTTCACATACCAGGGTGCCCCCTCAAAATTCATGTCGGCGACTACCCTGCCGTCGTCCTCAAAGTGCTTCTTCATAAAAACTACTCCTTATTATATAAATGACAGGCCACCTTATGCCCCTCTTCCATCTCCTGCATCAATGGAACCTCTCTGCTGCAGATATCCATAGCATATCTGCACCTTGTGTGGAACTTGCATCCTGACGGCGGATTCGCAGGTGAAGGGATGCTCCCCTCAAGGATGATCCTCTCTGCCTTGAAGTCCGGATCCGGTACAGGGATCGCGCTGAAAAGCGCTTGAGTGTATGGATGCAGCGGATTTCTAAATATAGATTCCTTATCCGCATATTCAACCAGATTTCCAAGATACATTACCCCGACGGTATCTGAAATATGCTCTACAACAGACAAGTCATGGGATATGAAAAGATATGTCAGATCGTACTTTTCCTGAAGATCCTTAAGAAGATTTATGATCTGTGCCTGTATAGATACGTCAAGTGCTGAAACGGGCTCATCGCACACTATAAACTCAGGATTAAGGGCCAAGGCTCTCGCAATGCATATCCTCTGTCTTTGTCCGCCTGAAAATTCATGGGGGTACCTGTCCTTATGGTACTCCTGAAGACCGCAATCCTTCATGATGCGTGTGATGTACTCATCGAACTCAGCCTCAGGTACAAGCTTTTTCTCCCTTACGGCCTCACCTATGATCTCACCAACGGGCATCCTTGGTGAAAGGCTTGAATACGGATCCTGGAATATTATCTGGATCCTGGGCCTTAAGGCTCTAAGGTCTCTTCGATTAAGGTCGTGTATTTCTATCCCGTCAAACTTTACTGAACCGCTGGTTTTATCTGTCAGTCTGAGTATTGTCTTTCCGATCGTAGTTTTCCCGCAGCCTGATTCACCAACAAGGCCCATGGTCGTGCCTCGCTTGATATCGAAGCTTACGTCATCAACCGCCTTTACATAGCCCTTTACCTGGGAGAACATACCTCCGGAAATCGGGTAGTATTTCTTGAGATTTTTGACCTGGATTATGTTTTCATCATTTTCTTCTACAAAATCATCATATCTTACAGCCTCACTCATTGCTCTCCCTCCTTCCCGGCATGTATTGGTAGCAAGCTACCTTATGTGTACCGCTTATCTGATATGTTGGAGGATAAACTCCCTCACATGCCTTGAATGCCTTATTGCATCTATCCTTGAAGTAGCAGTAGTTAGGCATATCGATCGGATTTGGAACTGATCCAGGTATGCTGTACAGTCTTTCAACCTTCCTGTTGCTGCTTGGCTTGGACTCCATCAGCCCGACTGTATATGGATGCTTTGGTGAATGGAAGATCTCCTGTGCAGTCCCCTGTTCAACCACTCTTCCTGCATACATTACAACCACATAATCTGCCATTTCAGCTATTACTCCAAGGTCGTGGGTAATAAGCATGATGCTTGAATTTATCTGATCCTTAAGATTTCTCAAAAGGTCCATGATCTGCGCCTGGATAGTTACATCAAGTGCAGTCGTCGGTTCGTCAGCGATTATTAGCTTCGGGGTACATGCAAGCGCCATGGCGATCATTGCTCTTTGCCTCATCCCGCCTGACAGTTCGTGTGGATACATCTCGTAAACACCCTCTGCATTGGCTATCCCTACCATCTTTATCATCTCGATGGTCCTTGCAGATACCTGCTCCTTACTCATTTCAGGATTGTGAAGCTCAATTACCTCGTCTATCTGCATTCCGACTTTAAATACCGGGTTAAGGCTTGTCATTGGCTCCTGAAATATCATTGATATCTCGTTGCCTCTGATCTTTTGCATTTTTTCGGTGGGCATCTTTGCTATGTCATAGACCTGGTTGTCCAGGTTGAATCTGATCTCTCCATCCACGATCTGCCCCTGAGGTCTTTGCACCAGCTGCATTATAGATAGTGAGGTCACGGATTTGCCGCAGCCTGACTCACCAACTACACCTACAGTCTTTCCTCTAGGCACATCAAAGGATACCCCGTCAACTGCCTTGACAACTCCTATATCAGTGAAGAAATAAGTGTTCAGATTATCTATCTCAAGGATATTGTTAGGGTTCTTCATGGTCGTGACATACTCTGACTCAGGAACGTCCTTCCTGTTTCTAATCCTTTCGAACTCGTCAGTTATCTTCCTGTTTTCCTTTGAGATCTTCCTCAATTCCTTCGCTGAAAGGTAGTTTACGTTCTTTACAGCCTTGCCGTTCTTACCGTTTAGTATTTTATCCATTAGATTTTTCTTATTATCCATTTTGCACCTACCGTTTCATCTTGGGGTCAAAGGCGTCACGAAGGCCATCGCCAACGAAGTTGAAGCCAAGAACCGTCAAGAGTATAAGTGTACCTGCTGGTATCCACACAAACCAGAAATTGGTCATCTCATAGGCTGTGGACACGCCGCTTATTATATTTCCCCAGGATGCCAGTGGGAATTTAACTCCCAGTCCCAGGAAGCTTAGTGTAGATTCATAAAGTATTACGGAGCCAAGACCCATCGTTGCGAAAACAATTAGCTGAGGTATTACATTAGGTACCAGGTGCTTGAATATCCTTCTGGATACTGAAAGACCTGTCGCTTCAGCCGCAACCATAAACTCCTGTTCCCTTAGAGACAATATCTGACCTCTGACCATACGTGCTATGCCAGGCCAGCTCATTATACCAAGTATAAACATCAAAAAGTAGATCCTAAGCTGCGGTGCGACCTCCATGGCATCCATTATTGAACCTAGAATTATCAATAAAGGCATGAAAGGTATACAGTTGAATACGTCAACTATACGCATTATCAGCATGTCCACCCATTTGCCGAAGTACCCTGCCAATCCTCCCATGATTACCCCGAGTGCAGATTCCAGAAGTACTACTATAAAGCCAATGGTAAGTGATATTCTGCCACCATACATAAGCCTTGTCATTACGTCCATTCCGTGCTTGTCCGTTCCAAGCCAGTGCTTCGTTGAAGGCTGTTCGTGGATGGATATAAGGTGGGTCTGGGTGTCAGCCTTCACTGTATAGAGGTTGTTGATCCTCGACACCTGATACTCCACATCTACACCCTCTTCATTCTTGAACATAAAGGATGGGTGGTTGCCCTCGATCGCATCACTAAGGGCCTTCTTGAATTCTATCGTAAGGAAGACATCCGGTGATGCCGGCTGTATTGCAAGGTTTGACAAAAGGGCATATTCCTCGTCACCCTTGTAGATCACGGCTAAATTGTCCTCTTCCTCGATCCTGTAATCAACACCATCTGCAGAAAAAGTAAATATTCCATCTTCTCTGAAAGCCTTCTCAGCTGCATAGGTAAACTCATATCCAAGGTTTTGTGTCGGTACTGCCGGGTCGAATATGTTTTTCGACTCAATGGCAGCATCTCCGGATCTTCCCAGAACATATTCCCTGCCGCTTTGAACTATTGTGTAGAGCTCACCATCAAGGTTAAATTGACCCACATTGCCAAGGACCGCCTCAGTAGCAGCTGCATTAAGCTCTGGTGAGATTACTTCTCCGTCGATGCCATTAATGGCAACAAGCCCTCTGAAGTTTGTTATCCTGGCTATTGGTGCTGAAGTGACTATCTTGTAAAATTCCTCGCCCTCCTCGACTATGTGGTACTCCTGCCCGCCTGAGGTGAAGGTTGTCTTTCCGCTGTTTCTTGCAAGGATAAATGCTGAGTGGGCTGAGCTTGAATACTCCATCCCATCAACAACTGTATATCTGTAATCGTTATTGTAGGTGATACTCGCATATTCCTTGGACATGGTTCCTACATACTTGAAGACCTGAGTCTCCTCATAAGGTGTCACCAAGCCTCCGATAAAGGAGAACACAAACATAAACGCAATTATTATCAACCCAATTATCGCTAGTCTGTTCCTGATAAATCTCTTTACAACTAGCATCCCGGGGGATAGCACCTTGACTCTCTGTTCATCCCCAAGACTACCGGATGTGCTCACATGACTCTCAGCGATATTTTCTTCTTTTTCTTTAATTATCAGCTCTTGATTCTTCTCAGTCACGTAAAATCACCTCCATCAGTCTATTCTGACTCTAGGGTCAACCACTGCATACAGAATGTCCGCAATAAGTGTTCCCAACAGCGTCAGAACTGCTAAAAATACCATGTAAAACATGGTGAAGGGTATGTCGCCGCTTACCATGGCAAGATATCCCGTGTAACCGATACCTGGGATCTGAAACAGGGTCTCTGTAATAAGAGCTCCAGCAAATAACCCCGGCAACGATCCCCCAAGAATTGTCACTATCGGGATCAAGGTGTTTCTAAAGGCGTGGAAGTTAATAACTCTCTTTTCGGAAAGTCCCTTAGCCCTTGCCGTTCTAATAAAGTCTGAATTAAGGACCTCCAGCATGTTGGTCCTTGTGTATCTCATAAGGCTTCCTATTCCAATAATGGTCAATGTCATGACGGGAAGGACAAAATGGCTTGCCACGTCCATGAACTGCCCAAATGGGTCCAGAAGCATATAGTTTCTTCCCACCTTACCGTAAAGGTCGAACCACCCCAGCCATACTGAAAAGATTAGCTTAAGGACGGTAGCAAAGAAGAAGGTTGGAAGAGAAATCCCCAAAAGTGCCACTACAGTTACTGCATAATCAGTTCTGCTGTACTGTTTTCTTGCTGCAAGGATCCCCAGCGGGATCGATATTATAACCTGAAGCACGAATGCTATTGAACCAAGTATAAATGAATCCCAGATAACCGATGCAAACTTTTCAGTAACCGGCACGCTGAATGCCCAGGAATCTCCAAAATTCCCTCTGACTGCATTTGAAAGCCACTTAAAGAACCCAGGTACTATACCAATATCCAGTCCATATGCCGCGTTCAGCTGTGCCAGCCACTCGCTGTAGGGCTTGGAATTTGGTCTCATTGAAAGCATCCTTGCCTGGGACTCAACATATGATGTTGGGATGCTTCTCATTATGGTATAAATTATCAGCGATACGAAGAAAAGAAGTACCGCTGATATCAATAGCCTCTTTAATATGTATTTACGCATTTGATATCCCTCGTTTTCCGTTAAATAGTTAGCTGGTTAATACGCCACCCCAATAAATTACCTGATGGCGCAACATGAGCCCACAATTGTGGGCTCATGCTTAACCATCGACTGCTATTTCATTTCCAGAAGCTCTAGGTCGTTCATCCATCCCCAGTAAGTCGTTATGTCCGGTGTTACTGTATCCATGTTGATTCTTTCCGGGCTGAAGATTACCAGGTTCTGTCTTTGATAAGTCGGGATCTCTACTCCCCAGTCAAGGATTATGTCAAGAGCTTGCTTGTAAACTGCTTTTCTGAACTCTTGGTCCGGGCTCTTTCTAGCTTCGATTATCAATCTGTCAAGCTCGGCGTCAGCTATGTTGTAGCTGTTGCTGTCAGTTCCGCCCAGGCCTTTACCGTTTGAGCTGTGGTATACCTGATACATATCCGGGTCAATAGTTGAGCCCCATGCAGCAGTCCACATCTCATGTGTATTGGCGTCCAAAGTATCCCAAAGAACATTGGTATCTGCCGGGTCATTGATAGTTAAAGTGATGCCTATCTTCTCAAGTGATGTCTTGGTGTCAGCAAGTATTGCAAACGCAGGGTGATCACCGATTCCATCAGCAGGAACGATTATTTCGTACTCAAGGTCTGCTCCAGCTGGAGCTGCAGTGAATTTGCCAGTTGCTTCGTCAAATGTATATCCCGCTGCCTTAAAGAAGCCAACTGCTGCCTCAAGAGCTGCTGCATACTTGTCCTCAGCTACCATGCTCTCGGTGTAGATGTCATTTCCGTCTACATCCTTTGAGTATGCAACTGAGTAGCCTGGATCAGATTTTTGTGGAGCTGCCCAGGATGTACTTGATATCGGATAATTGATTACAGATGCCGCATCGCCATAGTAGCTGTCGATAGCAACGTCTCTGTGTACTGCAAATACAGTTGCAAAGCCTTTTCTCAGGTTCTTGCTCGCTTCAGAATCCTGAACTCCACCGACATTTACAGTCTTGGAGTTGATTCCGATGTAGCCATAGCCCAGGTTGTCAACTGAAACAGCTGCGATCTTATCGCCAACCGCTTCGCCGTTTGAGTTGTATGACTTCAACTCATCAAACTTAGCCTTTGACCCTGATGGGTTTGCCAGGTCGATTACGCCTGTGCCAACACCGGCGATCATTTCAGCGTCAGTAGTTTCCTTCAATTGTACATACTTGGTCTTTGGTGCGCCCTTGTAGTAGTTTTCATTTGCTTCATAGTAAACTACCTTGTCCTTGTATTCAATGAACTTGTAAGGACCTGCTCCCATTGGAGTTGTAGTCTTAGCTTCTATTCCGGAAAGGTCTCCTCTTGTGAAACCAAACTTGTTGTTGTCATAATCATACATATCTTCGCTTCCATAATAGTGCATCGGAGCTACCTGGATACCGCAGATCGTATAAACTGCGGATGCGTCAAATCCCTTGGATTTAACTTCTACTTCATATTTTCCAAGCTTCTTGATACCTTCAATATTCGGTACCTCAGTACCATCTGATGCTGCAAGCTTTTCCTTAAGAACTATTCTGCCTACTTCACCCTCGATATCGCCTGCAAAATAGCCTTCGCTTCCGCCGTAGTTAGCTCCAAGAGTTTTCCAGTCGTCGCCATACTGAGCGATTATGTCTGAAAGCACCTGTGCCTCGTCAGCTACAGCAGCTGCGTCGTAGTTTGCATCCTTGGCATAGAAGAATGCGAATAGATCCTTTGCAACCGGATATTGATCTGTGTAAGTCTTATAGTTTGGATCTCCGTAAATGCTCTTGACCCAGTCTAGCTCGTCAGTCAGGACTCCGCTTACGAAATCAGTCATAAACGCCTTCATTTCGTCTGTTGGGTTCTCCATTGCAGCTGCAAGTTCCTCAGGAGTTACTGCAAGCTCTTCAGCCTTGGAGTTGTTTTCCCTGTAGTTGGTCATCCCGATTATCGGGAATGAATAGAAGGTTGTTGAGCCGGTATAAGTAGGATCTGAATACACATAATAGTTGAATATTATGTCGTCAGCATCCATCTCCTGACCGTCGCTGAACATTACGCCTTCCTTAAGCTTGATGTTGTAAGTAGTTACGTCAGCAGCCTCATCATAGTCAACCTTGATGTCTGCAATTCCAGTGTACTCGTGATCTGTCCCCTCGAAGCCTACTTTTTCGCCCTCGATTGCGTTGTACACGATTCCTCCCACTCTGTCAGTAGTAAGAAGTGAAACCTGAGTCATGGTAACAGCGTCCATGTCATAAGCTGTTGTAGCAAAGTATGGACTGAACTTCTGGCTGAATGCCGCGTAGCCTACTACCAGCGGTGTGTCGTTCGCCGGTGTTTCAGCAGGAGTCTCAACAGGAGTCTCAACCGGTGCTTTAGGCGCGCATCCTGCCAACATGGAAATCACCATAACCATTGCCAGCATTAGAACTAATACCTTTTTCATTTTCTTCCTCCTTTTTTTTAGAAACTAGCTGTCAGGTAGTCCGGTGAAGAAATTCGCTTCACAAGCTGCCACAGCCTACGATGATATAAAGCTTTGTCTAATTTTACCACAATTTTGAATTTTGTTAAACATCAGTTTACACAGTAATGGAATAGTTTATTATTTGTCACGCCTACTAATATGATACAAATGTTTGAAATTTGACATTTTCACCCAGTAAATGATTTAGAAAATAAAAAGCTTTAATGACAAATAGGGACAACAACGACGGTTTGGGTATCATATGGATATGATTGCCAGAACCATAGGAGGAGGGTACATATGCCATTTGAAATAGTAAGGAATGACATAACAAAAATGGATGTTGATGCAATAGTTAATGCGGCTAACTCCATGCTTAGAAAGGGCGGAGGAGTCTGCGGAGTAATTTTTGATGCTGCAGGAGAAGAGAAAATGGAGGCTGCATTAAATAAATACAAGGGCTGCAAAGCCGGAGAAGCTGTGATCACAAAGGGCTTTGATCTTCCGGCCAAATATGTTATCCATACTGTCGGCCCTGTATGGCAGGGAGGTACAAAGGGTGAGGAGGATGTCCTTAAAGCCTGCTACAGAAACAGCCTCCAGCTTGCAAAGGATAAAGGACTTGAGTCCGTAGCCTTTCCCCTGCTTTCATCTGGAGCGTTTGGCTATCCTAAGGATAAGGCACTTCAAGCAGCCATAAGCTCCATTGGAGAATTTCTGATGGAGAGCGATATGACGGTGTATCTGGTCGTATTCGATAAAAAGGCCTTCTCTTTAAGTGGCAGATTGTTCAGGGAGGTAAGAGCATATATAACCGACAGCTATGCCGAAAGAGCAAGAGCAGGTACGACTACCATTGGAAGATATCTTGATCGGGATTTCGAGCTTCGACAGACCTCTGAGGCAGTTTTAGAGGAATCCGCAGCCGGGATCGAGGATATCGTTAATAACCTGGACACTTCCTTTTCGGAGACGCTGATAAAGCTCATCGATAAAAAAGGCTTAATAGATCCGGAGGTATATAAGAAGGCAAATATTGATAGGAGGCACTTCTCAAAGATCAAAAACAATCCAGGCTACAAGCCCAGCAAAAATACGGCTCTTGCCCTTTGCATAGCCTTGCAGCTAAACCTGGACCAGACTACTGATCTGTTGAAAAGAGCAGGGCTTGCCCTCTCTCCCAGCAGCAGATTTGACTTGATAGTCGAGTACTTCATAAAGAAAGGAATTTACGATATATACGAGATCAACAGCACTCTCTTCTATTTCGATGAAAGTACGCTGGGCGGTTGATAAACAGAATAATTTGTCGCTTGCCATGCGACCATCTCCTCTTTAAAAGTTGATATCCTAAGAGTAGGAAGACAATTGGATAAACTAAAGGAGGATATGAAAATGAAAAAAGGATTGGTAGAGCTGGTATTTATTCTAGACAGAAGCGGTTCAATGAGTGGGCTTGAATCAGACACGATCGGGGGCTTCAACTCAATGATAAAGAGTCAGAAGACCATTGACGGGGAATGCAGGGTCACTACAGTGCTGTTTGACGACCGGTATGAGCTCCTCCACGACCGCATCAACCTTTTGGGGATCTCCCCTCTGACAGAAAAGGAATACTACGTTAGAGGCACCACGGCACTTCTCGATGCGGTTGGAAGGACCATAAACAAGATCGCATCGGTCCAGAGAAATACCACAGAGGAGGAAAGGGCAGAAAAGGTTCTTTTCGTGATCACGACCGACGGCTATGAAAACTCCAGCAGGGAATACACCTATGATATGGTCAGGGCGATGATCGAGAAGGAAAGGGACAAATATGGATGGGAGTTCCTTTTCCTCGGTGCAAACATCGATGCCATCGAGACAGCAGCAAGATTCGGGATATCAAAGGACAGGGCAGCAGATTACCATGCTGATGCTGAGGGAACCAGAGTGACCTACCAGGCTATGGATCAAGCTGTTCGAACTATCAGGGAAAACAAGACAATGGACAAGGATTGGAAAAAGAATCTTGACGAGGACTTTAAAAACAGAAAGAGAAAGCAGTAATCAATGTGCCAGCTGAATCTCCAGCTGGTTTTTCATTGTGGTTACTTGATTTAGATGTTAGAATGTATAGGTACTAAATATAACGAAAATGGTGACCACAAAATGAAAAATCGACTAAATTTGTCATACACGGCAGTACAGGCAGCCTACTGCATGCTGTTTGCAGTAGTGTTAAGCTTTTCATCTGTATATCTGCTTCCAAAGGGCTACTCCAACACAGAGATCGGAACAATACTAGCTCTGGTAAACATAATATCAGTGCTGCTTCTTCCTTTATTCGGAGATGCTGCAGACAGATCCAAAAAACTGTCCCTGGCTCAGATAACAGGAATATTTTCTTTTATACTTCTTTTTCTCATGGCAATGCTTTTCCTGTTTGAGTCAAGATCTGCCACGCTGACGATAATTTTTGTGGTACTAGGGGGCCTTATGGTATCACTATCCCCAATAATAAACTCGATTGCTTTCCAGTACAGCAGCTTCAGCAATCCAATAAATTACGGGGTGGCTAGAAGCGGCGGTTCCATAGCATATTCAGGTATAAGCATGCTGCTCGGGTACCTGGTATTTACCTTCGGGACAAATACGATCCCCTCAGTTGGGGTCGCAGTTCTTGTGATGCTGTTATTTTCACTTTTCACCACAGAGAAACTTTATAATAGCGGCATTGCATTGTCACAGGATGAACATGGGAGCGCTAAAGCATTAAAGGTGGATGAGCCGATATCACTTATTGATTTTGTTAAAAGGAATAAGATGCTTTTCATTTTCTCCTTAGGAACTCTGCTTGTATTTTTTCAAAATGCCATAATAAATAACTATTTGTTCCAGATAATCGAACCCATTGGCGGAACCAGCAGCGACATGGGGACAATATTCTCCTATATGGCGATCCTGGAGCTTCCAGGCCTGTTCTTCTTCGATAAAATCAACAGAAAAATCAGCTGCCAGACAATGCTTAAAATATCCTCGGCAGCTTTCATCCTGAAGGTATTTTTTACTTACACGGCCAAATCAGTTGGATTGATATATTTTGCATTCGCGTTTCAGCTAGTATCCTTCCCCTTCTACCTGGCATCCTCCGTCCATCTTGTTCATAAGCTGATGGATAGAAGAGAAGCAGTCAAGGGACAGTCCCTAATATCAGGTATGATGACCTTAAGCGCCGTATTTGCAAGCCTTTGGGGAGGCATGGTACTGGATTCCGGGGGACCATCCCAATTGCTGCTGTTAAGTACGATCCTGTGTGTATTGGGCTCAGGAGTCGTAATAATGACCGTAGGGAAAATAAAGTCGAATAAGTAAAGGATAGATTCTCACTAAAAAGGCTCTCCGTTTTGGAGAGCCTTTTTCAATGGCTGTAAGTATTAGTTTTCTAATGCATTCAACAATGAATCAACGTATTCTTGTCCGATATCATTACCAATTTTTTCGTAAACGCCTTGAGCCTTAGCTAGAACTTGGTCTACGAAGCTTGCATCAAACTCAACTAACTCCATTCCACCTTCGACAAGCTTTTGCTTGTTGGTTTCATTGATCTCAGTAAGTTGTGCTTCGATCTCCAAAGCTGCTTCATCAACTGCTTGTTGAAGAGCATCCTGATAAAGTGGATCCAAGCTGTCAAACTTGCTTGCATTTATAAGGAACTGGTTGCAATACAGGATGTGGTGAGTCATTATAAGGTAATCCTGAACCTCTTGAAGATTTGCTCCTACGCATGTATCAGTTGCGTTTTCCTGAGCGTCTACAAGGCCTTGCTGTAATGATACATATACCTCAGACCATGGAAGCGGAGTTGGAGATGCTCCCATTGCTTGCCAGAATGCCATGTGGTTTTGGTTCTCCATGGTTCTGATCTTCAAGCCGTTGAAGTCATCGATAGAAGCGATCTTCTTATTGGAGGTGGTTTCTCTGAAGGTTCCTCCCTGTAAGTAATGAAGTACGTACATATTCTTAGCCTTGTAAGCCTCGTTTATCTTAGTTGTAAATTCACTCTTGTTAAGAGCCTTGTCGATGGTTGCTGCGTCATACTTTGCAAATACCATTGGAAGGTCAAATATAGCTACTTCTGGTACAAATGATACTGTTTGTGCAGTTTGAGCTATTACGAAGTCGATATCTCCTGCAAGCATTTGTGCCTGAAGCTCCTGGTCATTACCAAGCTGGCTGTTTGGGAAATAGTCGATAGTAAGCTTGCCTCCGGTGATTTCTGCTACTTTTGCTGTGATAAGCTCACCATAAAGCTGTGCTGCTGCTCCTACGCCTGCGTTGTCAGCTCCAATCAGCTTAACAGGCTCAAGTGCGTCAAATCCTGTTGCTGCTGGTGTTTCCGCAGGTGTCTCAGCTGGGGCTGGTTCCGGAGCTGGTGCAGGTGCCGGTTGAGCACAGGCTGCTGTGAATATCATCGTCAGTGCCATTAGAAAAATAAGTATCTTTTTCACTTTGAATCCTCCCTTTCTAGTTTTCATTTATCACTTGAATCCTTTTTACAGGAATGCAAGACTCAGCCATGGTATATAAGTTATTGCGAACAGTGCTACTCCAAATGCCAATATAAATGGTATTGCTTTCTTTGCTACGTTCATCGGAGGTGTGTCTGACAGTGTTCCAGCTACGAACAGGTCAAGACCAAATGGCGGTGTTGCAAGGCCTATTGATAAGCAGCATACCATTATAACTCCAAAGTGTACCGGGTCAACTCCAAGTGCCTGTACTGCCGGTAGAAGTATGGGCGACAGAATAACGATCGCTGGGCCTGTATCCATAACCATTCCAAGAATAAGGAATATGACTACTATTCCCGTAAGTACAGTAAAGCTTGATGTGAAGTTGGTCAGTATAAAGCCTTCGATCAGAGCAGGTGCCTTAGCCAGAGCAAGAACTCTGCCAAATGCAGTTGCGAATGCAAGCACGAAGCAAAGTGGTGCATATGTCTTTACTGCCTTTGCAAGGAATGGAATAACCTCCTTCACAGTAAAGGACTTGTATATTACCAGTGAAACAAACAATGAGTAGAATACTGAAATACATGCGGCCTCTGTAGGAGTAACCAAGCCTGAGTAAATCCCTCCAAGTACTATGACCGGTGAAAGAAGAGCCCAGAAGCTTTCTTTTAGTAGCTTAAGGAAGCCGTTTCCTCTAAGCTCCTTCATCTTGGCATTGATCTTCTCTTTGTCCTCACCTTTTTTAACACAGTAGAATACTGCATATACCATCATTCCCAAGCCTATCAGTATACCTGGCAATATTCCTCCAAGGAACAATGCTCCTGTAGATACTCCTGTTGCCAGTGAGTAAAGCACAAAGGGTATGGAAGGGGGAATTATTACGCCAAGCCCTCCAGCTGTGGCAACCATACCCGCTGACCAAGTTTTGTCATAACCCATATCCACAAGGAAAGGAATCGTCATTGAGCCAACTGCTGCAGTTGTTGCCGGTCCTGAGCCTGAGATAGCTCCATAGAACAAGCAGGTAAGTATTACTGCGCAGGGCAAACCTCCAGGGAGATTCCCAACGAAGTAGGCGAAAAAGTTGAAAAGTCTTCTCGATATACCACCCTCTGCCATAAGTACTCCACCAAGTATAAACAGTGGAACCGCAAGAATAGGGGTTGTGTCCGAGCCAGAGAAGCTGTTGGCTATAAGCTGCTGGATCGAGCTTCCTGTACCGCCCAACACTAAAGGTGTCATCGCACCAAGCACCATGCTCATGGTTATTGGTACTGCAAATGCCAATCCAACAAGAAACACCAGGAAAATCCATAGAGCCATTACAGGTCACCCCCCTCTGCTTCGACTTTATCTTCAAGCTTAACACCGGTTGCCATTACCTCTTCCTTGGCTTCCTTAAGTGTCGCCTCGAGAGTTGTCTCGGTTTTTTTGTTAAAATTCTTAATGTTGTTGATAATTTCCTGTACTGTCCTTATAGCAGCCAAGCCAAAACCTATTATAGTCGACATATACATCATCCACATCGGTACGTGCATGGCCGGGGAGAACTGTCCTGTCAGCTTGATCTTTCCGGTATAAATGATCGCATACCTGAAGAGGATAACAAACAAAACCAGCATTATTAGGTTGACGACTATCTCTATGGACCTTCTAAGCTTTTGAGGCAGCAGGTCCATGAGTATACCTACCTTAAGCATATTCCCTTTTTTTATAGTATAGCCGAGGGATAAAAATACGGTCCAAATGTAACAATACCTTGAAAATTCCTCTGGCCAAGTGAACGAGCTTGCGAATGTTCGAGCCAATATCTGAGCCATCATTACGCAGGATATGGTGGCAAGAAGCAATACGAGTATCGATTCCTCAAAGTGCTCGTCCAGCCATTTCAAAACAGACATCTTATTTCCTCCTTCCATTGGAAGCATGTCCCTGTATTCAAGGCTACACTTCCTTTTTTCCTGAGAGGATGTCCATAAGCTCCTTGCGCATAGCCTCAACAGGTGCCGCTTTCCCGCTCCAGAGCTCGATCTGTTCCGCACCTTGATAAAGTGACATTCCCAGACCGTTCATTATTTTGCATCCCATTTCCTCAGCCTCAGCCAGGAATCTCGTCTTTGCAGGATTGTACGTTGCATCGAAGCAGATTTGACCAGGTCTTAAATATTCCTTCGGGATCGGTGTCATATCCGGACTGGATATCATTCCAAGGCCAGTATTATTCATAATGACATCAGATTCATTGATTTTAGCCTTCATAGCCTCAAGATCAGCCATATCCACAAGCTCGGCTACCGGAGCAAATTTATCGTTTATATCGTCGACAAGAGCTTTTGCTTTTTCAAGAGTCCTGTTTGCTATGTAAATCTTCTTGGCTTTATTGTAAGCCAATACGCTGCATATCGCCCTTCCTGCGCCACCTGAACCAAGACAGAAGAATGTAGATTCCTCAACCTTTAATTCGGGGATTTCTTCCTTAAGAGATCTGAAAAAACCCATGCCGTCAGTGTTATAAGCCTTAAGTTTTCCATCAGGAAGCTTGACCACTGTATTGCTTGCGTTCATCTTCTCGCAAAGTGGGTCCTTCTCATCCACATACTTCATGATCTCGACCTTATTTGGCTTTGTAACTGCAAACCCTGCGAAGCTCATGTACCTAAGCCCATTTACTACATCCGGCAGGTGATCGTTCTCGACCTCTGAATAGAAGTAGACCATGTCGATATCAGCTGCCCTGTAGGCTGCATTTTGCATCCTTGCTGCATATGACTGGGAAAGAGGCTTCCCAAGTAATGCAATCATTCTGGTATTGATGTTTACAGGCATATATTTCCCCCCTTATTTTTACTTTGCCTGTTCTACTACTCTATATTGTTTTCTGTAAAATATTTCCTTGCGGTCTCCAGACACCTTGCTGCATGGCCTGCTGCTCCTCTTTCGGCCATCTCCCTTGAGTTTGGAAGCTCTATCGAAATTGGATTGATTGGCATAGCCTTTAACATCCCGGCTATATCGACACCGCCTTCTCCCGCATATAGCCTTCCTTCCCTTGCAACTCCTATCATTGAAGGATCCTCCAGGGATGGTATCTCCTTTGGTCCATCGCAAAGGTGTATAAAGCCGAACCTTGATCTATCGACCTTTGCAAGATCCTCCGGACTAACTCTCGATCTATGGGCATGTAGTGTGTCTACCATTAGATATGCATTTGGTCTTGCAACCGCATCAAGCACCTCAAGAGCACCCTCAAGTCCGACAACTCCTGAGAAGGTCACAAACTCAAGATTCACTCTCAGCTTATAGCTTGCAGCCATATCGCAGATCTTTCCGAATTGCTTTACCGCAAAGTCCTTATCCTTAGTCCAGATGCTAGATAAGACATCAGTTGCTCCAAGCTCTGCACCAGCAGCAAACGCTCTCTCAAAGTCCTCCACCTTAAGGTCTTCCCTTACTCTTGCAAGCTCTACATCCATAAGTCCTATCTTATACTCCTCGAGAGCTTTTCTGATATCCAAAAACAGCTTTCTGTCCTCACCGAACTGAAACAGAGGCTCGTTTGGCAGGTGCATAGGTATAGGTCTTAAGCTTACGAAGTCGTATCCTGCTTCTGCAGCGATCCTAATCTGATCTATCGGGCTTGTACCCGGTATGGTCAAATAGGCAAGTGAAAACTTTCTTCCCATAATATCCCCTCCAAAGGTTACTGCTTGTGAGAGCCTGAATGGACCGGCGGCTCAAATTGACCATTTTCACTTCTTCTTACTTTTCCATTGACTACATTGGCTTTCGGTGTGTAAATGTCGTTAATATTCCAGGTTCCTGGCGTAGGTACCACAATATTCTCCATCGGAACATCCAACAGATACGGCTTATTGCTCTTGATCGCTTTCTCAAGTGCCGGCTTGAACTCGTCAGCTGATCCTATCTTAATAGAATCTACTCCATAAGCCTTGGCAACCTCTGCCCAGTTGGGAGTATATGGTGCTCCGTCAGGTGTGGTAAATACAGTTCCGAACTTGGTCTTGTAATTAGCATATTCAAGACCTGCTATGGTACCAAAGGCTGAGTTGTTCATAACTACCCATATAACGGGAATGTTCTGCTCTACCGCAGTTGCAAGAGCTCCCGGGTTTATTCCAAAGCCTCCGTCTCCAACAAGGGTAAGAACCAGTTTATCAGGTGCTGCAAGCTTGCCGCCTATTAGTGCTGCTCCTCCAAAGCCCATGGTCGCAAGTCCCGAGCTATGGTGTATGGTCCCTGGTATAGTAACGTCAAACTGCTGTGCCACACCGTTCTTGTTCCAGCCTACGTCGGTAAATATTATGGTGTCCTCGGGTATTACCTCCTTGACGTCCTTAAGTATCCTTTGAGGAGTCATGGGGAATCTCGAGTCCTCGGATATCGATAAATTGGACTCCTTGAAGCCTTGTCTGTTTACTCTTATAAATTCTTTAAGCTCCGGTTTATCAATTCCATCCGGTACCAAAATCTTAGCTTCCTCGATTATCTGCTGAAGTGCTAGCTTTAGATCAGCTATCGCTCCTATGCTTACCGGGTAGTTTCTTCCTATCTCGGTCGGGTCGATATCTATCTGCATAAACTCAGTTTTATCCATGTCGAAGGTCACGCCCGGGTACCAGCTTGAGCTGTCAGCCTCGGCAAACCTTGTTCCCAATCCAAGGATCAGATCTGCATTTGCAGTAAACTTATGAGTAAACTCGAGACCCCAGAATCCGGTTTGTCCAAGCATCAGAGGGTGTGTGTCAGACATGCAGCCCTGACCCATCAGAGTCCTCGATACCGGTATATCCAACAGCTCCACAAGCTCCTGAAGCTCCTTGGATGCCCCTGAAAGAAGAATGCCTCCTCCTGCATGGATTACAGGATTTTTTGCCTCAACAAGCTTTCTGGCTATGTCTTTGGCTGCATGAGGTGCAAGTGCGGGTCTAATGGTTTCACCGCTGTCCTTATATGTCCTTGCAAACAGCTCCTCGTCTATCTCCTCAGAGAAAATATCCATCGGCACAGATATCAGTACTGGCCCCGGTCTTCCACTCTCTGCAAGTCTGAAAGCCTTATCCAGTATCTCAGGCATAGCTTCAGGGTCATCTACTCTCCAGGCTCTCTTGACTATCGGCTTTAATATCTCATACTGGGAAGCGTCAGAATGAAGGTTCACCTCCTGGTGAGGATGCTTACCATAGTAGTATCTGGGTACATCGCCAGCTATGACCACCATTGGTATGGAGTCAAAGGACGCGTTCCCTACTCCGGTGACAACGTTCATAATCCCAGGACCTAGGTGACACATTACGACTCCGGCTTTTTTCTTTATCCTCGCATAACCGTCGGCTGCAAGGGTTGCAAGCTGCTCATTCCTGAAGGATATATACTTAAGCTTCTCACTTCTTGAAAGTGCATCCAGAAAACCTATAACTGTATGACCACAGAGTCCGAATATATACTCTACGTTTCGTCTCTCCAGATATTCAACCATCTGGTCAGAAACTAGTCTTTTCATTTAACTTCCCCCTTTATGCTTTGCCCTCTCTCTCAGGCTGGTAGAACTCACCAAACAGCTCCTCGTCGCTGGGTCTGTCCTCGGGGATCTCCTTGGATACCCAGGTAACATTCATATAGTGCTTAAGACTTACGTTCTCTGAGGTCGCATTACCACCCCAGGTCCCGCAGCCTATACTGGAGGTCATTGGCATGCCATTGGTGAATGCACCAGCGTTTGCCTTGGATTGCGGCTGTCTTACCATGATACGGCCTACCTGAGCCTCAAGAGCTAGTCTGTGGATATGGTCCTCGTCGTAGGAATAGATACCGACACTATGTCCTTTGCCGCCTACCTCGTGTATCTGCTTGACTATCTCAATTGCATTTTGGAACTCACCCTCGTATTTATGAACCGCAAGAAGCGTAGAAAGCTTCTCCCTGCACCAGACATCGTCATAGCTGTCAGTATATCTGCCGGTCCCCTTAGCTATAAGGAACTTTCTGTCCTCCGGGATCTCAAAGCCTGCAAGCTTCGCCATTGTCTGTGGTGACTGGGCAACAGAGTCTGCCAGTCTATGGCATTCCTCATCCCACATTATCCTTTTGACGCTCTCCTGTTCCTCCGGATTCAGAAGATAGCCTCCTACCTCCTGAAGTGCCTTAACAGCATCCTCGAAAATACTCTCATGGATAATTATATTCCCATCTGCTGAGCAACCTGATCCATAGTCCGAGGTCTTTGAAAGCATAGTATTATGAGCTGCCTGCCATAGTTCATCCTTGGCAGTCTCATCCCAAACCATCGTTGCATTTCCTGCTCCAACACCGTAAGCCGGTGTGCCTGAGTGATAAGCTCTTCTGACTACTCCCTGTCCTCCGGTTGCTATGACAAGATCGCACTTGGTGTTCAAGGCCTCTGACATAGATTTGTTTACTTTTGCCTTGCCTTGTCCAAGGATCTGGATCAGATCCTCAGGTGCCCCAACCTCTCTTAAGCCCTCTCTCATAAGCTCGATGGTCCTGCCGCCTGTTTTTACAGCCCTTGGGTGCGGCGAGAAAATGATCGCATTCCTGGCCTTAAGAGCATAAATTGAATTCCCTGCAGGTGTGAGGTCCGGATTAGTTGCCGGAACTACACAGGCTATTACTCCAACCGGCTTAGCATACTTAACGATGCCCTTCTCAGGAATCTCTTCGATTATTCCCACGCTTTTCTGCCTCAATGCGTCTCTAAGTACTCCCCTGATCTTGTACTTTTTGTTCTCTCTGCTCACAGGATCTCCCATTTTGCTTTCCTCGATGCTCATTGCGACAAGCTCCTTGAAGGTCTGGGTATTTGCCACCTTCCAAGCTATGGCTCTGATAGCCCTGTCGATGTCCTCCTGGTTCCATTTCTCGAATTCCCTCTGAGCTGCATCGGCTTTGGCAAATTTCTCCTCGATCTCATCGATCTGGTCCTGGTTCAGTTTTTCATAAACCTCATCCATTGAACTCATTCTGCTCATATATACTCCTCCTAACAATTATTGCATGATAATATATTATGCACTACAAATTTCTGTGAAAACGATATCTTTATGAGTAAAAACTCTATTTAATAAGATCCTTGGATCTTCCTGCCTTTATCAAGTACGAGACTCCCGGGTGGCCGACTATATTTTCAAGTCCTCTTGCCATTTCGAGGATTTTCAACACATCTAATCCTGTCTGGATCCCCATCTCATCCATCATATGAACAACATCCTCAGAGGACACATTTCCAGCTGCCCCAGGTACGAATGGACATCCTCCCAGGCCCCCAAGTGAGGTGTCAAAGTTAGTTATCCCTGCCTGCATCCCTGCAATAATATTCGCCATAGCCATTCCTCTGGTGTTGTGGAAGTGAAGCCACCACTTTACCTGTGGAAATTTCGCTTTCAAGGAGCTGCACATTTCAAATACCTGGTTTGGAACAGCCATTCCCGATGCATCCGACAATGATATTTCTGTTATCCCCACATCGATATAGGCCTGTACGATGCTTTCAACATCCGATACTGGGATGTCCCCTTCCCAGGGCGATCCAAATGGCATCGATATTGAACCGGATGATTCGATGCTATTCTCTGTGGCAAGCTTAACTATGTCAGCAAACCCGGCAACGCTTTCCTCCGGAGTCATATTTATGTTGGCCAGGTTATGACCTCTGCTGGCAGACACGTTCAGCTTAACCTTTTTACAGCCGCAGGCTATAGCTCTCTCCGCACCCTTCATATTAGCAATAAGGGCTCTGAATTCGATTCCTTCAGTATCTTTAAAATGCTTGAACAGCTCATCGGTATCAGCCATTTGAGGCACCGCCTTGGGACTCATAAAGGAGCCTAATTCGATGACCTTAAAACCCGCATCTATAAACCCTTCCGCAAGCTTCAGCTTGTCCTTTGTATCCAGAACCTTTGCTTCATTTTGGAGACCGTCCCTTAATCCAACCTCACATAATACGATCTTATCTGGAAGTATCAAATTTCATCCCTCCTTCGGAATAGTCTGACTATTCATTCTTATCTTGATTTTATATTAATCGATATTGAAAGTCTAATACCGGTTTTGTATAATAATTATAGAAAACTTCTATAATCAATATTTTCACCAGAATATCTGATAATACTAATATTCCAGTATTTTCAACGTTTTTATGGCTTTGTTAATGATTAAATAATCAAATAAATAGTCTATGGATTTTCTTGAAGTTAATAAAGGAGGAGTATCATGACGCGGGAGTTTGACAGTTTAATTAGAGAACAACCCTTGAAAGCCTTGAAATTTTAAGCTTTCTATTATTTTTTTGTCATTTTTATATTGCGTACCTTTTCGCCATGTGATATAATATGTCTATATGGGA